>JADMIO011216331.1_pt1 | contig 57725 bp, 40 predicted proteins | sample 8958161 | NCBI WGS metagenome assembly JADMIO01 (sample SAMN16585339, study PRJNA669376) | soil metagenome | isolation source: Crop rotation soil | place: USA: Cullars Rotation, Alabama | collected 2011 | reverse complement strand
CGCGACAACTTGTCCACGTGGAATTCTAAGCTTAGGATCCCAATGTGCTGGAAAGCGGAACAATTTGACCACCTCGCCTTGCAGATACAGCAAATCGTTCAACTCCATCTCCTCCCAGTTTTCGACCCGGCAATCGGTCGTGACCGAATCGATGCCGCGAAAGGTCACGGCGGAATTGCGCACGGCTTGCAACAGGAGACGCGAGACAGGCTGCCCATCCGGGTGCAGCACTTCCAGCTTCGTGTCGGCCAGGGAACCTCTGCGGCCGGCATCAGTCTCGATCACCCAGCTCTGCCCGGCTTTGGCATCGAAAAGGAACAGGTCAGCGTCACCTGCCGGATCAATACGGCCGTTGATGGCGGCGGGGGCTTTGAACTGCATGGCGGAGGGTGGCTGGTCGTTGGGTTCGACTTCGATGAGTTGCGGACCACCGGCGGAGAGAACTTTGAAGGGTTGCCGCGCGCGGAATTTTTCCGGATTCAACGGTACATCGACTTCGCCCGGTCCCTCAGCGTGCACACGAACGGTCGCCGGGCTCGGAAGATTGACCCCGAGCAGATTCACCTCGGATTCCGAATTCGTCGGGACACTGAGCGGAAAAACCGCGCTGACCACGGGAAGCGCGCCGATGGAAAGCCGGTAATGGTGATCGGCGGAGGAACCGAGCATCGAATCAGAAATGCGCGCCACGTAACGTGAGTCCGCGGGGACATTGAAAACCATCCAACGATCGGTTCCATCGAATGCGCAATCGCTCTCCAACACTTTGCCGTGCGCATCGAGCAGCGTGAGACAGGGATTGGCAATCTTGGATTCGACGCTCTTTGTGGAAAGGTTGAGGACCAGCGTTTCGCCCGCGTGACCCGTGAAGCTGACGGTGTCCGGGGTGACTGGCGTATCAAGTGTCCCCCAAAAACTGACCGGCAACACATCGGCATTGGTTCCGTGAGGTTTGTAAAGTCCCGGCAGGTCGTCGACATACAGTTTTAGCTTGGCGCTCTCACCCGTGGCGGCGCGCAACGAGACATCGTAGGCACCCCGGGGCAGATCGGCCGCAGCGCTGACGTTGGCCAGGACTTGGGTCGTCCCCAGGATCTGCAAAACTTCGCCCGTGAGTTTCGGGTGGCCGAATACGAGATTGGTAACTCCCGCCAGGAATTTGCCCGACAACGCCAGGCCCACAGTCTGGCCGCGTTGAAAGCCGCGCGGCTCGGAACGGCTGAGCACCGGCGCGGAGGGAGGAACGATTTTGCCGTTCGTCGCGTCGTAGAATTCGAGCGAGCCATCAAGGCGTCCGACGGCAATCGTCTTTTCGGAAATAAACGCCAGCGCGGGAGTGGATTCGGGTTGCGGCGGGAACGCGAGTTTCTCGACGACATCCCCGGCAGCAAAGAGTTTCAAGGTGCCATCCTCGCCGGACGACAGGATGCTTTTCCCGTCGGGAGCGAGGAGCAGATTCAAAATGGCGCCTTCATGGGCGAATTTGGATAACAACAGCGGGTTGGTTGTTTCGGCCGCGGCGTCGCTGACTTCCCAGACGCGAATACGGTTGTCGACACCGCCGGCGAACAGACGCCGCCCATCCGCGCTCCAGGCGACGGCATAGATTTCCTTGAGGGGCTGCGAAAGAGTGTCGGCGCGTTTGCCGGTGGCGACGTTCCAGAGTTTTACCGTGCGATCGCCGCTGGCACTGGCCAGGATCTTGCCGTCGGGCCGAAATGCGAGGTCGAAGATGCATCCGTTGTGGGCCGACAGCGTGTGCAGTTCGTTGCTGGAGGCGATGTCCCAGAGTTTGATTCTCTGGTCATAGCTGCCGGTGGCCAGGATTTTGCCGTCCGGCGAAATGGCAACCGAATAGAGCGCGTCCTTATGGCCTTCGAACGTATGGAGAAGCTTTCCGTCCGCGACATTCCAAAGTTTGGCCTCGCCGAGGAGGGCTGGTTCGCCGGCGGCGCTGGCGAGAGTTTTGCCATCCGCGGAGAAGGCGAGGGCGTTGACCTGGCCACGGTGGCCGGACAACCTGCGAATGACCGAGCGAGTTTCCGGGGAAAACAATTCGACTTCTCCATGCCGGGCTACAGCGAGCAATTTTGCAGAGGCCGACCAGGCGATCGCGGGGATGGGTCGCCGGGGTGACGTTGTGGGAGGGATTTTTGGTGTGACGAGTTCCCGGACGGTTTGGGTTGGTTTCGTGGGCGGCAGGGCGCCGGCGTCGATCCAGTTTTTGAGCAGGGCGATTTCCTCGGAGAGCAATTTGCGGCGTTTGCCCGGCGGCATGATTTTCTTTTTGCCTTCGGATTCGAAGGTGCCTTCGACCATTTTGACGATGAGGCTGTCGGAGCTTTTGCCGGGGACGAGCACCTTGCCGGACTCGCCGCCGTGCACCAGGGCCTCGAACGATTCGAGAACGAGTTTCCCATCGGGATCCTGGGAGGCGTGGCAATCGAAGCAATGTTTTGCGAACAGGGCATCCACGGCAGCGTAGTCGGGGACCGCGGCCGTGATGCGCGCGGCGATTAGGAGAACGAGAACGGCGGGGACGGTCGATGGCAGGAATGAACGCATGACTCAGCGGGGCATTTAAACAAGTGGCAGCAAGGAATCGAGCACGAAAGCGTATGAAGGCAGAATCATCTTTGGCAGAATCATAAATGAAGTTGGATGGAATTCTGCCAACGATGATTCTGCCTTTCCCGGCTGCAGGTTGACCGATATCAGAGAACGTCAGGTGTCATGGAGTCACGCCCTCCCCATGAACCTCGCTCGTAGCAGTCGAGGTCACGAGACTCATACTAAATCGTAAGTCGTTCGTGCCCGGGATGTTTGAGTCTCCTGAGGTCGACTGCTACGGTTCAGGGGTTCAATGCGCGAACTTTGGTTAGGTGAATTCTTTCAGGGCTTTAGAATTCTAAAACCCAAAACCTGGGCTACGCGCTCCGCGCTCCACCCCAAGCTATAACAGGGCGGGCTTTCAGCCCTCGGACCAGGGCGCTCCCAGGCGTTCAGGGCTTGACCCCGGGATCCGTGTCCTTGGGATCGATCCGATACTTCGGCTCGAGGATTTCCACGGCGGCTTCCTTCTTTAATTTGGCGAAATAATCGGGCATCGCTTTTTGCACCGATTGTTGCATGAGAAAATCCTTCAACTCCTTCGACACTTTTTCCAGATCCGCTTTTTGGGCCGGTATTTTTTCCAGCACTTTCAACACGTGAAATCCAAACGGCGTGCTGACAACGTCACTGATTTTTCCCGCCTCCAACGAGAAGGCGGCCGACTTGAATTCGGGGGAAAACGTATCGTTGCGCGTGAGGGTGTATTCGCCCTTGGTCTGGGGCAGTCCCCGGTCTTCCGAGAATTTCTTCACCAGCTCCATGAAATCTTCCCCGGCCAGGGCGCGCGTCCGGAGCTTTTCCATCTCCTGCCGTTTGATTGCTTTTTTCTCGGCTGGCAGGCCTTCCTCGGACTGCCGATCGCGCGTGGCCATGTAAATATGCGCGATGCGCACTTTCTCAGGTTGCTCGAGCCGGCTGAGGTTCATTTTGCGGACGCCATCAATTCGCTCGCGCAACGCGGCGATGTCGGCCGGCTTGGAGGTGGGACTGGACGCCAGGGCGTCCAGGTCGGCCTGCATTGACTTCACGAGCAGGTCTGTGCCGTTTTTGTAAAAGTCCTGCACGTCGGCATCGGTGACCGGAAGCGTGGATTTCAATTCGCGCTCGATGACGGCCTCGGCGATGGCCTGGTCCCGAACCCGTCGTTCGAATTGTGCCGGGGTCACACTCATGGCCTTGAGCTGCCGGTTGAAGGCGTCTTCGTTGGCGGTGCCTTTTTTGGACTCGGTCATGAATTTCTCGGCCAGGCCGCCCGCCACCACCATGTCGGCGGGCGTGGCGCGGTTGGTGAGAATTTGCGTGACGATGAGACGGTCGAGAAGCTGCGCCTCGCGCAGGGTGCGTTCGGATTCGCTGATGCGTTCCCCGCGTGAAGCCAGATTTGCCTTGTAGCTGACGAACGCCTGCTCGAGCTGGCTGCTGGTGACTTTCACCCCTTTGCCTTGGGCCAAAGTGTCGTCGCCGAACAACGCGTCGAGACCCGGACGGGAAACCGGTGCGGGCTTGCCGGTATCGGCAGCCGGGAGGGAGCACTGCACGAGAGCGAGAACGATAACACTGACAAGGCTGAGCCGAATGTATCCCTTGAACCAAGGGGAGGAACCCTCACCCGCCTGCGCGGCCGAAGCCGCCTCGGCGCGGCGAAGGCCCGGCCTCGGCGGCCACCCTCTCCCACCCTGCTCCGCCAAAGCGCTTCGCGGCGGCGAGTCGGATGGGAGAGGGGCTGGGGGTGAGGGTGGTTCATTCAAATTACGCGCATGCGTCCCACTGGTGATGGAATGTCGCGGTTGCATTGGGCTCACAATTTCACCACGCGCACATTGCTGATGTCCGGATCCTTTCGAATTTCGTCCAGCGCCTCCTGGGGCGGGATGCTGTCCACGTTGAGCACGGTGAGCGCTTGGCCGCCCGCCTGGTCGCGGCTGAGGCTCATGCTGGCGATGTTCACCTTGTAGCGCCCCATCAGCGTGCCGATATGGCCGACCATCCCCGGCCGATCCTTGTTGTTCATCATGAAAACGATGCCTGAGGGGACAATCTCCACCGGTTGGCTGAACACCCGGACAATCCGGGGATTGTTGGGCGACCCGAAAAACGTGCCGCCTGCCGAAACCTTGTTGGTGCCCGAGAACACCGACACATGGAGCCACTCGTTGAAGGTCACAGGCTCGTCCGATTTCTTTTCCTCAACGGTGATGCCGCGTGCGGCCGCGGCTGCGCGAACGTTGACATAATTGATGTCGCGCCCGGCGCTGAATTCAAGGAACCCGCGCAGGATGCAACGCGTGACCGGGTCGGTGGCGGGAAGTTCCTGCGCCTTGCCGCCGTAAGTCACGAAGATGCGATCGACCTGCTTGGGGGCAAGTTGACCGAGAAGGCGTCCGAGCTTTTCGCCGAGATTCAGGTAGGGCTTCACCTGGGCAAAGGTCTTGGCGTCGAGGTTGGGCAGATTCACCGCGTTGCGCACGGCGCCGAGGAGGAGGTAGTCCGTGATGGCTTCGGCCACCTCGATCCCGACGTTTTCCTGCGCTTCGTCGGTGCTGGCGCCCAGGTGGGGCGTCATGATGACGTTCGGATGGGAGCGGAGCGGGGAATCCTTTGGCAGCGGTTCGGTTTCGTAGACATCGAGGGCGGCGCCGGCGACGTGGCCGCTTTGGAGGGCGGCAAGGAGATCGGTTTCGTTGATGATGCCGCCGCGCGCGCAATTGAGGACGCGGACGCCCTTTTTCATTTTGGCGAATGCCGCGGCGTTGACCATGCCGCGGGTTTCGTCGGTCATGGGCATGTGGACGGTGAGGAAATCGACCTGGGGCCAGAGTTGATCGAGGTCATTGGCGAGTTCGACCTGCAATGCCGTGGCCCGCGCGGGAGTCAGGTAGGGATCGTAGGCGAGCACACGCATGCCGAAGGCGTTCGCGCGCTTGGCAACTTCACCGCCGATGCGGCCCATCCCGAGGATACCAAGCGTTTTGCCGTACAGTTCGGTTCCCTGGAACGCCTTGCGATTCCATTCGCCGGCTTTCATCGAACCATGGGCTTGCGGAATTTTTCGCGCGACTGCCATGAGCATCGAGAAGGTGAGTTCCGCGGTGGAGATGGTATTCCCGGCCGGGGTATTCATCACCACGATGCCCCGTTGTGTGGCAGCGTCGACATCGACGTTGTCAACACCGACCCCCGCGCGGCCGACGACCTTGAGCTTGGTAGCTGCTTCCATCACCTTGCGGGTGATCTTGGTTTCCGAACGGACCACGATCGCTTCGACTTCGGCGACAATCGGAAGCAATTCGGCTTCCGGCAGGCGCTTTTCCAGGACCGTGACCTTGAGCTGCGGTTGCTGGCGGAAGAATTCAATCCCCTTCGGAGAAATCGGATCACAAATCAGCACGTTCATAAAATGGGATGCGGAGTGTAGGTGGCGTGCGCGAGCGGGTCAAATGCGCAATCCCAACTTTCATTCACCTCATAATCTTAATCTTACTCGTAATCTTAATCTCTGCGGCTCATGCACTGATACGGATTAAGATTAAGAATAAGATTAAGAGGGGGATCGCGCGGCGGAGTGTTCGGTGAGTTCTGAGCGTTCTTCTCCCGTCTGGTCTGCAAACCCATGATTCTCCCAATCCGGGTCCAATCCCAGGTCGCGGAGCATCTGGAGATCCTTTTCCACCGGTTGATTGAGGGTGGTCAGGTAATTGCCGACCATGAGCGCGCTGGCGCCCGCCATAAAAACCAGGCTTTGGAGGTCGCGCAAATTCACGGTGCGCCCGCCGGCCACCATGATTTCCTGGCGGGGCAAAATGAAACGAAAACAGGCGATCGTTTGGAGAATCTCCAAAGGCGGCACCGGCGGGTTGTCCGCAAACGGAGTTCCGGGGATGGGATTGAGGATATTGATCGGAACGACATTGGCCCCGAGCTCGCGCAATGCAAAGGCGAGATCGCAACGGTCCTCGCGCGTCTCACCCATCCCGATGATGCCGCCCGAACAAATCTTGAGGCCCGCGCTTTTGAGGTGGCGAATCGTTTCGACGCGATCGTCGTAGGTGTGGGTGCTGCAATGCTTCGGGAAGAAGCGTCGCGAACTTTCCAGGTTATGCCCGTAACATTCGAGGCCGGCCTCCTTCAGGCGCGCGGCGACCGCGGGATTTTTGATGATGCCCAGCGAGGCGTCGGGGCGCGTCTTGCCGCCAGCCTTCAGTTCGCGGATGCGATCGCAGACTTCATCGAGCATCGGACCTTCATTGAGGCCTTTCCAGGCTGCGACGAGACCCACGGCGGTGACGCCGTGACGTTGCGCCTCATCTGCGGCTTCGGCCACGGGCTCGGGATCGACAAAGCCGTAGCGCGGCGAGCCGGTCTGATGAAAAGAGGATTGCGCGCAAAAACTGCAATTCTCCGAACACCCGCCGGCCTTGGCGTTCACAATGGAACAGAGATGGATTTTGTTGCCCTTGAAATGCTCGCGGATCCGGTTGGCCCACGACAGCAGATCGTGAATATCGGCGGAGTTGGTGATTTGAAACAGCCACAGGGCTTCGTCGCGCGTCACGGCATCGCCGTCGAGCACACGACGTCCCAGCGCGGCGATTCGGCCGGAGACGTTCAGGTCAATCACTTCATGCGTCATGGTTGACAGCGTAACGAGCGGCGTGGAAACCGCAAGAGGAGGTTCGTCACGACCGGCCTCCTCCGGGCGCTGCCTTGAACGGCGCATCCGGGCCGGTGAAAGCCGAGTGTCGCGCGAAGGGGCGAAGGAGGCGAAGGGGGACGACGGTTTAATTGGCGTCTCTGCCGCTCGGAGCAGAAACAGACTGATTACCTTCGAAGCCGTTGAACAAGGCGCGTGATTCCATCCTCAAGTTCCCCTTCGCCACCTTCGCCCCTTCGCGCGACACTTTTTCAGGACAATGCCGCGATCAAGTGCCGCAATTCCTCGTCCACGAGCGAGGGATCGCGCAAGGTCTGGGAGATCTCGGAGCGGACGGCGTCGCGGAAACGTTTGCGCAGGCGGTGAATCATCACCTTCACGGCGCCTTCGCTCACGCCCAGTCGCTGCGCGGCTTCGGCCTGGGACATGGAGAGGGCTTCGCCCATGAGCCAGGGTTTGAGCGTGTCGAACTGGTCCCGTTTAGCGTCGGCGAAATCCCTTTCTATCGCGCCCAGGGCGCGGGCGATGACGGCCAGGGCCCATTCGTGATCGAATATTGCTTCAGGAGCGGGGACGGAGGGATCGGCGATCTGCGGATGACCGTGCTCGTCCTCCGCGTCTGAAGCGTCGAGCGATTCGACGACGGCGCCGCCGCCACGTTTGAGGCGGTGTTCGTGTTTGCGCTGGTTGGCAAGAAAATGTTTGAGGGTGCCGAGCAGATAGGAACGGAACCGGCCGCGTTCCGGGTCGGCCTCGTCAAAGCCGCCGCGGGTCAGGATGCGGGCGAAGAATTCCTGAGTGAGCTCGCGTGCGGCGTCTTCGTCGCGGCCCTCCCGGCGGAGGAACCGGAGGACGGGTTGATAATAGGCTTCGCAGAGTTCGCTGAGGGCGACGCGGGCTTCCGGCGTTTCGCCTCGCGCCCGCAGGATGAGCGTCCAGCGGGTCGGGGCGAACGCGCGCGAAGGAGCGGAGCCGGAATTCATTTCGTCCCGGGGATCGTGGACAACTCGAAGTATCCCCGAAAAGTGGCACCCGCCTGATTGGTAACGGCGAACACCGGGACACGTTCCCCGGGCGCAATGCGAAAAATCCTGGAACTGCTTCGCGCGTCCGCAAGTTGATGCACGACCTCCTGGAGGTCGCTTTTTGACCATTCCAGTGGAAAATACCAAAAGCAACTTGACTGACTGCCATCGCCCATCATCGAGGTATGGGTTTCCAAGGCGTCCTCGCCCAGTAGGCCAACCGCATGCGGCATATACCCGGCGGGCGCGGAGATGCGGAGTTTCACACTCAGGAAAAACACCCAGCTCTGGGGGACTTCGAGAATGGAGACGGAGGCGGGAGCGATCCCGGATGCCGGCACGTTTTGGGAACGGAGCGCGATGAAGCCCGCTGTGACGCCCCCATGCTGATTCGTGGCCCGGAAGACGGGGATGGTTTTGTTGGGGATCAAATCGATCACGCGACCATCCATGGCGGCCTTCACGGTGGCGGCGATCTCGAGGACGCGGTTGGACTCAAACTGACTCATCTGCCAGATGATATGTGTGAGCGGTCGGACACCCTGCTTTCCGGCGTAAAGAGTGGTGCTGGCATGAAGTTCCTCAACCCGGCCGTCGGGACGCTGGACCAGGCCGACCAGGTAATCACCGGACGGCAGCTTCGAATCGGTTGTGAGGGACAGGGACAGATGTGTGTAGTTTTCGATGGTGGGAACGCGAAACTCGACCCTGCGGATCGGAGCGCCCGGAGTATTCTTGGAGGCGGGCTGCGCGTCCGGGGTAGGAACGAGGGGCGGCATGACTTTGAGCCAGGCTTTAAGCGAGCCTCCTGTCGGGGACGGAAGCTCGAAGAGCAACTTTTGCTCTCCCAGTTCCAGCCGGAACGATTTGAGGTGCAAGTCGCGTTCGACATCGGCACGCAGTTTCTCGAGCTGCTCGCGCAGCATCGGATACGGCATCTGATATTCGATCCGCCGATGATGCACTTTGGGCGAATCCTTATCCTCCTTAACAGCCTCCGTCGTGCGCGTTTGGGCCGTGAACCCGGGGATGGTGGTTTCCCACGGGAACGCCTTCTGACACTCGCCATGGGGATCGTCCACGTAATCAATCACCAGCCAGCGCACGCCTGCGACCTCGCGCAACTCGACCGACGTGAAGGTGAAACGGATCCAGGGTGAATTGGTTTCAGCGAGCGTGGCGGGCGCGCTGTTGCGAGCCAATTGTCGGAAGGACGAAACGAGGGCGAACCCTGCGAGCAACAGGACCAGGAACACCCATTTCAACACGCCACGTTGCCGGGACGGCGGGCGGTGTCCGGCCCAGCGGGCTGTTGCGAACACGGCCCAAACCGCGAAGGTGATCGTGCCGACGGGCACTCCCAACGCGACCCACATGCCAATCGTCGGAGTGCTGCCCGACGCGGTTGTCGTCCGATGGAGGAGAGCCCACGGGAAGATGAGGGTTGCGCCCACCACCAGGATGAGAGGCCAGGCCAGGGCGGAAAACAGCGCGAAGACGGCACCCCGGAGCCGACCGCCGCTGGCGCGGATATCATAAAGGCCGAGCCAGCCCAAAATGGTTCCAAAAAGACCCGGAAGCGAAACGACACCGATGATCACCGTCAACCCGGCCCAGTTCGGCTGCCCGCCGCGCAAATAAATCAACACGAGCAGGACGAAGGCCGCGGGCATGCTCAGCACGGTGAGCGCGGCGGCCCACAACGATTTTTGGGACCACGCCGCCACGCCCGATCCAGCGACAGTGGCCGCGGACTCGAAGCTGGAGCGCTGCCCGGGAAGCTGGGGCGGTGCGGCAGCGTGAGCCTCGCTCAGATGCTCCACCTGCGTCCCCATCTCTCCGGCGCTTTGGTAGCGGCGTTCGCGATCCTTTTCCAGCGTGCGGAAGACAACTTCATCCACGTTGACGCCGACGGGCGTTTTGCTCGAAGGCGCCGCAAAGCGGCCGATCGGAAGTTCGCCCGTGAGCATTTCGTAAAACACCACGCCCAGCGAATAGATGTCCGCCCGATGGTCCACCTCGGCGGGTTTTTCGAATTGTTCCGGGGCCATGTAGTGGGGCGTGCCGAGGGCTGCGCCCGTCGCGGTGAGGGAAAGGTCGGGTGTTTCCTCGCCCACCAATTTGGCGATCCCAAAATCGGCGATCTTCACCTGGCCCCGCGCGTCGAGCAGAATATTTTCGGGCTTGATGTCGCGGTGAAGTATTCCCTGGCCGTGCGCGTATTGGAGCGCCTCACAGATCCTGGGGACGATGGCCAGCGCTTCTGTCGGCGAAAAGCGCCCCGCCCGCATCGCCTGGCGGAGGTTGACGCCGTCCACATATTCCATGACCAGGAAATAGAAATGTTCCGTGTTCCCGAAATCGTAAACGCTGACGATGTTGGGATGATTCAATTTCGCCAGCACGCGGCCTTCGCGATTGAAGCGCTCCGCGAACCGCGGATCGCGCGCCAGCTTGTCGGGCAGCAGCTTGAGGGCGACGAATCGGTCGAGGCGCGGCTGGCGGGCTTTAAAGACAAACCCCATGCCGCCCCGCCCGATGAGTTCCAGGATCTCCAGCTGCGGAAAAGCCGCTGCGATGCGGTCCAGGGATGGGATTTCCGACGTGGCTGTGGCCGGGATGCCGGTTTCGGTGGCCATGGCAGCGCCGACCAGAACGCACTTGGGACAAAGGCCTTGGGGCGCGCCAGCCGGGATGGGTGCGCTGCATTTGGGACAATGATTTAGTTTAACGGTGTCGCTCATAACACCTGTTCCTGAGACGCCGGGGGCGGCAGGTTACAGGGTTTAAGCGAAAATACCAATGTCGCTGACTGACGTAACAGTCGAGGTAACGAGACTCAAACGGGATCGGGGGTCGCTAGTGTTCGGGATGTTTGAGCCTCCTGACGTCGGCTGCTACGCGGATTGGGGTTGCAGTCGAGGTAACGAGACTCAAACTGGATCAGTCGTCGCTGGCGTTCGGGATGTTTGAGCCTCCTGACGTCGGCTGCTACTTAATTAATTCGTCAGCCAGTTGCTGAAGTCGTTTGCTGCCGGGATGGATCACGCGGCCCGCTTCGAGCATCCGTCGCGCATCTGCTGTACGCTTTTGGTCCATCAACAACGTCACGTAACGCTTGAATGTTTCCACATCCTGGGGGAGAGCGCGATCGATTGACGGTAAGCCAGATCGAGTTCACGGATCATGCGTTCCTTCTCGGCCGGGGACGGCGCGTTGTTCATTCGCCACTCATATGTGCGCTTGTCCAAGTCGGAGATGCCCAAATATGAAATGCGCATTGCGCCTTCGGTCCGCCAGGACGTAATCCGGGTCTCCCTTGAAGCCGTCGAGAAGCGACTGCCCATAGACCTGCTCGATGAATTCACAGAACGCCCTGGTCGGGGTTTCGTTGGTCAGCCAGTCACCGATAAACCGCCTGGAGCTTGAGTTGTTTGGCCAGCGATCGGGCTTCGCGTTCCTTGGTCACGAAATATTTCTGCAGCCGGCTCTCCCTAGGCCGCTGGACGGCGCTGTGGTTGGAATTCTTGTTGGCATCTGCGGCAACTGCGGTTTCAGGGCCGGCCAGGCAAAGGCCGACCAAGGCAATGAACGGGGTTTGGATGCGAACGATACCTGTTCGTTTGGTTGGATGAAAAAGAATCGGGTTCACACGGGAAGGACACCGGGCCAGACTGATTTGTATGGTGTGGGTGACGATTCTCTACTACGGGATCAGCACGCTGTTTCTGGGAGCAAGCTTGGCGGCCTTGTGGCATTTGCGCTGGGTCCGCCGGTTGCCCTTGCTAAAAACGCTTGGGGACAACCCTGCGGCTCCGGGTCGATGTTCCGTGATCATCGCGGCGCGCGATGAGGAGGCGCGGATCGAACAAACAATCCGCCACCTGATGGCCCAACGGGGAGTCGAGATGGAACTCGTCGTGGTGGACGATCGATCCGCCGATCGCACCGGAGAAATCCTCGAGCGCCTGGCGAAGGAGGACGCGCGAATTCGTGTGAAACGCGTGGACGCGTTGCCCGAAGCGTGGCTCGGCAAATGTCACGCCTGCCATCTCGCAGCGGGCATGGCCACGGGAGATTGGATTCTGTTTACGGATGGCGATTGCTGGATTAAGCCGGATGTAATTCTGCGGGCGATCCGGCTGGCGGAGCGGGAGAACGCGGGGCATGTCTCGCTCTCTCCGGGCACGGTCATCGAAGGACCCGGAGCGCGGGCGTGGCACCTCCTTTTTCTCACGAGCCTGGCGAGTTGGTTCTCGGGCGTGAATCGCGACCGTCCCAAATCCTATATCGGCGTCGGCGCTTTCAATCTGGTTCGAGCGGAAGCCTACCGGAAATGCGGCGGTTACGAGGCACTGCGATTGACCGTGGTCGACGACGTGAAACTCGGCCTGCTCCTGAGCCGCGCGGGCACGAGGACCCGCGCGTTTCTGGGCGTGGACGCCGTGGAATGCCATTGGGGCACGACCGTCTGGGGCATGGTGAAGATCATGGAGAAAAACTATTTTGCGACGATCGATTATCGAACCGGCGTGGCACTGGCGGGGAGCGTGTTTGTGCTCCTGATCCTCGTTGGCCTGCTGTTCGGGCTCACGAGTGGGACGACGGCGGGACTGGTCGCCGCCGCGTCACCGCTTGCCATGATTTTGCCTGGGTTGGTTTTGGCGCGGCGTGTCGGCTGGACCTGGCCTTGCGCGATGCTGATGCCATTCATGGGTCCGGTGTTCTTGTATGCGCTTCTCAATTCGATGTTCGTCACGCTGCGACAGGATGGGATCCGATGGCGTGACACATTTTATCCGCTGCGGACACTGCGCGAAGGCAATGTGAAGTAAGCGAGGCTCGCTTTTTGACGCTGCGAGGAGAACGAGCACCCGCTCCTCACCAACCGGTCTGGCGTCCCTTGTTCTGTTCCTGCAACCAGGTCATCAACGGCTGGAAATAAGCAATCAATGCCGACCCATCCATTGTGCGGCTGCCGGTTAAGGCTTCCAAGGCATCCGGCCAGGGTTTGGATGAACCCATTGAAAGCATTTTGTTCAAGCGCTCCCCGACTGCTTTGTTGCCGTAGAAGGAACAACGATGAAGCGGGCCCTTCCACCCGGACTGGGCGGCGGCTGCCTTGTAAAACTGGAATTGCAGAATGCACGCCAGAAAATACCGCGCATAAGGCGTGTTCCCGGGAATGTGATACTTCGCTCCGGGATCAAATCCGCCTGCCGGGCGATTCCCTGGAGGAACGATTCCCTGGTATTGAAGGCGCAAGGAATTCCATCCCGTTTCATAGTCGCCAGGTTTTATGGACCCGCTAAAAACGCCCCATCGCCATTTGTCCATGAGCAAACCGAAGGGCAGGAAGGCAACCTTGTCCATCGCCTTCTGCAGGAGCAATCCGATGTCCTTGTCGGCGCTCGGCACCTTGGAGGCGTCCAGCAATCCGATTTGCACAAGGTAATCCGGGGTGATGGACAGCGCGATGAAATCGCCGATGGCCTCGTGAAAGCCGTCGTGGGCGCCATTGAGGTAGAGGTACGGCTGCTGGTTGTAGGCGCGCTGATAATAGTTATGGCCCAGCTCATGATGAATCGTCACGAAATCATCCGCATTGACCTTGATGCACATCTTGATTCGCAAATCGTTCACGTTGTCGATGTCCCAGGCGGACGCATGGCAAACCACCTCGCGATCGCGCGGCTTCACAAATTGGGATCGGTCCCAGAAGGACGCGGGCAACGCCGGCAACCCCAGCGACGTATAAAATGCCTCGCCGGTCTTCACCATCTTGATGGGATCGTAACCTTTGGCCACGAGCAATGAGGTCAGGTCGTAGCCCACTTCGCCCACGCCTTTGGGCGCGACCAGCTCGTAAATATTTCCCCATTCCTGCGCCCACATGTTGCCCAGCAGATCGGCGCGAATCGGTCCCGTCGCCGCCTGCACGGACGCGCCGTAGTGTTCATGAAGCTTGGCGCGCACATAACAATGCAATTGATCGTAAAGCGGTTTGACCTGCAGCCAAAGCCGATCTGCTTCGCGTGCAAATTCGTCGGCGGACATGTCGTATCCGGATCGCCACATCGCGCCCAAATCCGCATAGCCAAGTTCCTTCGCGCCTTCGTTGGCGATGCCGACAAGCCGCGCATAATCAGCGTGCATCGGGGCGCCCACCTGGTCGTGCCAGCTCGTCCACATCTCCCGGAGCTTGACGGGATCGCGCATCTTTCCCATCGCCTCCTCGATGTCCGAACCGTTGATGGGCTTGCCTTCCAGCGTCCCTTTGCCTTTGCCATATTGCGACTGCAGCCGCGTGGCGATGACATTGAGCTCCTCGGCGGCACCTGGTTTGTCGGGAGCCGGAAGGACGATCCCTTGCTTCAAGAAATCGAGCTTCCTGCGGGCATCAAACGAGAGGCCTTTCGTGCCATCGAACTTCGCTGCGCCTTTGGCCAGGCGCACACTCAACTCCGTGCCGCGGGCCCCGAATTCCGCCGCAAGCGCATCGGTATCCTCGGTGATATAGGTGCGATTGATCCATTCCGCGCGCCCGGAAAGCACCGCGTGCGCCGCCAGTTCCTTTTCCGCCCGCGCGATGAACGCATCCGCGTCTGCGGCGGTATTCGATGCAGCCTGGGCGAATGTGGAGATGCAAAAAAGGATCGTGACCCCCGGTGCGAATCGCGAAATCAGCGTGTTCATCCGGCGACCCTAGCCGCGGTGAATCCGCACGGTCAAGGGGCGGAAGGACGCTTCCGATAACCAATGCCAAATTTCAATGTCCAATAACAAATCCCCGGGATCAGGCACGCAGACGATTGAATATTGGATATCGAAAATTTGTTATTGGTTATTAGTAGCGGAGCCAACACCACGCTAAATACAGTGCCCCCGTGTGACAGGCTCGCAAAGCGTCTTGGAGTCCACCCCCGGATAACCTACCCTCCCCCCATGCACGGCTTGTCCATCGCCGCCATTGTTCCGGTCTTCAACCGGCCACGCGCCGTTCTGGACGGCCTCGAGGGTGTGCTGGCCCAGACGCTGGCGCCAGCCGCTTTAATTGTCGTGGATGACGGTTCGACCGACGACACCGCGGCGCGGGTGGAGGAGTGGTTGGCCGCGAAGCGGCCTTCCTTCCCGGCGCGCCTGGTCCGGCAGCCCAATCAAGGGGCAGCTGTGGCGCGCAATCACGGGACAGCCGAAGCCGCTGAATGCGACGTCCTGGCGTATCTGGACTCGGACGACATCTGGCCGCCCGACTATTTGCGCCGCATGAGCGATGCCTTCGAGCGGGATCCGGGCGCGGTCGCTGCGAGTGCGGATCGCGTGAACCACGATTTCGCCACGGGCAAGGTGGATCCCCACGGCTACGCGCCGTATGCCGAACAGACGCGCAATGCCACAAGCATCATGTTTGAGGAAGGCCCTCCTGGCACTTCGAGCACCGCCTTTCGTGCCAGCGCATTCCGAGAAGCGGGCGGATTCGATGCCGCATGGCCGACCGGCCAGGATTACGACCTGATGCTGCGCGTGAGTCTGCTGGGCCGCTGGCTGTATGTGCCGGGAGCCCCCGTGACCACCCGCAATCACGTCGAGGTTCTCCTTGGAACCGGCGAACCGCCGCTGAGTCGCAAATACGCGGACCGCGCCCTGCGCCGCGTGCAGATGCTCGACCGCTTCATTTTCGAGCGCGGCGGAAAGTCCGTGGTGCCCGAAACACTCTGGCGCAGCCGGCTCAGCAGGCTCTGGTACCGGGCCGGCCGCAAACTCGCCGCGCTGGGTCGTCCCGACGAGGCCCGCACCTGCTATCAGCGCACGATCGAGCTGCGCCAGTGGCATCTGCCCGCCCGCGCGCGTTTGCTGATGAAGTGACAAATCACTTGGAGAGCCTTCTTCACTTCGCTATCACAGATTCGATGCAGCGTGACACGCCCTCCTTCGATCGCCCATGAAATGAAACTCGGGTTCGTGCTGTTCGACTATTTTCCGTTCGGCGGCCTGGAGCGCGACTGTTTTCGCATCGCCAGCCTGTGTGCGGAACAACAGCACGAGGTCACGATCTTCACGCGCACCTGGCAGGGTGACCCGCCGCCCTCAGGCATCCGGGTCGAACAATTCGGCCGGCACGGACTGACCATTCCTGCGCGCAACCGGCGCTTCGTCCGCGACCTCGCCGCAACACTGCCCTCGCGCACGCTCGATGCGGTCATCGGCTTCAACAAACTTCCCGGGCTCGACCTGTATTATGGCGCCGACCCCTGTTACGCCGAGGCGCTCGACAAAAAACCTCCCTGGAATCGCTGGCTGCCGCGCTACCGTCAATACCTGGAATTCGAGCGGGCCGTCTTCGCGCGCGGCGCAAAGACGGTGATTCTTCAATACATTCCGAGGGACATCCCTGTTTACAAAAAGTTTTACGGAACAGAAGATCGCTTTCACGTGCTGCCGCCCAACGCGCGACGCCATTCCTTCACCCCGGCAGACCAGCCGGCAGTGCGCCGGCGGCTCCGCGAGGAAAACGGATGGAAGGCCGGAGATCACATCGTTGCATTTGTCGGATCGGATTTTCAACGCAAGGGGCTCGACCGCGTCATCCGCGCAATCGCCTCCCTCGCGCCGGCGTTGCGAGAGCGGGCGCACCTGGCTGTGCTCGGCCGGGGCGAGCCGGGCCGGTTCGCCCGATTGGCCCAACAACTCGGCGTCTCGGAGCGGGTTCATTTCCTGGGGGGACGCCACGATGTGCCCGAGTGGATGCTGGCAGCGGATGTGATGGCCCACCCTGCCCGCAGCGAAAACACGGGGTCCGTTCTCGTCGAAGCCTTGTCCTTCGGCCTGCCGGTGTTTGCGACCGAGGTCTGCGGCTACGCTTCACACATCGTCGCAGCCCAGGCGGGAAGGACATTTCCAGAGCCGTTCGATCAAGCCGTCTTCGATCGCGCATTGCAGGAGGCGCTGTCGACGGATTCGCTTGCCGTGTGGCGCGAGCATGCGTGGGCTTATGCGGCCACGAACGCGATCTTCGGCTGCCATGAACGGGCGGCCGAAATTCTAGTTGCCACGGCGCGGCAAAAAACATCCCGCGAGCTCCCGCCGTGATCGAACTCAATGCCCATCTCCTGCAGCATGTGCCGAAGGAACGCACCTTCGACTGGGTGCTGGAATGTCCGGGGAAAATCCACCGGCACATCAAACATCGGCGCACCATCGAGACCGAGATCGGCGGGCACCGGTTTTTCATCAAGGTCCACCGCGCCTCCGGCTGGCGTGAGGTCTGGAAGGATTGGCTGCAGTTCCGCGCGCCGGTCGTGAGCGCGCGCACCGAATGGGAGGCGCTGGAGCGGGTCGAGCGGCTGGGCATCCCCACCACGCGCATGGCCGGCAAAGGCGAGCGCGGCCGGGCGCCCGCGCATCTGGAGTCCTTCCTGATCACCGAAGCGCTGGAAAACATGATCCACCTCGAGGATCTCACACGCGACTGGGGAGGGCTCACGGGCAGCCGTCAAAAGCGGCTGAAGAGCGCGATCCTTCAACGCATCGCGCACATCGCCCGCACCTTGCATGAGGCGGGCATGAATCATCGCGATTTTTACCTGGGCCATTTCCTGGTGAAAAACCGCCGATGGACCGAGTGGAAGCCGGAGGATCCGCTCGAGCTGTTTCTCATCGATCTCCATCGCGTCCAGATTCGCGATCAGCTCCCCACGCGCTGGCGGGTGAAGGATCTCGGAGGATTGCTCTTCTCCGCATTGGATTGCGGCCTGACCCGGCGCGATATGTTGCGGTTCATCCAGATTTACCGTGGGCGTCCGTGGCGCGAGAGTCTCCACGCCGACGCAAATCTATGGCGTCGTGTACGCCGCTATGCCGAGCAACTTTATCGTCAGCATCATGGCAAGGCTCCGGCCTTGGCGTGGTAACACCAGTTTATCCGTTTTTCCCCATGATTCTGCCAACGATGATTCTGCCTTTCCCCACCGACGATTTTTGATCAAAACGCGGAGTCACGCCCTTACAGGGCTTTGGAAATTCCAAAACCCAAACCTGGGGCTACGCGCTGCGCGCTCCACCCCAGGCTATAACAGGGCGGGCTTTCAGCCCTCGGACTTGCCACCGCTGCCAGGGCCACGGTTGAACGCCATCTCCCCCAATGTTAGCCTCGCGCCGGTGCATAAAAGAATCCCACTTCCCCTCTTCCTGCTCGGCGGATTTCTGCTGCCGCTTCTGCCGCTGGCCAGTTCCTGCCGCAAAGACCCCGGTCCGCCAACCGTATCGGGCACGGTGGAGACAGATGAGGTTCACGTCGGTTCTCGTTATGGAGGACGCATCACAGGTTTGTTCGCCAACGAAGGCGACCCGCTGACCAACGGACAAAAAATTGCGGAATTGGAGGCAGGGGAACTGCACGCCCTCCGCGTCCAGGCCACCGCCATGCTCGACGAATGGATCGCCGGCCCCCGTCCGCAGGAACGGGTCGCCGCCAGCAACGACTGGCAGGCGCTCGTTGCCGAACTGGACCTCGCGCGCCTGGAGGACAAACGCAACCTCGAACTCATCACTTCAAAAGTGATTTCCGACACCGAACGCGACCGCGCAAAAAGCCGCGTGGCGACACTCGAAAAAAGTGTGGCCGCCGCGCGCAGCCGTTTCGATCTGGTGGAAGCCGGCACACGGCCCGAGCGCATCGCGCAGGCCCGCGCGCGTGTCGCCGAACTCGACTCCCAGCTCCGCGAGATGCTAATCACCGCGCCGGGCGACTGCGTGCTCGAAGTGCTCAGTGTCAAGGTCGGCGATGTCGTGCCGCCGAACCGCGAAGTCGCCACGCTGCTGTTGACCCAGCATCTGTGGGTGCGCGTTTACGTGCCGCAACCCTGGCTCGGCGGCATTCAAATCGGCCAAAAAGTCACGGTGCGCGCCGACGCTTTCCCCGGAAAACAATTCGAGGGCGTGGTCGAACAAATCAATCGCTCCGCCGAATTCACCCCTCGCAATGTTCAAACACCCGGGGAACGGCTCAAGCAGGTCTTCGGCGTCAAAGTCCGTTTGCCAGCCCCCGAATTGCGCGCCGGCATGTCGGCGGATGTTATCTTTCCCGGAGTAACCAGTAACACTAGTAATCAGTAATCAGTGGTACCAGTGGTCAGTGGTCATCGCGCGTCATTCGTCATTCGTCATTCGTCATTTGTCATTAATCTCATGATCCAATGCGACCACTTGACGAAGCGATTCGGCCATTTCACGGCCGTCGACAGCGTGAGTTTCGAAGTCGCGAAAGGATCCATCTTCGGGTTCCTCGGGCCCAACGGGTCAGGGAAATCGACGGTGATTCGGATGCTCTGCGGGCTGCTACAGCCGACGAGCGGAACCGGTCGCATCGCGGGCTTTGACGTCGCAAGCCAAACCGACGAGATCAAGCATCTCATCGGGTACATGTCGCAGAAGTTCTCGCTCTACGACGAGTTGACGGTGAATGAAAACCTTAACTTCTACTCGCGCCTCTATGGGCTGAGCGGCGCCCGGCTGCAGCAACGGCGCGATGAACTTATCGCGCTGACGCATCTCGAACCCTATCTCACCCGCCGTGCAGGCCTGCTCTCCGGAGGCTGGCGCCAGCGCCTGGCCATGGCTTGCTCGCTGGTGCACCGGCCCAGCGTGCTCTTCCTGGACGAACCCACGGCCGGCATCGATCCCGTGGCGCGCCGGGAGTTGTGGGATCTGTTGTTCGAATTCTCGAGCATGGGGATGACCTTGTTTGTCACCACCCATTACATGGATGAAGCCGAGCGCTGCTCGCACGTCGGCTACATCTACATGGGAAAACTGGTTGTCGCCGGTGTGCCGGACGATCTGAAGACATTGCCGGTGGTCAATCCGCCCGGGACGCGCCGGCTCGACATCACCTGTGAACACGTCACCACCGGGTTGCAGGCCTTGCGGCGCCTGCCTGGAATCCGCGCGGCAACGGTGTTCGGACAATCCATGCATCTGCTCGTGGAAGACGCGCTGGCGGAAAGCGCCATCCGGGCCGAGCTCGCCCGCGCGGGCATTCCGCGCGCGGACATTCATCCGATTGGCCCGTCGCTGGAGGATGTGTTCGTTGTGCTCACGAGCACTGCATCGCCGGGCACTCCTACCAAATAAATCACCTCGAACCGCGCGTTTTCGCCCTTTTTGTCGAAAACTTTGTCGGGAACTTTGTCGATCCGGAAATCGGCTTTGCCTCCGGGACCTGTCTAACGGGGCGATGATTTGGCTCAAAGCCAGATTGACCAAGAAACGCGACAAAGTTTCCGACGAAGTTTCCGATAAAGGAAGGCTAAGGAGCCAGAAATGCCAAACTCCCTGGGCGCCCTGAATCTTCACTTGAAAAGCGTTGCGGCAACCCTAAGTTGATACTGCGAGTTTGGTTCCAAACCTGTTCTCGCGTTGTGCCATGAAAAATAACCGTCGGTTGCTCGATGTTCCGTTGTTCTGCCTCCTCGGCCTCACCTGCTGCGCGGCACTGGCGGCGGCTGAGCGCAACGCCGGCGTGCCGGTGGTTTACGCCGCGCCCCCGGATGCCACGACAGCCATCGATCCAAAAGCAGTTCCTCCCACGCACAATGACAAGCCGGTCCGCCTTTCAGCGGGGCTCGATGAGATTCTCAAGCTCAATAAATCCGGGGTCGAGGAAAGCGTGATCCTGGCCTTTATCGAAAGTTCGCCGATCGCCTATTATGCAACCGCGGACGAGATCGTGACATTGCGCGAACGCGGCCTTTCCGCGCCGGTGCTGGCAGCGTTGCTGCGGCATGGCACGGAAGTGCGACAGCGCGAGGCAGCTGCCAGGGCAGTCGAAATCAATTCAGCGCCCGCGCCTGAAGCCACGTCGACAGTCAATCCACCGCCAGTGCCTGAACCTGTCCGCGTCGACTCCGAAGCTACGGTCTATTCAGCACACTCGCCCGCAGCGATCTACTCCGGGTATCCGGGTTACTATCCCTATTACCCCCGGTATTCCGGCTGGTGGTATCCGAGTTTTTCCTTGGGGATCGGATTTGGGGGTTACGGCGGACACCATGGCGGCACCGTGCACAGCAGTGTCGGCTTCCATGGCGGCCATTGACCGGCGAAGACAGACCGGCGAAGACAGCTTGTCAGCCTCGCAATTAGGGAGCAGCCTCTACGCAGCATGAAGCAGACTGATTTGGAATTGATGGGCGTTCCCGAACGGGAAGCCGATTTCACTGACACCTGTTGGAACGTGGTCCGCGCCGCGGGCCGGCGGGATTTGCCGGAATCCGGCGAGGCACTGGCACAATTGTGCCGTCGCTATTGGTATCCGCTGTATGTGTTTGTTCGCCGCTCGGGACACGGGCCGGAGGACGCGAAGGATTTGACCCAGGAATTCTTTTCGAAGCTGATGGAGAAGGAGTACCTGTCGGCTGCGGATCCGGAGAAGGGCAAGTTCCGTTCGTTCCTGCTGGTCGCGCTGAAACGATTTCTCGTCAACGAATGGGACCGCGCGAACCGCCTGAAACGCGGGGGCGGTCGGGAGGTGATTTCATTGAGCGAGGGCAACACCGAATTTCGATATCGATCCGAACCGGCAGATCCGATGACGCCTGAGAAAGCCTTTGAACAGCGCTGGGCGATGACGTTGCTGGACGAAGTGCTGGCCCGGCTCGAGGTCGAGATGAAGGCCGCAGGCAAAGGCCACGTGCTGGAGCAACTCAAACCATTTCTCGTGGAGGACCAGGCTGAAAACTCCAACGCGGAGATCGCCAGCCGCCTGCGGATGAGCGAAGGCACATTGCGCGTCACACTCCATCGCCTGCGCCAGCGCTATCGCGAACTGTTGCGCGCGGAGATCGCCCAGACCGTTTCGGACCCGTCCCAGGTGGACGACGAAATCCACGCGTTGTTTGCCTCATTCAGCGTCTGATTCAGTCGATCAACCGCTTCGTGATCTCGCTGTAGGCGTCGATACGACGGTCCCTTAGGAAAGGCCAGTGAGTGCGGGTGGCATCCACCTGGCTCAGGTCCACCGGAACGATCAGTGTTTCTTCTCGGTCTACGCTGGCCCGGGCCAGAATCTGCCCGCTGGTCCCGGCGACAAAACTCCGGCCCCAAAACTCGATGCCATCACCCCCAATCGGCTGTTCCAGGCCGATTCGATTGACAGCCGCGACGTAACAGCCGTTGGCGATGGCATGGCCGCGCTGGATGGTTTCCCAGGCGTCATGCTGCACGACGCCGTGCTTCTTTTTCTCGCTCGGATGCCAGCCGATTGCCGTTGGATAAAATAGAATCTCGGCGCCTTGAAGCGCCGTCAGGCGGGCGCCTTCCGGATACCATTGATCCCAGCAGATCAACACCCCGATTTTGGCGTGGCGCGTTTGCCAGGCACGAAAACCGGTGTCACCGGGCGTAAAATAAAATTTCTCGTGAAACAACGGGTCGTCGGGAATATGCATCTTGCGGTAGATGCCCAGGAGCGAGCCGTCGGCGTCGATGATGGCCGCGGTGTTATGATAGAGGCCCGAAGCGCGGCGTTCGAAGAGGGAGACGATGATGACCACCCGATGTTTTTTGGCCAGCTTGCAGAATGCGTCCGAGCTCGGCCCGGGGATGGATTCGGCCAGCTTGAAATTCTCGTGATCCTCACTCTGGCAGAAGTACGGGGAACGAAAGAGTTCCTGCGTGCAAATGATCCGGGCGCCCGCCTTGGCGGCGCGTTCGGCGAGCGCGAGGGTTTTCTCGAGATTCCGGCGCGGATCCGGAGTGCACGCGTGCTGAAGAAGTCCGAGTTTAATGGGCGCAGATTTCATGGGTTGCGGAGGCAGAGGGACACGGACGAGGCCAGGCGCGCGCGGAGGCCGCTCCGAAGGCGTCCGGACGGGTGCTGACGCCGCCGGCTCACGTGCGATGAATCTGGGTGGTGGCGCGCGCGGTGCGTTCGAGCAATTCGGTGCTGCCCTTGGCGTCGTTGCGGGCCAGGCGTGTATCCTGGCCGAATAATTCCCGAATCATCTTGCCGAGCGTTTCGTTGGTTGGCCCGTAACCGGAGTGATAGATGTAATGCTCGAGGTCGTAGAGCATCTCGGCGGCGTCGTTGTAGCGCTTGTGCAGATCGCGAACGAGGGCCTTGTGCAGGATTTCATTAAGACGATCATCGATGCGCGGGTCGATGCTGCGAAAATCGGGCAGCGCCATGTTCATCACGTTTTTGCGCGAATCCTCCGGCGTGTTGCCTTTGAACACATTTCGTCCGAGCAACAGATGCGCCAGGACAACGCCGAGTGAGAAGAGATCGCTGCGCTTGTCCGTAATCTGGAAGTCGGCCTGTTCGGGGCTCATGTAATCGGCCTTGCCGGCCACCACTTCGCCTTCGTTGTCGATGAGATACCCCTTGGCCTTGGCGATGCCGAAATCGGTGAGCTTCACGTCGCCCTCGAAGGCGATCATGATGTTCTTGAAGGACACATCGCGATGCACGAGGCCGAGCGGCTTTTCATCCTTGTCACATTTGGCGTGGGCGTAGGCCAGGCCGCGGCAGACGCGGCTGCTGATGAACACGGCGATCTCGACCGGCAACACGCGATGTTTGTCGCGGAGCTGCTCGGCGAACTGCTCGAGGTTTACGCCGCGAATGAGCTCCATCGCGATGAAGTAAATGCCCTTGGCTTCGCCGAGGTGATACGTCTGGACGATGTTGGTGTGGATGAGGTCGGCGACGAGCTTGGCCTCGCCCACAAAATTTTCGATGAACTGCGCCTGGTTGGCGTAGCTCTGGCGAATAACCTTGATCGCGACGCGCTTGACGAAGTCGCGCGCGCCATGCTGTTCGCCTTCGTAGATGATGCCCATGCCGCCCTCGAAAATCTTGCGGACGATTTCGTAGCGGAACTCCGAGTGAATCGTGAAGAGCGCTGCCATCGCAATGGATGTTCAAAAATTGCCCCTGCAAGTCAAGCTTCGCGTCCCAATTCCTCATCGGACGGATTTGCCATGACCTTCAAAATTCTTTGATTTTAGGGCATTTTTTCACTTGCAGCCACTTTAGGGTGCGCCTTTACTCGCTGCACGTCGCGAGACGGAAGACATTAACTAAACCAACAACACACAAACACACATGGCAAAAGCACTCTCCAAATCCCAAATCGCCGCCGCTGTCGCAGAAAAAGCCGGCATCACCAAGAAGCAAGCGGGTGAAATCCTCGAGCACATCGCCCAGCTCGCCTACAAGAACGCCAAAAACAGTTTCACGCTCCCGGGCCTCGGCAAATTGGTCCTGGTGAACCGCAAAGCGCGCCTCGGCCGCAACCCTGCCACCGGCGCCCAAATCCAGATCCCGGCCAAGCGCGTCGTCAAGTTCCGCGTCGCCAAAGCCGCCAAAGACGCCATCCTCGGCGCCAAGTAAGCCGTCGATACGTCGATCCCCTTCAAGCCCCCCGGCCCCGTGCCTGGGGGCTTTTTTGTTCCCCTCGCGGTTCATTTCCCCTCTTACTCTTACTCTTAATCCTAATCTTAATCGGCACACTGCGCTCACTGGCGTCTGCAAAGGAGATTAAGAGTAAGATTAGGAGATTAGGATTAAGAGTAGGAGGGGTACGTGCGCCCGTCCTCGGACACATTCTTTTTCCAAATTCACGCCCGCGCGAACAGGTCCATCTGCGGGGCAGGCGTCAGTTGTTGAAGTTTCGCCCGCTCCGCCCGATGACGCGCGGGAGGTCGCACCGTTCCCTCCGGTGTCAGCTCGTTTTCCTCCAGGTTCCGCAGGATCTCGCGCGCCCGCCCCACCACCACGTTCGGCACGCCCGCCAGGCGCGCCACCTGGATCCCGTAACTTTTATCCGCGCCGCCCTCGAGAATTTTATGCAGGAACACCACCTGATCATTCCATTCGCGCACGGCCACATTGAAATTCTTGAGCCGCGGCAGCCGCCGGGCCAGTTCCGTCAATTCATGGTAATGCGTCGCGAACAGGGTTTTGGCCCCCACGCCATTGTGCAGGTGTTCCACGATGCTCCAGGCCAGCGAAAGCCCGTCGAACGTGCTCGTCCCGCGGCCAATCTCATCGAGAATCACAAGGCTGCGCGACGTCGCGTTGTTCAGGATATTTGCCGTCTCGCTCATTTCCACCATGAAGGTGCTCTGGCCGCGCGATAGATCGTCGCTGGCGCCGATGCGCGTGAAGATGCGGTCCACGAGATCGATTCGCGCCTCGGCCGCAGGGATGAAACTGCCGGTATGGGCCAGCAGGGTGAGCAACGCGACCTGCCGGATGTAGGTACTCTTGCCCGCCATGTTGGGGCCGGTGATCAGCGCGATCTGCGGCAAAGCAGGGCAGGCGTCCCGCCTGGCCCGTTCGACAGGCTCGGGGCAGGCCAGTTCTGGATTCGATTGCAGAGGTTGGCCAGGCGGGACGCCTGGCCTGCCTTCAAGACCCGTTTCGTTCGGAACAAACCGAGTATCGACCAGGGTCTGTTCCAACACCGGATGGCGTCCATCGCGAATCACGATCTGTCCCGCGGTGCCGATGTGCGGCCGGCAATAATTGTGAAGCCGGGCGGTCTCCGCAAAACAGGCGAGCACATCCAGCTGGGCGAGCGCGTCGGCGGTGCGCTGGAGCGGTTGCAGCCATTGCAACACCTCCTCGCGCACCTTGAGGAACAGCTCGTATTCGAGTTTGCCGCTCCGTTCCTCGGCGCCGAGTATCTTGCTCTCCATCTCCTTCAATTCCGGCGTGATGAACCGCTCCCCATTGGCAACCGTTTGCTTGCGCGTGTAGTCCGGGGGCACCTTCTCCAGGTTGGCTTTCGTCACCTCGATGAAATAACCAAACACGGAATTGAACCGGACTTTGAGCGATGCAATGCCCGTGCGCGCAATTTCGTCCTGCTGCAATTTTGCAATCCAATCCTTGCCGCTGCGCGACGCCGCATGGAGCTCATCCAATTCCGCGCTGAACCCGTCCCGGATCATGCCGCCCTCCCGGAGCGCAATCGGCGGTTCATCCACAATGGCCCGGGACACCAGATCGATGAGGGCCGGCAGTTCCGTGACGGCAACTTCCAGTTCGGCAAGGAACGAGCCAGGCCCCTGCCCTTCGCTTGCAGGCGCCGGCGCTTCCAGGAGCGGATCCTCGCGAAGCTTTTCGCCGTCGACTGCCATCAACAGCTGCTTAATCAGCGGCAGTTTTTCCAGCGCCTCCCGAAGCGCGAGCAAATCGCGCGCATTGCCTGTCCCCACACAGAGCCGACCGGTCGTGCGCTCCAGGTCACGCACGTCGGCCAGTTGGACTCGAAATTTCCCGGCGCTGTCGGAGCTGTCCACCAGCGCCTGCACCGCTTCCTGGCGCCGCCCAATCGCCGCCGCATCAGACAGCGGCTGGGACAGCCAGTCGCGCAGCCGTCGTGAACCCATGGGCGTGACCGTCCGATGGAGCGCCCCGAACAACGTCGCGTTACGCGAGGCATCCCGGTGCAGCGGCTCGAGAATCTCCAGGTGCCGCAGCGTGATCCCGTCCAGCACCAAAAACTGGCTCGGATGATAAAACGAAATCGACGTGAGATGCTGGCAGTCGCGCCGCAGGTGTTGGGTCAGATAATGCAACACCGCTCCCGTGGCTCCGATCGCCGCGGCGCGATCCTTCAGTCCAAAGCCGTCCAGCGTCGCCACCTTGAAATGTTCGCGCACCGTGAACACCGCCGTCTCGGGCGCAAACGTCCAGTCCTCATGTGGAATCAGAATGGAAAAGGCGTCCTGAAGCGCCGCGCGAAGCGTTTCGGCCTCGGCGGGATGGATGATTTCCGCGGGACGCAGCCGCTCCAACTCGGTGATCAGGGCCGCGGGGCCCTCGACCTCGGTTGTTTTGAAATGGCCGGTGGTCAGGTCGACGAGGGCGAGACCAAATGTTTTGCCCTGGGGACAAACGGCCGCCAGAAAATTGTTTCGCTCCGCCACCAGCATCCGTTCATCGAAATGAGTGCCCGGGGACAGGATTTGGGTGACCTCGCGTTTGACCAGCTGGCCGGGACGGGCCTCCTCGACCTGATCGCAAATGGCGACCTTGCGTCCCGCGCGCAGGATGCGGGCGATGTAGCCGTTGGCGGCATGGAACGGAATGCCGCACATCGGGATCACGCCGCGTTTGGTCAGCGCGACGTTGAGCAATTGCGCCCCCGCCTGCGCATCCTCAAAAAACATCTCGTAGAAGTCGCCCAGCCGAAACAGCAACAGGGCGTCCTTGGGCAATTCGCCCTTGATGCGCCGATACTGCGCCATCATCGGAGTCAGTTGGACGTCGGTGGACATGGCAGGGACGAGTTAATCAGGGATTGAACGATGGAAGCAAGGGATTGAACGCGGAGAGATCGCCCCGCACGCACGCATTGCGCCTCATAACGCGAGCGTTTGACTCCCTCTCCTCCTCCGAGGAGGAGAGGGTTGGGGAGAGGAGGCTTTTTCTTCCGAAACGCTCAACGCTCAACGCTCAACGTTCAACCTGAGAAATGCGTGCTGAGCTCTCGTCTGAGGTGAAAAAACCTCGTTTTTACGAGAGGAAAGATCGATTTTCGCTCTGCGCCAATAACCGTCTAAAATAGACGGTTATTGGCGCGACCAGGAATCTCGGTTTTTCTTCTCGGGAAACGTGAGAAAAGGCCTGCAAACATTGAAGTTCGCGTTTGATGCGGAGTCCTTGACTCACTTCGGCGGTCTGTTCCTGATCCAGCGCTTTTGCAACAAGCTGGGTTTACGTCGACGGCTCGCGCGGATCCTCCAACCGCTGCCCGCGTGGAGCCAATACCATCCGTCCGATTTGCTTTTGGTTTTTTTCTACATCCTCATTGCTGGACTGCCACGCGTCAGCAAAACCCAGATCCTGCAATACAACGGTCTATTTCTTTCACTAGTCGGCCTGAAGAAATTTCCCGACCAAACCGCCCTGCGCCGATTCCTGCGCAGACTCTCACCCAAAGCGATTCGGCAGGTGGCTCGCTTGCACGATCAAATCCGCGCGCAGTTGTTCGGCCTGCCCTCTCCCCGAAGCAGCTTGGTCTTTCACATGGATTCTGTGGTCCTGACGCTCTACGGCAAACAGCAAGGAGCTCGCTTGGGCTATAACCCAAGAAAGAAAGGACGCCCTTCATATCATCCACTGCTTTGTTTTGAAGCTCACGGGCAGGAGTTTTGGCACGGTTCGTTGAGACCCGGCGACGCTGCCTCCAACACTGGAGCGCGCAAGGTCGTTAAGGTCTGTTTGGGAAAAGTTCCATCGACGATTGCCCGTTCACGGATACGTTTCCTGGCCGACTCGGGATTTTTCTCCGGGCGCTTAGTGGATGATTTGGACCAAGCAGGCTGCGGCTATATTATTGTTTGCCCCAAGGCCAAGAGCTATTTGCCCATGGCTCAACGCGCTGGTTTCAAGGAAATACCGCATGGCTGGGCGGTGGCCGAGTACCGCTTTAAGCCACAACGATGGAAAGCCGAGCACCGGTTCATCATGGTCCGGCGTCCGCTGCCCGAAGACCCGGAAGAAGCTCAACAACTGACTCTATTTAAGCAGGGCAGGTTCAGTTACTCGGCGTACGTGACCAATCTGGATTTGCAGCCTTGGATGGTTTGGAAGACTTACAACGCACGAGCGAATGTGGAAAGATCGATTCGGGAGCTGTTAAGCTATTTCTCACTCAACAAAATTCCAACAGGGGAATGGGTGGCGAATGTGGCGTTTCTCCAGTTGCTGCTCTTCAGCTACAACATTGTGCATTGGTTCAAGAGACTCTGTCTACCCGAGGCTTACCGGGGTTCGACCGTCGAAACGATTCGGCAAGAGTTCTTGTTGCTGCCGGGAAAACTGGCCAAGCACGGCAGTCGCAACGTGCTTCAATTGCCCAAAGATTATCATCATCGGCGCGAGTTTTTGGAAGCAGCCCGCAAAATTGAAAATCTGCGAATCCCATCACCCGAGCGTGGAGAAAAATTCGGGTTTGTAAGTAAAAGAAAGTAAGCCTATGCCAATTTGCTAAGACTTTCGCTGATTATGGGTTTCGCCATGCATTTCTCAGGTTCAACGCTCAACGTTCAACGTTCAAATTCCAACACGCGAGCTCCACTCTCCACTCTTCAGTCTTCGCTCCTCACTCTGTAAAGGCCCTCCTCTCCCCGGCCCTTCTAAGAAACTCAATGCGCAGTTGCTTCTTTTGGAACCAATTGCATTCCCATGGATTCGGCATTTTTTTGCAGGCTTTTGAGTTTTCGAGCTTGGTGCTTTTGCTCGTAGTCGACCATCCCTTCCCGCACGTACTCTTCCCCGTGCGTGAGTAATCGATAGAGGATTCTGGCCAGCTTATGCGCGGTGGCCGTGATGCCTTCGGCGGCTCCCAGCTTGGCTTTCATTCGGCGATAGTAGGCCCCCAGCGCCGTCGGGCTCCGTTCCAGCGTCGTGGCTGACAGACGCAAGGCATCGCTCAGGCGGTTGACCACCCGACGGGTTCGACAACTCAAGACTTTGCCGCCGCTGATCCGGTTGTCTGGACACAACCCCAGCCACGACGCAAAATGCTTTTCCGTTTTGAACGCACTCAGGTCCGGTCCCACTTCAGTCAGCACGGTCATCCCCACCAACGGGCCAATGCCTTCCACGTTGGTGACGTCCACACCCAGCTTGCGGTAGAGGCAGGCTCGAATCACCTCATCGATTTTCTTTTTGGGATCCGCTTTGCCCGGCGGCTTTTGCTGTGGATCCACCCGATCGGGCAATCGTTCCATCTCTGCCGTCAAGGCTTGGTCACACGAAAGGATTTTGGCTTCATAGACTTTATACAAGTCCAAGGCGCTCTGGAGTTGGAAGAGGTGTTCGGCCCGATAATCGCCGACCAACGCCTTGGCAATGGTTGATTGAGTGGCTTTGACCCGGCGATTGGCCATGCCGGCCAGCTTGAGGGGATTGCGCTCCCCTTTGAGGATCGCCTCGATGATCGCCAAACCACTCTCTCCTGTGACGTCCGAGAGAACTTGATGAAGTTGCACATTCATTTGCGCCAGGGCTTTTTGCATGTGCTGGGTTTGCGTGCTGCGCGCGCTGACCAATTCGTCCCGATAGCGCAGATAACTGCGCGCCACGCAGTAGGGATCGGCCGGCCGAAACGAAGCGCCCAACAGTCCATAGGTGTGCAGCCGCTGTATCCATTGGCAATCCAGCACGTCACTCTTGCGGCCCGAGACGTTCTTGATTTGTCGCGCATTGACCAGAAGCACTTTGAAACCCTCTCGCTCCAGCAATTGGAACAGGGGGATCCAATACACTCCGGTGGCCTCCATGGCCACGCTGGTAATGCGGCACTCTTTGAGCCACCCAGCCAGTGCCTTCAGGTCGGCAGTGAATGTGCCAAAACAGCGCACCGGCTTTGGGTCCCGATCCGCCGGGACATTTACCCAATGTTCACGGGAGCCCAGGTCCACGCCCGCGGCATCGGGATTGAGCATGGGCCAGTCTTGTTGAATGGAAACTTTCTGCTTTTGCTTTTTGGTTTTTTTGGATGATATGCGCATAACTGTTATTTTCGGGCTTCGGCCCAAGAATGGCAGTGAAGACAGGCAATCTTCTAAACGGGATAGCGCCGCAGGCTTTTACCAGCCTGCGGCGCTTGCACCAATGAATCAGCCGGAATCTTGGGACCAGGCTCTCCTACGGGCACACAGGCTCCATTGGGCGAACGGTCATAGCTTGCCGAAATCCGAAGCCACAAGATTACGCGCTGGCGCTATGTCAGAAAAGTTTCTTCCCTAATCAGGGCTCGACACGAGCATCAGGCGCTCTCCTCCCGCCGCGGGAGGAGAGGGAGACAAGCGCACTCGTCCCCATCGTATTCCCGCACCAGCGGTGTAACTCTTAATCCCCGAGCAATTTCTTCAGGTTATCGCGCGCAGCCTGTTCCCGTTTGTCGGCGGCCTTGCCCTTCCATTCGCGCCGGGCGAAATCGAAGTATTCGCAAAAATTGGCCATGTGCTTGTCGAGAACGGGGTCCGACCGTTTCTCCCGGCATTGCTGGGCAACACGCAGATCGAAATGAATGCAATTCAAGCACACCTTCAGATCCGCCCCACACTGGTGGCAGGTTTCCGTCCGCCCGGGAAGCCCGGCAATGGCGTATTCCCATCCGCAATTATGGCAGTGTCGATTGGTCATTGTTCGGTTGATTTGAGGGACGCGCCGAAATTGAGCATGAGGTTAGGATGACGGATTACAGGGCACAAATCGAGTTTTTTGAACTCAGGATCGCGGCTGTGGCGAAGCCCAGCCGGGCTGTATCTGTTTAGCGGGCGCGTGCGTTGCAGGAGGAGTGCGCCCGTCCCCGGGCGCAGCAACGTGCGCAGGAGAGGCGTGTGAATATTTCGGACGCCCTCGTGTTCGGCTGTTGCTGCGCCCGAGGACGGGCGCACCCCTCACGCTAAACACGTACGCCGGGCTTCGCCACAGCCGCGATCCTTGCGATTTGGCTTTCCGAATGCACCGTCTTTGGCTACTTCGTTTGCCGGTCAACCAATCCTGCTTATGCCCATCTCCGGACCCGATCTTCGAAAACAGCCGCCGCGGAGCCCGCGCGTCCGCCTCGGCGGCTATGCCGTGCTTCCTCGAATGCTCGACAAGGGACGCGCCTCGCTCGCGGGCAAGGCCGGCGAATACAAATTCGGCTGCCCGCTGGACCAGCGGTTCCTCACATTTGTAGGTCTGAAAGCCCCTGCGCTTCGCAAACAGCTTGCCACTGGAAAGGGCGATGGGGCGATCCTCGCGTGGATTCAAGCCCACTCAAAACATCCACGCACTGAACCCGAAATCCTCGCCTGGTCCGCCTGGCAGGAGTTCCGTGTTCCCGGCGACACGGATTCGCGCGACTATTTTACCGAGCTCCACAAGAAAAGCGGGCCGCATCGCGAAGACATTTTTTCGTGGTTCGACCTGCTGGACCTGGACGATTACGTCTCGTTTGGCGGCAAAGCTTAAACTGCGGCAATCCCCAAGCGCGTGAGCGAACTCGATCCCAAAATCCGTTCCCTGGCCCGGCTCGAACTGGCCCGCATCGTCGATCACACGATGCGCCGCGCTGACGCCACCGCACGCGACATCGACCAGGTGTGCGCTGAAGCGCGGGAACACGGTTTTTTCAGCGTATGCGTCAATGGGTCGCGAGTTGCCCAGGCCGCCGCGCGGCTCGACGAGAGCCCGGTCAAAGTGACATGCGCCATCGGGTTCCCGAACGGCGCCGCCGATCCGGACGTCAAACGGTACGAAGTCGAAGCAGCGCTCGACAATGGCGCCCAGGTTTTCGAGGTGTCAGCCCCCGTCGGCCTTCTCAAGGACGGCGACGTTGCGGCGGTGTTGCGGGAACTGCGCGATATCGTTGAGGCTGCCGACGAACGTCCGGTCAGTGTGGCGTTTGACCCGCAGCTTCTGCGCGGCGACGAACTCGCGCCGTTTTATGCGCTGCTGCTCGAGGCGGGAGCCAAAGGCGTGAGCATTGCCGGACACGCGGAGCTGGCACTCTCAATCCAGGCCGTCCAACGGATTGCTGCTGCGACAGGGGACAATTTCGGCATCAAGATCGACTGTCATTCCCTGGCGCGCGCGGACGTGGTGGCATTGCTGGACGCAGGAGCAACACGGTTCGGGCTCGCGGACGGGGTGCGGCTGTTGAACTCCCTGTGAGCGCCGCCCACGATGCCACGGCGTTCCCCTCTGAAATTCCCGCGATCTCCCCGTGCCAAACTTGGTACGAAACTTTGACGCATATGCGTCAAAGTTTCGTAGGGGCAGGCCGGGTCAAGCCATTGCGAAGAACGAACGCTCTTGCTTTAAACGTTGGAAGTTTAACGTTGAGCGCTGAACGTTGCGGAGGAAAAGACCGGCTCTCCAGTCCCGCCTTGCCGCACGGGGTCGCGTTTGCATAATCGCGCCATGCTAGACATCAAGCTGATTCGCGAACAGACGGAGCACGTCAGGGAGCGTCTGCGCGCGCGCGGCGGGAACGATGACGAAAAACTGGATCCGGTGCTCGCCCTGGACGAACAACGTCGCAAGGGACTGGCGGAGGCCGAAAAACTCAAGGCGGAACGGAACCGCGTCTCCAAGGAAATCGGTGCGTTGATGGGCCAGAAAAAACTCGAGGAAGCCGAACAGAAAAAGGCGGAGACCCGGTCCATCGGCGATCGCATCACCGAACTGGACAAATCGATCGCCGAAGCCGAGCTGCAGCGCGACACGCTATTGCTCAGCCTGCCCAACCTCCCACACGCCAATGTTGCCCTCGGCAAGTCCAGCGCCGACAACCCACTGGTCCGGACCTGGGGCGAACAAACCCGGCATTCCTTCAAAGCCAAAGGTCATTTCGAACTGTGCGAATCGTTGAAGCTCGTGGATTTCGCGCGAGGCGCAAAACTTTCCGGAAGCGGCTTCCTGCTCTATACGAATTGGGGCGCGCGCCTGGAACGGGCGCTGATCCAGTTCCTGCTCGATTTGCACACCAGCCAGCACGGCTACACGGAAGTTTCGCCACCTTACATCATCGGCGAACACTGCATGACCGGCGTGGGCCAGTTTCCAAAATTCAAGGACCAGGCCTACGCCGTCCAGGAGGGGTTGGACAACTCGACGCTGGGCAAATTGTATCTGCTGCCGACGGCGGAGGCGCCGGTCGCGAATATTCATCGCGAGGAAATCTTGAAGGAATCGCAGCTGCCGATTCGATACGTTGCCTATAGTCCCTGTTTCCGGGCGGAAGCGGGCGCGGCGGGTGTCGGGACGCGCGGGATGATCCGCGTGCATCAGTTCGACAAGGTGGAGCTGATCAAGATCGTGCGCCCCGAGCAGGGTTACGAGGAGTTGGAGTCGATGGTGGGGAATGCGGAGAAGGTGCTGCAACTGCTCGGGCTGCATTACAAAGTCATCCAGCTGTGCACGGGCGACATGGGATTTGCCAGTGCGACGACGTATGACATCGAAGTGTGGGCGCCCGGACAGGGAGCGTATCTGGAGGTGAGCAGCTGCTCGAACTGCGAGGATTTCCAAGCCCGCCGCATGAACCTGCGTTACAAGACCGAATCCGGAGAAAATCGCCATCCGCACATCCTGAACGGCAGCGGAACGGCGCTGGCGCGCCTGTTTGTCGCGCTCATCGAAACACACCAGCAAGCCGACGGGAGCGTGGTCATTCCCGAGCCGTTGCGTGCTTACCTCAAAACGGATCGGATCACCGCGTGACACAGCCCACGCCACGGAACGTCGAGTTCCGGAGAAAAAACCAGGATGCCAGGACCCAAACCGTTTCATGAAACTTCTGCTCGCCAGCAGTGAGGTCCATCCGTATTCCAAGAGTGGCGGCCTGGCAGACATGGTCGCCGCTCTCGCGAAAGCGCTCGGACGCGCCGGGCACCAGGTGGGCTTGGTCACCCCGCTCTATCGCGGTATCCGCGAAAAATTTCCCGCACTGACACGCTTCGATTATCACATCGATGTGCCGCTGGGTTCCGCTCGGAGCCACGCGCAGGTCTTCACGCTGACGCCGAGCCCGAACCTCACGGTCTATTTCGTTGATGCCCCGGAGTTTTTTGATCGCGCCGGGCTTTACGGCGAACAAGGAGCGGATTACCCCGATAACGCGCGGCGGTTTGTTTTTTTCAGCAAAGCCGTGGCGCACCTGGCGCGGTATCTGCCGTGGGGGCCGGAACTGGTTCATGTGCATGACTGGCAGGCGGCCCTCGTCCCGTTGATGGTGTTGCACGGACGCGTCGCCGAGGGCTGGGTCAATGCGCCTCGAACGGTGTTGACGATTCATAACCTGGCTTACCAGGGCAATTTTCCGCGCACGGATTATGGCCTGACGAACCTGCCGGAGACCTACTGGACGATGGACGGCGTCGAGTTTTACGGATACATGAGCAGTCTGAAGGCGGGGATCGCCTACGCGGACCGCTTGACGACTGTCAGCCCCCGGTATGCGCGTGAGATTACGACCCCGGAATATGGTTGCGCACTGGATGCGGCGCTGCGGGCCAGGCAGGGCGTGCTGCGCGGAATTCTCAATGGTGTGGATTATGAGGAATGGAACACGCACGCCAATCCCGCCCTGCCCCACCCGTACTCGGCCGACGAGCTTTCCGGCAAAGCCGCCGACAAGTCCGCGCTCCAGAAGGAATTCGGACTCCCAGTTTCACCGGGAACACCGCTCTTTGCCAGCGTCACGCGATTGGCGGAGCAGAAAGGCGTCGACATTCAATTGGGCGCCTTGGAGGAGATGGTGGCTTCCGATATGCAATTCGTGCTGCTGGGAAGCGGAAGTCCTGAATTCGAGCGGGCTTACACGGGTTTCGCGCGGCGGCATCCCCTCAAGGCCGCGGTGCGTGTCGGTTTTGACCAGGCGCTCTCGCATCGAATCGAGGCGGGTGCGGATTTTTTTGTGATGCCCTCGCGGTTCGAGCCGTGCGGACTGAACCAGATGTATTCGCTTCGCTATGGCACCATTCCCATCGTGCGCGCAACCGGCGGCCTGGACGACAGCGTCGTCGATCTGACCGAGGATCTCGAACATGCCGACGGCATCAAGTTTCGGGAATATTCCGTCCGCGCGCTTTCCCGGGCGATGCGCAAGGCGCTGGTGCTGTACGCGGAACCCAAGCTGCGCCAGGCGCTGCAGCTGGAAGGCATGGCCGCTGATTTCTCCTGGAGCCGGACGGCGACCAAATACGAAGAGGTTTTTCGCGGCGCCGCAGCGGGCGTCTAAATTCTAGCGCGTTCCAAACGCATACAGTTTCGTCTGCGTCCGCAAATAAAGACGCGACCCCACCAGCGCAGGAGTTCCTGCGATGCGTTCTCCAAATTCCGCCCGGTGCAACACCTCCGGCTTGTCGCCGCCGGCCTTCACCACCGTGGCCTTGCCGTCGACTGAGAACAGATACAGCCGTCCGTCCGCAGCGACAGGCGACGCGTAGTAACTCCCCAGCGCATCGAGACGTTCCTGCGTGTACTGGGGTTGACCGGTCTCCGCTTTGAAACAGGACAACATGCCGCCGTCCTTGATGAGATAAACCCGGCCGTCATAGTACAACGGCGAGGGAACGTAGGGCAGTCCGCGCTCGAACTTCCAGGCGACATGCGTCGAGGTGACGTCGCCGTGTCCGCCCGGTTTCACCGCGAGCAGGACGTTCTCGCCGCGTTTCATCATTCCCAAAATCGCGTCCCAGTCGGAGCGTTCCAATTTGCCGTTGCCGTCGATGTCCTGGCTTTTGAACCAAATCGGGCCGTCCTTGAATTCATCAGGAGTGACGACGCCGTCCCCGTTTTTGTCCTGTTTTTCCAGGACACTTTCCCATTTGGGAAACGGGGAATCGGATTTGCCGGGAGACCATCCGGCGAAGAACAACAGTCCTCCACCGAGCACGGGAGTTGTGCAGGTAAAAGAGGGGAGGCCGGTGACCTTCCATCGTTCCGCGCCGGTTTTGGCATCGTATGCCTTGATCGCCAGCGAGCCGGCCATGACAATTTCAGGCGTCTTCGATGGATAAAATATGGGGGTGCCGTAGCTGGTGGGCGCATCGGGCCGCGGCGTTTCCCACGCCTTTTTCCCGTCGCGCAACCGCACGGCGAGGATGGCGGAATTCTTCACCTGATCCCGGTTCAAGACGACCAAATCCCCGGCGAGCATCGGTGACACCCCTGAGCCGAAACTTCCAGCCGTCTCGGCTGGAGCCAAAGGATGGCGCCAGAGTTCCTTGCCTTCGAAGTCATAACAGAACAGGCCGCACGACCCGAAATAACTGACGACCCGTCGGCCGTCGGTAACCGGTGTGGCGGCGGCGGGGCTGCCTTCCGTGGCGTGAAATTGCTCAAGTTTATCGCTGGGGGCCATCCGGGTCCACAGCAGCTTGCCGGTGTTTAGCTCGTGACAGCGTGTTTCTAGTTTGCCGTCGTTGAAGGTGGTCAGGAACAGCCGCTGGCCCCAGACGCAGGGGGAGGAGGGCGACCAGGGCACCTCGGATTTCCAGAGCACATTTTCAGTCGGCCCGAATTTCACGGGCGGCGTGGCTGAAGCGGAGATGCCGGAACAATTGGGGCCACGGAACGCTGGCCAGTTCCCGGATTCAGCGGCGGAGGCGGCGGCGACACAGCTGGCAACAAGCAAGAAAAGAGGCGCGAATGTGTTCATGTAAGACAAATGGGAGCAGAGGGTGCCGTGGGCCAATGTGGAAGGCAAGCGGCCAAGTAAAGCAGGGCGGCGAGGCGTCCCGCTGCCCGCTTCGGACCAACTGGCGACGTACTCGCACTTGACGAACGGGGGGCAGGCGGGACGCCCGCCCTACTTTAGGTAAAACCACGTAGCCCACGGCTCGCTTGCTAGAAAGCCTGTTTATCTTATATTTGTCCCTGAACCCATGAGCCACCGTTCCAGGTCAATTGCCATCCTATTGATAGCATTCGGATTTCTCCTGACAGGGACGGCCTTTGCACAACAGCCCGACAACTTCCGTTTCCGAATGCCGCAGGGAAAGGCATTTCGCTTCGAGACCGAAACCAATGCTGATTTTGAATCAGCGCGATGGCTTCGCGCGCAGACGGCGGACAGCTCCACCAACACCTTCGAATTTGGGGATCAGGTCGTCCTGGAACTTGGACCGGGCACGCGTCTGACTACCGTCATCGGGGCTGGCTTGCGGCTTTCCCGACAGGTCACCTCGAATGTATTTATCCTCCAAGCCCGGGGAGCGGCAATGGCCGCGCGCGAAGCAAGTCGCATGGCGTCGTTGCCCGGCGTGATGGCGAGTTACCCGGTCCTGCGCCAGGAGGTATCCCTCGATGGCCTTTATGCGCCTCGCCCGAACGATCCGCATTTCACCCCGCTCTTTGCCGGCGTGACGGGCCAATGGTATTTGGAAAATCGCGACACCACCAACGGCACGCGCCTCGGACCGGATCTGAACATTCGCGCGGCCTGGCCCATAACGCGCGGGGCGGGGATAACGATTGCCATCGGTGACACCGGTGTGGAGGTGACGCACCGGGATTTGACGAACCGCGCCTTTGGGGCGCCCCATCATAATTTTGCCACGGATTCGGCCAGCCCCTTTCCGTTTATGAGCAGTGCTCCGTGGGCGCACGGCACGGAATGCGCCGGACTTGCCGCAGCCGAAACGGGCAACGCTTTTGGCATGGCGGGTATTGCACCGGAATCCCAACTGGCAGGCTGGGTCATCTTTGCGAACACATCCAATCAACGCCTCGTCGGCGACGACAAATTGATGGAGATGTTCAGTTTTGCATCCAACACGGTCGCCGTGCAAAACCATAGCTGGACGCACGCGGGTTCGCGGCAACTCGGGCTTACCACTCTGGAGAATATCGGCATCGAGAACGCCGTACGCGGAGGGCGGGAGGGGCGCGGCGTCATCCTGGTGCGACCCGCCGGAAACGATCGCCAGCAATTGGCCAGCCCCAATGACGATGGTTACTGCGCGGACCCGCGCGTGATCACGGTGGCCGCCGTGCGGCGAAACGGGCGCGTGGCCGACTATAGCGAGCGCGGCTCGTGCATCCTGGTCGGAGCGCCCAGCGGAGACACCGGCGGACCCGGATTGTTCTCCACGGACCTGCTGGGAACCACAGGGGCGATGTTCGTGGGATTTCTTCCGCCGTTCGGCTATCTGTCGGATTTCGTTTTCAATTCGCTTGGATTTAACGGCACGTCGGCCTCGGTGCCGCAAGTCGCCGGAGTGGCGGCGCTCATGCTTTCCGTGAACACCAACCTGACGTATCGGGATGTCCAACAGATCCTGGTGCTCTCATCCCGCCACTTCGACAGGGCGGACGCCGACTTGAAACGGAACGGCGCCGGCTTGCTCGTGAGCCACAATGACGGCTTCGGAGTGCCGGACGCCGCGCGGGCAGTCAAGCTGGCGCAGACCTGGATCTCCCGCCCCCCCTCGACTACCATCACGATGACCAACATCGGTGGACCGGTGTCCATCCCCGACGACGGTTTGCGCCTCTCCTTGAGCGGGCCCGGTGTCCCCGCAGGTTTGGTTTCCATCCGCGGCGCATCCAGCGCGGGGCCCCACGCGGATAACGCGACGCCATTGGCACGGCTGGTGGATCTGGGGCTGGGAACCAACGCGATTTTGCCGGATCTGCGCGGCAAGGCCGCCCTGGTGGAACGCGGAACTAACAATTTCGACGAGAAGATCATCAAGGCCGCCCAGGCGGGGGCGGAGTTCGTTGTGATTTACAATTTCGCCACGAACAACAACACGCCAGGTTCGTGCCCCGGAGGCAACCAACTGTGCCTGATGGGCAACACCGATTTCACCCCCATTCCGGCGGTGTTTATCGGCCGCGAGGACGGGCTGGCCTTGAAAGCGTTGATCGCCACCAACACCACCGCGCGGGCGCAGCTGTCGCTGGCCTCGGCCACCATTCGGTTTCCAGTCGAGAACACGGTTGTCTGCGAACACGTCGGCGTGCGACTTCAGACCGATCACCCGTTGCGAGGCGATTTGCGCATCACGTTGGTCTCTCCTTCCGGCACCCGCAGCGTGTTGCAACAGTTCAATTCGGATACAAGTGCCGGCCCTGTGGATTGGACTTATTGGACCACGCACCATTTTCTGGAGTCGAGCGTCGGAGAATGGCGCCTCGAAGTGAGCGACGAATCTCCGGGCGCGTCCGGGAACATCCTTGCAGCGATGCTCACGGTCATCGGGGTGCCGATTATGGATCTGGATGGCGATGGGTTGGATGATTTCTGGGAAATGTCGATGCTGGGCACGCTGGAGACCGGTCCCCGCGATGACCTGGATGATGACGGTTACAACAACGCTTTCGAGCAGGCGATGGGTACGGATCCATTGCTGCCGAACGAGGCCTTCCGTCTCGACCTGACGATGTGGGATTCAAAGCTGGCGCGCGTCAGCTGGCCCGCGATGGACGGGCGGACGTATGAGATACTGGCAGGAACGGATCCCACCCGCCTGAGCGTGATCACCAACGTGACGGGCCTATTTCCGGAAACCGAATGGTTCACCTCCGTTGTGAACATGACCAATCAGGTTTTCCGCGTCCGCGAAGTCCGGCCATAGGAAGCAATCAGGCGGCGACAGTCCTTGACGCGATCGCGTCGTACGCGTGTAGCCTGACGGAGTGCGCCCGTCCCCGGGCGCAGCAATAACCCCATCAAGGAACGCGTCCGAAACGATGGACGCCCTCGACCTCGTTCGTTGCTGCGCCCGAGGACGGGCGCACTCCTCCAGCGTTCATGGGGTGACAATCCTTGACGCGATCGCGTCAAGGATTGTCGCCGCCTGATTGCTTCCTTCCTCGACTAAGCGCGACGCATCGGCTACCTTCACCACGCACGATGAGCGCGATTGCCCAGGAAAGTTTGCCGGATGCCAAAGGCCGATTTGGCCCGTATGGCGGCCGGTTTGTTCCGGAGACGCTGATGCACCCGTTGCAACAGCTGGAGGACGAATATTTTCGAGCCCAAAAAGACCCGGAGTTTCAGCGCGAACTCCAATATTACCTGCGCGAATTCTGCGGCCGTCCCACTCCATTGTACTTTGCCGAACGCCTGACACGCGAACTGGGTGGGCCGAAGATTTATCTCAAGCGCGAGGACCTGCTGCACACCGGCGCCCATAAGATCAACAATGCCATCGGCCAAATCCTGCTCGCCCGCCGGATGGGCAAGACCCGCATCATCGCAGAAACGGGGGCAGGCCAGCACGGGGTGGCGACGGCCACGGTGGCGGCAATGTTCGGATTCCAGTGCGTCATCTACATGGGCGAGGTCGATTGCGAACGCCAAAAGTTGAACGTGTTCCGGATGAAAATGCTCGGCGCGGAAGTCGTGCCCGTGACCGCGGGACAGAAGACGCTTAAGGAAGCGGTCAACGAGGCGATGCGCGATTGGGTCACGAACGTCCGCAGCACTCATTACATTTTGGGGACGGCGTATGGAGCCCATCCCTACCCGGTCATGGTTCGCAATTTTCAACGGGTGATCGGGGACGAGGCGCGCCGACAGATCCTGGAAAAGGAACAGCGATTGCCCGACCTCTTGATCGCCTGCGTCGGCGGCGGTTCCAACGCCATCGGCCTGTTTTATCCGTTTCTCGAAGATACCGCCGTGAAGATGCTCGGGGTGGAGGCCGGGGGACGGGGGATTCAGCCCGGTCAGCACGCCGCCCGGTTTCACGGAGGCTCACTCGGCGTCCTGCAAGGGACGCAATCCTTCATCCTCCAGGATGAATTCGGCCAGATCGAACTGACCCACAGCGTGAGCGCGGGTTTGGATTATGCAGCGGTGGGTCCCGAGCACGCCTGGCTTCGCGACGGGAATCGGGCGGAATACTCTTACGCCACCGACGAGCAGGCCTTGCACGGATTTCAAAAACTTGCCCGATTGGAAGGCATCATCCCCGCGCTGGAAAGCGCCCACGCGGTGGCGGCCTGCATGGAACGCGCTCCGAAGATGGCGAAGGACCAGATCATCATCGTCAATCTCTCCGGCCGCGGCGACAAGGACGTGGCACAGGTTGCGGAGTTGATTGAGCTTTGAACGTTGCTATTGCAAGAACGGATAGGCGGGACGGATTTGCGTTTGCTTCTGCGAGTCCCGAAGGGACGTCCGAGAATAGCCCAGCGATTTATCGCTGGGTTCGCTTGCTCCCAATTCAAAGCCCCGGAGGGGCGAAAGACCGTGACCATTAATCAGCTTTCTTTCGTCCCTATCGGGACTTCCGTAACTTTTTGCATTCCCACCCACCGATGAATCGGTGGGCTGGCTATTTTCGGGCGTCGCTTCGGGACTTGAGCAATCGGCCATGGGACATGTATGCCCCATGCGTCATGCACTCCGGCAGATCGCCGGTATGATGGGTGACGACCAGCAAGCTGACCCCGTTGTTCGCCACCTCCGCCAATGTCGCCTTCATCGCCGCACGCGCCAGGCCATCCAATCCATCAAAAGGTTCATCGAAAATCAGCAACTCCGGCTCATGGACCAGCGCCCGAACGAGCAACAGCTTTCGGAATTCGCCATACGACAGTTCCAATGCGCGTTTCCTGGCGATCGTTTCCAGCCCGTACCGTTCGATAACCCGTGTCACTCGACGTTTCTGTAACAGGGAAAGCGGACGCGTCCTGCCGATGCTCGAAAAAAAGCCTGAGCCGATCACATCTGCTCCGGTGATCTCTTCCCGATAATTTGCCTGCAATTCCGGCGAAACGTAACCGAGACGCCGCTTCACCTGCCAGAGGGTGTTCCGTGGCGTAAACTCAAAACGTTTCACCTGCCCGCCCCACGCCGGATGCAAATCACCGAGCACCAGCTTGAGGAACGTGGTTTTTCCGGAGCCATTCGGTCCGAGGATCGCCCAATGTTCGCCGGCGCGCATTTCCCAATCGATGTTGTGCAACACCCGGCGTGAGCCGAGAAAGACGCTCGCATTCTGCACGCGGATGAGAAAACGAGACGAGTTCGATTCGCGCGCCGGGGATGCAGGAGCGACGCGCCGCCCGGCGGTGCCGCTGATGGAGGGCTGCTTCCTGTCCCGCCCCCGTGCGCGCCGCTGCAGCTGGGAAGAATGTGCGATCCGACCGTTTTGGATCACGAGCATGTGTGTCAGAGCCGGGAGCCATTCCTCGAGACGATGGGTCACGTACAGGAGTTGCGTGCCGGCCCGGGCCACGCGATTCAGCGTTTCCCGCAGACGCTCGCGTCCGGTCTCATCCACGCCGTCGCAAAGCTCGTCGCACACCAGCGCGCGCGGGTTGCTGGCCAGCGCGCGCGCGATCAGAACCCGGCGCAATTCGCCCGTGGACAACTCCTGGACATTTCGGCGAAGCAACCCTTCCACAGACATTCGGCGGGCGAGCGTCCGTGCGCGTTTTTTTTGTGCTGCCGTCAAACGCTGGTAAGAATAATCGCCTCCGCGGAAACCCGATTCAATGACCTGCTGTGCGGTGAGGGTCCATTCCTGCTGCAGATATCGTTGCTGCAACTCGGGGGAGACACAGGGAATCGCTTCCTGCACGCCGACTGCTGTCGTTTGTTCGGTGCCATCCAGGGCGTAGACCCGGCGACCTCGACCGGGTACTGGGGCGATCTCGCCTCGAACGAGTCGCAGGAAGGTGCTTTTGCCGGAGCCATTAAGTCCTCCGATGACCCAGTGTTGACGCGGCAGCAGTTCCCACGAGACGCCATGCAGGATGAGTTTCCCGTTCAGCGCCACGTCCACGTTTTCGAGTTTCACGAGGGGCGTCGTCATTTCACCGGCAAGCGGGGGAGCATGACCATGGCGGGGAGACGAAACCACAAGAATTTCGACGGCGCTGCCCACTCCCTCTCCTCCACCCCGCTCCGCCAAAGCGCTTCGCGGCGGCGAGTCGGATGGAGGAGTGGGCCGGGGAGAGGAGGCATTTTCTTCCGAAACGTCCAACGCTCAACTTTCAACGCTCAACGTTCAAAGTTGCTCGGCGCCGTTGCTAAAGGCCCTCCTCTCCCCGACCCTCTCCTCCCGCCGCGGGGAGGAGAGGGAGCGAACATGGCGCTCGCCCACGGCACTCCGAACTCATTCTCCGCTGGCTTTCCTGCGCGCCTGTGGAACGATTCGCGCCTGTGACCGCGCCGGCTGCAAAGGATTCATTTCCGTCCGGGTTGAACAACGCCTTCTTTTTCGCGACGTTCAACGCGCTCTCGTTTCAAATCGTCATTGGCAGCCCGATGGTGCTCTACGCCAAGACGCTCGCGGCCAGCGCCACCGTGCTGGGGCTTATCACCGGGATGATGCCGTTGCTGGTGCTCTTCCAGATTCCGGCAGCCAGCTATATCAGCCGGGTCGGTTACAAGCGCTTCGTTTATGCCGGGTGGGGAATTCGTGTGGCCTTCATCTTCGGAATGGCGCTGGTGCCATTCCTGGGCGGCTTTCTGGACGTCACGACGCAGTTGGTGCTGATACTGGCGTTGCTGTTTGGCTTCAATCTTTCCCGAGGCATCTCGAGCGCGGCCTGGCTGCCGTGGATTTCCTCCCTTGTGCCCGCGAGCATTCGCGGACGTTACCTCGCGCGCGACGCGGCATTCGTGAATGTGGCGTGTTTCGCCAGTTGCATCCTGGCCGCGGTCGGATTGGGTGCTGCGGCGCGGCCGTGGCAATTTGCGGTGTTGTTTGCCTTCAGCGCTTTGATGGGATCGGTCAGTTTGATTTTTCTCAAACGCATCCCGGAAGGCACGCCGCCCGAAGAGGAAAGCCGCTCGACGGGGAGAGTGCCGTGGCTGGCGATGCTGGATTTCAAACCGTTCAAGAAATTGCTGGTGATGGTGCTTGCGTGGGCTGCGGCCTTTGGCGGCATCCAGGCGTTCACGGTGGTCTATCTCAAGGCCGCAGCAGGCATGCACGAAGGACGCGTGTTGCTGGTGACGTCGATCTATTTTGTGGGCGGGTTGAGCAGCCTGTGGTTTCTGGGATCGCGTTTGGACGGATTGGGGAGCAAACCGGTCCTGACGTTTTCGTTCGCAATCTGGCTGATGTTGATCGCGCTCTGGACCCTGCTGGCGGGCGGTGTGATTTCGGCCACGCTCCCGCTCCTGCTCGGGTTGCAGTTTTTAATGGGCCTGTTCGCTGCGCTGGTTCAAATGTCCAATACACGGCTCGTCATGGCCATAGCACCCGTCATGGGGCGGAACCATTTCTTCGCGCTGTTTTCCGTGGTCGCCAGTGTGACTCAAGGACTGGCGCCCATCGGGTGGGGCATCTTGATTGATGCTGTTGGAACGCGTCATGGCACATGGCTGGGGGTGGATTGGAATGGGTTCAGTATTTTCTTTGCGGCAGTGGGCCTGGTGTTCCTGATCGCGCTGCCGCTGGCACGCCGGTTGGAGGAGCCGGACGCCGCCAGCCTGGAGAAGTTAATCCGCGAGATCCTGATCGAATCACCCCAGCGTTTCCTCGTGCGCCTGTGGCAGCGGGAATGACGAGGATTGCCTCAGGACGCATAACTTCCTACAGTCCCTCACGAAACAGCCGAATCTCACAAGACCGGTCTCCTTGTCCTGGACCATGAGCGACAACCCGCAAAGTAATTCAATTGCCAAATCGTTGATGCGCCGTTTGCACGCGCCGATTTACGAGAAGCGCATCGCCGTGCTTTCGGACGTCATCGCGGCTCAACTGCAGGAAAACGATCTCGTGTTGGATGTGGGTTGCGGGGGAGGAATGCTGGGCAAAACGATTATGAGCCTGCCGCGCTGCCCCAAGGGAGTGCGGGTGATTGGCCTCGAAAACCATCCGCGCGGTGGCGAAGCCATCGAGGTCACCGCGTACGACGGCAGGACCTTTCCGCATGCCGACAAATCCGTGGACGTGGTCATTCTGGCGGATGTGCTGCATCATGAGCCGGAGCCCCAGCGGCTGATCAACGAAGCGATCCGCGTCTCCAGACGCCTGGTGTTCATCAAGGACCACAAGGTGGAAGGATTGCTGGCGCAACAACGGATCTCGTTCCTCGATTGGGCGGCCAACACTGGTTACAATGTCGTCTGCCTGTTCCGTTATCACTCCCCGCGCGGCTGGAAGGAATTCATCGCCGGCTTCCCCGTGAAATTGCGGCAGGAGATTACGACGATGAATCTTTACCCGCCCTTTTTCAATTTGGTGTTCGGCAGGAAGCTGCACTACTGCGCCGTGCTCGACACGCGCGCGTAAACGAGCGGTTTCTCCATTACCCGCCCCCTTGGTCGCGTAGCGACGCATGAGAAGCGACATGTTTTCGCGGGTAGGTATGCTGAATTATCCCTTATTACGCGAGCCGCGCGTTGTATCCCGAGTTCGACTGTTCAAGCGTCGCTACGCGACGAAGGACTCACCCACTCGATCCGTGGGCTGAAGCCCACGGCTACCATCGGATTGTCGCTACGCGACAGAATGCAGCCACCCTACAGCACGCTTGCCAGCCAGATGAACAAGGCCACGAGCAATCCCACCGCGTAGCTCGTCCAATCCTTGAGCGCAAACACCACCGGGTCGTCGTCGATCCGATCCCGCGTCGCCAGCAACCAGACCCGCGAAATCCAGTAGAGCAACAGCGGGCAAATGAAAAGCAACAGCATGGGCCGGTGGTACAGTTCCAGAACCTCCGTGCTGTTGATGTACAGCGCCAGCACCAGGGCTGCCAGATACCCGCTGGCCATGCCCATCGTCAGCACGAACTGCAAATCGCCCGAGACATAGCCGCGCCCCGCCAAACCTTCCCGCTCCACGGGATTGGCCCGGTGCAACTCAATGTAGCGTTTCAGCAACGCCAGGCTCAGGAATGTGAACAGACTGAACCCCAGCAACCAATTCGAGTAACCGATCCCGGTGGCGCCGTGCCCGGCAAGAATTCGCAGCGTATACAACCCTGCCAGCACGAACACATCGAGCAACACGATCTTCTTCAGCGCCCAGGAATAGGTCGTGGAAACCAGGTAATAGATCCCCAGGTACACCGCAAACATCGGCGGCAGCCAGGCGGCGCAAAGAAATGCCAGGAGCAGCAACAGCGGCGCCAGCACCACGCCTGCCGCGATCGGAAAATGCCCCGCTGCAAATGGCCGCATTCGCTTCGTCCGATGCACGCGGTCCGCAGCCAGATCATGCAAATCATTCACGACGTACACGCTCGAGGCACACAGGCAAAATGCGCCCATCCCCAGGGCCACGCGCCCGAGGATTTCCGCGTCACCGACCTTGTGACCCGTGATGGCCGGCACAATCAGCAGGATGTTTTTCGGCCATTGCTGGATCCGCAGGACCCGCCGAAGAACGCCCAGCCGGCTGGGAGTATGCCCCAGCACGCTCACCACGTTGCTTTCCGCCTTCACGAGCTGCTGAAGGCCGGCATTGGTGTTCACCAGGATGCATTCCCGCGCCGCCCGCCAGATCGGCCGGTCGACGGACGAATTCGCCGCGTAGTCAAATCCGCGTTCGCCGAAGCGCTCCAGCAACAACGCCAATTTCCGGTCGCCGGTCAGATTCGTGTTGTCGGTGGTGGACAGTACCTCGTCGAACAACGGGAAACGGGCAGCAACTGCGCGCGCGGTCAGGGCGTCGGCCCCGGTTACCAGCAGGAGGCGCCGGCCCCGCGAGCGTTCCTGTTTGAGCAGCTCCAGGAATTCGTCCGTCACCGGGAGTGCGGCCACATCGAGGGTCGTGCGCGCGGCGACTTGTTGTTTGAGGTGCGCCTTGCCTCGCAGCAGCCAGAACGGCAGGCGCCACGCCTGCCAAAACCGGTGACGTAGAAAAACCAAAATCCGTTCCTGGAAAGTATCCACGGGCAGCAGTGTGCCATCGAGATCCACGCACAAGGGCGGCTCTCCTGCCGTAGGGGGCGGGGGATCAATCTCGGAGCGCGACTTCATACGATTGGAGCAATTGCTCCACCGACCGTTCCCAGTTGAGTTCTGTTCGCAAGCGCTGTGCACCCAGGCGTCCCATCCGTTCGCGCGCCTGTGGATCCTCCAACAGCTGAGCGAGGGCTTCGGCGAGTTTCACTGCGGAATTCTCGGAGACGTAAACGGCCGCTTCGCCGGCGGACACGCGGCCCTCCCTGAGGTCGAACATGACCTGGGGTTTACCAAACGCCATGTATTCGAGCACCTTGTTCATGGTGCAATGATGGTTGTAGGCATTCATCGGATCGCTCGATATCCCCACGTCTATCGTCAGCAACGCGCGAAACAGCAGCTCATTCGTCACGCGCCCGGGCAAATCCACCCAGGCCTGCAAGCCCCGGATGTCCCGCAATTCCCGGAGCTTTTCCCATTCCGGCCCTGTGCCCATGAGCAGGAATTGAACATCGGTGCGGCCCAGCTTGTGGACCAGATGCGCCGCCGCCTCAATCACATAGTCCACACCGTCCGCGTTTCCCATGACCCCCACGTAACCCACCAGGTAACGGCGTCCCTTTTTCAATGCGGGCTCGGGCCCTTGATTGTGCACGGGGATGTTCGGCGCCGTGCGCACGACAAACACATTGCCCGCCTGCTTGCCGCCGCGGTCCAGCGCAATCGCCCGGACCGAATCATTGGTCACGAGCACGACCTTGGCGCAGGCGTAGGTCAGGCGTTCCGCGACGCGCACGGCCCAGTAAAAGAGGCCGCGCCGGTTGAATTTCGCCTCGAACATCTCCGGCCAGGCGTCATGTACGTCGTACACAATGCGCACCCCGAAGATCCACTTGAAGGGCAACGCGACGAGAAACAACAGGTCGGGTGGATTGCACAAATGCAGGATCTTGAAGCGATGCCGTTTTCGAATTTTCCAGGCGAGCCGGAACTCACCCCACAACGCCGAGATGTATTCCTGGAAAAAGCCAAGGAACCCACCGGCCTCTCCGCTGATGGGATGCCGGAAGATTTGGATGCCGTCGATCGTTTCCTCGGGCAGCGTGTAGCCGCGCATCTGGGGACAGATAACCGCCACGGAATAGCCCGCGTCGCGCAATGCACACGCCTCCTGCCATACCCTTCGATCGAGCGGCACCGGCAGGTTTTCAACCAGGATCAAGATGGCGGGGCGCACAGCCATTCAGTGTTCAAGACGTCCCGCGGCCGCTGTGGAACGTGGAAAGGGCGTTTCGGGGTGCATCAGCAACAGCAGGCGAAGGACAGCCGCGCAGGACATGGATCGGTCAGCGGGTTCCCCAATTCTTGCCGCGATCCTCGGGAACGATGCGGCGCAGGCAATAAATGTCCGACGCGGCCAATTCCTCGCGATGCTCATGCAACCGCTGCCAGGGATCCCATTGCGCGCTAATCAAACGCCCAGTCACACCGTCGCTTTCGGCGCTGGCCAGATAGACCGCCAGACGTGCTGGAATTTCAGGCGGCGTGGCCCCCTTCTCCTTCCATTGCCGGTTCTTCTCAAAAAACGCGGCCCCGACTTTTTCCGCTCCCGCGGCCAGGACTTCATCGACCAATCGCGTCGTCATGGCACCCGGCGCGATCGCATTCACATCGACTCGATACGGTTTGAGTTCCTCCGCCAACGTTTCCATCAGGCGCACGACGGCGGCCTTGCTGGCGGCATAGGAGGAAATGTTGGGCAACGGATTGGTGGCGCCGCCGCCGCTGAGGATGATGATCTTGCCGCGGCCGGCCTTTTTGAATTCCGGAATCAACGCCCGACACGGGAGCAGCACTCCGAAAAGATTGATGTCGATGGCGCGCCGCCATTCGCCCAGGTCCACGGTTTCCGTCGAACCCATCGGGCCATAGACACCCGCATTGAGGACAAGCACATGAACAGGGCCGAGGTCGGACGCCGCCTGGCGGATCAGGCTCTGGACGCTGGCTTCGTCGGACACATCGCAGGTCTTGAAAAAAAGCTTCGATTCCCTGGCCTTGGGACGCAGTTCCCCCGCGGTTGCCGCCAGGACGGACGGGTCGCGCGCACAAATCAGGACGTTTGCTCCTTCGGACAGGAATTGTTCTGCGATCACCTTTCCCAATCCCTGGCTGCCGCCAGTGATGAGGGCGTTGATGCCTTTCAATTTCATGAACGCGGGCGAGTGAACCACGAATGAACCGGATTGAACAACAATTCCTAGCCGGGATCTTTAACAGGCCTTCGGCGGGGAACGAAATCCGGGCTAAGAGCCGGCTAAGTGCCCGCATTGGAATCCCGATGGGTGCCTCTATTCAGATCCCAAATAGTGGCTAGCGCCCGACAGAAATATGTTCGATGCCGGTGATAGGACGCAATTGGGCTTCCAGAAAACGGTTTGCATCCACGATGACCGCCGGCGGGCGCAACAGCGAAACGAGTGTCGCCCACGGCGCCTCCCGGAAGGCGGGCCATTCTGTGCAAATCACTGCCGCGTCGGCTCCACGCATCGCTTCTTCGATGCTGGAAACCGTTGGGATCGACGCCAGTTCCGGGCGGGCCGAATGCACCGCGGGATCGAAGGCCTGTACGTGCGCTCCGGCGGAAAGGAGCCGGCGACAGAGTTCGACTGCGGCGCTGCGACGGAGGGTGTCGGTGTTGGGCGTGTAGACCAAGCCGAGCACGGCGATTGTTTTACCGCGCAATTCACCCAGGCGCCCCTGAAGTTTGCGCAACGCCCAGCCGCGATGCTCGTCGTTGCTGGATTTGATGGCCGGGATCACGAACACCTGCTCCTTTTCCTCCGCCGCCAGGCGCGTCAGGGTCACCACGTCGCGCGCCAGTGTGCCCCCCGCAAAGGGCCCGCCGGGACCCAGATAGGAACGCGGCCCGATGCGCGCATCGCTTTTCAAGCCCGCCGAAACTTCCTTGGCGTCCGCGCCTGAATGTTCGCAGAGGCGCGCGATTTCGTTGATGAACGTGATGCTCACGCCGAGGAATGAGTTCAGTGCATGTTTCACCATCTCGGCCGATTCGGTGCGCATGAACAATACCTGCGACGTAAAGGGCGCCAGCAACGCCTCCACGACCGGTTTTTTTGCGTCATTCCGCAACCCGACCACGTAGCGTTCAGCTTTCTCAAAGGCATCCAAAGCGCGACCGAGCCGAAGATTTTCCGGCACGCAGGCGAAATGGAATTGTGGAAACTCGCCTTCGAGCCGGCGACAGGTGCCGACCGGCAGCTGGGAGGAAATCAACACGAGCGCCCCGGAGGGCACATGCGGCAGGCAGCGTCGCAATTTGTCCAGGACCGCGTCGACGTCCGAGACGTCGTGATCATCCACGGGCGTGTCCTCCGTCATCCACAACACGTCGGCGCCGGCGCATGCTGTTTTCGGATCGTCACTGAATTCAAGGCGCTTTTGGCCGATCCCAGTGGTCAGCAACTCATCCAGCCCCGGCTCAAACAACGGTGCCTTGCCCGCGTTGAGACGCGCGATGGTTTGCTTGTCGAAATCCAGGCCTGTGACCTGGAAATGCCGCGCACAACAGGCCGCGGTCACCGACCCCAGATGCCATAATCCCGCCACGACAATTTTTAATGGAGTGGCCGGGGCGCCCGTGGATTTGCCGCGGCGCGGACTCCATGCTTTGCCGCGATCCTCGGGCACGACTCGACGCAGCGTGAAAATATCCGTGCCGGCCAGTTCCTGGATGCGCTGGGGCAACTGCTCCCAGGCATCCCACGGCAGGCTGAGGAGCCTTCCCGAAATGCCATCGCTGGCGGGCGATAACAACAGGTCGATCATGCCCGCCACGCGAGGCAGCGGGCTTCCGCCGGTTTGCTTTTGGGCGAGCGCAGCTTTGTATTCCTTTTCGCCGACAATTTCGGGGCCCAAATTCAGCACTTCCTCGGTCATGCCGGTATTGACCCCGCCTGGGGCGATTGCATTGATGTCGATGCTCGCGCCGGCCCATTCATGCGCGAGGTTCTCGACGAGTCGCACGACGCCGGCTTTGGCGGCGGCGTAGGAGCTGAAGTTGAGGCGGGGCGCCGCGGCGCCGCCACCGGAGAGACACAGGATCTTGGCGCGTGGCACCGTATGGTTCTCGAGCAGATCATGAAATGCGCGGATGGCATAGAACACGCCGTCCAGGTTCACGCGCACGCCGCGGCTCCAGGCCTCCGGTTCGAGAGTCATTGCCGGGCCGAGGGCGCCCTGCACTCCGGCACAACAGATGAGCGCGTCGAGATGCGCCCACGCCTGGCCCACCATCTGGCGGGCGGCTAGCAACCGCGACCAGTCGGCGACATCGGCGACAGACCAGCGGAAGCTGATGTTCTTTGAGGCGCACTCCCGTTCGAACTCCTCCTGCGGCGTCAGGCCGATGCCCCAGATTTCGTGTCCGGCAGCGCCAAGATGTTGCGCGATGTAACGGCCAATGCCGGAACCGGAACCGGTGACGAGAACTTTCATGCGCGCGGGCTCATTTCACGCCGCGCTGCGCGAGCACCCATTGGTTTGCCTGGAGCCAGGACAGGGTCCGGATGATGCCCTGCTGAATCGTGAGATTGGTTTTCCAGCCGGTGGCGCAGATTTTTTTCGTGTCGAGAAAGATGAACGGGTTGTCGCCCACCCAACCCCGGTCCCCGCCCGTGTAGTCCAGGCGCGGCTTCAGTCCCAGATGGGCGCAGATGTAACCGATGCTGGCATTGACCTGCACGAATTCGGGCGTGCCGAGGTTAAAGACTTCGACGCGATGCCGGGCCTTGAGGGCGAGCCCGGCGTTCATCACATGCAGCATCGCATTGAGGCAATCCTGTACATACAGATAACTCTTCCGCGCCGTGCCATCGCCCAGCACCTTGAGATGATCGGGATGTTCCAAAAGCTGTTTGTAAAAATCGAACACATGCCCGTGTGTGTAACGCTCGCCCAGGATTGAGACGAATCGGAAAATGTAGCCCTCGAAACCGTAGCCTTCGCAGTAACTATGGATTAACCCTTCGCCGGCCAGTTTGGACGCGGCGTAGAGCGAGGTCTGAATCGGGAAGGCGTGATTCTCCGGCGTGGGAATCACCTCGGCCTCGCCATAAACCGAACCGGTGGAAGCGAACGCGATGCGCTTGATGCCGTTGGCGCGCATCGCTTCCAGAACATTGAAGGTCGCGATTGTATTTTGCTCGAGATCCTTTCGGGGATGCTCAAGGCCAAACCGCACATCGGCATTGGCCGCAAGATGAAAAACGGCATCGCAGCCCTTCATGGCCGCCGTCAATCCTTCCAGATCGAGGTTGTCCCCCCGCACCAGTTTGAAGCCAGGCTGCTTCAGGGCCCCTGCCACAAAGCGATCCAGGCCGGTTGAAAAATTGTCCCAACCGATCACTTGCTTGCCCTCGGACAACAAGCGGTCGACGAGGCTGCTCCCGATAAAACCGGCTGCGCCGGTGATGAATACGTTTTGCACGAAAGTGTTGCTCCGGGGTTCAGAGTCGCCCGAATGTTTTCAGACGACCATCGGTTGTTCAAGCGGTGAGTTGAGCGAGGATCGGCGACAGCGCAACCAGGCACTGCCCTGGAGTGCGCCCGTCCTCGGGCCCGTCCTCGGGCGCAGCAACGTGATACCTGGAGGGCATTCTATTATTTCGGACGCATCCGTCGTGCGGATGTTGCTGCGCCCGGGGACGGGCGCACTCCGGAGGCGGTGCCAGGATGCGCGCACCGGCGGCTAGGCCGATGCTTTGTGGGTGCAGACGAGATCCCTGTCCGGATCGATCCCCCAACGTTTGCCGACGGCTTCGAGGTCCGGGCTTAGGCCCCAGCGATCGGCCTCGGCGTTTCCCGTGTGCGCCCGGCTGGCGCCTTTCAGCTCCATGCACCCGCGGTTGTCGCCCGCGCGCGCGATGAATTCCTGTTCCTCCTCCGTCAGCTTCAAATCCGGCAATGCCGCCAGTTCATCGACCTTTGTCTCGATCGTCTTGCTGTTGGTCCCGGCTTCCTGGATCAGAGTCGGAATAACACTGCGGATCGGGGCGTGCGAAAGATTCCAGAGGCAGGCGAGCTGCAACATCGTCAGGCCATGCCGCTCGGCCACGGCGCGCATCGAATTCATCTTCGCGTTGCCGGCCTCCACCCAGCCGGGCGGCCGAAAGGTGCGATGATCTCCATTGCCAAACTTGTGTCCCGGCTTGACGTCATCATGAAACAATCCGCCGTAATCCACAACGCGCGTGATAATCCGGATGTCATTCTGCACCGCCGCCGGGAGACAGAGACTCCCGGGCCAGGGCTCGAGCGGGTTCAGGATGATCATCGCCCAATCCAGGAGCGGACCGAAGCGCTCGAAGCACAGCATGAGATCGAGGGTGAATCCATTCGCCGGCCCCGGCGCAATTCCCAGGCGCTCCGACAACCCGGCCTCACGAAGCCGGTCCATGGCCTTCCAAACGGCATCGCTGGTATAACCCGTGGAATCAGGATTGTGTAACAGCAGGCAATCGAATCGGTCCACCCGGCATCGCGCGAGCGATTTCTCCGTGGCCATCCTCAGGTAATCCGCGAATTGATTCGGCGGCCGGAGTTGCGAATTGGTGAAACGCGGAAAGCCTTTGGCCCCGTCGCGTTTGCCCGAATAAAAGTCGTGGCCCACGGCCCCAACCAGGCAGTAGGAATCGCGCGGCAACCCCGCCAGGGCGCGTCCGAGCATTTCATCGGCCGCGCCGCTGCCGTAAACGTCCGCCGTCAAAAACGTGCGAACCCCCGCGCGCCATGCGTGCTGGATGACATTGACAAACCGTTCCTCGGACAGCTCCTCGCCGAAGTGCATGTAGCGTCCGCCGTTCCAGGTTCCGTAAGCTGTGCGTGTGAGATCCATAGTGAAAACAAGGTCGCCCGCCATCGGGGCGGCACGAATCGCATGGAATCAAACTTCAACCTGCGTCGTCCTGGCAATGAATCATTTCAGGCGCACGCGAGGTGGCGGCTGTTCCGGGGTTTGCAATCGTCCCGCAAGCTGCCCCGCCAGCCGTTGCGTCCGTTGCAAACGACCCGTTCGTCCCAGATGATAGGCCGTGTCGAATTGCTGGAGCGCGGGAAAAACCGCTTCATTGAGGGTGTCCAGCATTGGGATTTGCAACTCCCTCTGGAGCCGCGCGTCCAGTGCCGCCAGCCCGTCCTCGTTCTGCGAAAAACTCCAGTCCACAATGGGACAGTGCGCGAGGAAGACCCGAACACCGCGCGATGCGCAATCCCGATGAAATTCGTTGAGCCTCGCAATGGCCTGCACCGTCACCCGGGATCCCGTCAGCTCGATGGGAGGTGCTGACTGCGACTCGGATCTGCCAAACTGGGCAGCGTCCAGATCCCCATTCGCATCGAACGCGCTGCGCCGGTATATGGCTCCTGTGCTTTCAAGTCCCTCCGCCGATCGGCCAAGTGTATTCCTGACAACTCGACCCGCGCGCTGGAGCAGTCCCCTGTCGAGCACGGAGGTAAATTGGGCGCGCCCCATGAAACGCGCCGCCTGCGGCCAATGCTCCAGCAGGTAAGCAAAGATTTCGGGGTCACCTGCGTAGCAGGTATCGAACAGTTCAAACTCGGGCGTCACCACCACCACGTCGCCGGTCCGCACCAGCGGCTGCACCTGGGCGAGCATGAACGGCAATCCAAACCCGATATGCAGGCCCAGGTTGACCGGACGCAAGCCGGCAGGCGCGGCGGCGGCGGCATTGACGCCAAACGCGGTCGCGGAGCCGCCCATGAAAATGAGCCGTGGAGCAGGATTTGTTTCCAGCAACCGTTGTTTATCGATCACAGCGGCATAATAATTGTCCCCGGGCGGATACTCGGCATTGTAGAGCCGATGTACCATCGCAAACAACGCCAGTTGCAGCAGGAGGAACACGGCCAGCTTGCGAAGAAAGATGTTCATGCCGGTCTAAAATTGGAAATAAATGAACTGGGTGCTGCCGAATGTGCCGGCAGAAAGAACGAGCCAGCCCAACGCGGTATACAGACTCCATCGGGCCAGTCGCGGCCATGACCCGATGCGGAGCGGATGCGCCTGATCTCGCTGCCTCCATTCCACGACCATCAGGGCCGCGAGCGCCACATACATCCAGCCGTGCAACGGCCCATAGTTGACGAGGCTGAATCCCTCTGCGGCCTTCGAAACATCCCACACGCCGGTGCTGATGTGGTGCACGATCAGGCATGCATCGTTGAAGCTGCGCGCTCGGAAAAATATCCATCCCAGGCAAACCAGCCCGAATGTGAGCAACATTCGCGCAAGAATCATCATCCCGCCACGGGGACGGCGCTGGTCACTTCCAGGAATGTCCGGCACACGGGGTTTACCGCGGCCGACCACGGCCTTTTCCACAACCACGGCCCCCCCGTTGATCGCGCCCCAGACCAGATAATTCCAGGCGGCGCCATGCCACAAGCCACTGAGAAGAAAAGTGACCAGCACATTGAAGGACCCCCGCCACACGCCCAAACGATTGCCTCCGAGCGGCACGTAGACATAATCCTTGAACCACGTCGTGAGCGAAATGTGCCATCGCCGCCAGAATTCCCCCATGCTCTGCGAAAAATACGGACAGTTGAAATTTCGCATCAGTTCAAACCCCAGCAGCCGTGCGACGCCGATGGCAATGTCCGAGTAGGCGGAGAAATCACAATAGATTTGAAAAGCGAAAAACACCGTGGCGACCGCCAATTCGAAACCAGTCCAGAAATCGGGGTTGGCATAGACCCGGTCCACGATGGGGGCGAGGTTGTCGGCGATCACCATCTTCTTGAGAAATCCCCACAACATCTGACGACAGCCGTCGACGGTTTGATCGTGGGAAAACACGCGTGGTTTGAAAAACTGCGGCAACAGATGCGTGGCGCGCTCGATGGGACCGGCCACCAACTGCGGGAAAAACGACACATAAGCCAGATAATCGACCAGCCGCGTCGTCGCGCGCATTCTGCCCCGGTAGATGTCGATGGAATAGCTCATGGTCTGGAACGTGTAAAAGCTGATCCCCACAGGCAACACCACTTGCAATGTCACGGGATGAAGCGTCCAGCCCACAGTCCCGGCGAGGGCGCGCAGGCTTTCGGCGAAGAAATTGAAGTATTTGAAAAAACCGAGCAGGGCCAGGTTCCCGCTCAGGCCCGCCGCGAGCAAGAGTTTCCGGCGACCAGGCATCTCCACCCGGTTCAGACCCAGTCCGACCCCGAAATCCAGCAGGCTCGACGCCAGCATCAGCCAGCAGAAGCGCCAATCCCACCAGCCATAGAAAAAGTAGCTGGCCACCACGAGGAATGCATTCTGCGCGCGCCGGTCCTGCAAACGCCAATACACGAGGAAAACGAACGCCAGGAAGAGAAGGAAAGTCAGCGTGGTAAACGTCATTGCCGTGGCGGCCAGCAGCGTAAAAGGCGGTCCCGTAGAAGCAAGCCGCCACTATCTCCCCGCGCCGACCTGAACCGTAGCAGTCGACGTCAGGAGACTCAAACATCCCGGGCACGAGCGACATTCGATTAGTATGAGTCTCGTGACCTCGACTGCTACTAGCGTGGATCGCAGTCCTGAACCGTAGCAGTCGACGTCAGGAGACTCAAACATCCCGGGGCACGAGCGACATTCGATTAGTATGAGTCTCGTGACCTCGACTGCTACTAGCGTGGATCGCAGTCGTGCGGATGTGGGTGCGCCCAGGGACCACAAGCGGCCGGGTCGGAGACCGGCGCTCCAAGGAACTCAGCGGTGCAGGCGATAAAACTTCTGGGGGCCGGCAAACGGACCCACCACGGGACTCGTGGCGCCGGGTACGGTTTGCCAGGGGCCGGTCACGGTGTCCGCACTTTCCAGGCGATAAGCGGGGTCGCCCCAATACAACACCAGATCAGCTCCGAAGCGCGCGGCATAGAGCGTCTGGGGCACCGCCGGGATGCCGGTGAGTTGCAGATCAAAACTGAGATCGGAAGAAGACAACGCCTCTTTCCAGCACAGTGGGATCCGAAGCTTGGAATTCACGTGACTTGAAGTCGCGG
>JADMIO011294172.1_pt1 | contig 57730 bp, 48 predicted proteins | sample 8958161 | NCBI WGS metagenome assembly JADMIO01 (sample SAMN16585339, study PRJNA669376) | soil metagenome | isolation source: Crop rotation soil | place: USA: Cullars Rotation, Alabama | collected 2011 | reverse complement strand
CCGCGACTTCAAGTCACGTGAATTCCAAGCTTCGGATCCCACTGTGCTGGAAAGGGGCGGCATGTACGCCGATTTACGACGGGAATCGGCGGAGCGGACAATCGAAATGGACTTCCCCGGGTATGCCATTGGCGGGCTGAGCGTCGGTGAATCCCGGCCCAAGACGATGGAAATGATCGCTTCCGTGCTGGAGATACTCCCAAAGGACAAGCCGCGATACGTCATGGGTGTGGGGTATCCGGAGGAAATCGTACAGTACGCCGCCATGGGCGTTGACATGATGGACTGCGTGCTGCCAACGCGGGCGGCGAGGCACGGCCTGCTGTTTACGTCAGAGGGACGAATCAACATCAAGAACGCGCGCTATGCTGAAGACCAGGGGCCGCCCGACCCGAAATGTGCCTGCCGGGTCTGCAACCGATACACCCGGGCCTATCTGCGGCACCTTTTTGTGTCAGCAGAGCCGGTGGCCGCTGTGCTCCACACGGTGCATAATCTGGCGTTCTATCTTGACACTATGCGTAGTGTGCGTCATGCTATAACGCTTGGGGACCTCTCAGGAATTCTTTCAGGAAATGTGTCCTTGACCTGAGCTCCCTGATTCAAGCGTCAAAGGAACAAACCTCCGAAATACTCCAGCGTCGGCATGCCATTCGCGGAGTCCCAAGGCGGGATTTGATCAGCGGTCACAAATCAGGGTATAGGCTCTCACGCTCCTGGAGAGGCGAGTGTGTCTGTGGCTGGTGAAGGCAATCTTTTTTGAATTTTTGAATGATGAATAACGCTATAAGTATGTTTCTGTTTCAGGGCGCCGCGGGCGGCGGTCTGGGCATCTTCCTGCTGCTTCCGCTGCTTTTTATTTTTGCCACGTTTTACTTCCAGCAACGCAAAACCAAACGCTGGCAGGAAGTGCTGAACAGCGTGAAAAATGGCGATCGCGTGACCACCAGCGGAGGAATCCGCGGGCTGGTGATCGCGCTCAAGGATGACGCTGTTCATCTGCGGGTTCCGCCGGACAATTTGCGGCTGGAAGTGTCAAAAGCCTCCATTACCTCCATTAATCGTGAAGAAGAAGAAAAGAAACCATCGTAAAGAAGCACTTAGAACATGCAGAAAAACCTACTCTTAAAATCCGGAATCATCGTCGCCATCCTTCTGATTTTTGTTTACGGCATGCTGGGCCCCAAGCTGTTTAGCGGCGCCGGTTTCAAAGCCGCTCTTTTAGACCGCATCCATCTGGGCCTGGACCTGAAGGGCGGCTCTCACCTAATTCTTCAGGTGATGGTCAATGACGCTGTTGGCGCACAGTCTGACCACGCAACGGAAATCCTGAAGGACGAGTTGCAAAAAGCCAAGGTCAATTACGCCGATATCGGCAAGATCGATGCGCAGCCGGAGAAGGTTGTGGTTAAAGGCGTTCCGCTGGATGCCTCCTCAACAATCCGGGGCATCGTAAATGATCGCTTGCCGGAATATGACGTAGCAGCCGGAGCAGACAACAGCTGGGTGCTGACCATGAAGCCGCAGCAATTGGCTGATTTGAAAGACCGCACGCTGGAACAGTCGATTGAGGCCATCCGCACCCGCGTTGATAGCCTTGGCGTGAGCGAACCGCTGATCCAGAAGAACGGCTTGGGCGACAACCAGATTCTTGTCCAGCTGCCCGGCGTGGACGATCCGGGACGAGTGAAAGAGATCATTCAATCCACGGCGCGCCTTGAGTTGCGCGAAGCGCTGGATCATGGGCAAAGCTACCCCAGTGAGCAGGCCGCACTTCAGGCCCATAACGGCATCCTTCCGGCGAATTCTGTGGTATTGCCGGCCAAGCCGCGCAGAGGCGAGCAAGAGGGCGGCTTCATCATTGTGAGCCGCGTGCCGGTTGTCGGCGGAACTGACATCCGTAGCGCAGATCCGGGCAACAAATCAGACACCAATGAGCCCATTGTCAATTTCTACCTCACGGCTGCTGCGGGTAAGAAGTTCGGCGTGTTCACCGCCGCGCACAGCAAAGACAGCGCTGATCCCAGCAACCTGGCCATTGTGCTGGATAACAAAGTAATCACCGCGCCTTCCATCAATTCCCAGATCAACGACAGCGGCATCATCGAAGGTGGATTTACGGAAGAGAGCGCAAAAGATCTGGCGATGTTGCTGCGTTCCGGCGCTTTGCCGGCCAGTTTGCATTATCTGACTGAACGCACAGTAGGACCCTCTTTGGGCGCAGATTCCATCCGCGCAGGAGTGAAGGCCGCAATCGCCGGCATGGCAGCCGTGCTGATCTTCATGCTGGTCTATTACCGTGGCGCAGGCGTGAATGCCGATCTGGCGCTCATCTTGAACCTGGTCATCCTGCTGGGCTTTATGGGTTTCTTTGGCGCGGTGCTTACGCTACCGGGAATTGCGGGCGTAATTCTCACCGTAGGTATGGGCGTGGACTCCAATGTGCTGATTTTTGAGCGCATTCGAGAAGAATTGCGCAGTGGCAAGGCCGCTGCCGCCGCGGTTGACCAGGGCTTTGACCGCGCCTGGACCACGATTCTTGATACCCACGTTACAACCATTGTTTCCGCATTGATTCTGTTTTTTGTGGGTACCGGGCCGGTGAGCGGATTCGGTCTTACTCTGATTTTCGGCCTCTTGGCCAACCTGTTTACCGCGGTCTTTGTTTCCCGCGTCATTTTCGATGCTGTCCTCAGCCGCAAGGGGCGAGGCGAAGCTATAAGCATCTAGTTCAAAAGGTCAAAATACAGTGGAATTTTTTCGCAATACAAATATCGATTTCCTCGGAAAAAAGTGGTACTTCCTTAGTTTCTCGCTGATCTTCAGTGTGGCCGGCATTCTTTCCATGCTGTTCTGGCACGGCATTCCGCTGGGTGTGGATTTCCGCGGCGGCACCCTGGTGTATGTGAAATTTGTGGACGCCCCCAATGTGCAATCCATCCGTGGCTACCTGGACAAGGCCGGACTGCATAATGCGACCATCCAGAGCTATGGCAGCCCTGCCGACAACGAAGTGGTGATCAGGCTGGATTTGAAGGAGACGAGCGAAGCTGATCTCTCTAAGGGCAAGAACCAGATTATTAACGCGCTGGAGACGAACCCTGTCGCGGGCAAGCAGGACATCAATAACAGTGACCGAATTGGCTTTACCGCCGTCCGGGACGCTTTATTGGCTGCCGATCCTTTGCATGCAGAACCTGCCGAATATGACCGGCAGGCACGCCGGATCCTGGATTTTCGCGATAAAGAACACGGTGGCGTGATCAAGTCCCTGGACGATTTGAAAGGCGTGGTTCCTGACGCCGTTCTGAACGCGCTGAAGCAGTCCTTTTATACCAGTGATTTTGGTGTTCGCAGCGCGGACATCGTTGGCCCACAAGTGGGCGGCCAGCTCAAAAAACAGGCTACTCTGGCCGTTGGATTTTCGCTGATAGCCATGCTCGTTTACTTGTGGTTCCGCTTTGAAATGATCTACGGCGTGGCCGCAGTGGTGGCGGTTTTTCACGATACCTTAATCACAGTAGGAGCGTTCTCCTTGACGAATCAGGAGATAACCCTTACTGTTATCGCCGCGATTCTAACCCTCGTTGGTTACTCCATGAACGACACCATCGTGGTGTTTGATCGCATTCGGGAAAATGTAAAGCTCATGCGTCGGGAGAGCCTGGCGGAGATTGTCAATAAGAGCATCAATCAGACTCTGAGCCGGACGATCCTGACTTCAGGGCTTACATTCCTGACGGTGCTCTCACTGTATCTTTTTGGTGGCGAAGTACTTCACGGGTTTTCCTTTGCCCTCGTAGTCGGCATCTTAATAGGTACATATTCGTCGATCGCCGTAGCAGCGCCTATGTTGGTCGCCTATACGGATTGGCGTTCAAAGAGCTCAGGAAGAGGAGCGCTTCCGCTTCCTGCCCCCGGCGCGAAAGGGAAAGTTCGCGTGAAAGTATAGGGCCGGAAAATTTTCCGGTTTTTGGGAGCAAAACTAGCAGTCCCGGTGTCCAATTGTTTAATCGCTTAGTCCCCCTAGGATTGGAGATATCGGCATGTTTGAAGACAGCCTGATGGAATCCGGAGGAAGAATCAAGACCAACCAGAAGTGGACAGGGTTAGTTTCCACTCTGGTGCAACTTGGCTTGGTGGGTTTCCTGGTATTGTTGCCACTCATTTTTACTGAAGCGTTGCCTAAAGGACAGCTTACGACGTGGCTCGTCGCGCCGCCCCCGCCGCCCCCACCGCCACCTCCGGCTGCCCCGCAGATCCAGCATGTGCAGAAAGTCAGCGAAATCGTTGACGGTGCGCTCCGCACCCCCAGCAAGATTCCCAAGAAAATTCAGATGATCGAGCACGAAGAAGCTCCTTCACAAAACGCAGGTGTAGTGGGTGGAGTGGTTGGCGGAGTTCCGGGCGGCTCCTCCGGAGGAGTGATTGGCGGAATCATTGGATCAGCCGCGCCGCCGCCTAAAGTAGCTGCTCCGCAGAAGTTACGCGTCTCTTCAGGCGTTGCCGATGGTCTTAAAGTTCATGACGTCCAGCCGACGTATCCACAAATGGCCCGGATTGCGCACATTCAGGGTGATGTTTTGTTGCAGGCGACCATAAGTAAGAGTGGAGTCATCGAAAACCTTCGTGCGGTCCAGGGGCATCCAATTCTCATCCAGGCTGCGATGGATGCCGTGAAACAGTGGAAGTACAAACCTTACATCTTGAACGGCGAACCGGTGGAAGTGGAGACAACAATCAAAGTCCAGTTCCACATGTAAAAGCAGTTTGCAAGGAATACTGATGGCGGGCCAAGAGCCCGCTGTCCCGGCCCCGAGATTGAAGAAGGTTCCATCGCGTCCTGTAGTCGCGCGCTGTGCTCCGTTTTATCCCGCCCCAGCGAGGGGGCAACACTCTCGGCAAACAATTGATTTAAAAGTTCTGAGGAGGAAAACTTAACCCATGCTTGTCGCAAATATTGCAACTCTTACGATCATGAAAGCGCATATGTTTGCTTTCTGGCTGCTTCAGCAGGCAGCCGGGGGCGACGAAGGCGGAACCATCGGTTGGGATCCCATCCACCTGTGGAAACAGATGAGCTGGGTCGCCCAGGTCGTCGTAGTCATTCTCTTTATCATGTCGGCGTGGTCGATTGGCGTAATGATTGACCGCTGGATCGCCTTCAGCGCCGCTCGTAAACAATCCCGCCAATTCGCTCCCGTGGTCGCCGGCGCCCTGCGTGAAGGCAAGCTCGATGAAGCCATTCGCGTGGCCGAGCGCAACAAGAAGAGCCATCTGGCCAAAGTGGTGACCGCAGGCTTGCAGGAGTTCAAAGCCCACGGCGAATCCACAGAAATCCCTGGGGAACAGATTGAAGCCAGCAAACGCGCCCTGGAACGGGCAGAAGCCATTGTCCATGCTGAATTAAAGCGTGGCTTGGGCGGCTTGGCCACCATTGGTTCCACAGCGCCGTTTGTCGGCCTGTTCGGAACGGTTATCGGAATTCTGAACGCATTTAAGAAGATCTCTGAGCAGAAGGCCACAGGTCTGGGCGCTGTCGCCGGCGGTATTTCTGAAGCGCTGGTCACCACGGCTCTGGGACTGTTTGTCGCCATTCCTGCCGTCATGATGTTCAACTATTTCACCGGCAAAGTGGAAGCCTTTGACGTGGAAATGGACAACTCATCCAGCGAGTTGGTGGATTACTTCCTGAAGCGAAGCAGTGCTGCTACTGTGCGGCGGTAAGCCGGGAGTTGAGCAATGGCCATAAGCGTTCGTAATGAAGGCGCAAAAGTAAACTCCAACATCAACGTTACACCCATGGTGGACGTAATGTTGGTGCTGCTGATCATTTTCATGGTGATCACGCCGATGTTGCAGAAAGGCCAGTCGGTCGATCTGGCCAAGGCAACCAACCCGATGCCTCTGCCGGATGCGGACAAGGAAGATGCCGTAATCGTGGCTGTAATGAGAGACGGCCAGGTTTTTCTTGATACGCAAAAGGTAACACCGGAAGAGTTGACGCAGAAGGTAAAGGACCGCGTTTCCAGCCGCACGAACAAGCAAGTGTTTGTAAAGGCTGATGCGCGGGCCAAATACAAAGGCGTAGTGGAAGTGGTGGATGATGTCCGCTCCGCCGGCGTTGATCAGGTTGGACTGCTGACAGAGCAAAGGCGCGACGCGAACAAGCCACCGCAGCAATGAACCAGACAGAAGAGGATTAACTTTATGGCAATGACAACTGGCGGAGGAGGCGGACAGACCGCTGATATCAATGTCACGCCCTTGATCGACGTTTTGCTGGTGCTGCTGATCATTTTCATGGTCATCACGCCGCTGACGCCGAAAGGACTTGAGGCGCTGGTACCACAACCGCCGCCGCCGCACCAGCCGGAAACCCAGACAGACCGCACTGTGGTGGTGCAGGTGCTGCTGGATAATGGCAAGGTAAAATTGAAGATCAACCAGGAAGACGTGACGCAGGAAAACCTGCAGCAACGGCTGACTGACATCTTCAAGACGCGCGCGGAACGGGTAATGTTCGTGAAAGGCGATCCTGACGTTGAATTTCAAAACGTCGCCCAGGTGATTGATACCGCCAAGGGCACTAACGTGATCGACAAAATTGGTTTAATTACAGCAAAGATTGAAGCAGGGCAGTAAGACAGTTTGACTCCTCAGAATGGGGATGGGCAGAGGCTGCTCATCCCCGTGAGTTTTACTCACCTCAGGGCAAAAAATTTCTCTCACTCCGATAAGGAGCAGCAAAGATGAATAGGACCGCACGACTCGTGACGGTATTAGCCATCGCAGTCGCGATGCTAAGCACGGCGGGTTGCAACAAACTGAAGGCTCGCGATCAGCTCAACAAAGGTGTTCAATCCTTTCGCGGCGGCAATTACGAGGAAGCAATTGGGCATTTCCAGAATGCCGTAAACCTCGATAGCGATCTTAAAGTCGCTAAAATGTATCTGGCTACCGCCTATGCGCAGCAATATGTGCCTGGCGTAGAAACGCCCGAGAACCTGCGCAATGCGCAACTGGCCATTGATCAGTACAAGCAGGTGCTGACCAACGATCCGAAGAACGTCACCAGCTTGAAGGGCATTGCCTTCCTCTACATGCAACAGAAAAAGTTCGACGACGCTCGCGAATATTACAAGAAGGCCATTGACGCTGATCCGAACGATCCCGAAACGTACTACTCGGTAGGCGTGATTGACTGGTCTGCAACCTACAAGGACGCAGCGGACCTGAAATCGAAAGAAGGCCTGAAAGTAGATGATGAGCTGAAGGGCAAAGGCAGCCAGAAGCTCTGCGACGAGATGAAACAAAAAGACGGCGAGGCAGTGGATGAAGGCATGAAGATGCTGCAAACGGCCATTGACAAGCGGCAGGACTATGACGATGCAATGGCCTACATGAACCTGCTCTATCGCCGCAAAGCCAATGATATGACTTGTGACGATGCGCAGACGCGCGCCGAGTACGTAAAGACGGCCAACGAGTGGAGTGACAAGGCCATGGCAGCACGCAAGAAGAAGGCCGAAGAAGCTTCAAAGAAAACCAGCGGTGGAATTGTGCTGGACCAGCCGAAACCGAAATAAATTAGATTTCATCATTAACGCTATTAAGCAGCCCCTCCTGCGGGAGGGGCATTTTATTGGACTAAGCTGTTAACTTTGAGCTCTTAGCTTCTAGCCAGCTCCTTAGTACCCACAGTTTGTCTGTCGGCAAAAGAACGATTAAGCGCCGTCCAGTTCAACCTGCGTAGCCGCCGGCTTGCTGAGTCTAATTTTCGGCAGAACCGTTTTTACTTTGCTGTTTTCACTCTGCATCTTTGCAGTACGCGAGTTCGAAGCCGGTGGCTAGCAGCTAGTGGCTGTTTTACAATCAGGGTTTGCGCTATGTTCTCCAAGGTACTCATTGCTAATCGTGGTGAAATTGCTGTTCGCGTGATGCGCGCCTGCCGTGAAATGGGCATTGCGTCTGTGGCTGTTTTTTCTGACGTTGATCGCGGTGCGCTGCATGTAACCAAGGCGGATGAAGCTTATCTGCTTGGCCCGGCTCCAGCCCGTGAATCCTATCTGAACATCCCTAAGATCCTGGAAGTGACCCGCAAATGCGGGGCTAAAGCGATCCATCCCGGCTACGGATTTTTATCTGAAAACGCTCAGTTTGCTCGTGCATGCGTTGAGGCTGGTATCAAGTTTATTGGTCCGCCGCCCTCCGCGATGGAACTGATGGGATCCAAAACTCGCGCTCGCACGGCCATGCAAGCCGCCGGCGTTCCCACTGTTCCCGGCTCCGCGCGGGGCCTAACGCTTGCTGAAGCAGAAGCCATGGCGGCCCAGATTGGCTTTCCTGTGATGATCAAGGCTGCGGCAGGCGGCGGTGGCAAGGGAATGCGTCTGGTAAGCAAAGTTGCTGATCTCAAGGCCAGTTTTGAAATGGCTCAGAGTGAAGCCTTGCGATCGTTCAATGATGACGAAATCTATCTTGAGAAATTCATTGAGAACCCGCGCCATATTGAGATCCAGGTACTTGGCGACGAGCATGGCAACGTGGTTTACCTGGGCGAACGCGAGTGCTCAGTGCAGCGGCGCCATCAAAAGGTGATTGAAGAAGCGCCTTCGGCTATTGTCGATGAAGAAATGCGGCGTCGTATGGGCACGGTCGCCGTGCAGGCCGCAAAGTCGGCGGGGTACACAAATGCCGGGACAGTGGAGTTCCTGGTCGATGGCAAACGCAATTTCTATTTCCTGGAGATGAACACGCGGCTCCAGGTGGAGCACCCGGTCACTGAGTTGGTCACTGGCCTGGACCTTGTACACCTGCAATTGAGGATTGCCAACGGAGAAAAGCTCCCTTTCAATCAGGATGATGTGCAACTTCGCGGGCACGCTATTGAGTGCAGGATTTACGCGGAAGATCCGGACAATAATTTTTTTCCTTCGCCGGGAAAAATCACCACGCTGTTGCGACCTTCAGGCCCGGGTATTCGCGAGGACAGTGGTGTCTATGAAGGCTGGACGGTGCCGCTGGATTATGACCCTATGCTGTCCAAGTTGATCGCCTACGCTCCCGATCGCGCGATGGCTATCGCCCGCATGCGGCGCGCTCTGGATGAATACTTTGTTGGCGGCATCAAGAGCAACTTGCCTCTGTTCCGGCGGATTTTGGAGCATCCTGACTTCGTCAGTGCGCGTATCGATACCGGCTTCCTTGATCGTCTGCTGGCAGTCCCGGCCACAGCCGCCAACACGAATGGGTTAGAAGAGATTGCGGCAGTTTCCGCGGCTCTGTTTGCGGCGATGGCGCCATCCAAGAATGGACAGAATGGAACATCGAAACCCAGCGCTGAAAGACGTTCTGATGTTTCTATGTGGAAGCGCACAGCGCGCAGCGAAGGAGTCGGCGGCGAATGATTTACGAGGTCACGCTGGCGGACAAGACCTATCGCGTTGAGCTGACACAAGTCGGCGAAGGATGGAAGTGCATGCTGGACGGACGCGAACTGCCTGTGGACGTTGTTTATGACCGGAATGGCGTTCTCTCGCTGTTGCTTGGTGGCAAGTCGTATGAAGTGAAGCAAGACATATTGGGATCCGACACAAACGTCATTGTGGGCCATGAGCGGTTTACCGCCGCAGTGCGTGATCCGCGCTCCTTTCGATCACTCAACCGCGCCGGAGCCAATGAACAGGGCGTCATGAAAATCAAAGCGCCCATGCCCGGCAAAGTGGTTCGGGTGCTCGCAGGTGTGGGAACCCCGGTGGAAGTGGGCCAAAGCGTCCTGGTGATTGAAGCCATGAAGATGCAGAATGAACTCAAGGCCCCCAAAACCGGCGTGGTGAAAAAGATCAACGTAGCGGAAGGGGCCGCTGTGGACGCAGGCCAAGCCCTGGCTGAAGTGGAGTGAACTTCAATAGTTTGTAGCCGAGCGCGGGTTACTTTGTCCCTGAACTCTTCAGAATCTGTTCAGCGTAGTAATTGTGGATTTCGGCGTTGTCCCGCAAAACTTCATCATAAGCAGCGCGCAAGATTTGCTCACGCTGGCTGCGCAGTTGATTGCGGATGAACTGTTGCACCTGCGGATCATTCAGATCACGCTGGCCTGCTGCTTCTTTGCCAATCAGTTTTATGATCCGATAACCAAATGGCTGCCGTGTGGTCGGGTTGACCACCGGAATTACTTCGCTGAACTGGCCAGGCTTTAGTTTCAGGATTGCGTCGCGGGTGGCCGCGTCAGTATTCTTCAGCTGCGACTCCGGCATAGGGCCGAGTTCACCGCCGTTGCGCGCGGTATCGGGGTCCTCTGAAAACTTTGCCGCAACACTGGCAAAATCTTCGCCACTTTCCAGCCGATGCTCGGCTTCATTGATCTTTTTTCGCGCTTCTGTGTCATTCTGCGCTTTGCCTGGAGTTTCTGCAGGTTGGCCCATAGGCTGGCTGGTGACCAGGATGTGGGCAACAAAATAGCGCGGCTCAATCAGATTGAAATCGGCTTTGTGCTGGTTGTAATAGTTTTGCAGGTCGACGTCAGAGATGGTCACTTTGGAACCAATCTCTTTGTTCAGAAGCTTATCAATCGTAAGGTTGCGGCGTATTTCCTGCTTGGAATCTTCTTCGGTCATGCCCAGATCTTTCAAGCGCTTTTGAAACTCCTCTTGTGTGTAAGGCGCTTTGGCCTGGGCGAATTTACTTTCCACCTCGTCATCGGTGGCGAGGATACCGAGTTTTTCGGCTTTCTGCAGATGCAATTGGAGATCGATCAGTTGACCGAGAATATTCAGCCGCAGAGCTTCCTCTTCAGCGGCGGTCGGCTTTTGTGGCGATCCGGCAACGCGGCCGTTGTAATTCTTGTCGAGCTCGGAGCGGAAGATTTTGTAGCTATTCACCTTGGCCACTACGTCTTTGTCCGCACCACGGCCTGAGCAGCCGGCCAATATCAGCGCCACTGCGAATACCAACAAGAGAGAGAACAGACTGCGCCGATATTTACGCGCCTGGATCAATAGTCGCCTCCATTGGCAATTTCAGATACGGTACGATAACCGACTTCACAGCGCTTGACTAGTTTTTTGCGCTTGCCGCCTGCTGGCCACTTTCAGCCAGGGCGCGATCCAGGGCAGAGCGCAATTCGCTTTCCGGCACCGCGCCGGTGAACCTTTCGCCATTGATAAACATGGTCGGCGTGGAATCAACGCCCAGCTTGTCTCCCTCAGCCATGGAAGCGCGCACCGCAGTCTGGTCCTGCTTTTGCATGCAGGCCTGCAGTTTGTTCGCGTCAAGCTGATGTTTCTGCGCCTGTTCCTTGGCAAGATTATCAAGGTTCTGAAATGCATCCTGCTGTGATTTGCCGGCCATCAGCTTTTGGTTGGCATGGATGTAGTCGGCAAAGTCCCAATATGCGGGGCTGTTCTGTTCGCCCAGGCAATTTCCGTCGATAGCGGCATGCATGGCCCAGGGGTGAATCTCAATCAAGGGATAATCCTTGTAGATCACCTTGATCTTGTCCGCGTAGTCTTTAAAGACGTCTGCAAAAAGAGTTGAGTGCATGCGTGAGCAGAAGGGGCACTGAAAATCATCAAAGTTGATGATTGTGACCTTGGCGTTGGGATTGCCCTTCACTGGACGGCCCTTCACGTCGATCTTGGACATGATGTCCTGGGAAATATCGATCTTTTCCACGTGCGCCAGGGTTTTGCGGTCCGTAGATATCAAAAAATCATGGTGAGTCGTGTTGGATCCGCCGGTGAAGCTAACCACCAGATCGTCATAACCGGTGGTGGTGCCAGCCTTAGGCTCGGAGAGAGATATGGTGATTTGCGACGGGACGTTGTAGCGGGAACGGATCTCTGTAATGATCCTGTGCGTAATTTCAGGCGTTAAAGGAACCGCTTTTGTCTCTTTACCATCGGCCTTGCTGGTAGACGCAGCCTTGCCGTTCTCAGCAGCTTTATTCGGGGCCGCTTTGCTCTGGGAATTTCCCGGCTGAACAGCCAGAAACACAAAAAGTAAGATACTCAAGAAAATGCCGCTAAATCTAGCCAAAAAGGTCACCTCGCCGTACTGACAGCTCTCCCGATTATCTCATGAAGGCACAGCCCTATGCTCACGAGATCAGCTTAACCAGGGACGAAACGTCTTTGGCGGCATTCATTGATCCGGAACGAAATCCCTCGGTATCGACAGTTACGAAAGTGAACCCCAGCGCTTTAAAGACTTGGGTGAACTCGCGAAACATCTCAGGGGTAAGGGCGCGGGCCAATTCGTCCCGGGCAATCTCAATTCGCGCGATTTCGCCATGATGCCTTACCCGGTACTGGCGAAAGCCAAGGCGTCGTAGCGCTTCTTCTCCCTGCTCGACCGCCGAAAGAGCTTCCAGCGTTACCGGACGGCCATACTCAATCCGGGATGAAAGGCATGCGGAAGCGGGCTTTTCCCAGACGCGGAGGCCCGCGGTGCGAGCCAATTCCCGGATGTCGGCCTTGGTAAGTCCTGCCTGGAGCAGCGGAGCAGCCACCTGGTGCCGTCGCGCCGCCGCCTGTCCGGGGCGGAAATCGCTCTGATCATCGACATTTATGCCATAAGCAATGGACTGGAAGTTGTGTTTGGCGGCAAAGGCTTCCATCACCTGGAAAAGCTCGTCTTTGCAGTGGAAACACCGCTGCCGGTCATTACGGACATATTCCGGCCGGTCCATTTCGCTGGTCTGGATCACCTCAACGCCAATCCCATGCTCCTGCGCGAATGCCAGCGCATCTCGAAGCTGAGTACGCGCCAGACTGGGGGAGTCCGCGATGACTGCCAGCATGTCTGCTCCAAGTACCTTGCGGGCTACCCAGGCCAGATAGGCTGAGTCGGTCCCACCCGAGTAGGCAACCAGCGTGCGGCCAAGCGACCGCAGCGAGTCTTCAAGGAGACGCTGCTTGGCGGACAAATCCATAACTAGATTCTAACCACAAAGGGCACAAAGGAACACCAAGGGCCGGATAATCCAACTGGAACCGAATGCGGGCGTCACTGAAGTTGCAGCATGCAACTGAAACACTAAAAACTTCGTGTTTCTTCGTGTCCTTTGTGGTTAAAGTTTCAAAACAGCCGTTCCTGACGTTTCAGATTTCCGAACGATCCTATATTCGCCAGCGTGAAAGCAAAGCGGTACTGGTTTTCATTGCGGACTGAGCCAAGAGAAAACCGACGGTACTCGAAGCTCAAGCCGCAGCAATCCCAGTTATAGGCAGTTTGCGCCGCGCCATATTGCAGAAGGTTGAACTCGCGATCAAACCCGATGTTCGTGGCCGCGCTCCAGCCTCTCTTGGTCGGGCTGCCGTATCCAAGTTGCGCCCTTAACTGATCGAAGAGCGGTGGCACGCATGCCGGCTGGTTAAAGACATGAGGAATACAAGTGGGCAGCACCGCGCCCGTGGTGGGATCAGTTACCACTTCGCCGGGAACCTGGAGGTAAGCGTGGCTGGCGCCGACAAAGAAATCTCCAAAATGAAATCCCGTATAGAGCGTACTGGAATTGATGCGGCCTTTCTTGCTGTCATAGTCGAGTTGCCATTCCAGATCGCTGTTGGCGCTGGTGCGCACGCGCAGCCGCGAAACCACCGGGGAGAATCGCCTCGGGTCGGTGACAAAAGCAATGCCGGTGAAGCTTGCAGTGGTGGTCAAAACGTTGCGCGTGCCGTTCACCACAGCACCGCCAAAAGTGGGATCGGCAAAATACTTCATTTTGACTTCCCAGCTTATAAATTCGTCCGCGCCCGCAGGCTCGCAGGAGGCATCCGCAGCAACAGACTGGGCAGTGGCAGACGGGCTGCCCGTTGTTTCCGCGCTGCACCCTGAGCGCTCCCGTTTGGTAAAAAGCCTTTGCAACAAGCCGGCTTCAACTTCATTCGTATTGCTGAGAATGTCTCGGTAATCAAAACGGATGATTGAGCCGAACCTCTCCACGCCGTTGGTGTAGCGATAGACAACTCGCGGCTCGATGGTGTGCTTTATTTTCCGTCCCGCGATTGTTCCATCAAAGATCTTGCTCAGCACTGGCGGGCGCAATTCAACGCTGGTGGAGATAGTGCGCCGGTTGAAGAGGTCATGATGAGCAGTAATCACCGAATCCGCTGTGGACTGCTGCTGGGAGTAAACCGTGTTGCGGAGTTGAACGTCCGGGCGGAAGGTCCAACCTTTGAAAAACAGCGGAAGGCTTACAGCAGGGTCTACATCTGCGCGGCCAACCACGCCAGGAGTAACAAAGCCGGGCTGGCTGCGTCGCAATCCGCCTGCATCCACATCATAGGACCAGTAAATGGGCGTGTTAAATATTTTCCGATCCACGCTGGAAAATTCAATACCCGGCGCATGCAGGATCGTAATCACGTCGTCATTATTTTTGCTCTGGAAGTTCTGGTAGCGAGCCAGGAAACCATTAAAAGAAAATCCCTGAAGGTTCTTGGTCAGGAAGGCTGCGGACTTTACCTCCGAATCCACCGCCTGGGAAAAGTTTTCAGTAAAGGCAAGGCGGAAGATGAAAGAACTCAGGTACTCAATGGAAGCAACACCGCGGATATCATGGGCGAACGTGGTTTCGGCATTGAGCTTCACGTCTTCTCCGCCCTGCTGAACAGTCTGCGAAACAGGGTTGCCGGCTTGATCGACTGAGGTTGTGGTGATGCCGCGATCCAGCACGCCAAAATAACTCAGGTTGAGAAATGACGTTTCATTCGGCCTGTATCGATAACTTTCCTGCAGGGCCCATCCTCTCTTGGAGAGATATTCGCCGCCCAATGTGGCGTCCATGCTGCGGTTAATGGCCCAATAAAAAGAGTCGCCAATCACCGTGCCTTTGGTATTTGACGTCCCAAAATTCGGGATCAGAAAACCGCTTTGGCGTCCCAGCCGCTCCACCGGCGGCGCTGCATACGGCAGATAAAAAACCGGAATACCTTTAAGGCGGAACGTAGTGTTATAAACGTGCGCTGAAGCTCCCACTTTAAGAATGATTTTTGCCGCCGTGAATGCCCACTTGGGGCGAGGCAGTTCGCAGGACGTCACAGAGCCGTGATGAAGCACGTACTCATCCGGCCCGGTCTGCTCCACCATTTTGCCGGAAAATGAAAGCGGACTGGATGATGTGAGCGTAACGCTCCGGCCTTTGAATCGCGCTCCTGTCGAACCCCGCACGTCGTAAAACTTACCTGTTTGTGAGTGCAGGTTGTAAGCGCCTTCACTGCCGCTCAGGTGTATGTCGCGCCGGCCGCCGTCTAGAGAGACGTGCCCTTTGGCAGTCACGTCGCCTGTGGCGGAATCGTACGTTACCAGGTCACCGTGGAAGACGTAGTCCGCAAATTGAATCTCAACATCGCCGCGTAGCGTATAAACCTTGCCTGCCTGCTCGCATTCCCGCGCATCGATGATGACAGGATTCTCTTCGCTGATCGGCACACGCATTTTTTTGCTTTGAGCTGTGGCTGAGGATTTCCCCTCCCCTTGCTGCGCGTTGGTTGATGAGGCAGATTGCGGAGTCGTCGGCGGAGAGGTGATTACGGAATGGCAGTTTCCGATTGGGGCTTTTTCGGACGCGGGATTTTGCTCGGACCCGGCTGGCGTGGGCGATGGTATAGGCGTGCTTTGCTCTACCGCCACCACAGGATTTTGCGCGCTCGCGCTTGTGAGCGCCTGGCTTGTCACTAGCTGTCCGGTGACAAACAAGTGACAAAGCAAGCCTGCTGTGATAACAAACTTATATTGGGAACGCATGCCGTAGAAAGCCAGACTGGGCAAGTTACCACGGCAAGTTTTGTAAAAGCAAAAAACTGGCCCAGCCGGATGCCTCCCGCTCCTGGCGAAAATCTTCGAACCGGCCCATGACTTGCCCTCTCTGCGGTAAGGCGTCTCCTTGCGTGCACACTCGCAGGAATACCTCAGCGCTTGCGGATCACGACACTTTAGCTACCGATTTTGCTGATGATCGCGCGGATGATGATCAGCCGCTCGCGCCGCCAGTGCCACCTGTTCGCGCAGTTGCGGGTGAAGCGCGGCCGGCAGCCGATCCGACCTGGAGACGCGAAATTATCTCTCGCGTGCAGCAGCATCGGGCGCGTCAGCGTCGCCGTCCGGTTGATCCCAATGCTATGGAACTGGATTTCCCTGCTGAAGATCCCCACACGTTTGGAGATCCGGAAGAAGGTCTTATGCCGCCTCCGCCTGAGCGCTTTCATGAGATTGTGATCCCGCAGAAGATGGTCAAGCCGGTGATGGGCAGGCCGGAGCCAACCAAGGTCATTCGCTTTCCACGCACACAGCCTGCTTACATTCCCACGGTGGAAGAAGTAATGCTGACTGAACTTGAGCAAGCCGCGCCCGCGCCGGAAGCCCCCAGAATCATGGAGGCTTATGAGCCCGAGACAATGGAGATTGAGTTAGAACCAATCGATCCCTTTGAGGTTGAGCCGGTCGCGCGGCCTTCTCTACAAGGCCAGCAGATGGATTTGCTGCCCAACTTTGACGATATCCATCTGGAGCCCGAAGGGCCGCGCATTGATAAAGACGACGAAGTGATTCCGCGACCCGCGCCCATGCATCAGCGACTGGTTGCCGGATTGGTAGATGTTGGGATCGTTTTTTTGGCCACAGCAACATTTGCGGTCACGTTTGTGGAAGCGGCGGACGGAATTCCGCACTCAAACATGACGATGCTATGCGTGCTGGCTGCAGGTGCGATTTTCTGGCTGGTTTTTCAGTATATTTTTCTCGTCTACCGGCGCGCCACCCCCGGAATGAATTTTGCCGGGCTTGAGCTTTGTACCTTTGACGGGAAAAGCACCACGATGTTTGAGCGCCAATGCCGCGCCGCTGCCAGCGCGCTATCAGGGTTCTCTATGGGCCTGGGCTATTTCTGGGCGCTCGTGGACGAAGATCGCGTAGGCTGGCATGACCGGATCAGCAGGACGCATGTGAGGCCAAGCACTCAGCAATCAGTGTTCAGCAATCAGCTTTAAAAACTGTTCAGCAATCACCTTTGAAAACTTAACCGCAAAGGACGCGAGAATCGCGAAGGAGCGGGAGCTATGTTTCTAAACCCCTTGTGCTCATGTGTCTCCTTTGCCGTAAACGATGAAGTCCATGTGTGTGGCGTTGGCTGGCTGAAGCACGCGATCGGCTTTTGTTACCATGGATATACATGGCTCAGAGCGAGAAAGTTCGCGTCCGCTTTGCCCCGTCACCTACGGGGCAACTGCATATTGGGAATGTCCGCACAGCGCTGTTCAACTGGCTTTTTGCGCGCCAGCAGGGCGGCACATTCATTTTGCGGATTGAAGACACTGACCTTGAGCGCAGCGAAGCGCGTTACGAAACCCAGCTCATGGAAGACCTGAAGTGGCTGGGCATTGACTGGGACGAAGGGCCTGACGTGGGCGGGCCTTATCCGCCGTACCGCCAGTCGGACAAGATGGATGTGTATCGCAGCTATGCCGAGCGGCTGATCCAAGAGCAAAAAGCGTATTACTGCTTTTGCACCGCGGAAGAGCTGGAGCGAGATCGTCAACAGGCGATGGCCGAGCAGCGCCAGCCAAACTATTCCGGCAAATGCAGGAACATCGATCCTGCCGAGGCCGAGCGGCGCAGAGCAGCAGGTGAGCCTGCGGCAATACGTTTGCGGATTCCCGAGCGCCCGATTCGCTTCCATGACATTGTGCGTGGCGATGTGGAGTTTTCCAATGAAGTGGTGGGCGATCCCATCATTGTCCGCTCCAGCGGAATGCCGATTTACAACTACGTGGTGGTGATTGACGATGCGGACATGAAGATTACGCACGTCATTCGAGGTGATGACCACATTTCCAACACGCCCAAGCAGGTTGCCGTGTATGAAGCGCTGGGACTGCCAGTGCCGGAATTTGCGCATCTCTCCACAATCCTGGGGCCTGATCGCGAGAGATTGTCGAAGCGGCACGGAGCAACATCAGTAGCCAACTTTCGCGAGATGGGAGTGCTGCCGGAAGCGCTCATGAATTACCTGGCGCTTTTGGGTTGGGCTCCGAGCGGCGGGGATAAAGAGATTTTTCCGAAAGATGAATTGATCAAGCAATTTTCACTAGAGCGGGTCACGCCTTCACCAGCAGTATTCGATACCGAGAAGTTGCACTGGCTGAACCGGCACTACATCAAGCAAAGCCCGCCGTCACGCATTCATCAGATGGGCGCAGAGGCTTTGCAGCATGCAGGGCTGCTGCCGGCCCATATGAATGGCAACATTAGTGGTTGGACTAGCAGTCTAATTGATCTGCTGACGCCATACGTTGATCAACTAGACCAGCTCCCGGACAAGGCAAAGATCATCTTCAATCATGATGCGAAGACCGCGCTGGCGCTGCCCGAGAATGCAGAAGTGTTCGCCAGTGACAAGTCGAAAGCCGTGATGCGGGCCTTTGCGAAGCGCGCGATAAATGAGTCGTTGCTAACGCCGGAGCGGTTCAAGACCATCATGGATGAGATCAAGGCAGAGACCGGCGCGAAGGGCAAAGACCTGTTTCATCCGGTAAGGATCATGTTGATTGGCTCGCAGTCGGGGCCGGACTTCAACAAGCTGATTCCGCTCATTGAAGATGGGAGCAGGTTGGAGTTGCCCGTGCATGTAAAGAGCGTGCGCGAGCGGGTGGCAGAGTTTGAAGCAGAGCAAGACTAGTATGCGCAAGACAAGAACGAAAGATCGGCCATGAAACAGCACTTCCGGTTCGACTTCACCTTTCCGCGCAATTATGAAATCAGAATCCTGGAAGCTGCTCCGCCCGTTCATCCTATTGAGAAGCTGTATCACTATCCTGTGGAACTTGAGGAAGGCGACCGCAGCGGCGCTTATGCGCGTATAACGCCGCAGAGTGGCCCTGCTTGGGTAGGATTCTTTGCGCTGGGCTTCGATTCTATTCAGGTAGTAAATCAGGTTTGCTCAACGCCTGATCCCGAACGGTTCTGCATGGTCGTCGGCGGCTACGCCTACCTGGTGAATATTTCTAATCCGGCTGACTGGTTCCGCATTGAGCAGCGCCCCGTGGTAGACCTGCGAGTGCTTTTTCATCAAGGTCTCTTGCTCTTTGTTGGCTTCACTTCAATTACCGCGGTCGGCAGTTCAGGAGTTGCATGGACCACGGAGCGGCTTACGTGGGAAGGGTTGACGATTAACTCCATCGCCGGAGGAAAGCTGCAAGGCCATGGCTGGGATGCGCTCGCCGACAAGGAAGTTCCGTTTGAAGTAGATCTTCATACCGGCAAGCACACCGGCGGAGCGAACCCATCGGCTGCAAGCAGAAGATAAGGACAGGGTTCTCTAGCCATGGTCTTCAGAGCAGATAGCCTAACCTTCCACTGCCAATAGGTTCTCTTTACATCGTATTAAGAGGCTCACTATACTTTCCTGAGAAGTTGCTATGAGGAGGAGTGTATGAAACTGGTCCTGCGCTTTCTTCCCTGTTTATTAGGTTCGGTGATTCTTGGATGCGGTGGAACCAAGATGACCACTTCCACTGGGAATCCTCCTTCGCTGAATGGCAGCTTTAGCTTTATTGCGGGTTCGCAGAACGCAGGAACCAACATCTTTACGTTTGGCGGCCCGATCCAGACAGATTCGAGCGGGCACGTTACAGCCAACTTCGGTGTTACTTCAATTGCTCCCACAAATACTTGCTTCCCGGCGGGAAGCGCTGGATCGTTCAGCGGGACGCTGAACCCCCAAGGACAGCTTTCGCTTAGCAGCGTTGCCATCAATGGCCAGACAATCAGCGTTACCGCTAACATCAGTACAGATGGCAACAATTTCTTCCTGGGCAACAGCACTTATACGATCAGTGGCGGCTGCCTTGCCGGGAACCACGGAACGCTCTTTGTTTCGCGCTTGCTAACGGGCGCATTTATAGGCTCATTCCTTACCACTGGCGGCTTAGTTGCGGTGACAGTAAATTTTGGACCGCCCGGTATGCCCGCTGCGGATACCAGCTTTCCATTGACGGGGTCAGCAACTTTCTCCAACACTGCAGGATGCGGAGGATTCACGACAGCTACATTGACCACTGGGACTCAGCCGGGGCTGGCTGCAGCATTTACTTTGGCCACCAATCTCGCAGGGAACACAATCATTTTCAGCGGAGGCACCGGCGATGAATCAGGATTGCAGTTCATTGGCACCTTTGCCATTACAGGCGGCCCGTGCGACGGCAGCAGCGGCCAAGTGACACTCAAGAGAACGTAGCGACCCGCAGTCGCACCTAGACCTGTGCGCGTTATGGGTGGGACGGGGCCGATAGAGAAGTTCCGTTCGAAGTCGATTGAAGACACGGAAGCCCAGGGAGCAACGCATAGGAGTCGCTGCTTTAAAAGAATCCCGATGTAGGGCGCGCCTTACCGCGTACGAATCAGACTGAGATCCCATTGGCACTTTAGGTGGTGAGAGTGCTAAAAAACATATTCTGGAGGGTCCATCTCCAAAATCTTGGATAGTGCCCCAAGCAATGCAAGCATTCATAACGAACCACTTGAGATTTAGCCTTGACAATTCAGCCACTTACGATAAAGATGACCTCGTTCAAGACTGCATGCTTGTTGGCAGCACACTTGCACATAACAAACTCGCGGAGCCTGTCGTTCAGCTCCGCGAGTTTGGCTCTGTGCATCCCGCCAGATTCCGACAAGATTCGACCGGGACACAAGGGTTGAGAAACTTAGCTCTTGCTTTAAACAAGCAAGGGGCTTACCGGGGCAGCAGCGCGGCGAGTGTTCGGACTAGAGAAAAGATCACGACGAGCGTTGCTGCTACGGTCACTAGTACTACTATCAGCGCATCGCGGCATTCCTTCATTACGCCGTTCACGTGCTCTACCTCCTTTCTGCTTGAAGGGTGCTTCCAGCGATTCTCAAAAGGCTGGCAATACCCCACCTGCGTTCTACCAAAATTCTTTGCGGCAATCAGAGTTCCACCTTGCACTCTGTAGAGAATCAATAAGTTACGTGAACTTAGTCAGTGCTAGATACTCAATTTCGGATTTACTCCGTGCATTTCGTCCTAAATTTGGAATTAATTGGGAAAATCTGGTTTCGGTCCGGCTTCATGCATCAATGATGTAGGCGATTACTATGAGATTAAGGCATATAAGCAATTGATCTTTAATATGTTAGGTATGTTATGCCGTGCTAAGCGTTGCTGCCACAATTGTTGTCACATTAATAGCCGATTCTGCATTTGGAGAGACGTCTTCCTTGATGTGGCCTTGTGTTCGCTGAGAATAGTTGGCTATTCTTTAGGGTGCGCGTTCCGGTCTTAATGTCACAAGATCAGTCTGCTCTTCGCCTCACTCACGCTTCCTAATCGCCTCAAGCTATAATTTATTATGGCGACAAACCCGCAGCCCGCTTCGCAAAAAGAGCTGAAGCTGCTTACGGCCAGATTTCAGCAATTGCTGGGTAAGGTCGCCGAAAACCGTCCTACAGACGACCTGGAAATCATCCGCAAGGCCTACGATTTTTCTCTGAAACATCACCAGGGGCAGACGCGCGCTTCCGGCGAACCATACCTCATACATCCTCTTGAAGTTTCGCTGGTGCTGGCGGACATGAAGCTGGATTCCACCGCGATCTCCGCAGGCTTGCTGCATGATGCGATTGAAGATACGCCGGTAACGCATGAAGACATCCGCCGCGAGTTTGGCGATCAGGTGGTGCATATAGTTGAAGGCGTTACCAAGATCGACAAAATTGATCTGGCCAGCCGGGAAGAGCGCCAGGCGGAAAATGTCCGCAAGATGGTGCTGGCCATGGTGGATGACATTCGCGTGGTGCTCATCAAGCTGGCGGACCGCCTGCACAATATGCGAACGCTGAAGCACCTGCCGGAAGAGCGCAGGCAGCAGGTGGCAAAAGAGACGCTGGAAATTTACGCGCCGCTGGCGCACCGGCTCGGGATGGGCAAAGTACGCGGAGAGCTGGAAGATCTTTCATTCCGCTATGTTGATCCCATTGGTTATGACCAGGTGCGGACGGCGGTGGAACAGCGCCGCAAAGCCGGTGAAGCGTTTCTTTCCAAGCTGGTAAAGATTCTGCAACAGAAGCTCAAGGAAAATGGCGTTGACGCAAAGGTCGAGAGCCGAATCAAACGGCTTTACAGCATCCACCAGAAATTATTGCGACAGCGTATTACCGTGGACCAGGTTTACGACCTACTGGCGGTGCGCATTATTACCAAGTCAGTAAAGGATTGCTACACCGCGCTTGGAGCAATCCACCAGATGTGGCGACCTGTGCCTGGGCGGATCAAAGACTTTATCGCCATGCCGCGGCCGAACCTCTACCAGTCACTTCACACAACGGTGATTACCGAAGACGGCCACCAGTTTGAAGTGCAGATCCGCACAGAAGAAATGCACAAGATGGCGGAAGAAGGCATTGCGGCGCACTGGAAATACAAAGATGGCAGTCCGGTCAGCGCCAAGGACGAACAGCGGCTTGCGTGGCTGCGACAGGTTGTGGAGTGGCAGCAGGACGTAAAAGATCCCAACGAATTTCTTTCCACGCTGAAGGTCGATCTTTACCCGGAAGAGGTTTACTGCTTCACGCCGATGGGTAAGGTGGTGATCCTGCCGCGCGACGCCAGTGCCATTGATTTTGCCTACGCCATTCACACTGAGGTAGGGCACTCATGCGTGGGCGCAAAAGTGAACGGACGCATTGTTCCTCTGCGGAACAAGCTGCGCAACGGCGATGTAGTGGAGATCATGACGCAGCCGGGACACAATCCAAGCCGCGACTGGCTGGGATTTGCCAAGTCTACGCGCGCGCGCAACAAGATACGGCACTGGCTAAATATCCACCAGCGTGAACGGGCTATTGAGATTGGCAAGAAGCTGCTGGAGAAGCAAGGGCGCAAATATCGCCTGGCGCTGAAAGATTTCAACGATAAGACAATGGAAACCATCGCCAAAGAATATGGCCTGGGCGGCGGGCAGGACTTGCTGGCGGGAATAGGCTATGGAAAGTATTCAGCGCGGCAGGTGCTGGCCAAGCTTTCGCCGGAAATTTCTGAGCAGACGCCTGCTACGGAGGAAACACCTAAAGCCGGAAGCACGTTAGGGACGGTGATCCGCCGCGTGTTTGGCCAGAGCGCGGATACAGGCGCAATCAAGGTAAAAGGCTACAACGATCTGCTGGTGTATCGCGCGCGATGTTGCAACCCGATTCGCGGCGAAGCAATTGTCGGCTACGTGACGCGCGGCAAAGGCGTAGCCGTGCACGCGGTGAGCTGTCCTAACGTGAACAATCTGATGTATGAGGCTGACCGACGCATTGCTGTGGAATGGGCCAAGCCGCTCAAGGTTGACAAGACGGACGGACGTGGAACGTATCCGGTGAAGCTGACGGTTTTTTGCGACGATCGCCCTGCGATGTTGAAGCAGCTTACCGCTGTGATCTCTGACGACAATACCAACATCCGCAACATTGAAGCCCGCACCGCCGATAGCCAGGCAACGATCGACATTGTGATTGATATTGAAGACGTGAAACATCTGGAGCGCGTGATCGGCGGGTTGAGAAAGATTCCGGGCATACACGATGTGCAGAGATTGAATAAGATTTAGGTTTTCTGTAATCCCGACCCTGAGCTTGCCAAGGGGAGGGAACCCTATAACTGCGTTGAAGCAGAGGCTTTTCCGAAAATCGCAATCCACACTGCCATCAGTTTCTTCTATTCTGCTCCGATAGATTATCGTGACCATAGCGATCCCTCGCTACGCTCGGGATTTAGAAAAAACCGATTTGTTTTATCAGCGTCAATCAGCGAAAATCAGCGGCGAGGTTTTTCTGGAGGGCATTTCATGAGCGACTTCAGCAGAGATGTGGTTTCAACTCCCAACGCACCTAAAGCTATTGGGCCGTACTCTCAGGCAATCAAGGCCAATGGTTTTATTTTTATTTCCGGGCAGATTCCCATTGATCCTGCAACGGGCAACCTGATCACCGGCGGGATTGAAGCCCAGACGGAGCAGGTGCTGAAAAACCTAAGCGCAGTCCTTCAGGCCGCAGGCAGCAGTTGGGAAAAGGTGGTCAAGACCACGGTCTTTTTGAAGAGCATGGCAGAATTTGGGCAAATGAATGAGGTGTACGGAAAAACCTGCAAGAACGCGCCGCCGGCACGTTCCACGGTGGAAGTAGCCCGCCTGCCGAAAGACGTCTCCGTGGAGATTGACGTGATCGCGCTGGCGTAAAACGAATCCGCAAGGAGCAACGATGATTAGATTTCGTTTTGCTGTTCTGCTGGTTTTCTTCCTTACTGCGTGCGCAGGCTTTGCCCAATCCAATGATGTAACCGTGAGCTTTGGCGGAACTTTTTCCTCCGAACTCACCGGCCTTACGATTTGCGAGGCCATTCCCGTTTGTCCCACCAGCCCTACCGGTCGTTCAGTAGATCCTTCCTTTTCTGTTGAAGGCACGATTGCCCACCGTCTGGCGAATTTCAAAGTGGCTTCCCTGCACGTTGAATTGCCGGTGATGTTCGCCACCAAGCGGAAAACCGACGCGTTTGTATCCGGGTTTTCATCTGTTTTCATCACGCCGTCGATGAAGCTTAAGCTGTTACCGTCGTCCGGCATCTCGCCATTTTTTAGTGCCGGGGGAGGCTTGGCTCACTTCAATGAGAGCCCGGATTCCAATAATAGAGGAGCCTTTCAATTAGGCGGTGGAGTGGACATCAAGACACGCTTGCCTCTGCTGGGCTTTCGTATAGAAGCACGCGATTTTATTACTGGACGTCCGAAGATAGCTTCATTTGATGCGATCTCCAGCGACCGATTGCACAGCATATTCGTGGGCGGCGGAATAACGTTTCACTTCTAGACCTGTTTCGATTGATAGCGTGAAGCGGCAAGATAGCCGCATCCGTATAGGCTTGTCCTTCGTCACCTGCTGTTGAGCGATCAGGCGGCATTTTTCTGTTCCGCAGGCCAGCAATTCTGCATCTCACGTCTGTCAATCAAAGGAGCTTCAATGAAGCGCTTTTTTGTTTTGATTGCACTATTGTGCGCATCTACGTTTGCGATCGCGCAAAAGGCCGACGTGTCTTTTGTCGCTGGCGGCGCGTTTGTGTCTGAAAGCGGCGCGCCATCTGGAATAACATGCACAATACCCTGTCCTCTGGCCTTCAATTTCAATACTGACACTCATGTGTTCTATGAAGGGACGGTGGCTTTCGGGCGGGTAAATTTCAATGTGCTATCGCTTTATCTGGAATTTCCGGTAGCTGGAATTCCGTCGGCACACGTGTCATTTCCCGGATTACCAACATCGAATTCCATCAGGCTCTCGAGCGTGTTCGTGACGCCATCAATACGGCTGAAGTTCGCGCCAGCCGCCCCGCTTTCTCCCTTTGTCAGTATCGGCGCAGGATTGGCGCATTACTCTGTGGCCACCCCAGCAACCAGTAGCGGCCCAACAGCCAATAAAGGCGCGTGGCAGTTTGGAGGAGGGTTGGACATCAAGACAAAAATTCCACTGCTGGGATTCCGGGCCGAAGTTCGCGACTTTGTTACCGGGCAGCCGGAATTTACAAGCGTAAGTGCACAAGCCTTCAGTTCGCAAAACAATGGGCGGAGACATAATGTGTTGGCAGGGGGCGGAATAGTGTTGCAGTTCTAGAAAGGCATTTGAAACCTTAAGCCTGCAATTGAGCAACAATGCCTGCCATAGCGATCAGTCATTTCACAGGAATACGCGGGCTTGACCTTTCGTTACCACATCTATTGTCGTAAGCTGGGGTTTTTTGTTCCACGGAGTGAGGAATCTGCATCTCACGTTGGAGAGCCAACCAGAAATCTTATGCCAGTTAAAGGAGCTTCAATGAAGCGCTTTTCTATTTTGTGTGCACTATTATGTGCATCCACGTTTGCGGCGGCGCAAAAAGCCGATGCAGCTTTTGTGGTGGGAGGATCGTTTGTTTCTGATACGAAAGAGACTTTTCTTGCTCCATCCTTAACCCTTACAGATACTGTAAAAACCGACCATCACTTGTTTCTGGAAGGCGAACTCGGAGTCAGGTTGTTGAACGCCCACGTTGCATCGCTCAGCCTGGAAGTGCCTGTAGCCGGCATGACTTCGCAAAAACTTACGCTCGCCAGCACGCCGGGAACCGTGGTGGATAACCTTTCCACGGTATTCATTACTCCAGGATTCCGGCTCAAGTTGCTTCCGATCTCGCCGATTTCACCGTGGGTGAGCGTAGGCGGCGGGTGGGCCCATTATTCGCTGAAAACTTTAGGCACAACGGAGAACAAAGGCGCTATCCAGTACGGTGGTGGTTTGGACTTCAAGACGGGATTGCCGCTGCTGGGCTTCCGCGCTGAAGTGCGCGACTTTGTCACCGGGGATCCTAACTTTGGTGTGGGCAGCGTCATTGCAGGGAATGACAGCGGCTTTCATCATCACAATATTCTGGTGGGCGGCGGAATTGTGCTGCGGTTCTGAAGAAGCAATCAGCAATCAGCGGTTAGCTCGGACAGTTCAGATCCGGTCTCATCGGTCTGAACTTCGAGAGGGACCGTAAAAAGCAGTGTAATCTTCGTTACGAAATAAAAGGCTTCCCAGAACAGGGAAGCCTCAGATTGTTGACGAACCCCATCATTTCAGATGGGGTTTTCTTTGGAGGAGTGTTGCAGGTGCTTCTCAGTGGGAGCCGAGGATGACAAGACGTACCAGATGGCAGATGAGCAATCGCAGCTGAATCAGCTTTTGCTCAGGAGGCTGAAGAGGGCTCATACGGTTGAGCAGCAGAGCGATTTTCTTGATATTCTGCGCGGTTGCTGCCAGCAGGCACTGCTCGGTGACATTGTTCAAACCACGCATCCGGGCATAGCGATGTCCGTGTAATTGCTTGGCGTCAGCGAAGCTGCGTTCGACAGTTTCTTTACGCCGCTCATAGATCCTCTTGCCCTCAGGTTCCAGGCGATGATCGTCGACACGGTCGCGTGCCGCCTGCCAGACGTGCCGGGTGATTACCTTCACCCTGTTCTTACTCCGCGTACATTGCCGACGCAAAGGGCACGCCCCGCATATCTCCGCATTGGAGTGATACTGCCGGTAACCCTGGCGGTTGGTGGTCCGGTAGATCAGTTCCTGCCGGTTCGGACAGACATAGACATCACCTTGTGGATCGTAGTGGAACTTGCGTTTGGCAAACAGTCCTTCGCCGTGATTGGGCCGGCGATATCCGGTGACACCATAGATCCCGCGCTGTTCCAGTCCCTGGGCAATGGCTGGGGTAGCATAGCCTGCATCCAGCCCTACCGCTTTGACCTGAAATCCAAACCGCTCCCGTTGCCGATCCAGCCGCCGCATATAGGGCACCGAATCATGCACCGTCGCTGGCGTCGCATAGGTGTCAGTGATCAGAGCATGCTTGCCATCCACGGTACGGTGGTCCAGATAGAAGAACCCTTTCGGCTTGCCTTCCCGCACCATATAGCCCGCATCTTTATCGGTGCGGCTCTGCTTGATTTCCTTGGTCTCCGGCGCGCTGCTTGTTGGCTTTAGCTCACGCTTGCCTTCCTCGGCACGATCCTGCTCGATAGCCTGCTCTAGTTGCGCCAGATATTCCACCGGCTTTACTTCCACCCGCACCACGTCGAACTTGTTCTTGTTGGCGTTGGCCTTCAGATGCGTTGCATCGCTGTAGAGCACCTCGCCTGTTACCAAGCCCAGCTTCATGGCCAACTCCACGATCTCATCAAACAGCTTCTGATAGATGTCACTGTCACGAAACCGCCGCCGACGATTCTGGCTCAGCGTCGAAGCGTCGGGAACTTTGTCGCTCAGCTTCAGCCGCAGATACCACCGGTAGGCCGCGTTGCATTGCACCTCGCGCATCAGCTGCCGCTCGCTGCGGATGCCAAACAGATACCCAATCAACAGCAGCTTAAACAGCACCACCGGATCCAGCGCCGGGCGCCCATTATCTGCGCTGTACAGATGGCGCACTCGCTCGCGAATGAACTCCAGATCGACGCTGGCATCAATCTTGCGTAGCAAATGATCCGCTGGAACCAACGACTCAATCGTCACTAGCTCCATCTCCTGCTGCGGCACCTCTGGCTCTTTCAACATGTCCCCATAAAAACACAAAGCTCTCGCTAAAACGAGAGCTTTGTGAGGTACTTTGTCAGCAATCTGAGGCTTCCCAGAACAGGGAAGCCTTTTTGCTTTTTGAAATCACCGAACTAATCCGCTTGAATAGAACGTGCTTGATTAGGCCGTCTTCTTGCTCACTGAAGCTTTAACAACCTTGCCCGATTTCAGGCAGGTGGTGCAGACGCGGACACGCTTGTTGGCGCCGTTTACGCGGGCGCGCACCGGACGCAGGTTCACATTCCAGCGGCGGCGGCTCACGTTGTGAGCGTGGCTGATCTTATTTCCAAATTGCGGGCCTTTGCCGCAGATGTCGCAAACTTGTGCCATTTCGATTGACTCCAGATATCTGACGCAGAAGGACTTAAGAAGCTTCAGGTCGTGTGGTTAAAGGTAAATTTTACAGGAAGATAGCGGGGTTGGCAAATCTAGCCTCAGCCGGAGGCAGCCAGTTGGGCTGCTTTGGTAGCGCGGGAGGTAATGCGCTCACGCAGTCGCAAGAACGGGCGTTCAACGGCCAAATACAGCCCAAACGCAGCCGCAAAGCTGGAAGCAAAATAGATACTCAAAGCAATCCAGCCGCGCGCTTCCACCAGCCTGGGCAAGTGGATGCGAACGAAATGAATGACCTCTTTGTGCGTGAGATAGGTGCTGTAAGCCAGGGCAGCGATCAGGGCGAAGCCACGGATTTTGGACAAAGGACTGGAGGGAGCAATGCTGGAGGCGATCAGCAGACCAAGGCCGATAGCCAGCACCGGATAGCCGATAATGGCGGCAGAGAATCCAAGGCGGTCAGCGAACAACCACATGGCCCCTGCACAGAGCGCGATTCCGCCGACGAGCAACAGATGGCCGTGAGATATGGCACGCTGCCACCAGACGGGGCGAAAAGTCTTGATCATCGCAAGAGTCACGCCGACCAGCAAGCCATCGAGCCGTGTGTGCGTAGGGTAATAGATTTTCTCCACGTAGGCCAGAGCGAAATCGTAGTTGTCTCTGGGGAAGATGGCCACGTAATGGAGATATACATAAGCGCGGATGGCGATGCCGAAGCAGAGAATTCCCAGAATGACGCTTAGGGCCTTGCCGAAGCTTGGCCGCCGCATCAGCAACAAGATCAATAGAGGCAGCGCAAGGTAGAAGTGCTCTTCCACACACAGAGACCAGAAGTGGGAAAAGGCCTGATCATTCAGATAGTCAATGCGGAAATTTTCCGTGAAGGTGAGAAACTGCCAGGCCGGCGAGAGTCCGGGGGCCTCGCGAAAACCGGGAACAACGAAGTAAAGGAGCAGCACCGTCAGGAATGCAGGCAGGACGCGAAACGCGCGTCGCATATAGAAGCCGCCAATCGAAGGCCGGCTGCCGCGGGCATAAGGACGCAATAGTTGCGATCCGATGAGATATCCGCTCAGAACAAAGAAAAGATCGACGCCCATCCAGCCGTAATTCGCTGGGCCGCTCCATATACCGGGCCGCAGTGCAAGGCGCATGTGCCAGAGCATCACCCAGAGGATAGCGATGGCGCGCATCAGGTCGAGGCCGGGTTCGCGTGCGGAAGATGTATCGAGAAGCTTCAAGCAAATAACCAAATTTGAACCACAAAGGACACGAAGGATCACAAAGGAAGAACGAAATTTCTACTCCATCACCACCACAACTTTCCCAAACGTCTCATTCGATTCCAGCCGCTGGTGGGCTTTGCCGATTTCGGTTATGGGGAACACGCTATCGATGTTGGGCTTGAGAACGCCGCAGGCGAACAGCGGCACGACTTCTGCGGCAAACAGGCGGTTAGCCTCCATTTTCTCTTCCAGGGAACGCGCGCGGAGAACAGTCCCCCGAATCTGGAGACGCTTGCTCATCACATATTTGGCGTCAAGCTCATAGCTGCCGCCGGCCACGGTCCCGACCAGTATCATGCGGCCATGCTGGGCCATGGCTTTCTGTGTAGCTTTGACGTAAGGGCCGCCGACCAGATCGAGCAGGACATTTATTCCCTTCCCAGCGGTCCATTTTTCGGCAGTGGGTGCGAGTTCATCAAAACTATCGCGGAGCACAAGGCCCGCTTCCAAACCCAAGGGCTTTGCTTGCTCAATTTTGTCGGCAGTGCGTGAGGTTCCGTAAGGAACAGCCTGGATAGCGCGAGCAAGCTGCACGGCTGCCAGGCCCACGCCGCTGCCAACAGCATGGATCAGCACGGCTTCGCCGGGACGCAGATTGGCCTGGGTCCATAGAGCGTCATGAGCGGTGATAAAGACTTCCGGCACGGCAGCGGCCTGGGCCCAGTCAAGGTTGGCCGGGATTTCCGCCAGCAGGTGCTCATAAGTAACCACGTATTCGGCATGCGCGCCGCCGCCAATCAGGCCAAAGACGCGCTGTCCGGGCTTCCATCGGCGGATAGATGAGCCAATTTCCGCCACTTCGCCGGCGAACTCGATACCTGGGATTTCGGCAGGGAAACCGGGCGGTGGCGGGTATTTGCCCTGTCGCTGGAGCAGGTCAGCACGGTTGAGCGATGACGCGCGGACACGTACTAGCACCTGTTCGTCGTTGATAAGAGGCTTGCCAACCGTGCGGATTTCCAGCACTTCAGGGCCGCCATAGGTTGAGATCCAGACTGCCTGCATGGTGTTGGTTATGGGCATAAAAGCGCATAATGATTATAAGTGGCAGCGAAGTGACAGTGCCGTGGGAAGATAGCCACGCCGTTCAGGGGGTTAACTGCTTTACATCTAGCGATCTTTAAATTTGCCGATATTTGGGCACTCCGATATATTTTTAGACAGCATGTACGAGGACTTTCACGCCACAGACCGCTGGACCGGACAAAAGCTCCATTGTGTTTACCAGGCCCTGATCGCCGCCATTGCGACGCGGCACGCCGACGCTATTGATATAAAGTTTCTTGCGAGCGGGCGTCCCGTTTGGATTGCGTTGCCGCATCCAACATGGGTGGAGTATAAGGTGCGTACCGGCCGGGTCATTACCGATCCGCTGGCCATCCAAACCGCCGGGCATTTTTTGAAGACTGCAATTGAATCCGGCACCTATGAGCACGGACGGGAAATGTATACGCTGACGGTGGATGAGTCGCTCGGACATTTGAATGCATTCCTGAAGCAAGTTGGCGCGCCCCAGGACGCGCTGATCAAAACGGCGTAGCCGTTAGGCCCGCCCAAAACCAGCTGCTTGCGACCAGCCCTCTGGCACAACAGAACAGGAGACTTTCCGCCATGTCTACTTTGCCCGCCATTGATACCGCTTCAGCCCTGGAAACACTTCTCAACAGCACTAAGGTTTATCGCAATCTCCATTCAGGCGGGCTGGTTGAGCACTCAATACGCCGCAGTGAAGGGCTGCTGGCGAACAATGGAGCGCTGGTTGGATACACCGGCAAATACACGGGACGCACACCCAAAGACAAGTTCGTAGTAAAAGATTCGATCACTGCCGAGACGATCAACTGGGGCTCTATCAATCAGCCTTTTGACCAAGACAAATTCGACGCGCTGTTTGATCGCGTGGTGACGTACCTGCGCGGCAAAGAGCTGTTTGTTCAAGACCTATATGCAGGCGCTGATTCTCATTACCGGCTCCCTGTCCGCGTGATCAATGAGTATGCGTGGCACAACCTTTTTGCCCGCGCGCTGTTTGTGCGACCAAGTGACGACGAGTTGAAGACCCATCGCGCGGAATTTACCATTGTTTCCGCGCCGGAATTTCAGGCCGACCCGCAGCGTGACGGAACACGCTCAGAAGCATTCGTAATCGTGAGCTTCACCCGCAAGATCATCCTCATTGGCGGCACCAAGTATGCCGGGGAGATGAAGAAATCGATTTTTGGCATCATGAACTTTCTGCTGCCGCAGAAGAATGTTTTCCCCATGCACTGCTCGGCCAACGTCGGCAAAAACGGTGAGACGGCATTATTCTTTGGGCTTTCCGGCACAGGCAAGACCACCCTTTCGGCGGATCCTGAGCGCCTGCTGATTGGCGATGACGAGCACGGCTGGAGCTCAACCGGCATCTTTAATTTTGAAGGCGGCTGCTATGCCAAATGCATCAAGCTTTCCAAAGAAAGCGAGCCGCAGATATGGAACGCCATCCGGTTTGGCTCGGTGCTGGAAAACGTACCGCTTGATCCAGAAACACATAATCCAAATTACAATGATGACAGTCTTACCGAGAACACACGCTGTGCCTATCCGGTGGACTTTATTGAAGGAGCGGTGATTCCGGGCATTGGCAAACATCCAAAGAACGTGATGTTCCTGACTGCGGATGCGTTTGGAGTGTTGCCTCCAATTTCCAAACTAACTACCGACCAAGCCATGTATCACTTCCTTTCCGGCTACACGGCTAAAGTGGCAGGAACTGAAGCTGGTGTGGAAGAGCCGCAGCCGGACTTCTCCACATTGTTTGGAGCACCGTTCTTCCCATTGAAACCCAAGGTCTACGCGGAAATGCTGGGACGCCGAATGCAGGAGCATGGATCACAATGCTGGCTGGTGAATACCGGCTGGTTTGGCGGGCCGTATGGCGTGGGCGCGCGCATGAAGCTGGCTTACACGCGCGCCATGGTGAACGCCGCGATTGAAGGCACGCTGGAAAAAGTGGAGTTTGAAACCGATCCGGCTTTCGGATTGACCATACCAAAGTCCGTGCCGGGCGTGCCCGCTGAGTTGTTGCGACCCCGCGATTCATGGAAAGACAAAGCCGCTTATGACAAGTCCGCTGCCAATCTGGCTGGTCTTTTTGCCAAGAACTTTGAGAAGTTTGAAGCATCGGCGAACGTCCGCGCAGCTGGACCGGGAAAGAAGTAAGCACGTCGCGGCGGCTAAACAGAATCAAAGCAAAAGAGACGTGCTTTGCGGCACGTCTCTTTATTTGAAACAGTATTCAGGATGTCCCACGGACATCACTTTATGCAGTCATCAGTCAGGCGGCTTTGTCGCGGCCCAGGCTTTGTGTAACTGCGGCGTTGATGCGCTCAATGAACGAAACCGGCTGCTCGTCAGAAGCAGGCGTGAGGCGTTTGCGCAACAACTGGAGAAATTTGGTGACGCGATGCAGGCGTTGTGAATCCATCCGCTCCTGCACCTGTTGGGGATTTACCTCTGCAGCAGTTTCAATGTACTGCCACAACAAAAGCCGCATGTCATCGACTGCGCTCTTGAGATCGCTGAGCATATCTACGTTGAGTTCAGCGGCGGGTACGGCCGGCTTGTCATTGCTATTGGGAGGCTGCATGGCGAGCCAGTACAGATCTTCATGAACGGCGGTCAGAGCAGTCGTAAGTTCCTTCAGGTGGGAAACAAGTTCGTTACAATCGGTTTGTAAGCGGCGTTCAGGCATTTGGGGGACCCCTTTACTTCTACTTCTGTACTTCTCTAGTACGAGTATTAGTGTCTAGGATGCGCCTGGCGTTGCAGAAATGCCGGTTACTCAAGGACATGGCCTGGACTTAAAGCCTGTATTTTCAGCAACTCTGGATTTTCGGGCGGGGATAAACGATTGCGTGCTGCTTGCCAAGTATGCATTGTATTGTCAATTGGATAGCAATATTTTGCACATATAATGAGGCGAATGATCGGCCAACTGCCCGCAGCAGAGTCGGCCTAATCGACAGCATGGCTGATGAACCATCGGAATAACGGTTTCATTTTGGGAGTAACGGTTTCAGCGCAGCAAATAAGGAAAATCGTAGTTGAAAGAAGAATGTGCAACATGTATTCGCGACACATTTCGGTGCAGTACAAGTTGGAGGGAAAGCTGGCCAAGTGTCCCATGAAGTGGCTGGACAATTTTTCCATGCGCAGCTTCACCAACGATTCCATTTTTGACGACACGCTTCCAGTCGCCGATGGAGAGATGAGAATCGGGACGCGCGTGCCGCTGGAAAAGTTGAAAGAGGCGATGGAAGATTGGTTCAGGAGGAAGAGCTATCTGGGGAAAGACCAGGAATTGGTGATTGAAGAAAAGACCTAGTTACTGATAACAGTGATTAAACTGATTTTCACTGATAAAGCAATTAATTTTGCTGCTTCACGATTGCACGATCAATCCCTTGTCATTCGTTATGCATGCAGGCGAGATATAAGAAACAAACCCAACATTCCTTATCAGTGAAAATCAGTGTGATCAGTGTAATCAGCGGTAAGGTTTTGGTTTTGTTTTCGTCCTCGCAAGGGTCAATTTTTCACTTCTTCAGGTGCGACTTCTTTATCGGCGGTGACTTTGAAGACGATAAGCACTTTGTCATCGTCATTCATGCTCGCCGTAGAGTAAGCGGAAACTTCCGCCAGGACTGAATCTACAATTCCTTGTGAAGTGCGCTCGCGGTGGCGTCGCACACAATCCGCCAGGCGCTTGGGACCGTATTGATGCTTCTGCTCGTCAGAGATGTGCAGAATTCCGTCCGTGGAGCAGACGAGCACATCGCCTTTTTCCAGCTTGACTGATCCGCGAGTGTAGTCCACCTGCGGGAACAAGCCGATCACGGTGCCACCTTCTTCCAGCAATTTGATTTCGCCGGTTTTGCCGCGCACCAGAATGGGTGGGATGTGCCCGGCGTTGACGTATTGCAGTACGTTTTTTCTGGTATCCACCAGGCCCAGAAAAACACTGAGATGCTTGCCGGACTTGGTGTAGGTGTAGAGCATTTCATTCAGCGAAAAGGCCAGCACCTCCAGCGAGTGCAGATGCATGACCAGCGCGCGCAACGTGGCCTGAAGATTGGCCATGATCAACGCTGACGAAACGCCGTGGCCTTCAACTTCGGCGCTTACCAGCAGCAGAGACTGCGGACCAAGATTGATGAAATCGTAATAATCAGCGGCAACGTCAAAACAAAAATCGCTCAAGACGGCAATGTCATAGCCGGGAACAACGGGCGGAGCTTCCGGCAGCAGGCGGTGCTGGATGCTGCGGGCCAGGGAGAGTTCGCGCTCCATGCGCTGCTTCTCCATGGTGTCACGATGCATCTGCGCGTTTTCCAGCGCCATGGCCATGTGTCCGGAGAGTTTGTTGAGGAAGCCGACATCATCAGGAGAGAACGTGCCGCTTTGGGCGTTGAGCAGTTGCAGCACACCCACAATTTCACCGGAGTGGTGCTTGATAGGAAGGGTCAGCAGCGACTTGGTGCGGTAATTGAGCCTTTGATCAAGGCTGGGATCAAAAGCTTCAAGGCTGTACGCATCGGCGGTGTTAATGAGTTCGCCGGTTACGGCCACTTGTCCGGCGATGCCTTTGCCAAAAGGAATGCGGATTTCCTGGTGGTCGAGTCCGGAGGCCGCTATCGACCACAGCTCTTTGCGCTTGTTGTCCGCCAGAAAGACAGTGCCACGCTCGGCTTTTACTTCAGTCCGCGCGATTTTCAAGATCAACTCCAGCAGCTCAGGAAGATCCAGCGTGGAGTTGAGCATGCGCGTGGCTTCAAAGAGCAGGGAAAGCTGGTTGATGCGCTTGTCTTTTTCCTGCGTGGCCAGCACGTTATTGAGCTTGGCTGCGCTCATCTCTGAGTACAGCCGCCACCATACCAGCAGGTCTTCAGGCGCTTCAGAAGTCGTGTAAATGGCCAGCACGCCGGCGAGCTGTCCGGCAGCCAGCAGCGGATATCCGGAGATGTGCGTCAATCCGGTCTGGCGGGAAAATTCCAGGTCATCACCGCCGAAGGTCGAGAGCACAATATTTTCGATTGTGGTTTTGTTATGGGCGATCTTACCCACTGCTCCGGCGCCGGCGGCAGCGTAGTCAAGCCGATGCGTGGCAGCCGTTCCCTCGGCATGCGTGAGATAGCAGGAGCCGGAAGAAGCGTCCCAGAGCCAGAGCTCGGCGCGGGCAGAGTCAAAATCACTTACCAGCATGTCCAGCACGCGGGCAGTCAGGTCTTCTCCGGCGCGGCTGAGCGCTGCCACAGCGCCGGCAAACGCGTTGACATAGTTCTTGCCCTGTACCTTTGTCTTCATCACGCTAGTGACGCCCATCGAGCCCGTTCTCCGGCCAGAAAGCCGGAAAAAGGGATGAATATCTGTCCCAAGTTTACCGGGATTTCTGAAGACTTCACGGGGAGTGTGACCTAAGTTTATGAAGGAGGTATCCGGAATGTAAAGAAAAAGCAGTGGCTTGGGCAAACTACAGTACTCGCTCTTAAGGGGTCAACTAAATGGATGCTCTCGGTGTCGAATCGCTAGCAAATTGACGCGTCCCCCGCGAAAGGCAAGTGGCAGAACATGTGGACGGCGAGTCGAATCACACTCCACCCATCCTTTCATTGGCGGCAGGACTAACATATCCCGCTACGGATGCCGCAATGCGACAAAGGAGCGGGGTTGCAATTGCGCTATGGTTACGCTGCGAGACAATCATAGCGCGTGGGGAAATATTTTCTCGCTTACTCGACGTTCATCCCTCAGAGCGGTTGCACGATGCGAAAGGGCTTGCGAAGCTTTATATTCATACCTACAATCCAAGTCATCTGTTGTAGAACACGGCTAAAAAGAATGAGCGCTCATTGAGTTTTATTGAAACTCTATTTCGTGACATCTCTCCCATTCGGAGCGAGCGTCCCGCCTGGGAACGGGAACTCAAACAATGCGAGGAGAACTCGTGGGCGATGTTGCGGAATTTGGGCGCCCAAAAGCGCCACCACCTCTCTGAGGGTACGACCTACGTTCTAAGCGACGTAATTAAATGGCTGGCCGATCTACCTCCTAACTCAATTCACGCCATTATTACTGATCCGCCATATGGAATTATTGAGTATGAAGACAAAAACCACGCCAAACTGCGCAAGGGCCGAGGTGGAGTCTGGAGAATCCCTCCCAGTTTCGATGGTGCCAAGCGCCGGCCTGTTCCGAGATTTACTGTTCTGTCCAAAGAAGAAATCGTTAATCTGCATGGATTTTTTAGCGAAGTAGCCTACGGACTCTTGAAGGCGCTGGTTCCTGGAGGGCACGTTTTCGTCGCATCAAATCCGCTGGTTTCAACCATGACATTTCATGCATTTATGGAATCAGGATTTGAAAAGCGTGGAGAGGTAATCCGATTAGTACAAACGCTCCGTGGTGGAGACCGCCCTAAAGGGGCGGAGGAAGAATTTCCCGATCTCAGTGTCATGCCACGGTCTTGTTGGGAGCCCTGGGGAGTTTTTCGCAAACCATTTGCGGGTACTGTTGCAGAAAATCTGCGGGCCTGGGGAACAGGCGCATTACGGCGAATTTCTGAGGTAGAACCCTTTAAAGATGTAATCCAGTGCTCTCCGACCAGATCGCCTGAAAAAGACATTGCACCCCACCCTTCGCTAAAACCGCAACGATTTATGCGCAAACTCGTGCGAGCATCTCTTCCATTAGGTATCGGGATTATTTTTGATCCGTTCGCAGGCTCAGGAGCAACCTTAGCCGCAGCAGAAGCTATTGGATCAAAGGCTATCGGCACCGACTCTGATCAGGAGTATTTTGCGATGGCGAAACAAGCTTTTCGGGCCTTATCCCACATGCCCATGGAAAAAGGCTAAGACATCGATGCCAATCGTCCGCAATGAACCTGATATCAAAAAATTCAACTCGAACGTAAAACTACCGTTTGAGCTTCGCTTAAAAGATTTTGAATTGGCAATGCAGGACGTTTATGACTTCTTCTATGACGTCAATGTTCTGCTCTCAGGCAAGGGTTTGCATCGCTTGGACGACATGCTGAGACCAGCAATCATGTCAGGTTTGCTTTCTGACATGATCAGCGCAAGTCTAGCCAAGCACTCACGAACACTTGTGCAAAACCAATATTTTAATGGTCATCCTGATCTATTGGTCCAGGGGCGTTATCCGAATGATGGAGTGCAGGCTGGTTCAGATGGCGTGGAGATCAAAACAACGCGAAAGGCCGGTGGCGCAGTTGATACGCACGGCGCTCGCGACCAATGGATGTGCGTGTTCGTTTACCGTATTGACAATGAAACCGAGCCGGCTATTGAACGCTCAGCAATGACATTTACCGAAGTTTACCTCGGCCAGGTCACAATTGATGATTTTCGGAGGAACGCGCGAGGCCCTTTAGGAACTAGAACGGCAACGTTGGACCGTCAGGGAATCTTGAAACTGAGGAGGAATTGGATATATAGAATAAAACCTGAGATCGAAGACGAGGGTTAGATTTCCAGTGCTAATGCGGTTGCTTCGTGAAGCCAAAGGACGTTCCAAATCGCACACAGGTGCAAAGCGAAAGGCCCTTGCAAAAACATCGGCAAACTTCGTTAGGGTTTCAAAATATCGAACCCCAAAAGATAGAGCGACGGCGTGCCACCATCTCATCCAGCGAGTTCTGCATGGCGTTGCGTACTTTTAGGCTGATCGCTTTTACCACGGAGCGGTTGCTCGCCGCTTCAGGAGAATAGTCTTGGACATCGATGGGGGCCAGGAACTTAATGTGCCATTTTGAAGGTAAGGGAAAAGGCACAATGGGGAAAGTAGAAATCGGTATGTAAGGCCATTGCAGGTGTTTTGTCCACCAGCGAGATTTTATCCGGGCAAACATCGGCAGGATTTCCGCATTGCCAACGATCACGAAAGGAATGATGGGAACGCGGTGGCAAAGGGCCATCTTCACGTAGTCATCGCGCCCGAAGCTGGCGAGCTTGTAGGCGTCGCGATAAAGAGAGAACGCGCCCTCAACACCTTCTGGCAAGACGCCCAGAAGTTCATCTGCCGCAAGAATGCGATCAGCATTCTGCCGGTTTGCAAGCACCCCGCCAAGCTTGGTGATAACGTTCGCCATGGCACGGAATTTCAGCAATCCCGGATGGCAAAGGAAACGCGGGACCCTGCCGGTATTTCGCACAATCAAGTGCAAGGTCATCACGGCGTCCCAAGGCATAAAACCGCGATGCGTTCCTACCAGGACTGCGCCGCCGCGAACGGGAACGTGCTCCAAACCTCTGGTTTCGATTCGCCAATAATACTTACAAAGGAAATTGAGTAGCGTTTTACTCCAGCGGTCGATGAAGTCCCGGTCCATGCCGAAGCCATCAAGCTGCTGGGCCTGCGGAGCGATAACAGGGTTATTCATTCGCAGTCCACACAACGGCAGTGGTCGAGAAGCTGAGGTTTAGCGACCAGGCAAATTCTGTGAGGGATCGCCTTAGAAGATCCTGTTGAAAGCCAGCTGGACATCTTCAGCCTTGTCATACAAGTAGGCCATGGTAGGAGAGACGCCGAGTTGGCGGAAAATCTCATTGCGATCGTAGTTGTTCCAAACCTCGGCGATCTTGCCGTCAACCATACGGAACCGGCTGGTGCCATGCACCAGGATGCGCTTTCCCGTAGGGCGAACAAGCCCGTTGCCTTTACCCGTATGCGTGCCTCTGGCAGTCCAGGAGACAGTAACAATATCGCCGTCGACGGTCATCTGATCGGGAGTCATCTGAAGATCAGGCGCGGCAGAACGCCATCCTTTGCCTTCAGATACGGCAGCATCAAGGCTGGTGGTCTTGTTGTTGTGGTGAACAACGCAGTCGCGGGTGTAAATCTCGGGAATCGCTTCATAGCGTCCGCGAGTAAAAAGATCGTCAAACACGCGCCGCGTAACCGCTTTGTGCTGTTCGGGGGACATCTGGACCTTCGCGGGCAAGCGGGATTTATCAGGCGAAGGGACAACAGGCCTTCTCTGAACTGCCGACGCAAACACAAGGACGCAGCAGAAAACGACTAAGGACAGGATGGCTATGGCGGCTTTACGCATAAAACGCCTCCGATTCAACCGGCGGCTGACTCCCCGGATTATAGCCCTCTACGGAACCAGGCAAGCGGAAAACTTTAGCCTTGGCTGACAAGGAGTATTTGGTCCGCAATAGTCATGGCGCGTCGTGGGGCTTTGCCCAAAGTAACCTGTAATTCTGGCTGTTTCAGCGGCCTTTTTAGGCGGTTCATGGGACAATGTATCCGGCCCTTGTCCCGCATGCTGCCGTTCGGCGGCTGAATTCGTCCAAAGCAAATGTATGATGAGGGCAAGACGCGTGCTGCCATGGGGTGCCGATTGAATCGTCTAAAAATGGTTATTCTTGCCGCTGGATTGATTTCATTGAGCGCGTGCGAGAGCAAGGACACAAAGAAATCCGCGCAGCCGGTTTCACAGGCAATGGCGCCAAGTATCCAGAAGACGGCAGCTACACCCGTTTCTCTGAAGCCATCCCAGCAGCAAGCAGCACCCACGCCCGTACAGACTCCACAAACGGAAAAGGCTGATCCCGTTCCGGGGATCATTGCGGAGGCCGAAAAAGCTTACGCGACCGGACAGGAAGACTACAAAGCCGGACATCTGGATGCAGCCAAGCAGGACTTTAACCACGCAGTGGACATCCTGATGCAAGGACCGGTGGACATAAAATCTGACGACCGGCTGCAGCAGGAGTTCGACAAGATCACAGAAGAAATCAACAAGCTGGAAATCGTCGCCTTTAAAGAAGGCGATGGCTTTGCCGAGCAGCAGCCTGAGCCCGCGCCGATTGATGAAGCCAACCAGGTAACGTTTCCGGCTGACGCCAGCGTAACGGCCAAAGCCGAGGCCGACCTGAAGAATACCCGCTCTGACCTGCCGCTGATGATCAACGAATATGTGGCCGGCTATATCAATTATTTTTCCACGCATGGACGCGGCGTTTTTGAAGGAGCCTGGGTGCGCTCAGGACGATACAGGGAGATGATTCTGCGGATTTTCCGCGAAGAAGGCGTTCCCCAGGACCTGATTTATCTGGCGCAGGCTGAATCAGGATTTAAGCCGCTGGCGCTTTCACGCGCACGCGCACGCGGCATGTGGCAGTTTATGGCCAGCCGCGGCGTGGGCTACGGCCTGCGGCGGAGCTGGTGGGTTGACGATCGGCAGGACCCGGAAAAAGCCACGCGCGCTGCAGCACGGCATTTAAAAGATCTCTACAACCAATTTGGCGATTGGTACCTGGCCATGGCGGCCTATAACTCCGGGCCGGGGAATGTGCAGCAGGCTGTCCGGCGCACCGGCTATGCCGATTTCTGGGAGCTCTACAAGCGAAACGTGCTGCCGGCGGAAACCAAGAATTACGTTCCTATCATTCTGGCCATGACCATCATGTCAAAGAACCCGGCGCAATATGGGCTGGACGCCATACAGCCTGATCCGCCGATGAAGTATGACGTGGTGAAGGTGAATTATCCGGTGGACCTGCGGCTGGTGTCGGAATGCGTGGATGTGCCGATAGAGCAGATGGTGGACTTAAATCCCAGCCTTCTGCGCCGCACAACGCCTAAAGACCAGCCCTTTGACCTTCGGCTGCCGGAAGGGACGAAAGACAAGTACGAGGCAGCCATCGCGGCCATTCCGGTAGAAAAGCGCGTGGCGTGGCGATACTACAAGGTGCAGCAGGGAGACACGCTGGCCGGCGTTGCGCGTAAATATCGCACCACCGAACGCGCCATTGCACAGGCCAACAACCTGAAGCCAGGACTGCTGGCGGCAGAAACCAAGCTGGTCATCCCAGTAAATGGCGCGGGCTCGGGCAAGATCGTCTATTCCCGCTATGCGTCACATTACAAGACCCACACCGGCGACACGGTGCTGACCGTGGCAGAAGATTTTGGCGTTCCTCCTGACCGGCTGCGCCGTTGGAATGGACTGAAAACAAACAACTTACGCCTGGGTCGGGTGCTGATCGTATATAAGCCTCTGGCTCCCGGAGAAGCTGATAAAGCACCGGCGAGAAGGCGCAAAAAGACCGCACGCGGAACGACCAAGCCGAAATCCAAAGCTGCTGCTACAGCAAAAGATCAAACGGTGCTCAACGCCAAGAGCGACTAAGCGAAAATAAATTTTCAGAGATTGCGTATTTAATGCGCGAATGTTGACAAGCAATTCATCCGGCTTGATATAATCCGCGCCTGTTATTCTTTTGTTTGGTGTGCGTTTTTCCAGCCCTAATTTTCTGGAGGAAACATGAGCTTTTACGACGAGACCCTCAAGGCAAGACATGAGGACGATATGGACGATGAATACGGCGAAACCGGCGGCTACGGCAGCAGCTCAACCGAAGAGGATTATGACGAGGAAGAGGAAGAATCCATCGGAGCGGAAACCGGTGGTGGCTCTGAGGAGTCAGGAGGCGGCGAAGAAGCTCTAGCCCCAGTAAGCGCTCCGGCCCCCGCGCGCAGAAGCGGCGGAGGCGGAGGCGGCAAAAAGAAACCAGCGGCGAAAAAAGCTGCCAAGAAAAAACCTGCGGCAAAGAAAAAATCTGCAGGCAAGAAAAAGAGCGCCGGCAAAGAAGGCGGCGGCTCTCGCGGCAAGAAAGCCCCGAAAAAAGCTGCAAAGAAAAAAGGCGGCAGCAAGAAAAAGTCTGTGAGGAAAAAGAAGTAGTCCGCTAGGAATTTCAGTGAGAATGGAAAAGGCCGCGAGTTGATCGCGGCCTTTTCGCATTAGCTCTGGGGAACGCCGACTTTTCGCGCAATATCCTGAAACCGCGGGTCACTGCGCAACGGGTTCATTCGGGGATCCACCCCGATCCAGGGCATTCAAGTGGATTTCTCCCGGAGCCCTCGTTGCAGCGACTCCAAGGCTTTTTCTTTTTCGTTCAGATCAGCGTAGGCCGTAGCCAAAAGAAAGCGGCAGACATATTTCGTTTGGGCAAGAGCCAGTGCCCGGTCGAGAAGTTTCGTGGCCTTCTCGCGCTCGCCAACGTGGACAAGAGCGGAAGTCGCAACTACGACCATCCCCGGACTATCAGACAGGCTGGCTGCGGTCTCGGCAGCCTGAACCGTTTCGGCGTGCCGTCCCATTTGCGAACTAGCGAGAGCCTTGAGTGCGTAAGGGTATCCAGCCTGGGGTTCCAGCTCGATGGTCTTCTGTGCCTGGGCGATCGTCTCCTCCATGCGGCCGGAGTACAGGTAAACCCAGAGCGTCTCAATCCGGGTATCGACCGCGAGTGGATCAACGCGGTAGACCTGCTGGACTTGAGCCAGAGCTTCATCATGCCTGCCCAGGGTTGAAAAATAATTGGCGTACCCAAGATGAGCGTCAGGCGAGCTGGGATTGATCTCAAGCGCGCGCCGATAGAAGGCTTCCGCAGACTTCCAATCCCAATCAAAGAGTAACGCTGCATCGCCCAGAGTTGCGTAAGCGCCGGCCAGGTTAGGATCGAGTTCAAGCGCCTTGCGAGCCGCTTGTTTAGCCAGTGGCATGGCTACTGCGGGAGGGCTGTAATACGGTACAGAGCGGCTGTGCGCTTCAGCGAGTGCAGCATAGAACCGGGCATTGGCAGGTTCGGCAGCGATGGCGCTCTGGAAATATTGGATGGCTTTCTCTCCTGCTTCGCGAGTCCCCTTTCTGGATTCGTTCAGCCCGAGAAGGTATTTACGGTAGGCTTCCGGATCCAGATGAGATTCCGCAGCAGCGCCAGCCCGTGCGGGCAGCAGTTCCAGCCGAAGCGAATTTGTAATGCGCCCGGCAATTTCCTGCTGCAGGTGCAACACGTCAGTCAGCGGAGCTTCATAGCTCTCCGCCCAGAGGTGAGTCTGGTCTGAGCACTGAATCAGCTGGCCAGTGATCCGCGCCTGGTCACCGGCCTGGCGAACGCTGCCCTCCAGCAGATAATTCACTCCGATTTCCCTGCAGATCTGCGCGGCGGTTAGCTGCGTGCTCTTGTAGTGCATGGCCGATGTACGCGCGATGACCCCAAGACGGGCCGGCTGCAGTTGTCCTAACTGCGTGATCATCTCTTCGGTAAAGCCATCGGCAAAGTACTCGTTGTTGGGGTCGCCGCTCATGTTGGCGAATGGAAGCACAGCCAGCATAACCTTCTCTGATGAGGAACGTCCTGCAGTGGAGAAGCGCCGTGCCGCCAGGCTGCCGATCACGACAAGGAGTATCGCGATCGTGACGGCCCACAACCAGAATGGTCTCGCCCGGTTGGGACCTGAAGCAGCTTGTCCCTGTCCGACAAGCGCCGCGGTGCTGGCTTGCGATGCGGCGGGCAGCGCGGGCTCGTCGTCTTCCTGTAGCGGGGCAACAAACCGATAGCCACGGCGAGGCACGGTTTCAATGTATCTCTGGCCGTCGATGCCATCCCCGAGTACCTGTCTCAGGTTAAAGATGCGCCGGGAGAGATTACCTTCTTCAATAAAGACACCAGGCCACACTTTTTCCAGTAGCTCGTCCTTCTCCACAATGTGGCCGGCCTGCTGAACCAACACTATCAGCGTCTCCAGGTCCTTTGGAGGCAGAAGCAAGGGCTCGTCACCGCGCCGTAAGACACGTTCCTCGGGATCCAGGCGATAAGGGCCGAATTTGTAGAAGTGCTTTGCCATCAATGCGGTAGCCGCCTGAAGAATTTCGCAAGAAATCCTTCAGGACTTCTCAAAGACAATTCACGCCCCGCTTTGCGACCTTTGTGAAGAGCAAAGCGGCCGTTTCGAGCCAACCGGCCCGGGCAGTCTGGGGAACGATTTTAGCGCAAGTCTGGGGAGCGGCTAAGGAATCAGGTCCGTCATTTTGCACTGACATTACCCGAAAGGAAGTATCTGCCATGAACAGTACACGAAAGCTAGTCACAATTTCGCTCGCAATCCTGCTCTTCTCCGGAATCTGCCTTGCCTTGCAGGCTGAGGCCGCACCTTTATCAAATAGCTCCAGCGACGACCAACTCTCCTCTGCTCAGGGGCTGGTTCAGGCCGTCCGCGAGAGCACAGCAAAGTTTAAGGATGTGCGCGCGGCGTCGCCGGACTTTGTGCTGACCTTTGGCTGCGTAACTGGGCCCGATGCGGGCGCGATGGGGCTCCACTACGTTAATTTTGACACTTTAAAGAAGGGCCTTATTGATCCGGCCCATCCAACGATTCTTATTTACGAGCCCCAACCTGACGGCACGCAAAAGCTGATTGGCGCCGATTTCCTGATCTTCGCCAGCCAGTGGGACGCGGCCCATCCCCAGGGCGGCGCTCCACAGTTAATGGGACAGCTCTTCCAGTACTTTGAAGCGCCCAATCGCTTTGGCCTGCCCGCGTTCTACACGTTGCACGTATGGGCATGGAAGGACAATCCGAACGGCGCGTTTGTGAACTGGCACCCTCACGTTTCGTGCAAGTCATTCAACGCACCTTCAAATTTCTAACCGGCTGCGGCGGGAAGATCGCCTCTTGAGATTTTTCCGAAGAGCGGTCCGGAGGCCAAGGGAGTAAAAGGCCGCGAGTTAATCGCGGCCTCCTTTTGTTGTGGCGTTCCAACTCACTGGCCGATAACATAGTCTGGATCTTTTAGAAACTTTAATCATTGATTAATGAAGCTTTAATTTAAAGACACAAACATTTCTCCGTGAGCCTTCTCTCGTCCAAATCGGTGCGCTGTGTTCTGGCTGCCTTCATCTTCACGTATGCGGTCACAGCGGACGTTTTAGTGAAATCAGTCGTGGACGGTCAAGGCCATGATGCCAATAACCCGCTTATTTGGATTGAACACAAATGTGCGGGACATTTCGGCAAGACCACCCAGAACCACGTTTTACCTAAGATCATCATGGCTAGCGCCTTTACCGCGCCAAGCCAGTTCTTCCTGGACATTCAGCATGCTTCGCAAGTAGTGTTTTTTCCGGAAAACCTCGAGCCGGCTCCAACCGCTACTCCTCCCAGTAATCTCCGTTGCTGATGCTTGCGTCCTGCTTTTCGCCCATAAAAAAGGGGTAAGGAAGCCGGGACGAAAGCCGTCAAAGCTCCGTTTATAAGTCCGCGCTATTCAACCAAAGAGTTCACGGCTAACTGCGCTCTCTTCCTAAGCCCTTGTGGAGGGCGACTCATGCGTGGGCCTCCGCGTGGCCCACGCTCTTTTCAAGCTTGCACAGGCCCTTGCGGCCCATGGACGCGTTCACACGCATTTCCGCAGCGCAAAAGCGCAGGCGGAGAAATGGGATTTCACGATGAGACGGATTCAGAGAATTGAAAAGCTAGAACGTAGAATTGAGCGTATTTTTTTGGGAGTCAGCATGGCACTGCTGATTTTTGTGTTGCTATGCATCCTGATTGTGGCACGAAGGTCCTTCGGCACAGGCCAGGTCCATTCCGGGAACCTTGCCGCGCAAAGTCACGGTTGATGTAGTCTTGTACGTCGCACTTCATCCTTGGAAAGACCGGAAAACATGAACAGACTCTTACGACGGCTTGTGGCAGTCCACTTTCTTTTCCTTGGTTTCGTTCTAGCATCAGCGCAAGAGAGTGTTGCTCAATCAGCGCTGGTGAATGATCTGCGTGAGCTGGTGGAAACGCCTGCTGTGCCGGGTTATGAGCAACAGCTTGCCGCAAAAATAGCGGCGAAGCTGAAGGGCTTTTCCCCGAAAGTGGATGCGCAGAGCAATGTGACGGTGACAATCGGCAAGGGCGCGCCGCACAGGCTGATTGTGGCTTCCATGGATGAGCCGGGATTTGTGACCGGCGGCATCACCAGCGACGGCTATTTGACCCTGCAACGTCTTCCTCAGGGCGGCAATCTGCCGCTGTTCAATGAGCTTTATTCGGCACAGCCGGTGCTGATTGGAACGGCGCAAAATAAGTGGATCAATGGAGCGGTGGCAGGCCTTTCAATCCATTTGCAGCCGCAGCGCCAGCATCCTCCAGCCGCGAGCGATCTTGACAATATGTTTGTGGACGTGGGCGCTACGACTGTTGCTGAAGCGCGGGCTGGTGGCGCAGACAATCTCAGCCCTGTTGTCATTGAACGCAAATTTTATGAGATGGGATTTGGGAAGTGGACCGCACCTGCCATTGGCGACCGGTTTGGAGCTGCGGCGCTGCTTGAAGTTCTCCACGATGTAGATCCGGCAAGCGTGAAAGGTACGTTGACGTTCGCGTTCGTGGCTCAACAATGGACGGGCGCCCGTGGCTTGCAGCGACTGCTCTATCGGCTCTCTCCCGATGAAGTGATCTACGTTGGCCGGCTCGTTCGCGCGACTGCGGCTCCGGGACAGCGCGAAGCGGCGCCGACTTTTAAGGAGACACCGGGCAGCGGAGTTTTGATTGCTTCTGAAAAGCCAGAATCAGAGCTGGCAGGATTGGCTGCTGAGTTAAAGCAGCTTGCAGCGCAGAACAACATCGCTCTAAAAACTGATTACTCTGCGCCATTGTTTCCGCGCGGCGGCTACATGCTTCAGCCAAAGCTGCCGGAACGCAGTGCCCATCTTGCCGTTGCGACTTCATGGCCTTCAACACCGGGCGAGGTCCTCCAGGGCAAGGACGTGGCGGCGACAATCTCGTTGCTGGAGAGATATCTTTTCGGCAAGAGCAAAGCACCGGAATTAAGCAATCCGGCTCCGCTACCGGAGCCGGTCATTGCTCATAAGCCGACTGTCGCGCCTACGACCGAAGAAATTATCAGGCAATTGTCAGAGACGTATGCCGTCAGCAGCCATGAAGAGAACATGCGCCGGGCAGTTAAGCAATTGCTACCGGCATGGGCCAAACCGGAAACGGACGACGCGGGAAACCTGGTGCTGCATTGGCCATCGCCCAAGGGCGGCAACGGGGCTCAGATCAACGGGCTTCGGATCGCGGTGGTCGCTCATATGGACGAGATCGGCTACGAAGTCCATTCCATCGCTGCCGATGGCACACTGGAATTGGAAACAAAAGGCGGCGGCGTGCTGGCATATTTCCTGGGGCACGCCGGGTTAGTTCACTCGGCAAACGGCATGCATCCGGGTGTGGTTGAATTGCCGGAAGGCTGGGAGAAGCCGGATTTCCAATGGCCTCGCGGCCCACGGCAGACGTTTCATATGGACGTAGGCGCACAGACTGCGGAGCAGGTTGGCGAACTGGGAATCAAGGTGGGCGATTTTGTCACGATTTCCAAGCAATATCACAAGCTGCTGCACAACTTCGCCAGCGCGCGCGCTTTTGATGATCGGGTGGGCTGTGCCGCGTTGGTGGCTGCCACCTGGGCGCTGGGACAGAACGTGAACCAGGCAGGAGCAGCGACGGGCGGCCGTGACATCACCTTCATCTGGTCCACGCGAGAAGAGCTTGGATTGGAAGGCGCGGCCGGCGCTGCCAAAAACATGGCTGCGCAAGGAAAGGCGCCGGACTACGTTTTTGCCATCGATACTTTTGTCAGCTCAGATTCTCCCTTGGAATCCAAGCGCTTTGGCGATGCCACTCTGGGGCACGGATTTGTGGTGCGCGCCATAGATAATTCCAATATCGTGCCGCGTGACCTCGCACAGAAGGTCGTCTCGATTGCGCGCTCCAGCAACATACCTGTTCAATATGGAGTGACTGGCGGCGGAAATGACGGCGCAGCGTTCCTGCTCTACGGCTCGACAGATGTCGCTCTCGGCTGGCCGTTGCGTTATTCGCATTCTCCTGCCGAGGTGATTGATCTCCGCGACCTGGATGCATTGGCCAGGATCGTAGCGGCGATTGCGCGGCGCTGGTAGGGAACCGGAAAGGCCAACCTTACCGCTGATTGACGCTGATGACGCTGATCAGGAAAAGGACGGATCGCGGGAATCGGTATCATCATCTGAGCCCGCAAAATTGCCGAATGTTTGCCTTTTTTAGCGTTCTAAGAGAATCATACTTTAAACACCTTCATAACCTCGTCGCCGTAATGGTTGATAACCTTCACGGCGATTTGTGGAGGCTTCTTGTCCCTGGATTGCGGACGCGGAAATGGGCGGCTTACGGTTGAATAGATGGATGCCCAGGCAGCCTCATCGATTTCAGCGCGCAAAGCTTTTTTCAGTTTCTCGTAAGGCTCATCCGCGCCGGTGAAGTATGCGTGACGGACGAAAAAGCTCTCGCCGTTGTAGTCGGTGTCAATGAACCAGCAGGCGATGTCGTCAGTGCTGCTGTTGCGAATCTGACCAGTCGTGGGATCGTACACGTCCACACCTTTCACGGTTACCGTGAGCGTGCCGTCTTTCTGCTTGTCGATGTCTATGTCAGGCTCGCCAAAGACCATAAAGAGATTGCCCGCGCCGGTTTTCTTCAGCAACTCGTCGCCCATGGCGAGGTCATTGTTCATGCGCGTGGGCAGAATCACGAGTTTTCCATAGCGCTTCACTTCTTCCCCGACGTGGGGATCAAAGGCAAAGCCGCAAACGATGAGCAGATCAAAGCCCAGGCCCTGGACAGCCTCTTTGGCGGCTTCTTTGACCAGGTCGGGGCCGACAGTGCCATACTCGGGGCCGAGACAGACAGCGACTCTCTTAGCCTTATTTCCCTCCATATATTCGCCAGCTGCGTTCAAATAAATGCCGGCGTATGGATCGAGGCGCTCGAATTTAAGGCGCTCATTCTTAATGTTGTTCTGCACTCCAGCTTTCCTCAGGTTTTCAAGAATAGTCTGAGCAAAGCTTGCGGAGGATCGCGCCCCAGTTTCAGGTTGTGCCATAGGCGTGTCAGTCTCGGTACTAATAACCCTCTGCGGCGAAAGGCTCTCGACCGTGAAGATGCTCGTTACGCGGACGCGAGAAGTGTCTGGATAAGGCAAATCATAAAGAAATTCCGGATCAGTATGATTTGCGATTGAATCGTCAATTTCCTTTCGGCGCTGTTGCCAAATCTGAAACCACTGTTGATGTAGATCTCGAGCTTCTGTAGGCCAAGAGTCATTAGATTCTGCTGGTATTTGCCAATTCGACCATTTCTTGCCTAGCGAGCTATTTAAGCGGTTGCGAAGGAGTTCTAGCTCCGGGTGCCATTTCGCATCAATTCGATCAATTTCATCATTGTTTGCAATAGATTTTAGTGTTCTGTGAGGTAACCGCTCGTATACAAAGCCCTTTTTCACGTCCGACTGTGTTTTGAACTCAAATGGTGTTTCTCCGTTTAATTCTGCCTCTTTTCTAAGACCTTCCGAAGAGTCAAGTAGCAAATAATATGGGTATACCCTAGACATCAGCCGGGTGCGTGCCAGTGCGAGGGCTACTCTGCTCGTGTCAACTGTTATCCACCGACGTCCCCATTGCTCAGCCGCGTAGGCCGTCGTTCCGCTGCCACAAGTCGGGTCGAGAACAATGTCCCCTGGGTCCGTTGTCATTAAAATGCAGCGTTCGACTATTTTTGGATTCGTCTCTACCACGTATTGTTTCTTACGGCCACCGAAGCTCGTTGTAGCAACATCATTCCACAGATTATTGAGAGGATAAGCCGCAAAATCGTCTAGGAATTTGATGTAATTAAGTGACTCGCGAGTAGCAACCAGCCTGCCTGCTTTGCTGAGTCTTTCCATTCCGATTTTGTGCGTACTCCAGTGCCTGCCCTGAGGGGGTAGATAGTTTTGCCCTCTGTATTGGAATTCGAACACCGTGTCACCGCCGCTCCCTCGGGAGGTCGGAACTGTAAGACGATATAGTCTTGCTCCTTCGGGCACCTTTGTTGATTCGCCTTCACGCAAAGGGCGACGAGTGCCGTCCGTTAACTGGATAAAACGAAACTGTGCTAGCCCTGCACCTTTTCCGCCCATTGTTTTTCCAATGAACAATTGACGATATTTCATTTCATCAAAAGCCTTGGCATACCAAAGAAGAAAATCGCAGGTACTGTCTAGATAGTCCTGGTCCTGCCCGCTGGTTTTCTGAAGAACGATTTCGGCCACAAAATTTTCTGAGCCAAAGACTTCGTCCAACACTGACCGAACTAAATGAACGTTGGTGTCGCCAATTTGAACGAAAATGCTACCCGACTGCGTAAGCAACCTATGACTGGCTGTAATGCGATCCCGCAAATAGGTGAGATAAGAATTGATGCCATACTGCCACGTATCACGGAACGCTTTGACTTGCTCAGGTTGGCGCGTAATGTCTTCCGCACGAGTGTCCTTAACATTTCGCTTCCTGGTCGAAACCTGCCAATTTGAACCGAAACTAATCCCATAAGGAGGATCTATGTAGACCATCTGAACCTTGCCTTTGAGAGCCTCTTTTTCAGCCAAAGATGCCATGACCATCAGCGAGTCGCCCAAGACCATACGGTTCGACCAGTTCTGATCCCAATGGTAAAAGTCAACACGCTTCTCGAATTCTTCAGGCAGCCCATTAAAGTCTGCATAAAGCTGCATCTGAGACTCAGATTCTCTCTTGGCAGTGCGCAGCAGGTCCTCAATGATCGCTTGAGGATGTATTTTTTCTTGGATATAAATAGGAACGGCAGGAACTGCCAAATCCTTTGTGTCTAATTCGTCTTTTCCCTTCCATACGAGTTGCGGGTCGAGCGAGGGGTCGCGAGGGTACAGGGCTGCCTTCGGAGCTTTTTCCTCTTCGGCAACAAAGTCGCGAAGCTCTTCCGTGGGTATATTCACTCGCTTGTCTTTGTGCTTGAGCGTCTCAAGCTTGGTTGTCTTCTGCCTGCGAGACGCACGTCCTGTTTTGGTCTTGGGCATTCGGTCCGTCTTATCCTTTCAATGCACTGAGAAATGAACGGATTTCAGTTTTGACATTCCATGGATCGGTGATTTCAATGAAGGCCCATCGGCCAAAGCTCCCGGCATTATTGACGGCGGGAACCCAGAAATTACGGGCCGTGGCAACCTTAGTTTTCTTGGCTTCTTCACGTTCCTTGGCATCCGCGCGCCGTGAGACCTCAACAATCAAGTTCAACAAATCAGGGCGGCCATCATTAACGCGGGTAACGAAATCCGGCTCATAATTCTTGTCTTCTCCGTTCACGGCGTAAGGAATCTTGAATCCGACATAACGGTCATTTTTCACGTAGGCCCGTACTTCATCCATATCCTCCAGGCTTTGGGCCACCTTTTGCTCCCACGCCCCGGTATCGGCAACGATATGGCTGACGTGGCATTTGTCCGGACGCGTGGGCCATGCCGGGCGAAATGTGCTGAAGTCCACATAGCGGGTGGTCGCCAGCGTGTCATAGGGGAACGGTATGGGCTTTAGCAGCTTCTCTCCGCGAGTGGAAGTCACGATGGCCTGATAGATCTTGTCCGTGGCGTCATGGGCCAGACGCAGCAGCAGGAGCATCTGGGGAAATGTGTTGTCACGGCAGGTGACGCACTCAGCCAGCCAACGGTTGGTAATGGCCAGCACTTGAGGAAACAGCCAAACCTTTACGTCCGGAATAAATTCATGCTGATTGAGATCAAACGTGCTCTGCTTACTGTCTGCCCGGAAGTATTTTTCCAGGGTAATCTTGGCGAGCAGAAAAGCCACTTCTTTGAGGCGGCGCGTCTTGAGATCGTCAAGAGTATGGATACTGGATTTGCCGACGATAGGAGCATTCTCAGTCTTGGTTGGGACGGTATCTTCCACGGAAAGCACCATCTGTGAATCTTTGGTGAATTTAGCTTCCAAAATCTCCGCGGGGAGATCGTACTTATACCCTGTAAGACGCGGGAAGGTAATCTCGCTGGCGATCCGCTCTTCCAGAGCGCGCACGCGAGTGGGAGTCTTTTGCGGCTTGGGCTCAGCGGTTGAGCCCGAGCAGGGTATGAAGGAGAACGGGACGCCATAAATTTCAGCGTATTCAGCTTCAAAGCGTTCGACGCCGTCCTTGACGACCGGCGCATAAGACATCCGGCGAGGACCCCGGCCTACGACCTGTTCGCACAGGAGCTGCGTTCCGAAGGCGCGGATGCCGAGAATGTGAGTTACGGTGTTTGCGTCCCAGCCTTCCGTGAGCATTGAAACAGATACAACGCACTTGACGTGCTCGCCCAGCTTGCCGCGTTTCCCAACAGTATTCATAACCTCACGCAGCAGGTCTTCATTGGTAAGCTGTTCAACATCGCGGCCAGGGAAGCGGCGGCGATATTCTTCCTTGAACTCATCAATCTCACGGGCTGCGATTTTCTTGAAATCGTCGCTCATGGCCTCGCCCGATTCGAGCTGTGTGCTGTCTATGAGGATGGTGTTAGGACGAGAGAGCCAACGACCGTCTTTCACATTGTCAAAAAGCTCCAGCTTGCCAGGGACGGGAATTTCAGTCCCACCCGACAGCGTTTTTGGCCAGCCGGCGATGTAGTCATAAATGAGTTTGGAAACATTGGTATTGCTACAGACAACAATAAAAACCGGCGGGGTGGAATCGCCAGACTTAGCAGCTTCGCTCTGTGCCCACAGTTCATACGATCTCCGGTAATTCGCGTAGAGGCTCTGCAGCGCACCCTCAAGCACCGCCGGCAGCTTTGGCTCGCCGCTGATGGCTGCTTTCTTGCGCCCTTTCTTGGGCAGCGCGTTGCGTATGCGCAGCCAAAGATCGCGGTATGTCGGTTGATTGCCGCGCATCTGGTCGTCGTCCACGGGAACGCGCGGAACCTTGACGATGCCTGCTTCAATGGCGTCAATCAACGAGAAATCAGAGACTACCCAGGGAAACAACGTGCCTTCAGGATAGCCCGAACCGCGCAGAAAAAATGGGGTGGCTGAGACATCATAGATGGCGCGTACACCAATCTTGCGCTTTACTGCTTCCAAGCCTGAAATCCAAATACGAGCTTCTTCCTCGCGCTGCCGGGCTTCTTTTTTGTCATCGCCGGAAAGCTTTTCTTCTTCCGAATCGGGTTTGCGACGATAGCAATGATGAGCTTCATCATTCAAGACGACGATGTTCTTCTTGTTGCCCAACTCGCGGCAGACACGGCGAACCATCTGGTCTGGGGTTTCAGCAAAAAGCCCTGCACCATTTCCCTTGGCCCTGAGAATACTCTTGGTCAGTTTGCTGGCGTCAACAAGTTCACGCGCCTTGAACGCGTGAAAATTGGTGATGATTATCTTGGCGGCTTCGAGTTGGACAAGCTGCTCCGATGTGACAAGATCCAGTCCTTTGTAATAAGTCTCCGTGTCATTGGGGAGAAGCACGCGAAGACGATCACGAATGGTGATTCCGGGGGTTACAACGAGAAAACTATCTGAAAATCGGGCATCTTGCGGATTGGCGAACTTGTTGAGCGCCTGCCATGCAATGATCATGGCCATTAGCACGGTTTTACCGCTGCCCGTAGCCATTTTCAGAGCAATGCGGTAAAGCTCAGGGTTGGCGGCCATATTTGCGTCCCGGAGCTGGTTTTCAATCCATGGGTCCCATTTGGGGGCGACCTCAGTCAGATATATAGCAGTCTCTGCGGCCTCAAGCTGGCAGAAAAACAGGCGCCGCTCGCGGTCTTGTGCCCGCCAGTGCGCGAGAAGTTGCCGTGTGATGCTTGTGATGGGTGAGTTGGCGTAGTTGCTAGCACTCCACTGCGCGACCTTGGCGCGAACGCGATTGATAAAGTCATTTTCCTGGAGCCGATCGGCAGTCCACTCAGTATCGAAGGCGAGCTGAGCGCCTTTGCGGCTATTGCGGGGACGCGGGACGGGAATGAAATAAGCACTGGAACGGCGCTTCGGGACTATCTCATTACTGATGCCCTCTTCAGTGAATTTGAAATGCCTGGTAGGAACTTCAAAAGGGCTATTAAGGATAGGGTCTTCAATGACGACGAGGCGCTTAGTTGCAATTTCCTCAACTTGGCCCACGGTGCTTGTTTGAGGCATCCTTGCTCCGGCAGTTATTGTTTAGGAACTTATACCACGGCACGCATCGGATGCAATTGAAAGCGCGCTCCGCCTTTGGCTACGCGCGGGCCTCCACCCCATCACGCGAAAATCGCGCGTGCTGGGGACCCCGGCCTGCGGCGCAAGGAAAGATTGTTTGTGCGCTTTTACGCAGGCATGAATGCCTGCTCCACCCCGTGGGCAAGGAAAGGATGGGGGTTCAGAATTTCTTTTCGCTCATTCGCTTCGCTCACCCCGGACTTCCACCCCACCACCCGCAAAAGCAGCGCGCGTCGGGGGCCCCGGCTGAAGTCCGGGGCTTAAGAGGGCCGCTCTTCCGCCAAGGCCTCTTTGACTTCCCCTTCGCCTACCCCTTCGACTACGCTCAGGGCTTCGGCCTGCGGCCTCAACAGAAGCAATCAGCATTCAGCAATCAGCCGGCGAAGCGCCGCGTCGCCATCCTAACTTGCCAAAACCGGGCAAGCCGGGAGCCCTAGTATGGGGACCATTTTTAAACGCGCTCCGCTTCGTTGCGCGCAAGCCTCCACCCCGCCAAGCCAAAGGCGGGCTCGTCGGGGACCCCGGGCCTGCGGCGCAAGGAATAAGCTACTAGCCGCTAGCTGCTGGCTTCTGGCTAGAGCCATTCTTGTTGGCGACGGCTATTGGCTCTTAGTTTTTGGCTTAGGGCAAGATCAAATCGAACCCCTGCGGCCTCAAGGGCCTTTCTCCAGCGAATTAGTGCTTTTTTACTTGACACATAGGCGAATAAATGGTAAAAACAGAAGTAGCTGCTAGCTACAGCTTCTGGCTGCGAGCTAAAGCCCTGAAAAGCAGGACCCTTCAACCGCAAAGGACACGAAGGAACGCAAAGGAGAAGCCGGCTTACCACTGATTTGCACTGATGACACTGATCAGGAAAGAGCCAAACCTACGTGTCGGAAATCGGCGCAAAAAAGAACCGCCTGCCGGTGGGCAAGCGGTCGTGGGTTTTACGTTTTCCCAAGATCGCAGGCGAAGGGTGCCCGCGATCCAAAAGCAGTTTAGGCGTAAATTCCGCGGAGCTTGATGGTATGAGCGACGCGGGAAATTGCCAGCATGTAAGCCGCGATCCGGTTGTTGACGGCATGGGTATCTGAGAAATGCACGACTTCTTCAAAGGCTTCTCGCAGCATGAATTCAAGCTGGTCATTGACGGCGGATTCTTTCCAGAAATATCCCTGGCGGTCTTGCACCCACTCAAAGTATGAAGCGGTGACGCCGCCGGCGTTGGCAAGAATGTCCGGAATGACGAAGACTTTTTTGTCGGCAAGGATTTCATCTGCGGCCGCAGTAGTAGGACCGTTGGCGCCTTCGCAGATGATCTTTGCCTTGATGGCTGCCGCGTTCTGGCTGGTGATAACGTTCTCAGTGGCGGCGGGGATGAGGATGTCGCAGTCGGCCTGGAGGAGCTCACGGGGATCGGCGGCGTCAGCTCCGGAGAAGCCGGTGATGGTTTTGTTGCGGTCGCGATGCTCCAGCAGCGCGTCAATGTTGATGCCCGTACGATTGAACAAGCCGCCGTCGTACTCAGCGATGCCGATGATCTTGTAGCCTGAATCCTGCATCAGCTTGGCCGCGTTGGAGCCTACGTTACCAAAACCCTGAATGATCACACGCGTGGACTCGCGGCTCATTTCAAACTTGCGCAGAGCTTCATCGCAGTTGATCATTACGCCGCGACCAGTGGCTTCGCGCCGGCCACGTGATCCGCCAATATTGATGGGCTTGCCGGTAACTACCGCCGTCACGGTCTGGCGCATGTGCATGGAGAAAGTGTCCATCATCCAAGCCATGGTCTGTTCGTTCGTGTTGACGTCAGGGGCAGGAACATCTTTTTCAGGCCCTAAGAACTCGATCAACTCCGCGGTATAGCGCCGAGTCATCTTCTCAAGCTCTGACTGGCTCATCTTCTTGGGGTCGACAATAATCCCGCCCTTGGCGCCGCCAAACGGAATATTTACGACGGCGCATTTCCAGGTCATCCAGCTGGCCAGGGCGCGAACTTCGTCGAGCGTCACGTCCGGCGCAAACCTCACGCCGCCCTTCGCCGGGCCGCGCGCAATTGAGTGCTGGACGCGGAAGCCGGTAAACACTTCCAGCGTGCCGTTATCCATGGCCACCGGGATATGCACGATAATTTCGCGCTGCGGATAGCGCAGGATCTTCCACAATCCTTCATCCAAGTTAAGTTTCTGTGCGGCAAAATCAAAGCGAGCTGCCTGTGCCTCCCAGGGATTCAGCTCCTGTTCAAGCGATACGGTTTTCATCTTTGCTCCAAAGGGATGTTTGCGAAAAAGTGTGGGTATACCTGATGTGCTTCACGCTGCGGTCCGGCTGCCAAGTCTTGCTGCGTCTCGCGATCCTCACATCCACGGACCGCCTGCTTCCCCAGCGCATTATTATACTTATCCATTATAGCTGGTTTTCTCGTCTCGACCTTCGGCGAATCAAATGCGTCATCTGCGGATCGACAACTCTCTCTCTGCTGAAGCGGTTGTTAGCGCCTTCAAATCTTTTCGCGCGATCGCTGCATTCTCGCGCATCTCTCTCTTCACGTATCAAACGCTCTTCTCGCCGACGGACGGCAAGCGAGCGCCATAATTCTATTTCTTCGTACCAGCCGTTCTCGATCAGTGAAAATCCGTTTGATCAGTGTCATCAGTGGTAAGGGTTTGCTTTGAGCCGTTTCCTTCGTGTCCTTTGTGGTTAAGGGGTTTGTTTTTCTGACCAACCGATCTTGGCTGTTCTCCGTGTCTCAGTGCTCAGTGCCTCCATGGTAGGTTTGCCGTTTTCTGATCAGCGTCAACTGTCCCGGCTTGCCGTGGATCAGCGGTCAGGTGTTGCCTTTCCGATTCTGCGGCTTTGGCTGTTCTCCGTGTCTCAGTGCCTCCATGGTAGGTTTGCTTTTCTGATCACCAGATGCTCGGATGTTCAGATTTCCCGATCCGCGCTCATCCGCGTTGATCAGCGGTAAGTTTTCTTTGCGCTCTCTGCGTCCTCTGCTTTCCAGCACATTGGGATCCTAAGCTTAGAATTCCACGTGGACAAGTTGTCGCG
>JADMIO012752810.1_pt1 | contig 57736 bp, 46 predicted proteins | sample 8958161 | NCBI WGS metagenome assembly JADMIO01 (sample SAMN16585339, study PRJNA669376) | soil metagenome | isolation source: Crop rotation soil | place: USA: Cullars Rotation, Alabama | collected 2011 | reverse complement strand
GCCGCGACTTCAAGTCACGTGAATTCCAAGCTTCGGATCCCACTGTGCTGGAAAGGACATCACCAAGGCACTGGCGGTTGGTGCCAGCACCACGATGATCGGGAATCTGTTCGCCGGCACCGACGAAAGCCCGGGCGAGCTGATTCTGTATCAGGGCCGCAGCTTCAAGGAGTATCGCGGCATGGGGTCGATCGGCGCGATGCGGCGTGGCAGCCGCGATCGCTACTTCCAGGACGACTTCGATCTCGAGGCGCCGTCGGCCGGCGAAAAACTCGTTCCGGAAGGCATCGAGGGACGCGTCGCCCACAAGGGCTCGGTGGCCGCGATGATCCATCAACTGGTCGGGGGCCTGCGCGCCGGAATGGGGTATTGCGGGTGCTCCACGATTCGCACGCTGCAGAAACACGCCAAGATCATCCGGATCACGCCAGCCGGCTTCCGCGAAAGCCACGTCCACGACGTCGCCATCACGAAGGAGGCGCCGAATTACCGGTCCGAGTAAACGCGCTCGGAAACGATCGGAAATCGGGCCGGCTAAGTCCGGCCCCTACCGGGAAGGCTCCTACTGGGAAGCCGTCGGCTTGATCGGGCTGACGGTCCTTGCCTACGCGAACTCTCTGAGCGGCGGGTTCGTGCTCGACAGTCGCATCCTGGTCCTCGCCGATCCGCGGCTCCGGGCCCTGTCGTCGGCCAGCCTTTCCAACATTTTCGCGCACACCTACTGGTGGCCCTACGCGGAAACGCCGCTCTACCGTCCCCTGACCACCCTGTCCTTTCTCCTGAACTACTCGGTGCTGGGCGGAACCGATCACGCGGTCGGCTACCACGTCGTCAATCTGATCCTGCATCTCGGCAACGTGATGCTCGTATGGACGCTCGCGCGGCGGTTGATACGACGCCCATGGCTCGCGGCGGCCGCCGCCGCGGTGTGGGCCGTGCATCCACTCGGCACCGAAGCCGTCACGAACATCGTCGGCCGTGCGGATTTGCTCTCGACGTTTGGCGTCCTGCTCGCCTTTCTTGCCTACGTCCAGGCCGCCGAGTCCGACGCCAGCGCACGTGGGCGATGGATGCTGGTCACCCTCCTGGGGACACTGATCGCCACGCTGTCGAAAGAAAGTGCCGTGGCTCTTGTCGGGGTCGTCGTGCTTTTCGACCTGACGCGGGCACCGCGACCGCAACTCTCCTCGGTGATCGTTGGCTGGTCGGCCGTCGCCGCACCCATCCTGCTCTTCCTTGCCGTCAGATCCCACGTCGTCGTGTCGACGAGTGCAGATGCGTTCCCCTTCGTGGACAATCCGATTCTCGGCGCGTCGTTTCTGCAAGGGCGGTGGACGGCCGTCACGGTGCTCGGCCGCTATGTCGCCTTGTGGCTGTGGCCAGCTAAATTGTCTGCAGACTATTCCTTTCAGCAAATCCCGCTCGCGACCGGTGCAGCCGCCGATTGGCTCTTCACACTCTTGCTGATCGCGGCGGTTGCCGCCGCAGCCGCCAGCGTGCGGCTTGGGCGGATTCCCTTTTTCTGCGCGGCAGCGGCGTTCATCCTGCTCCTCCCGGCTTCGAATCTGATTTACGCGACCGGCACGATCATGGCGGAGCGCTTGATGTATCTGCCGGCCGCTTTCCTGGTCCTCGCGATCGGCAGCGCATGCGACACGCTCGACGAGCGGCTGCCGGGTCCAGTGGTCCTGGCCGCTGTTGGCGTGATCGCGCTCGTGTTCGCTGCACGGACTTTCACGCGTAACGCGGATTGGCGCGACGAGTTGACCCTGTGGACCGCAACGGTGCGGTCGGCCCCCGCCAGTTTCAAGGCACACAGCGGGCTGGCCGAAGCCGTCCGACAGTCCGATCCGAGCGGCGCCCAACACGACCGCGTGATTGCGGAAAAGACGCAGAGTCTCGCCATCCTCGCCGGCGCACCGAGACCAGAACAGAACGCGAAAGCGCTCTACGAAGCGGCCACGTACCACATGGAACGAGCGGAGTGGCGCGCGTCGCACCCGTCAGCGGGCGCACCCACGCCCGGTGCCGAGGACTATCGCGAAGCGATCGCCTTGGCGGAGCGCTTCCTGGCCCTCAAACCGCCGGAGTCGGACGCTGCCGAGGCTCGTCGATTGCTGAGCGTCGCTTACCGCGAAACCGTCCAGGGCGGTAAGGCAGTGGAAATGGCGGAGCAGGCTGCGGCGGCACGGCCATTCGATCCGATGTCCTACTCCGCGCTCGCGTCGAGCCTTGTCGCGGTCAATCGCCAGGACGACGCCGCGCAGCAGTTGATGACTGGATTCATGGTCACCGGCAACCCGGCGCTTCGCGCCGCGCTCATTGATCTCTACCGCGGCGGGCTCGATGCGGACAAATGCGCCGTCACCGAAACGGCGTCGAACGTCCTCTTGAATCAGTCGTGCACGATCGTTCGGCGTCATCTCTGCAGCGCGGCCCTCGAATCGAGCCGCATTCACCAGGCCGCTGGCCACGCCGATCTCGCGGCGCGCGCGCGAGCGTCGCTGAAGACGTTCAACTGCGACGCCATCCGCGTTCCCTGATCCTCACAACTCCTCGCTGAACGGGTGCACGGCGATTCACGCCGCGGTGTGCACCGCACTCTTCGTGCAACGTCGAGCGGTCGAACGCACGGAACGCACTCCTCAGACGGCCACTACATCGAAAGTCGTGCGTGCGTTTTTGACGCAGTGCCGCGCAACCAGTTGGAACAACGCGTACTCCTGTCTACTAAAGACCGTTGTCGGACGCGATCGTGTCGGGTGAAGGACTACGCCAACGCGACCGATAGCGAATTTCGCAGGAGACGCTAAGGTTCAAACAATGAGTTCGTCGGCGAGGAAAACACTTGTGCGCGGGACACTGGGTGCCCTTCTGGCCCTCGGTGTCGCACGCGTCGCCTCTGCCCAGGTGACGGTGACGCTGCCCGACACCTCACAGACGACGACCTTGACGGCGACGGTTCCCGAGCAGGCGCGAGTCACGATCCCATCGACGGTGACGTTCACGGTCAACAACGTCGCCGCCAGCACCGCTGGGTCTGCCGCGCCCGTCACCATCACCAACATCGTGCTCTCTACGGCCACCGACAAACTGAAGATCTCGATTCAAGCCAACGCCGCCTCCTTCACGCCGCCGACCGTTGGCGCGACGACGTGGTCGGCGAGCGACGTGACCTGGACCGGCGGCACGTGGACGACGGCCACACCGGCGTCCGGGACGCTGAGCAACTCCGCCTACAACGAGGTGGCGCGCTGCGATGCGAACGTCGCGTCCTGCAACTCCTCGAACGTCTCCTTCACGCTCGCGGCGAAGTCCTCGGTGATCCGCGCCGGCAATCACACGCTGGTCATCTCCTGGAAATTCGAAAAGATTTGATGCGTTGCGGTGAGTGGATTCAGCGTCGGCGGTTGCACGGCAATTCGCGACGCCGTGCGCACATCAGAACCGGTGCACCCGCGCGCGATCGGGCGCATCGAACGCACTTCCAAGACGGTTGCTACATCGAAAGTGGTGCGGCACCCCTCCACGCAGCGCCGGGCAGCCATCTGGAGCGCTGCGCACTCTTGGACTATCAGAATCCTTGTAGGTGCCTCACATGTCCGTTCAAGGACTACGCCAACACAGCCGATTCTTCACCTCGCAGGGGCCAGTACGGCCTCGAAGAGGAGTGCGCAGATGAAGAGAACGCTTATCCGAGGGGCACTCGGTGCCCTCCTGGGGCTGGCGGTCACCCACGTGGCCTCTGCCCAGGTGCTTGTGCAGTTGCCGGACTCGAGTCAGACGACGACTCTCACGGCGAACGTTTCCGAGCAGGCAAGAGTCACCGTCCCAGCGTCGGTCACCTTCAACGTGACCAACGTCTCGGCCAACACCGCCGGGTCCACCGCCGCGGTCAGCGCGACGAACATCGTGCTGGCGGCGAACGCCGACAAACTGAAGATCTCGGTGCAAGCCGCAGCAGCGAGCTTCACGCCTCCGGTCGTCAGTGCGACGACGTGGGATGCGGGTGACGTGACGTGGGTGGCCGGCACGTGGACGGCCGCGACCGGACAGGCCGGCACGCTGACCGACGCGTCGTACCAGGAAATCGCGACGTGCAACGCCGGCGTGGCCGCTTGCAGCACGACCAGCGTCGCCTTCACGCTGGCGGCGAAATCGACCGTCGCGCGCGCAGGTAACCACACGCTCGTGATCAACTGGAAGTTCGAAAAGATCTAGGACCCTTCGGATCGGACAGCAAGACCGGGCACTCGAGACGCGGCGCCTGACTCCCCCCAGGCGTCCGCCACTCACGAGAACGCCCGTTTCGCCACGACGCTCAGCCTTCGCGCAAGGCGTTATCAGTGGCACATCGGGGGAGGTGCGACTAAGGACAGACCGATGAAGGCCCCCCTTCGAAGACGTGGACTGGCAACTGCGGCGCTCGTCGGAACCCTGTGCCTGTTGACGACCGCGCCCGCTCGGGCGACGAGCTTCCAGGCCACGCTCACGGCGATCAAGTTCAATGCACGCCCCGGCCAGGTCCTGAACGGCGCCTTCCGCCTCACCCTCGACAAAGATCAGCACAAAACCCGATTTCACTCGCACGCCGAAGACTGGTGGCGCAGCGAAGACGGCAGACAGTCGTTCTATACCGAACCCGGATCCCATGAACGCTCCTGCGGCAAGTGGGTCTCGATCAACCCGGTTGAAGCCGAAGCGCTTCCCGACGAAACACTCATCATCCGTTTGACCGTGGCCGTGGCGCCCGATGCCAAGCCTGGCGGCTACTGGTGCGCCCTCACCGTCGACGAGCAGCTCGATCCCACCGCCAATCAGGACGGCGTCCAGATGGCGTTCCTCGCGTCGGTTTCCACCGCCATCTACGTATACGTCGGAGCGATCGACCAGAACGCCGGCATCACCGGCGTGGCGGTCGGATCCGATATCGCGACCCTGCGGCTGCAGAACATCGGCAACACGCCGCTGACCATCGAAGGCAAGATGGAGTTCCGTCGTGCCGGCGAGGACGAACCGGTCGCGGTCGTGACGCTCGACCGTGGCGTCCTGTTCACGTATCCGCAAAAGACCGGTCTCTTCTCAGGGAAATTGCCTGACGCGGCCGCCCTCCCGTCCGGCCAGTACGTCGTCCGCGCCATCGTTGATTTCGGCGGCGACCACTACATCGGTGTCGAACGGCAACTGAACGTCGTCCGCGAGAGCCCGGCCCTTCCCCCCGGGGCTCTCATTGCCGGTGGCTCACCTCCATAGCTCCTCGGGTCCGGTCGTACGCTTCGGCGTCTGGCTGTTCCTGGTGTGCATCGCCAGCATGACGGTTCCCGGTCAGCAGCTGGCCGCACGGTCCGTCGCATCGTCCGCATCACCGGCGTCCACGGCACGAGTCGCTGACACCGCCGCGATCAGCGTGCTGACGCAGCCCTGTACACCACCCGCGAGCGCGGTCGGCCGCACGCCGAGCGTGATGTTCACCGACGACGTGTCCGTCGTGAGCGCGCTCGCTCCTGACCCGTGGCCGCTTGCCCTGGTGGAGGTCGAGTCGCTGCACAGCGCCAACCTCGTCGACGCGACCGCGGTCAGCGCCGATCCGCAAGACGATGTCCGCGCCAAGACGCCAGTCGCGGCGGAGCCGCAGGCGCCGCCAACCGACCGCTCGCGACGAACCGTCACGGCCGACGCCGCGCCCGCACAGGACGCGCCGCAGCAACGAGACGTTCGACCTCCGGTCGCCCGTCCGGCTTCGTCCTTTTCCGAGCGCGACACGCCGTCGTTGACGGGCTGGTCGTCGTTCGAGATGAAGAAGACGGTCGCGGAACTGGCGGAAGCGAAAAACCAGGAACCGCCGCGTCAGGCGGTGCCCATCGTGACACCGCGATCCTCAGACGTGTTTCCCCTGTCAGTCGGCGTTTCTCATCTGGCGGCCGCTGATTGGGGCGTGTTGACGGGCGGCATCGGACAGATGTTCGGACGACAGATCGATGTCGCGGCATTCTTGACCGCCGGACCACTGGGCCTCCTGCCGCGCAGTGGTCACGCCACCGTCGACGATCCAGCCAACGACACCAGAATCGAAGGCGGTGAGGTCACGTCAGAGCTGCGCGGATCGAGCCTCGGCGGCCGTTTCACCTGGCGGACGACGCGCAGCAGGCCCGCGATATCCGTGTATTTGCACGAAGAAGGATCGAGAACGCCGACGCTGCTCGCCTTCAGCCAGTATTTCAAGGTGAACTCGAAGATCCAGTTCGGCGGAGAGATCGCATCGAACGGATCCGGCTTCGCCCGTGCCCATTTCGGCAACGCTCAGCTCGACCTGAGCGGCTACTTCCGGTACCGGCCGGAATTCGAGGACCGCGATTTCGGCCTGTCGGGCGGTGTGGGTGTCGGACGAGGGGTGTTGCTGTCGGGTGGGACCCGTGTGACTCGGTCAGCGGCCGAGTCAAGCGTCTGGAACATGGCCAGCCTTCGCGTTCCGTTCGGATCTGGACGCGCCGTCACCTTCGAGCAGTCGCTCACGAGCGGCGACAACAGCCGAACGATCTCGGCGGTCATGCTCCAAATACCCTACCGGCGACTGCAGTTCTTGCAGCGCCTCCAGTTCGGCCATGACGATGTGATACAACGCGGCGTGCCGATCGGGTTCGACACGCGACAGTCTCAGACGTCGACGCACTTCACCCCCGGTCCATGGGGCCACGTCTCCTATCAACAGAGCTTGCAGTGGTTCGACAGCGACCACGCCCAGCCATGGGACGAACTGAGCACCACGCTCCGTCTCGGGCACAAAACGGCAGTCGAAGCGGCGACAGCCTTTCCTGACGTGCTGAACCCGCAGCGATTGCGCGCGCGCGTCACGCGGCAGCTATCGCCGCGGACCTCCTTCGAAGTGCAGTACGGCATGTTGTCGGCGTTTCAGCTCACGCGATTTTCAACGGAAGACGAGCGACCGACGTTCATGGTCACGGTGACAAAGGTCTGGGACGTGCACACGCCCGCACGTGGCGGCGTCGTCAGCGGACGGGTCGTCGACCAGGCACAACGTCCGGTTCCCGAAGTGCCCGTCATGCTCGGTGACTACCGGACCGTGACCGATGACAACGGCCGGTATCAATTCTCGCGCGTACCTGCCGGGCGCCTTGACGTGTCTCTCGACAAGGAGCGGCTGCCGGTCTCGTACGCGACCGAGGACGCGCCCCACACCGTGGTCCTGAGCGCACACTCGTCGGAGGTCGTGAATTTCGAGCTGATGCCGCTCAATACCATCCGTGGCCGGGTCTACGTGGATCGCAACCGGAACAATGCGTTCGATTCCGGCGAAGGGGTCGCGGGCATCCCGATCACCATCGGCTCGTGGGTTACCGCGACCGATGACACGGGCGCGTTTGCGTTTTACAACCAGCCGCCGGGCACATACGTCGTGAAGCTCGATGTCGCCCACATGCCGACCACGCTCGCACCCGCCTCCGACACGGAGCTCGACGTCGAGCTGCTCCCCGAGCGGCCTCTCACGGGCCTCGAATTCAAGGTGCAGCCGAAACAACGGGCCGTGATCATGCAGACGCTGCCATGACACGGATTGCACGATGCATGGGATGGCTCAGAGCGGTTCTTGCGGTCGCGGCGATCGTGATCATCGCCGCACCGCGGCTGGCGGCTGACAGCGTGACGATCTCGATCCCCGGCGCGGAGGCGTTCATCGTCACGAGCCTCACGGCATCGTCGCCTGGCACGACACGAACCACGATCACGTGGTCGACGAGCAACTTCCACGGCAGCGTGCTGCACATCGCTGTGAAGGCCGATACGGCGAACTTCACACCACCGCTCTCTGGTCGGACGTCAATCGCCGCGACGAACGTGTCCTGGACGGTGGCGTCCGCCACGAACGGCACCGGCACCAACGGCAGCGTCAACTCCAGCACCTACACTGAGTTGTACGTCTCCTCGAGCGGCAAGAAGAACGGAACCGTGGCGCTTGATTGGACGCTGGGCGCGCCTGGCAACGTCAGCATCTGGGCCGGCAATCATCTCCTGACATTGCGCTGGCAGCTGACTTTGGTCTGACGCGCCCTATTCGATCGTGATCGTGCGCGTGTCGCCCGCTCCGTGGGCGAGGTTTACCAAGATGCTCGCGCCCAGCGGTCGCGGAATGCGATCCGGCCACTCGATGGCCGTAATCCCTTCGTCCAGGACCAGATCGTAGAGACCGAGGTCCTCGACCTCGCGCGGTTGCAGGCGGTATAGATCCACGTGGCGGAGCGGCGTGCGCCCGCCGCGGTACTCCTGAATAATTGTGAAGGTCGGACTCGACACTTCACTGGGATCGATCCCGAGCGCTTCCGCGAGACCGCGAACGAAGGCCGTCTTGCCGGCGCCAAGGTCTCCGGAAAGAAGCACGATCGCGCCGCTTTCGAGCGTCTCACCCAGCGTCCGACCAACCGCGCCCGTTTCGTGCTCCGAGTGGGTCGTGACCGTCACGAGTTGTCGACGACCTTGCGCCGGGCGGTGAGTTCGAGAATCGCGTCGCCGATATGCGCGGCCAGATCGCCCGCGGTCATCGCCACTTCGCCCTCGTCTCCTTCCGCGAGGTCCCCTGCCATACCGTGAAGGTAGACCGCGAGCTTGCACGCCGCCTCGGCGTCGAGCAACTGCGCCAGCCACGCGGCCAGCATGCCGGTCAACACATCGCCGGTGCCGCCGGTGGCCATGCCCGGATTGCCGGTCGGATTGATGAAGACATGTCCGTCGGGCGTGGCGATCAGCGTCCGGTGTCCTTTCAACACGACGTACACGTGGTGGGCAACCGCAAAGTTCTTGGCGACTTCCAGCCGTGACGTTTGGACCTCGTCGGTCGTCATCCCGACCAACCGCGCCATCTCGCCTGGGTGGGGCGTGATCACGATCGCGCGGCCTTCACGTCCCTGCAACAGATCTGGAGCGCCCACGAAGGCGTTCAATCCGTCGGCGTCCAAGACCAGCGGCATCGTCGCCTGCTCGACGAGTCGTCTGACGAACGCGCGGGTCCCCGGCGCTTGGCCAAGCCCGGGACCGAGCGCGATGACGTCGCGGGCCATCTCGAGGATCGCATCGACGGCTTCGGGATCGAGTCCGTCGGCGGCCAGGTTGATCGCTTCCGTCATGTACTCCGGACCCATCGACGCGACCACGCCCTGACAGTCCGCGGCGGTTGCCACGGTCACCAGTCCGGCGCCAGACTTCAGCGCGCCGACTGCACACAAGTGCGCGGCGCCGGTTTTTCCGCGCGAGCCGGCGACCAGCAACACGCGGCCATAGTCCCCTTTGTGCGTGTCGGCGGTCCGCGGCGTGATCAGCTCGCGCGTGGTCGAGCGGGTCATCAGCTCGACGCGCGGCCCCTCGACGCTGTCGATCACTTCGGCCGGAATGCCGATGTCGGCGATCACGATGTCGCCGGCGCGCATCTCGGCCGGCGGCAGCACGAGGGAGAGTTTCGGTGCGGCGAGCGTGACCGTCGTGCCGGCCTCGATTGACGGTCCGAGCGGCTGATGCGAATCGCCGAGTCCCGAGGGCAGGTCGATGGCGACGATCGGAATCCCCGATCCGTTCACGTCGGACACGACGGTTGCCAGGAGCCCGGTCAGCGGCGCGTTGAGACCGGTCCCGAAGATCGCGTCGACGATCAGCGAGCACTCCTCCACTTCGGAAAAGTGCAGTTCCCACGCCTGGCCATCGTCCACTTCGACGACGGTCAGCCCCAGCCGCCCAAGAATCTCGAGATTGATCCGGGCATCACCCTTGACGTCCGCGACGCGTCCGAACAGGAAGACCGAGACGCCGATGCCGCGCTGGATCAGGGTCCGGGCGACCACGAAGCCGTCGCCGCCGTTATTGCCGCGTCCGCAGAGCACCGCGACGTGCCCCCCGAGCAGTTCGCCGTGGATCGCCTCGATGGCGGCGACAACCTGGCGGCCGGCGTTCTCCATCAGCACGACCGACGGGATGCCGACGTCAGCAATCGTTCGCCGATCGACCTCGCGCATCTGCGAGGAATTCAGCACGCGCATCGGTCTGCATCTTACTCCTTTGTGGTGGACCGCTCTTGCGGCGTTTGGTACGCTCGTAGGCATGAGCGCGATGGTCAATGTCAACGGCCGTGTCTTCGATCAGGAACACGCGGCGATCTCGGTCTTCGATCACGGATTTCTTTACGGCGAAGGCGTGTACGAGACGCTGCGCACGTACAACGGCGAGCCGTTCCTGCTGGATCGGCATCTGCGACGGCTGCACAACTCGGCGTCAATGCTGTCGCTGCGGGTGCCACTCACCGACCGGGAAATCGAGAGCCGGTTTCGGGACACGATGCACGCCGCGGGGCTTGGCGACAACGGGCGCGAAGCCTATTTGCGGATCCTGGTGACCCGCGGCGTCGGCGAACTCACCTACGATCCGGCCGCCTGCGCCGAACCTTCGATTGTGGTGATCGCGAAGGAGCATGTCGATCCGCCCGCGGCGGCGTTTGAGAACGGTGTCACGGTGGCGCTGGTCGGGATCGTCCGGAATCATCCCGACTCGGTGAATCCGCTGATCAAGTCCAACAACCTCTTGAACAACGCGCTGGCGATGCAGGAAGCATTCAAGCGCGGAGCGTTCGAAGGGATCATGCGCAATTACCGCGGCGAACTCGCCGAATGCACGACCGCGAATCTCTTCATCGTCAAGGACGGCGCCGTGCTCACGCCGCCGCTCGACTCCGGGCTGCTCGCCGGCATCACCCGCGAATTCGTCTTTGAGGTTGGACACGCCACCGGCATTCCGGTCCGGGAACAGGTGCTGCACGACGCCGATCTGCTCGCGGCGGACGAAGCGTTCCTGACGAGTACGACGCGTGAACTCGTCCCGATCGTCCAGGTCGATCATCTGAAGATTGGCCCGGGCCGCCCGGGCCCGGTCACGAAGGCGCTGCTGACGTCCTTCCGCGCCGCCGCCCACCGCCTCACCACCTCGGTTGGGCATCTTCGGTAGGGGCCGGCTTTGGCCGGCCCAACGGATCTTCGGTAGGGGCCGGCTTTAGCCTGCCCGATTCACCTCGGTAGGGGCCGGCTTTAGCCGGCCCAATCGAAGACATCTTGCATGGTGTGTACAAGCGATCCAACGAACGGGTAGTCCTCTACCCGTGTCACCAGTCCGGCACGAATTGGATTGTTCAAGATGTAGCGTCCAACGTCTCGTGTTGTTTCGTCGTCGCGGAGAATGTGCTCGAAACAGAGCCGCTGCCACAGGCGCTTCTGCAGCGCAGCGGCGTATCTGAAAGCGGAATACTGCTTTGAGTGCGTGATGAAACGGCGGCAGTCCGATGCATCCGTTTGCCCTTCGACAAGCAGGTGCAGATGATCGGGCATGAAGCAGTAGACAACCACGCCGAAGTGATCTTCGGCGGCGGCGCGCGCCACCGCTTCGCGAACGATGCCGACCGATATTTCGTTCACAAATGCGGCGTGGCGATCGTGTGTACAGAAGATCAGGTGATAGCGATAGAGACCGACGTACGAGAAGGAGCGGAGATATGGTGACGATCGCCGGCGCATACGCGCCGTCGAGCAAAGTGAGGGCCAGCCAGCCGGGCCGGCTAAAGCCGGCCCCTACACGTAAGCTTCCATCGGCGGGCAGGCGCACATCAGATTGCGGTCGCCGTACGGGTTGTCGATGCGCCCGACGCTCGGCCAGAACTTCTGCGCGCGGACGAACGCGAGCGGAAACGCCGCCTGCTCGCGCGTGTAGGGATGGCTCCAAGTGTCTGCGGTGACCGCGGCCGCGGTGTGCGGCGCGTTCTTGAGCACGTTGTCCTTCGGGTCCGCCTTTCCATCGATCACGGCCTGGATTTCGTGCCGGATCGCGATCATCGCGTCGCAGAACCGATCGAGTTCTTCTTTCGGCTCACTCTCGGTCGGCTCGACCATCAGTGTTCCGGCCACCGGGAACGACACCGTCGGCGCGTGGAAACCGTAATCCATCAACCGCTTCGCGACGTCGGTTTCGTCGATACCGCTCGCCGCCTTCAGCTGCCGGAGATCGAAGATCATCTCGTGCGCGACCCGGCCGTTCGGCCGCGTGTAGAGCACGGGAAAGTGCGGCTCGAGACGCGACTTGATGTAGTTGGCGTTGAGAATCGCGAACCGCGTCGCGTCGGTCATCCCCTCGCCGCCGAGCATCGAGATGTAGGCGTACGAAATCAGCAGGATGCTGGCGCTGCCCCATGGCGCCGCCGACAGCGCCGGAATCGCGCGCGAGCCGCCGGTCTTGATCACCGGGTGCCCCGGCAGGTACGGCGCCAGGTGCTTGGCGACACCGATCGGCCCCATGCCGGGACCGCCGCCGCCGTGCGGAATCGCAAACGTCTTGTGGAGATTGAGGTGACAAACGTCGGCGCCGATCGTGGCCGGACTGGTCAGGCCGACCTGCGCGTTCATGTTCGCCCCGTCCATGTAGACCTGACCGCCGTGCTCGTGGACGATCGCGCAGATGTCCTGGATGCTCTCCTCGAAGACGCCGTGCGTGGACGGATACGTGACCATCAACGCGGCCAGCCGTTCCCTGTGCTCGATCGCCTTCGCCTTCAGATCCGCGACGTCGATGCTGCCGTCAGGCGTGCTCGCAACGACGACCACGCGCATCCCGACCATCACCGCGCTCGCCGGGTTGGTGCCGTGCGCTGACGCCGGAATCAGCACGACGTCGCGATTGCGCTCGCCGCGATCCAGGTGATACGCGCGAATCACCATCAGGCCGGCAAATTCTCCCTGCGCGCCGGAATTGGGCTGCAGCGACACCGCGGCAAACCCGGTCACCTCGCACAAGGTCCGCTCGAGCGAGCCGATGATCTCCTGATAGCCGGCCGCTTGATCGATCGGCGCAAACGGATGCAGCCTGGAGAACTCCCGCCACGTGACCGGCAGCATCTCCGACGCCGCATTCAACTTCATCGTGCAGGACCCGAGCGGAATCATCGAGAACCCGAGGCCGATGTCCTTGCGCTCGAGATTCCGGATGTAGCGCATCATCTGCGATTCGGAATGATGCGTGTTGAAGATCGGGTGGGTCAGGAACTCTGAGGTCCGCGCCAGGTCGCGCCCGTACTCGAACGGTTTGACCACCGGTTCATCCGCGATCCGTCGCGGCGTGCCCATCGCCTTGGCAAACACCTCGACGATCGCGCTCACATCGTCGGCATTGGTGGTCTCGTCGAGGGCGATGTTGATCGAACCGTCCTGGCGGTATCGGAAGTTCAGCCCGGCGGCCAGCGCGTGAGCTTGCACCGTGTGCGCGTCTGCGCCCGCCAAGCGAAGCGTGTCGAAGTAGACGGGATTCAGTTGCTTGACGCCCAACTCGCTCAACTGCGTCTCGAGATGGTGGGCGTGCGCACGGACGCGGCGGGCGATTGCCGTCAGCCCTTTCGGTCCGTGATAGACGGCGTAGAACCCGGCCATGTTGGCCAGCAGCGCCTGCGCGGTGCAGATGTTCGAAGTCGCCTTTTCACGCCGAATATGCTGCTCGCGGGTCTGCAGCGACATGCGATAGGCGGTATGGCCGTGGGCATCGACCGACACGCCGATGATGCGGCCCGGCGCCTGGCGAATGTGCGCTTCGCGCGTCGCAAAGAACGCCGCATGCGGCCCGCCGTACCCGAGCGGCACCCCGAACCGTTGCGAGTTGCCGAGCACGACATCGGCGCCCCACTCGCCCGCCGGTGTCAAGAGCGTCAGGCTGAGAAGATCCGACGCCACCGCGACGAGGACGCCGGCCTGCTTCGCCTTCGCGACGAGCGCGCGATAGTCGTGCACGACCCCGCGTTCGTCCGGCGTCTGCAGCAGCATGCCGTAGACATGCGCTGACAGCACAAACGCGTCCGGCGACTGGACGACGATTTCGATACCGAGCGGTTCGGCGCGGGCGCGCAGCACGTCGATCGTTTGAGGAAAACAGCCGTCGGAGACGAGAAACTGCGACGGCCCTTCGGCGATGCGCTTGCCTTGGACGCGATGCAGGAGCGTCATCGCCTCGGCCGCCGCGGTCCCCTCGTCGAGGAGCGACGCCGTCGCGACATCCATCCCCGTCAGATCGCGAACCATCGTCTGGAAGTTGAGGAGTCCTTCCAGACGCCCTTGCGCAATTTCCGCCTGATACGGGGTGTACGGTGTGTACCAGCCGGGGTTTTCGAGCACGTTTCTGAGAATCACGCTGGGCGTGACGCAGTCGTAATAGCCAAGGCCCAGGAAGGAGCGCAAGACGCGATTCTTCGCCGCCGTCTTTCGCAACTGCCGCAGAAATTCGTGCTCGGGCAGCCCCTCGGCCACGTCGAGCGGCTTCGTCAAGCGGATCCGCGACGGAATCGCTTCGTCGATCAGCTGCGGCAGCGACGCCGCGCCGACCGTCCGCAGCATCTCCCGCGCCTCGTCCTCGCTCGGACCGATGTGGCGGGCGCGAAACCGCTCGGCCTCGAACACGCTCATTTCACGAGGTCCGTATAGTGGGCCGCATCGAGCAGGCCATGAACGTCGGCGGCATGGTCGACCTTCACGACAATCATCCAGCTGGCGTGCGGCTCCTTGTTGACGGCTTCGGGCTTCGCCTTGAGCGCGGTATTCACCTGAATCACTTCGCCGCTGACCGGCGCGTACAGTTCGGAGACGGCCTTGACCGACTCGATCGTCCCGAACGACTGGCCCGCCTTGAGATGCGTGCCGACCTCGGGCAGTTCGATGTAGACCACGTCGCCGAGCTGTTGTTGTGCGTAGTCGGTAATCCCGACCTTGCCGTGATCACCAGACAGCTCGATCCACTCGTGGTCCTTCGTGTATTTCAAATTGGCCGGGTACGACATGCGCTCGCTCCTGGGCCGGCTCAAGCCGGCCCCTACCGAGGATCGTTTACTTCGCTCGCTTGTAGAACGGCATCGGCACGACGCGCGCCCGCACGCGCCGGCCGCGAATCTCGACGTCGAACTGAGAGCCGTCGACGCTCATCTCCGTCGGGACGTAGGCCATGCCGATCGCCTTCTTCAAATACGGCGTCTGCGTGCCGCTCGTGACGGTGCCGATCGGTCCGGCGTCGCTGACAACGGGATAGCCGTGGCGGGCGATCCCGGGTTCGGTCATTTCAAAGCCGACGAGTTTTCGCGCCGGGCCCGACGCCTTCTGTCGGCGCAGCGCGTCCGCGCCCACGAAATCAGACTTCTTCCAGCCAACGATGCCGCTCAGGCCGGCTTCGATCACCGTGGTGGTGGTGTCGATGTCGTTCCCGTGGAGGCGCATGCCGGCTTCCAGGCGCAAGGTGTCGCGCGCGCCCAGCCCGCACGGAATCAAGCCGTGCGCGTCGCCGGACTGCATCAGCGCCTGCCAGACGCGATCGGCCGACTGCGGCGGGACGAAGATCTCGAAGCCGTCCTCGCCGCAATAGCCGGTCCGCGAGATGGTGCCGCGCACGTTGGCGAATTCCCCGTGCGCGAACCAGTAGTACTTCAGTGTCGAGAGGTCGACGCCGGTCAGCGGCTGAACGATCGCCTGCGCCTGGGGACCCTGAATCGCGAGCAACGCATAGCGGGAACTCGAATCCACGGCCACCGCGTCGCCGGCCGGCTTGATGTGCTCGGCGATGTGGGCGTAGTCCTCGGGAATGTGCGACGCGTTCACGACCAGCAGGAAGTGCTGGGCGGCGAGCCGGTAGACCAGCAAATCGTCGACGAAGGTGCCGTCGTTCGTCAGCAGTCCCGAATACTGCGCCTGGCCGACGGCGAGCTTCGACGCATCGTTGCACGAGATGAGCTGCACCGCATCGAGCGCGTTCTTGCCGGCGATTTCGATCTGCCCCATGTGGCTCACGTCGAACAACCCGGCGCGTTCGCGCACCGCCATGTGCTCGGCGACGATGCCCGAGTACTCGACCGGCATGTCCCAGCCGCCAAACGGCACCATCCTGGCGCCGAGGGCGCGGTGTCTGGCGTGCAGGGGCGTCTTTTTCAGGGGAGTCGCTGGCGTCTGATCCATGGAGGGAGTCGCGTGTGCCTCGGAAGCAGGTAACGGTACTATGCGCGTTCCACCGGGTCAAGAAATCCGCCGGTCGCTACGCCTGGACGGGCGGCCGCTTCCGGCTGTCGGCGGCCGCGGTCGCACGCGCCAGTTCGAGGTCGCGCCGATTCATTGCTTCCCGTTCGGCGGCAATCTGATCGAGCTTGGCTTTGAGCTCAGGATGTTTACCGAGGAATCCGGCGAAGTCGGCGCGATCGAGCGTCAGCAGTTGACAGTAATCGATGGCGGTGACATCCGCCGACCGCGGCGCCCCGCTCAAGAGCGCCATCTCGCCGAAGAGATCGCCGGCCTTCAGCGTGATCTTCCGCCGGCCGACCGACACTTCCACTGCCCCCGAGGAAATGAAGAAGACTTCATTCGCCGCTTCGCCCTGGCGAATCAACCGCTCGCCGGGCACCGCTGACCGGGGCTTCACGAGCGTGAGCAGTTCGGCTCGCATCACGAAGTCCATGTCGGCGAACACGGGCCACTTGTTGATCAACTCGTCGGGGGGCAAGCCCTTCGTGACCTTCTTGTTCGCGTCAAGCGCCACCTGCAGCCGCGCGAGCCTGAGATCCTGCGTCAGTTCCGAGTGGGTCAACAGCCGCACGCGTCGCAACGTACCGAGCACGGGCTTCACGATCTTGAAGACGAGTGGGTTCAACGCCAGCGACATGATCGACCCGGCGAGCACCAGGTCGCGGCCGCGCTCGGGAAAGAGTCCCAGCGAAATGCCCAGACCGGCCAGGATGAACGAAAACTCGCCAATTTGCGCGAGCGACGCCGACACGGTCAATCCGGTCGACATCGGGTAGCCCATCGCCTGCACGATGGCGAACGCGCCAATCGACTTGCCGACGACGATGATCAGCAGCACGCTGATGAGCGCCATCGGCTGCTGCACGAGCGCGGCGGGATCGAACAACATCCCGACCGAAACGAAGAAAATCACCGCGAACGCGTGCTGTAACGGCAGCGATTCTTCCGCGGCCCGATGGCTCAATTCTGAGTTGCTGAGCACGACGCCGGCGCAGAAGGCCCCGAGCGCGAACGACACGCCAAAGAGCTCCGCCGACCCGTAGGCAATCCCGAGCGAGATCGCGAGCACCGACAACGTGAACAGCTCGTGCGAACCGGTGCGCGCGGCCTGCTGCAACAGCCAGGGGACGACTTTCGGCCCGAGAAACCGCACGATGACCAGGAAGATCGCGATCTTCCCCATTGTGATCGCCAGAAGCAGCGCCAGCCCGCCGCCGGACTGCGCCGGCGCCGAACCACCCGCCAGGTTGGCGAGTGCCGGCAGCAGGACCAGCGTCAGCACCATCGCGAGGTCTTCCACGACGGTCCAGGCGATCGCGATTCGGCCATTGGCGCTGTCGAGGGCATTGATGTCCTCGAGTCCACGCAGGACCACAACCGTGCTGGCGACGGACAGGCACAGGCCGAGCACGAGGCCGGCACCGAACGACCAGCCCCAGAAGTGGGTCATCACGATGCCCATGATCGTGGCCGACGCGATCTGGACCAGCGCACCGGGGACGGCGACCCACTTCACGGCCATGAGATCGGCGGTCGAGAAATGCAGACCCACACCGAACATCAGGAGGATGACGCCGATTTCGGCCAACTGACCGGCGATCTGCGAGTCGGCGTGGAAGCCCGGGGTAAAGGGGCCGATGGCGATGCCCGCAAGGAGATACCCGACCAGTGGCGGAATGTGCACAAGGCTCGCCAGATAGCCGAGTACGAACGCCATGACGAACGCCGTGGCCAGCGTAAATAGCAGTGTCGCTTGATGTTCCATGCGGGATTGGGGCCGCGGTCCGAAGCCGCCGGCATTGTACTACCCGCCCTGCTGATTGCGCGGCGGACGGTGCTCGCGCTCGCGGATGCCCCGCCGGGGCCACGCGAACTCTCCATCTCATGTTACTTTTGCGGCTCGGAGGCCACTGGATGCGACTGGCGATGGCGGTGTTCGCGATTGGTCTGATCGGCCTCTCGGCCGGATGCGGCGGCGGGGATGAAGGCGATGCGTGGACGTGTACGGCAACGCTCTACGACAGCGGCGGTACGTTTCCGCCGCAGCCGCAACCGAACCAAACCGTTCACACCCCCCTTGACGAACTCGACGCCGAGGGACAGTGCATCAGTGGTCTGGAGGATGCGGCCTCGCGAGCCAACGCTGCGCATGGCAATCTGTCCCATTTCAACCCGCAGTGCAGTTGCTATGCGGAGGTCCCAGGTCCCGTCGCCCCTCGCTGAGGGGTTGGCTGTGTGTCGCTCTAAAGGTTAGCTGGCAGTCGTCAATGTCGCCTCGGTGTTCTCGCTATGGCCGCCTTCTCGTCGGCCAATCTCCTCGTCGTACTCCCGCAGGTACGTGACCAGCGTGTGGTAGCTGATCCCGAGAATCCGTGCGGCTTCGCGCCGGTTACCTTCGCAGCGCCCGAGCATCAGACGCGCGTAGCGGATCGCCCAGGTCCGCAGCGAGTCGCTGCGCTGGAACGACGGCACGACCACTTCCGCGTAGTCGCCGCGCAGGCTGGGCGGCAGATCGTCCAGCTCGATGACGTCGTTCTGGGCGAGCGCAATGGCGCGCTCCATCAAGCGCTCCAGTTCCCGAACGTTCCCCGGCCAGGGGTAGTCGAGCAGCGCGTGCATCGCCGGTTCTGACACCGACAGGCGGCGCGCATAGCGATGGCGTTCGAGAAAGTACGACGACAGCTCGCGAATGTCCGGCCGCCGCTCGCGCAGGGACGGCACCCGAATGTCGACGCCGCTCAGGCGATAGAAGAGATCGGATCGAAAGAGCTTCCGATCGACCAGTTCTTTGAGGCCGCGGTTCGTCGCCGCGACAATCCGGATGTCGACGCGTCTCGTCCCAGTGCCGCCGACGCGTTCCACCGCCAGTTCCTGAATGGCGCGCAGCAACTTTGCCTGCGCCGACAACGACAGGTCGGAGACTTCGTCCAGAAAGAGGGTGCCGCCATCGGCGTATTCGAACTTCCCACGCCGGCCGCGGACGCCCGTGGCGGTGCGTTCCTCGATGCCGAACAGCTCGGCCTCGAGCAGCGTCTCGACCAGCGCAGCACAGTTGATCGCGATAAACGGCCCCTCTCGGCGCCGACTCAGCTCGTGGATCTGACGAGCGACGAGTTCTTTGCCGACGCCAGACTCGCCCTCCAACAGCACGGTGAAGTCGGTGACGGCGACGCGCTCGATCTGGCTCCGTAGCGCGGCCATGACCGGCGTGGAGCCGATGAGTGGCGCCGCGCCATCGCCGATCGTTCGCACTTCCGCCGCCGCTTCGGTCCGCGGCGGCGTGCGGGCGCGCTCGATTTCGAGGACCAGCGACCCGAGGTGCGCTGCACTGCTCAGCAGTTGCAAATCCCATTCGCCGATCTGGCAGCCAGGGTCGAATGTCGCTTCGAGCACGCCGCGCATTTTCGGGGACGGACCCGGCACTTCGAACGCGACCGACTCTCCGCCCCGCCCCGCCTCGTGCCGCGACCAGCGCGAGTAGGGATCTCGAAGATGAATCGTTCGCACCGGCAACAGGCGGCGCAACGACTCCTCGAATGCGCCGCGCAGGGACGCAGGATCGCGCCCACCCACCAGCCGCGACAACATCGTCAACACCTCGGACAGTCCGTGGCGCCGATCGCGGCGTCGAGGCACGACCCGCTGAACATTCGGTTCCACGGCAGCAGCACTCGCATCCATGCGCGCTCCTCTCGATAACGACTGCGCGGCCAGAACCAAACCAGATGCCATGACGAAATACCGCGGCAGTCGTCACAGGCGCCGTGCGAAGCGATTCGCGCGGCGGGTCTGTCCGCGCCCCACCGGGTAGTTCTTCCCCACCGATCGCGGACACAGTCTCTAGCGCACCGCCACGTCGCTCTTGATCAGGCGAATCGACACCGAATCCTCCGGTCCTGGCCGCCGATCGGCCGCCACGTGCAGCCACGTGATCGGCCGCTCGAAGAGAACGCCGCCGCGAAACCGCAGCTGGCCACCGGCGCCGATCGCATGAAGCGCGCAGTGCACCACATGCGCTCTGACAGCTGAGTGACGATGGAGGCCGTCGATGCGGAGATCGAGCAAGGTGCCGGGCAGGAGCCGGTGCGGTGTTTCGACCAGCGCGCCGCCTGGAGAGACGTTGATCACTTCGGCGACCGACCCTGCGCGGACGCGCGCCGACACAATGCCATCGGCCGGCAGCGGCGCTCGCCGCACGTGCTGGCGACGTTCTTCTACGGCCCGAGCGGAACCCATACAAACCTCCGTGGATCGAACTTGAGGACACGCGTCCGCCCGGTCTCGCCGAAGATGCGGACCGCGTACTGCGTGTGCTGGCGGTTCTTGATGTACAGCGTGCCGGACGAAGCCGTGCCGTCCGGCGTGAAGACCGCCATGTTGCTGGCGCCCAACCGAATCGGGTCGCTTCCCGGGGCGACGCTCGCCGGATCGACCGCCGGCAGCCCGGGAATGGTTCCGAATTCGACGCCGGAAAACCGATCGGCCAGTGAGTCTGATGGCGTAACCGCCGTATCGACGCCGCTGCCGATGTCCCGTGACAGGACGCCGTTGTGGTTCCCGTCCATGAACGTCGCAAACGAGTACCCCCCGCCGACGATGACAAATCGGAGCGCGGTCGATGTGTTGCGACGAACCGCATCCATTCGCGCGCGCTGCAGGCACGCGCTGACGTACCGCGCCGCCGCGACCGCCCGCGCGTCCTCGAGCGAGGCGAGCAGTGGCGGCATCGTGACGCCCGCCAGCGTGGCGGCGACTCCCAGCGCGAACACGATCTCGAGCACAGAAGACGCCGCCACGGTGCACGCTCAGTGCTGATTGGCGGCGTCGGGTTTCGACACGACCGTCAGTTGGGGGCGCAGCTTGAGAAAACTCTTCTCGCCGACGCCCTGGACGTTCATCAGCTCCTCGATCTTCTTGAACGGGCCTTTCGTCTTCCGATACTCGATGATTCGGGCCGCCACCTTCGGACCGATCCCGGGCAAGGCCTCGAGTTCGGCCTGGGTGGCGGTATTCAGATTGACGACGACCGTCGCTTTCGACGGCATTGAGGACGAAGACGTTTGCGCGAACGACGTCATCGCCATGCACACCAGCACCGCGAGAATGGACACACACTTGCGCACCATCGGTCTGCCTCCTTGAAATGAGGTGACCCAGACACCGGCGCTGAGAGGTCGGCCCCGCGGTTAATACGGAGAGCGCCGGCCGGGTCGACCTCTCTCCAGGCAAGCCGCGCGCCGGAATGCGCTGGACCGATCGCGACGCGCCAACCATAAGCAATGATTGGCGTTACGCGATCCGCAAAAACTGGACGCGGCGCACGCGACGCGGCGTGGGATCAAAACGACGCCGCTGGTTTCCGTACGGGAAGCTCCAGATCGATCAAATCGCCCTGCTTCGCCGCTCTTTGCTGATCGCGCGGGCGATCGCCTGACGCAACGTGAGTTCCTTCGTGGAGAAGGCCAGGGAGTCCGGACGGGTCTTGCTGAAGGCAGGGAGAGCTATCGACGCATCTGGCGCAGAAGCGTGAGATTCCTGCGCGCGTCGGGATTGTCAGGATCAGCAGCCAGCGCGGACATGAACGCACGCTCGGCTTCGTCGGTGCGGCCGAGCGCGCCAAGCGCGATGCCGAGATTGTTGTGTGCCTCGACGAGATCCGGGCGGAGCCGTAGGGCATGCTCGAAGGCATCGATGGCTTCCGCCAGGTCCGCGTTGTCCTCGTAGGCGTTCCCCAGATTGAGCCAGAGGATCTCGTTGTCTGGTGCGATCGCGATCGACGCACGGAAGTGCCGCACCGCTTCCGCAATCAGACCGCGCTGACGAAGCGCCTGCCCCAGATTGTTGTGCGCCTGCAGATGCCCGGGCGCCAGGGCGAGCGCGCGGTTCAACTCCACGATGCTGTCGTCCAGCCGGCCGGCTTCCAGATACGCGACCCCAAGCGCATTGCGCCAAGTCGCATCGTCAGGATGTTCAGACGTCCGTTGCTCCGCGAGCCTGACGTTTTTGGCGCGCTCGCGATCGCGGTACGAGATCGCCAGCGTGGCGGCGTCTTCCGCCGAATGCGGCACGAGCCGCAGCCACAGATCGCCCATTTCGTCCGACGACTGCGGACCGTAGATGACCCGCGCGGGTGTCGCCCGAGGGTTATGCCGATTCGCCGTCGAGTTGTCGTACTCGTAATGCATCACGATCGTCGTCCCGCGCGGCAGCGGCACCGGCCGAACGAAGCGGTAGTCGTCCTGCCAGTGAAAGTCCCAGTCCTTGATCCGGATGAGCGGTCGTGTCTCGCCGCCGGGAAGCACGGCGTCGGCCCGCACGTCCTTCGCCAGATAGTGAGCGTGCGGATAGACGCTGACGACATCGACGTCCACCGGCAGTTGGTACCGATCCTCGATCGTGTACGCCGCCGCACCCGCCGGGATGTCGATCGCATTCGAACCGAGCTTGAAGTCAATCGAGGGACGCGTCGGCGGCGTATCGCTGAAATAGAACCCTACGCTCGGGCGAACGGACTCGGTGCCGGCCGCGGGCGCGATCAAATGCAGTTCGATCACCAGATCGGAGCCTGGATTCAAGCGCCACGCCATGCCCTCCGGTTCGAATGTCGCGCGCATGCCTGGCGTCCACCCCAGGACACGGTTGTCCGGGCTGCGCGCCCCGTCCGACAACATGCCGCTCTTGAATCCCGCTTCGGGATCCGCGGCGTCGAGGCGGCGCGACTCGCGCGTCCGATCGATCGTGATCGACGCGTGATGCACGGCGCGTCGATTGCCGGGCCGCACTTCGATACCGCGAACGTAGCGCATGCGATCGATCGGAACGGGCACCACGAACGAGCGAAACACCTCGCCCTGCCCTGCCCTCAGCACGAACGCTTCTGGCGTTTCGACGACGAGATCCGGTACGCCAAGCTGCCAGCCGTCGGTCCACGGCGGACGTTGCGGCAGGTCTTCTGACGCGCCTTCCGGTCCGCCGGCGTCGCTCCACTTCACGATGGTCTGGATCGCCGCGTCCGCCAGTCGTCGAGAATTCGCGAATTCTTCGGCGGCCGGTTCCGGCAACCACGGTGGCATGGTTCGCCGGGTCACGGCCGCCACAATCTCCCGCAGCCGCGGCCGGACGTCCTGGTAGGTCAGCAGGCTGAACGGCGCAACGTCTCCGGGACGATGACAGCTCGCGCAGTGCGCCCAGACGATCGGCGCAATGTCTCGGTTGAATGTCGGAATGGATTGGGCTGAACAGACCGCCGCCGCGGCCAGGAACAGCAGCGAAAAGAACCCTACCACCAGCGAGCGCACGTCACGATCTTAGGCCCGAGCACCCCGCACCGGGCACTTGGCACCAGCAGCTGGCACCAAGCACCCGGCATCGAGCACTGGATTAGAAGTCGAACCGCGCGCCGAACTGCAGACGGCGGCCTTGCATCACGACCAGCGGCTTCAGCCACTGGTTATTCGTCAGCGCGAAGGTGGTGTTGACCGACACGACCGTCGACGCATTCAGGATGTTGAAGACATCCATGTATGCCTGCAGCCGCCGCGTGCCGCCCATCCGGAAGCTGCGTGCGACGCGGCCATCCACCTGCGTCTGATAGTCGAGGAACATCGTATTCGGCTGTACGAGATTCACCGTCCGGCTGTTCGCAGACGCCAGGGTGACGCCGGCGAACGCGCTGTTGTAGGTGAAGTTGGCCTGGATATCGGCGCCCGGGACGGCCTGCACCGACCCGCTGACCTGAATCTGCGCCGGCAGCGTCAGGCCGGCGGAACCCTTGACCAGCGTCCGGAACGGCGATGGCGCGTCGCAGAATCGCAACGTGTCCGGATTCGTGAACTGCGACCCCGAACTCGGTCCATCACAGCTCACGCTGTTTGTCCGCTCGGTCGTGACGCCGCCAAACACGAATCCCTGTCGCGGCAACCGCGCGTTGACGCTGATTTCCACGCCGTCGTAGACGCGCGTGTTTGTGGACGACTCCGTCAGGACGTTGTCGGTCAGGCCGATGTTGCGGACCTGGTTGTAGCGGGTCATCACTTCGGCGCCACCGTTCGGGAGACGCGGATCCGACGGACCGGTGATGGTGTAAGGGACGTAGCACGGACCGACCGTCTGCGCCGCCGGCGTACCGGCGACCACCGGACAGTTGCCGTCGGCGGTCAGCGAGGCGTTGATCGTATTCGCGATGTGCTGGAAGTTCCGATGGTAGTAGCCTGCCGTCACCGCGACGCGTGGCAGCAGTTCGTGCACCACCGAGACGTTTTCTTCCCAGTTGGTTGGCCGTGCGGCGTTCGGATCGAAGCGCGTCGAGCTTCCGGTGGTGCCGAACGTCGTCGATGCGCTTGGGCCGATTTCGTTGTACTGGGCGTTGCCGAGCGCGTCGAGCGCCGAGCCATTGCCGTCGAGATCGACCCACGTCCGCGTGTCGTTGGCGGCACGAATCGGATTGATCGCCTGGGCCACGTTCAAGAGCTGCGACACCATGTACTTGCCGACCGAGAACTTGAGCGCGGTCTTGCCGGTCCCGAAGAGATCGTACGAACCGCCGAAACGCACCGACCAATCCGTCCAGCACGGAACGCATTCGATCGCGCTCGCCGATCGCGCGGGCACAAAGCGGCCGGCCGGCGCCGTCTCGTCCGGTGTCGAGGCGTTCAAATAGTCGATCCTCCCGCCGAAAGTCATGGTCAGGCGATTGATCGTCCATTTGTCCTGCAGATAGAGGCCAAGGTCAGCGTTCAGATTCTCGAACGATGTGACAGGCGAGTTCTTCACGGTGACGGTGCCGCTGTTTGCGGTGATGTAGTTCAAGAGCACGATGTCGCCGTGCGGTTCCACCTTCGTGCGCGAGTAGCCGGTCGTCAGCGTCATGCCGCCCTTGAGCGCATGGGAGCCGGTGACATACGACGCGGACGCGACCGTGTTGAAACTGTGGTTGAAGTTTTCGACCGGCGCGATCGAGGACGCGACGCTGGTGATGCCCGCGGGACTGCGATGGGCGACCGCGAAGATGTCGACTTCGGGCTGATATTCCCAGTGATACGTCGACGCCGAGACGCCTTCGCCGGCTTCGAGGAGGAGACGGCTCGTGGCCGGACGCGACCACTTCAACACGCCGGTGAAGTTCAGTGGCGAGTTGACGCGCAGGCCAGCCTCGGGTGTGGTCGTCGCCGCGAAATCGTAGCGATCGGTCAGGCTGGTCGAGTTGTAGTACGTAAACGAGACTTTGTCTTTCGGCGACGCCTGCCACGTGAGCCGCGCCGATCCGTTCGGCTTGATGTGGCCGCCGGTGTCGGCTTGACGTCCGTCGGCGAAGTACACGTTCGCCACCAGAATGTTGAACTGCGAGAGTTCGAAGGCGGTGAAGAACCACAACTTGTTCTCCTTGATCGGCCCGCCGACGGCGACGTTGTTGTCCCAGTTGAAATCGAGCTTGTTGACCGCCGTGATGCCCTGGTCCTGCAGCTCCTGCGTCAGGTTGTCGCTCTGGAGCGAATTGTGTGAACCGAAGAAGCGCCACGTGCCGTTGAACCTGTTGCCGCCATCCTTGGGAATCGCGTCCATGCGGACGCCGGCCGTCGCGAATTCCGCCGACTGACCGCTGACGTCGTAGACCATCTCGGCCTGCGCCAGTTCGTTGACGCCGCCGGCGATCGCCTGGGTGCCGGCGCCGAGCAGCATGTCGTTCCGCACGCCGTCATAGACGATGTGCTGATCGGTCGCGCCGCGGGCGACCATCGAATTGATGTAGAAGTCGGACAGGATCTGCCCCGCCGAGGTGCTGCGCGAGACCACGCCCGGGACCAGGTTGGCCTGATCCTGAATCGAGCGCATCACCGGCAGCGCCTGGAGGATGTTCTGATTGACGACCAGCTGCGTGCGGGTGTTCGAGATGTCGACCACCGGCGACGACCCGCTGACCGTCACGGTCTCCGCCAGCGCACCGACCGACAGCGTGCCGTTGACGGTCGCGTTGAAGGCGCCCTCCAGAATGATGCCTTCGCGCCGGAATGTGCGGAAGCCCGGGAGGGAGAAGACGACGGCGTAGGTGCCGGGGCGCAGGTCGACGATCTGATAGCGTCCTTCCCCGTCGGACACGACGGTTCGGGATTGCTCGATCAGGACAGGACTCGACGCTTCAACGGTCACGCCAGGCAGAACCGCGCCTGACGAGTCTTGGACCACGCCCGAAATACTCGCCCGATCGCCCTGGGCGAACGCTTTCCCTGGCAGCCCGACCGCCAACAGGCAGACGGCCGCGGCTTGCGCACACTCGAGAACTCGACGCATCGTGATGTCTCCTTTCCGACGCTGCGTAATTAACCTCGCGGTCGGAAATGTGTCAATCCCAAAACGCCCCGCGAATCATGCGTGGACGGCGCCAGAACGCCGGATTCGGACGCTTGGATCGTTTACCGCGACAATTTGCGACAAAACAGTTACAGCCCCGAACGAAGGAAAGGACGGATGCGAAACGCGTGGGGCGGCTGGATCGCCGGATTGGGCTTGTCAAAAGCGCCACGAAGTCGCGACGACACGACATCGCGGCGGATTCGTCACATTCTGATCAGCCGATTGACCTTGATGACGAAGGCGCGGTTTCTGAGCGGCTGCACGTTTGGCAACGGATCGGAATCGTAGTCGTCGGTGTAGACGACGAAGAGCTCGCTGCCGGGCAGGTATTCCCATCGGAAGCGCAGATTGCTCCCGACCGAGCGCGTCGCCGAGTTGTACTGCACGATCCCGCTGACGAACATGCGCGGTGTCATGGTGTAGGTCAGCCGCGATCGCAGCACCTTGGCAGTGAAGCTGCCCTGCAGCAGGTCGACCCAGTCGATCTGAAGGCTCGGTTCGACCGAGAGCTGCGGCGTCAGCTGCGCGCGGCCGGAGGTGATGATGATTGACTGCCGCGTGCCGTTGTAGAACGAGCCGGTTTCGTAGGCGATCGAGCCGGACACCTTGCGCTGCTGGCCGGCCTGATATTCGAGATGCGTTCGGTGATAGTTGTAGTCGCCCACCGGCAACGTCACTCCGGTCGCGATCAGAAACGGCGAGACCAGCCGCTCGAAACTGTCCGTATAGGTGAGGATGGCAATGTCGCTGTTCGTGAACTCGGACTGGAACGTGCCGGTCTGCTCGCGGGTATCGAGACGATGCTCGTTGTTGGTGAAGTAGCCGAGCGACCCTTGAAACGTCAGCCGTCGCAGATGCGCCACGTGCCGCGGCCGCGGGCTGTAGCGGAGCAGGCCGAAATTCCGTTGCAGATCCGGACGGCGCACGAAACCGACCGCCGGCTTGAAATTCTCCTCGACCACCAAACGCTCCGCCTGCAGGCCGAAACGATCGCCGTTGTAGTCCAGGAGTCCGCGGTAGCTCCGGTTCCTGTCGTCGGGCAGCCCCTCGGTGTGCGTCGCCGCGAGGTAGGTGTCGATGCGCAGGTTTTGATAGAACGAAAACGTCCCGTCGACGCCGAAGCCGTCGTTCGATCCGGTCAGGCCCGGCGTGAAGGTGCGATGGGTGTACATCGCGCCGATACTGCTCCGCCGAAGAATGTCGCGCTTGACCCGGAGGACCGTGAAGTTGGCCGGGTCGACATGGACGTCCGTGTCTTCGCCGGTCTCGACGTTGAGCAGCCCCAGGCTGAACTTGCCGACTTTCCCGGTGAGCCGCGCGCCGCCGCGAAGCGGAATCGCGCGGTTGGCGTCGAGGCCGATCCGGCGGGTAAAGAACAAGTAGGGTGTGTCACCGGTCCCGGCGCCGAGTCCAGCGCTCTGGCGTCCGGCAAAGGCAAAGACGCCGAGCCCTTCCAGGAAGAAGTCGCGCTTTTCCGGAAAGAACAGATTGAACCGCGTCAGGTTGATCTGCTGTTCGTCGACTTCGGCCTGCGCGAAATCGGTGTTGAGCGTGAAGTCGGCCGACAGATTTTCGGTGACCGCGTACTTGACGTCGCCGCCGACGCCGGCCGATGGATCGTTGTCCGCAATCGGCGTGGCGCTGTGATCGGTCGTCAGACTGGAAATCGCGTACGGCTTCAGTTCGAGCGTCCGCGTCGGCGGCGGCGCTTCGAGGCCGACCAGCGTCGCCGCGGATGACACCTTCAGAATGCCGCGAAAGGTCGTGAGCGCCCGCGGGATCTGCGTCAGGTAGGACCATTCGTTCTTCCAGCGAACCGTCCGCCGCAAGTTGATGCCCCACGTCTGCGCCGCGCCGGGCGCGTAGCGCAGCGACTTGAACGGGATGGCCATCTCGATCGTCCAGCCACCCTCGAACCGTCCGGTTCTCACGACCCAGATCGTGTTCCAGTCCACGTTCGGCGGGTTTTCGTCGGTCACCTGGCTGTCGGCAAAACCGCCAATCGGATTGGCCGAGAAGATATAGCCATTGCGCCGGTCGTGATACGTGTCGAGGAGCACCCCGAACCCGTCGTTCTGCCGCAGCTGGCTGGAATCGCGCCGCATCTCGTTGGCGACCATGCGCTCCGGATGCGTGTCCCAGCAGCGCGCCGAGATGTAGATGTTGTCGTTGTCGAAGAAGACCCAGGCTTCGGTGCGCTCGGTCGCCGGCTTGCCTTCGTCGGGTTCCTGCTGCAGGAAGTCGCCGATCGCCGGCGTCTCCGCGTAGGCCGCTTCGTCGAGCGCGCCGTCGATCCGCATCGGCGCGGGCACGCGCACCGCCCGCACCGTGACGTGGCCGGCGGCGTCGCGCGACACGACCGCCGGCGCAATCGGCAGCGGTGCCTCTCCCGCCGACGCCGCCGCCAGCCGCGCCTGTCCAAACGCCGGATCGGGTCGCAGGGAGGCTGCAAGTCCAGTCAGGGCGATCAGCAGGAACCAGCGGGCGCGGCGACGACCGGCGGGCGGAAGAGGCATGGCGAGGATGCTAAAAGAGTAACTTGCATTTTGCAAGTGACTAACGTAGAAAAGACCCATGACTATCCCGAAATGGGTAGACTGATGGCGTCGATGTCCCAGCGACCGAAGGCGAAATCCACGCCGCGGGCACGGCCTCGCCGCTCCCACTGCCCGGTCTCCTGCACGCTCGACGTGCTCGGCGACCGCTGGTCGCTGCTCGTCGTCCGCGATCTGGTGCGCGGGAAGACCCGCTACGCGGAGTTTCTGGAATCCAATGAAGGGATTCCGACCAACATCCTCGCCGATCGGCTGAAGCGCCTTGCCCACGCCGGCATCGTGTCGGCGAAGAAGTACAGCCTGCGCCCGCCGCGCGTGGAATACACCCTCACGCCGAAGGGCGAGGAACTGCGGCCGATTGTCCGCGCACTCGCCGTGTGGGGGGTGAAACACGCCGGCGGCAAGCTGCCGCCAGACGTCATCATCGATGAACGATGATCGATGAATGATGATTGGGAGCTTGGTGTGCAAAAGCAATGTCTTCAATCATCGTGGCTCATCGACGGCGTCGCAGATGTCGGCGATGAACTGCGCGTGATTCCACGCTTCGATCTGAATCGTGATGCCGTGTCGGACGATGACGAGGCGGCGTGAGGGAATCACCGTCAGCGTCTGCCCCTCGTGACCGATGGCATGGAAGGCGTCGCGCGGAATCGATGCGGCCGCGGCGCTCCCGCCGCCGATCTCCGGCTTCAACCCGAGCCACCAGTGCGCGCCGTAGATCCCGTTCGGCGATTGTGGCGTCGGCATGGTGCTGAACCGGACCCAGCCCTCAGGCAGCACGCGCCTGTCCTCCCAGACACCGTCCTGCAGGAACAACTGCCCGAACCGCCCCCAGTCGCGCGCGGTCGCCAGCATGAACGACGAGCCGACGTAGGTGCCGGCCACGTCTCTCTCAATGATGGCGCTCGCCATGCCGATGCGATCGAACAGCGCCTCGCGTGGCAGCGAGCCGTACGTCGCTTCCCCGACGACGCGACGAAGGATCGCCGACAAGATGTTGGTCGTCCCGCTCGCGTACGACCAGACCGTGCCCGGCGTTGCCACCAACGGCTGCGCCGCCGCATACGCGGCGGTGTCCGGCTCGTTGAACAGCATCTGCACGACTTCGGACGACAGGTCGCCGTAATCCTCGAGGAACTTCAGACCGCTGCGCATCCGGAGCAGATCTTCCACGGTGATCGTCGAGCGCACATCGGTCGGCGGCCACGCTGGCATGAGCGCCGAATCGCTCAGCGCCAGGCGTCCCTGTCCGACAACGGATCCGACCAGCGCGTTGATGACGCTTTTCGCCATCGACCAGCCGGCGAATCGGGTGTTCGCATCGCAACCGCGCCCGTACCGCTCCGCAACGACCCGTCCGTCGTGCATGACCAGGACCGCCTGCGTCCGGCGCTGTTTCAACGGATTGGACTCTTCGAACGCCGCGGCGACCGCGCGGTCGAGCAACGGCGATCCGGAACGCGTCGGGAGAACCGCGCCGGGCGGTCGCGGCGTGGCGACGAGCGCGGTACGCCCGAGCGGGAGATTGCCGCTCAGCAGCGTCGCGCCGACCTCCGGCCGGAAGACGGCCGTTCGCGGGAGGATGCCGAAAAAGCTCGCGGTGACGGTCGCGTCAGCGCGGTCGACGCGAACGCGGAACAGCCGCATCGGCCGATAGAGTTCCTCGCTCACCTCTTCGGCGCGATCGGGATCGATCGCACGGCCGGATCCGAAGATCAGCGAGCACAAGACTTTGGCTTTGTAGGCGGGACCAATCCTCAGGACGCGCCACGCCAAGCGGCCGCCCCATGCGCTCGCCGCGACGACGAGCAGTCCGACCAGCAGCGCGGCTAGCATCGCGCCCGCACCGCTAGAACGTGACGCGCAGGCCGAGATGAATCGTATGCGGCGGCTCGATCAATGTTGGCGTCCGGAACAGCGGCCCCGTCATCACGTACTCTTCGACTTCATTCGAACGCGTCGCCAGATTGTAGAAATCGAGAATGGCGTCGATCCGGCTTCGGCCAACGGTGAATCCTTTCTGCAGACGGATATCCAACGTGCCGGTGAACGTAAACCGGTTGCCGCCGTTTGCGTACGGCCGCACCAGCTCAGGGCCCTGATTGAGATCGGTCGCCAGCACGAACCGCGAAAACGGCTGACCATCCTGATACCGCGCGATGACGCCGGCATGAACATCCCCCGGGAAGCGATACACGGTCGTCCACTTGATCGTGAAACCGCGATCGCCAAACAGGCGACCGCGCGCGAACGTCGCCGCATTGGGGTCGGTGAACAACTCACCGAGCGCGTCCTGATCGTTCTCGGTCGCACGGAATCCGCGGTTGGCGCTGGACCCGAGCGCTGCATAAGCGGTCGCGCCAAAGATCAGGTACAGGCGGTCGATGGAACTGTGGGCATTCAGTTCGAGCCCGCCGGTGTAGGTCGATTCCAAATCGGGGTTGGTCAGCAGATATTGATTGCGGCCGAACGTCGACGGCAGGCGGTTGTACACCTGCAGCAGGACGTCATCACCCGTATCGAAAAAGTCGAGGCCCGGATCCTGGATGCCCACCGTGCTGTAACTCGAGAGCGGCACCCCCGTGTCAACGAGGCCCATGACATGGCTCTCGCGGCGTGCGACGCCGGTCAGACCGACGTGCAGCCAGGATGAACCGCTCGATTCCACTCCCACGAGCCACTCGTCGGTGACCGGCCGCTGCAAGTCCGGATCGATGGTGCTGAACGTCGCCGAGCCGCCGGTGCCCGGGCCGACGCGATCGATCAGCGTGCCGACGTTGCTCGGACCCGGGGCTGATGCCGGCGTACCAGCGCCAACCCAACGCGACACCTGCGCGGTCTGCGCGAACGGGTCGCCAACCGCCAGCACATCGAGATTCAATCGATTGGCCGCGCGCCGATAACCCGCCACCAATGCGACCTTCCGCGTCTCGGCAAATTCCCAGCGCAACGCCACGCGTGGCAGCAGGCTGACCCAGGAGATGCGACTCGCCGCGCCTTCGCTGCTGCCGCTGACTGCTTCGAGCCGAATCGCCGCATCCAGCGACAGATTCGGTCGCAGGTTCAGGTGATCGCCGATGAACGCCGCGACGGTCGTGGCATGCCTGTGCGAATCGCCATTGAGGCGGCTGAATGACCAGACGCGCGATGGATGTCCGTCGACGAGTTCACCAACGAGCCCTGAAAAGCCTTGCGCGCTGTTTTGCCAACCGTAGTCGACGTCCGCACCGATGTTCACCGTGTGCGGCCGATTACTTCCTGAGGTGGCGAGCCTGAGCCCCGCCGTCGCCCGCCCAACAGTAGTGTCGTCGGTCGCCGCGGCGACGAGCGGCATCGGACCATCGAGCAGACGCTCCGCGATCACCGAGCCGCTGCCGTCGACACCGTTGTCCCGCCGCCGCCCCGTGACGGCACCGAACACCTTCCAGTCGAACCGTTCGCCGATTCCCGATGGCGCAGGCGTCGACGCGCGGTTCCGGCGTTCGAACGTCGTTTGCAGATGCAGACTGCGATCGGTGGTTGAGGCGGTCGGCTGAAACAGTTCCCGTTGTGCGTATGGCGCCTGGCCACGTTGCATCCAGGCGATCGTCCGCCACTCGGCGGTCAGCGACGGTGTGTAGGTGAGATTGAGGAAACCGGATCCCAGCTGCGACTCGCCTGCGGGAATGTCGGTGCGCGAGAACTTGGACCCCTGGCTCCATGTGCCTCCGGCGACGATGCCGAGGCGATCGGTGAGAGGACCACTCGCGAGCACAGAGGCATGACCCCAGTTCGACACGCGTTCGACCGGTCGCGGCGCATCCGCAGGAGCACTGGCGGCAAGACTTCCTCCGGTACCGACCCCTTCCATCGTGGTCACCCACTTCGACGTCGGACGCCGCGGCCGAAGATCCACACCAAGCGCCGGCGTGCTGAGGTCGATCGGCATCAACGCCTTCCAGACATCGACGCGCTCGAACAACATCTGCTCGGGAAACATCAGCGCCGCGCCGCTGCCCGATGGGTCGCTGATGTCGACATCACCGACGCGGAACACCGTCTGCGACCACGAGCCGAGAAAACTTCCGATCCGCGTCCCTTCGGCCGTGTTCAAACCGCCGCTGTTGAAGCGGTCGGCAATCACCTCGGGCTGCGTGGTTTCGAGCGCGGCGTAGACGTTCTGCGCGAGCGGTAAATCGGCCAGCGTTTCCGCCGTCAACGTCGTCGTAAAGATTTCCGAGCGAATCGGCGTCGGCGCGTCTTGCGCGGCACACCACACCGGACTGAACAGCGCGGCGGCGACCGCCAACACGCGTCTGAAATTGAACATAGGGCCACTATGATACGTGGATGTTCGCTCGATCCTGCGTGGCCTTCCTGGTGACGGCGGCGTCGCTCTTATCCGGACGGCCTGCCGACGCGCAACAACGCCCACTTCTCACCGAGGATCCAGAAGTCATCGGCGCCGGACGCGTGTTGCTCGAGGCCGGCGTCGAAGCAGCGCGCGCCGCGCAGTATCCGTTGTCAGGGCTCGAAGGCTCGCTCGTGAGAGTGCCGACGATCGGCGTCAGCATCGGCGTCGGTTCGATCGTGGAGTTTCAAGTGGACGGTGGGGTGTTCACACGGCTCACCATCAACGAGCGACACGCCGGACCGTTGTCGGGTCTCCTGACGTTCACCGGCGACACCACGCACGATGTCGAGGACACGGTCGTCGCCACCAAAGTGCGGATCGTGTCCGAGTCGCCATCGCGCCCGTCCTTCGCGCTGCGCCTGGCCACGCGTTTACCGAACGCGCGGAATGAAAGCGGCCTGGGACTCGACACCTTTGATGTCCTGGCGACCGTTCTGGCCGGCAAGACATCGGGATCCATCCGCGGCGTGGTGAATCTTGGCGTCGGCGTCCTCGGCGATCCGTTGCACGGCTACCACCAGCAGACGGCGTTCCTGTACGGCGTATCCGTGGCCCACGCCGTGTCTGCACGAACGGAATTCGCGGTCGATTTGAACGGCCGCTATTCACCTGGCGATGCCCCGCCGCCCGGAACGGAGACGCGCGGCCGGCTGATGTTCGGCGCCAGATATTCACGCGGCAGCGTCCGCTTCGATGGCGGCGTCTTCGTCGGGTTGACGACGGTCGACCCGTCGATTGGCGTCACCGGCGGCGTGACGTGGGTCTTTCATGCCTTTACGGTTCCGTAAGCCAGAACCGGACAGACAGACGGGATACAGTAGTATCCGGCCGTGCCGCTCGACTACACCGTCGATCACGACAAGCGTCGCGTGACCGTCATTTGGCATCCGCCAATCGACGCGCAGGACGTGAACGCCATCGTCGAGCGCCAGGCGCACGACGGCGCGTGGTCGTACGGCGTCCTGCACGACACGCGCGCCAACAGCACGGACACCGGCGCAAGCGGCGCCACCGGTCCGCTCCTGACGACCGTCACCCGTCTGTCGCAAACACACGGCCCGCGTGGCCCGGTCGCCATCGTCGCGATGCCGCAGACCGTCGGACTCGCGCAGGCGTACGCCATTCGCGGCGCGAAAGCGACCGCCGGAGCGATCCAGGTGTTTTGGAATCGCGAGGACGCCGAAGCCTGGCTCGCGACCCTCTCGCGCTGATCCCCGCTACCGCTGAATCGGCTGGCGGCGAATGAAGATGTAGATGCGTGGATGATCGTTCATCCGCGACGACAACTCCGCGCCGTCGTCGTTGATGGTGATGCCGAAGATCTTCGGGTAGTTCTTGAACGTCTTCATCAGGTCGAAGCCGAGCGCGCCGCTGAACAAATCCCGGTAGTACTGCTTCATGACGCCGTGCTCTGCTTCCGACATGTGCTGATAGAGCTGCACATAGTAGTCGTCGATCATGATGTAGTCGACCTGCCCCAATCGCGCGTCGATGTACGCGCGCTGCTGCTCTGGCGTCGAGCGGTTGTAGAGATACTTGTAGGCATCGAACGCGAACAGCCAGTAAGCCCCGGGCTCGCGGCGCTCCTGACGCCAGTCCCACATCATGTGGTCGCCGAAGAAGTTCGGGTTTTTCAAGTAGCCACCGGTCGGCGGCATGCTGTGCGACGGCTCCACGAGGATGCGCGAGTCGGCCGGCACGTGCGTCTGCAGAAAGCGCGACGCCTCGAGCCGCGCATCGGGCTGGCGATAGACGTTCATATACGCCACCGCGTAGAGCGCGGTCGTGCCGACCACGAGCGTCGTCGCAATGGCGATCGCCCGCCGCCATTCCTTCCGTTCGAGCAGAAAGGCGGTCAGTGCACCGGCGGATACAGCCAACGCCGGTCCGAGCGGCATCGCATAGCGGGCCATCGGCGCGATCGTGCCGCCGGCGGTGAGGAAGTAAATCAGCGGACAGGACGCGGCTACCAGCGTCGCCGGCGTTCGTCGCCACAACAGCGCCAACACGCCGAGCAACCCCCAGACCTCGAACGCCGGTCCCAGGCCCCACCACAGGTTCGTGGTGAACCAATAGCGTTGCGGCTGCACGTCGTTGAACTGCGCAATCCAGATCGGCTTGGTGACGCCGGTCAACGGGTCGGTAATCTGCTCTTTGATATCACCGAAGAAATTATTGGGATACAGAATCGCCATCGGATTCACGATGGCGAACACGGCCACGCAGACGATGAGCGGACTGACACCGCGAAGGATCCAGAGGAGCCAGCCGCGCGTATCGCTCAGCGTCCGCGGGCGACCGGGTGCCAGAAGATGCGCCACACCAATCACCCCGACGATGAACGCGCCGGAGTACTTGGAGCCAATGGCGGCGCCTGCGGCCGCCCCGGCCCAGAGATAGTCGCTCCATCGGCCTCGCTCGACGATCCGTTGCGCGAACAGCCACGCCACCACGACGAAGAACAACATCGTCAGGTCAACGCGGAAGCTGTGCGACTCGGCGATGTGGACGACGGTCGTCGCCAGGAGCGCCGCCGCGATCAGTCCCGCGACCGGTCCTGCAACGCGCTTGGCGACGAAGTACAGCACCCAGACGGTCAGCGTTCCCATCGCTGCCGAAATGGCGCGGCCCATCACCATATAGGTGACTTGATCGTCAAACGTCTTCAGGTCGAGCGCGGAACTCGCGTGATCGTGAACCCAGACGATCCCGTTCAGAAGATGCATCGGCACGGGGCCGTACATGAAGAACTTCGGGAGCGTGGCCGCCGCCTTCATGCTCTGGCGGAGCAGGTCGGCGCCGAGAAAGACGTAATGTTCGTCGAAGTGAAAGTGGAAGTACGGCGCGCCCCAGGCGAGGCCGTAGAAGCGAAGCGCGGCCGCGGCCAGGACGATGAGCGTGAGCCAGGCTGCAGGTCGGACGCGTGACACCACGTCCGTCAGGCGGGCTGCGGTGGAACCGGCTGCAATTCACCCGAGCCGCGCGTGACGGCGGCCCGCGCGAGATGTCCGAGAATCGTGGGATACGCCTCGCACGGCGTCCAGCAATGCGAGCAGCGTTCTTCGGCGACGTCGGCGCGCAGCTCGCGGCGGCGATCGCTATCCCAGAGCGCCTGCAGATCGAAGCCGTTGTCGCGAAGGTTGCCGACCTTCTCGCTCCAGATCGAGCACGGATAGAGGTTCCAGTAGGCGTCGACAAAGCAGGACGACGAAAGCGCCGTGCACGGCAGCGGCGACTTCCCGGTTTCGTAGTACTTGCTGACGAGCGCCTGATAGCGATCTTCGAGGAACTTCACGGGGTGCAGCGCCGATCCGTTCTTCTTCCGGTGATCCTCAATCGCGTGCAGGATGTCGGCGTGGTTGGTTTCGACCGGATAGCCGAGATTGTCGAAGTAATGTCCCGACTCGTGCCCCACGTTCAAGTGCAGCTCCGAGCGCTTGAAGTCCGGAATCACCGCGCGGATCGCCGCGAGCGTCTCGTCGACCCTGGTCGCGTTCTTGGCCATCAGCGTCATGCCGATGACCGTCTGGAAGTTCGAACGGCGGATGCCGCGCAGGCGGCGGAACGTTTCGAGCGCCTTGTCGAAGCTGCCGGGCAACCCGCGCAGTTCCTCGTGCAACGCCTTCGGCCCGTCGAGACTGATCGTCACCATCAGGCGACCGACGCCGCGCTTGAGTGTGTTCTCGACCACCGAGACGGTCTTGTCGCCAAACCAGCCGGTGGTCGGGAAATTGAGCAGGTACAACGATCGGCAGTTCGCCTGAATCGCGGCCACCACGTCGTCGAAGTCGCGCCGCATGAACAGCTCGCCGCCGGTCATGTGGACCCACTTGAACTGCGACCAGCGGTCGAAGAAGAGCCCGACTTCCTGCGGCGTCATCTCGTTGACGCTCTTCTTCTGCCAGATGTTGCACATCTCGCAGCGGAAGTTGCAGTGATAGGTCGCCACGAACGTCACCTTGTAGGGCAACGCCGGTGAGCGCAGGTTGGCTCCCAGAATGGAGCTGGCGAGGCCGATTTGTCGGGTCAACATCTGATGCGGGAGTCTCTACGGTCGTGCCGGCGACGCAAATGGCACGTTAGCGAGTGTAACAGAGGGCGATAATGCAGCAAAACCCTATGCGATCTGGGGTTTGACGGTCTGCACGGGGTCCTGACTTACCCGGCGCTCCGCGGTGGCACGGGTCGGCGCCGGCGACGCGATTCGAGCACGATGATGGTTCGTTCCTCGATGGCCACGTTTTTCGACGATCGCGCCTGGCGAAGAATGTCGCCAATGGCGCGCAGTGTCTGGCGCTCGTCAGGGGCGACGTCGTGGTGATCCATGGCGTCTCGAATCTCGAGCTCGAGCTTGGCGATGGCGTGTGGCTGCTCGAGCGAGATGAGCGCGCGGCCATTGCCGATCGGGACCAGCTGTACGCCCTTCAGTCGCTTCAGCGCTCTGATCGGCATGACGACGATGACGGCGTGGCTCCCATAGCTTGACAGTTCCGCCGGTTGCGAACGCCGCGGGGCACGAGACCGCCGCCGTTCGACCACTGACACGACCGCGCGGCCTAGATCGGCGTCGATCGTGGCGAGCTCCTCGATGATGTCTTCCGGCAACGTCAACGCGATCGCACGGGACTGACGCCCGTACTTCGGCGGTCGTCCTGGGCCGTTTCGGACACCGTTCATCGCGCTGCGGTCAGACATAGGCAAGGCGCATCTACGGGCGCGGCCCGCTCCCCACCCAGAAATTCCTGATCGTCACACCTCTCAGCGTGCCGTCGAGTGGGTCGTATCTCCCTTGTTCGGTCCCGAGGAACGCGTACATCTTCGACGGGTTCCAGGCGATAAGCGGGTCGGGGTCGGAAGTAAAGTCGTAGATCAGAGTACCGGTCGCAAGTTCCGTGACCCGCAGCCGATACGACTGTCTCGTCCAGATGGCTCGCCAGAGATACACCTTCGACGGGTCGAGGACACGCCCCATCGTCAAGCGCTGGGCGGTACTCGGCTCCAGCCCTCTCGCGTTATCGCCGAAGATGGACTTGAAGCAGATGCAGTTGTCGGGATTTCCGCCGACACCACGGTACTGAGCGTTCATCGAGTACGAGCTGTTCGACGCCGGAATGTGAAGCGCATCGATGATGGAGAAGACCCTCACCTTACAACACGGCCCTCCAGGACCAAGGTTGCTGATCTCGGCGGACATCTCGCCGGCCAGCACGACCTGCGGCATGTCGTAGACCACGTAGGCGAAGGCGTCGGCCAATCGGATGCCTAGCCCCGGGATGAAGGTCGCACCGCCGTTAATCGTTCCGATCGTCTTGCCGTTGATCAGTGGATCGAAGAGTTCGCCGGGGCGGTTGTATCCGTCGTTGGCCGGCGCGATGAACGTCCGCGTGACTGACCAGGCGCCGGCGTCGTTGCCGAGCTCGGCGCGGGCGCGCCACGAATAGGTCTGGCCGCCGACGAGCGAGGCGGTGACGGTTTTTGAGGTCGTGGTGGCACCTTGGCTGACCGTCGTCGAGTCGACCACCGAGCCGTTCCCGTCCTTGATCTCAAAGCGATACACGAGCGACAGCGGCACATTGGTCGTGGAGTTCGTCAGGACCAGCACGACCGGTGTGTTTGGCGCGATTGTCGCGCCGCTGGCCGGCGAGACGAGCGCAGGCGCGGAGGCCTTGAGCGTCGAGCCGTCGGGACCGGTGATCGAAAGACTGCTCACGGCTCCGAACTTGGATGGCTGTCGCGACGTGGACTCGTCGCTGCTGCACGCGACGATGAACGCGACCAGTACCGCCAATCCGCTCAGCATCAATCTCTGTCGTGACATGCACCTCTCCCGCGATCAGTATTCAGTGAGAAACGACTCGTGGAACATCGACATAATCAGGTCAGGGTCAGAAGCGACAACGGATCCCCACGCCAGCCTGGAAGCCGCCAAACGCCGTATCCGGTGCCGCGTCGAGATCGACCTTTCCCCCGGCGTACTGAATCAGCAGACCGACGCCAAGCTTTGGACTGAACTTGTAGGTGCCGTCGAACGACGCGTTCACGCCGATCCCGACTTTCTTCTGCCCCTCGATTCGCACGTTGATATTCTGCGTCCCGGCCGGAATGTCCGCCGCCGTGGCGATGGCGAGGTCCTGGGTGACCTGAACGAACGACGGACCGGCCGACAAGGCGATGTCGATCTTGTCGTTCACAGGGACAAACCAGCTGACCTTGATATGCGCGCCCACTTCCTTGCGGCTCAAGTCGTCCGAGTCAACGGTCACGGTGCGATTTTGATTGTAGTACACCGGGTTCGGGATGCTCGCCACCGTGGACGCGGTGCCGCTGCTCTTGAAATAGGAAATGCCGACGCCCACCGCGAGGTTGCGCCACACACGACGACCGGCGCTCAGCTCGAAGTACGGACCATTCGCCACCCGAACCGTCGACGTCAGCGTCCCGTCCTCTTGGTACACCGTGAAGGTGCTCGAGCTCGCCAGGTCGCGGCGATTGGGCTGCGCCCCGGCTGTGACGTTGAGATACATCTTGGGCGCGGCGCTGTCCTGTGCTCGCGCGCCCACCGCGCCGAGCATCATCACTCCGAGCACGGCGATCGTCGCTGTTTTCATCGGTCGAGTCCTCGCACCTCGCGGGCACACAATCCGTCCCGCACACCTGGCGCTCCCCGTCAGCGCTGAAATTGTTCGAAGGGATGCACCCGGACGCGTCATGCCTGAGCTCCGGGCCGCTCAGACATTACACGCAAACAATTTGCGCTGCCCTCATTTTTCCGTAAGAAATTTCGGCGCCTCGACATCAACCGCCGCGCGCAGGCGGAACCGCATCCCGGCCCGGTCAATTTGACCGCGCCAAATACCGGTCGATATACTCCGAACCTTCCACGCTCGTTTCTGCCTGTGCCCACGCTTCGCGTCACCGTCGTCGTACCCGCCAAAGATGAAGAAGGATTGATCGGCGGCATCGTCGACGATGTGAAGGCGTACGCCGACGAAGTCCTGGTCGTCGACGGACATTCCAAAGACAAGACGCGCGACATCGCCCAGGCGCACGGCGCCCGGGTCGTCCTTGATGGCGGCCGTGGCAAGGGTGAAGCGCTCCGACTCGCGCTCAAGGAAGCGGCTGGGGAGATCGTCGTCTTCATCGACGCGGACGGATCGCACGATCCGAAGGACATCCCAGCGATGGTGGCGCCGATTCAGGCCGGCCAGTCCGACATGGTGGTGGGCTCGCGCGGGCGAGGCGGCAGCGACGAACTGCACGGCACCCTCGAGCAGTTCATCCGCTACATCGGCTCCCAGATCATCATGCTCGGCATCAATTACCGCTGGAACGTCCGCCTGACGGACAGCCAGAACGGGTTCCGCGCGATCAGGAAGGACGTCGGCCTGCAGTTGGGGCTGACCTCCGACCTGACCACGATCGAGCAGGAAATGCTGATGAAGGCGCTGAAAAAGGGGTTCAGGGTCTCGGAAATCCCGAGCCATGAATACGAGCGGCGCTGGGGAAAGTCAAAAGTCGTGGTCTGGAAGCTCTGGTTCGCCTACATCTGGTCATTTCTCCGTAACCTCATCTAGAGGCGACGGTTCGGCCGCATAAAGATCCCACCAATTTCGTTTGTATTACGACTTCCTGTCTCTTATCATACGTCTCGACAATTAAGTCTTTAGCGCAGTTCTAAACCTTTAGTAAGAGGTCTGAGGATGAAGCACAGATCCAGGTTGGCGGCCGCCGTGTGTCTCCCGTTGTTGGTTGCGGCCTGCAGCCGGCAATCATCTGCTCCGGTTTCACCATCGGCGAGCGCCGTCGCATCGACACACGTCAGCGCCGACGCCACGTTGAAGGTGTCAGCGCCGGTGCCTCAATCGCCCGCCAACGGCGCCCGACTCGATCCGGGCGAAATCGTCCTCGTGGCCCGGAACTCCGTCCCGACCTACGACACGACCCTGCAGTTGACCTACTCATTCGAGCTCTGGACCGACGGGACCGACACAACCGGCGCGCTGCTCTACGCGGGGCCCTCGACGAGCGGCAACGGCACGACGAGCCATACCATTCCACAGACCGTCGATCTGATTGGCGAGCGCACCTACAAATGGCGGGTTCGCTCTTACGTCGGGCTCGACAACAGCGAGTACTCGGCGTGGTCCACCTTCGTGGCGCCGACGAACACGGGCTACATCCGCGGCAACGAGCTGTACGATCCGATGCTGGACGGCACGACGGTCGGCCGGATCCACGGTGCGGTGACGTTCATCCCCGGCAAGGGATTCCGCATGGAAAGTCGCGAAAGCTGGATCGAGTACATCATGCCGGCGACCTGCACGGACTGCGAATTCTCAGCGCTGTTGAACAACATTCACTCGGTGAGCAGCACCGAGGATCCAAAGGACACGGTGATTTCGGCCCGTGTCGGGTTCTCAGCGTTCAATGACAATCCGTACCGGTTGTCGGTTGACAAGCGCGGAAACAACGCCGTCGCCTGGCGTTTCATTACCGGCGATACGAGCAACTATATCGAGACCCTCGGATCAGGCGAGCGACCGGTGGTCAACTTCCGCTCGGCCAACCAGTACTTCGTCCAGGCCACCTGGCGCAGCAATTTCTTCGAGGTCACCTACAGGCAGGACAGCCCGACGGGGTTGTTGATGTACAAGGCCGGCAAGCCTTTCGGCAGACAGTACCGGCCGAACCCGCTTGTCGCGTACGCGGGGCGGCCCTGGATCGCCGGGGAACGCGGCGAACCGTCGACCGTCGAGGGGATGATCATCCGCCAGCTCTGGCTGTCGCCGAACGCGCGTCCCGCCTTCGCCAACCGCTAAGCCACACGCGATACGCATAAGGAAAGGGTCAAGCCCGAAATGGCTTGACCCTTTTCTTATGTACCGTTGTTTTTTTGTGCATCTTCAATCTAGTTCTCTTACGTTTTTGTGTTGTATACCTCACGGTCAACAGTTCTCCGCTCGATAAAGACGTCTGAATCCCTTCGGGAGAGTTTTTGAATGAAGCACAGATCCCAGATGGCGGTAGCCGTGTGTCTCCTTTTCGCGGCAGCCTGCGGCCGCCAGTCTTCGAGTCCTGCGTCGCCCACGAGCGCCGCTCTTGCCGCCGCCGCCCACAACATCAATCCCGACGCGACGTTGAAGGTGTCGGCGCCGGTCAACGTGTCGCCGGCAAACGGGGCGCATCCCGATCAAGGGGAGCTCATCCTCGTCGTGAACAACTCGGTGCCCACCTACGACCAGACGCTCCAGCTGACCTACTCATTCGAAATCTGGACCGACGACACGAGCGTCACGGGCGCCCTGATTTATGCCGGCCCGTCCCCGCAAGGGTCAGGCGGGCAGACGACGCATAACGTCCCGAGCACGGTCGATCTCCAGGGCGACCGCACCTACAAGTGGCGCGTTCGGTCCTACGTCGGGTTGGACAACAGCGAGTACTCCCAGTGGTTCACGTTCGTCGCGCCGAACACCGTGGGGTACATCCGCGGCAACGAGCTCTACGATCCGCTGATTAACGGCGCCACGGTCGGCAGAATCACCGGACCGGTGACGTTCCTTCCTGGCCAGGGCGTCCGGCTTGAAAGCAAGTCCAGCTGGATCGAATACATCATGCCGGCCACGGCAACGACCGGCGAGATCTCGGCGATCTTTACCGGCCTCACCGTCAAGAACGTCGGCTCCGAGGACCCGAAGGACCGCGTGTTGACGATGCGCGAGGGCTTCGCGGCGATGAACGACAACCGCTTCCGCGCATCGATCGACGTGCGCGGCAATGGCGCGGCCGCCTGGCGGTTCCTGACCGGCAGCACGGTTAACTACATTGAAACGACCGGCACAGGGGAACGCCCGACCCTGGGCTTCCGCCGCGCCAACACATACTTCATCCGCGGCATCTGGAACGGGCGTTGGACGGTCCAGTACAAGGATCTGACCAACAACGTCGTCCTGTACGATGCGGGCAAAGGGTACGGCGGCACCTATCGTCCGGCGCCGCAAGTGGTCTACGTTGGCAGCCCGTGGGTCGGCGGAGAGCGCGGTGAGCCGTGCACGTACGACGGGATGGTCGTCAAGCAAGTCTGGATGTCGCCGAATCCGCGTCCGGCATTCGCGAACCGCTAACGCCCGAATATCGCGCAAACAAAAAGGGCAGGTCCTGAGGGACCTGCCCTTTTCTTTTTTCACTATCGGGGGCCGGGAGTCGGGGGCCGGGAATCGGGCCGGGCGTCGCCAGTGACGCTAGCGACTCACCTGTTCCTCAGAACGGCACCAGTCGAGCGTTTTCTGGAGACCGGCGGCGAGATCGACGGTTGTGCGGTAACCAAGCAGGCGCTGCGCTTTCGTGATGTCCGCCTGGGAATCGCGGACGTCGCCCTGTCGGACCTCCTGGTAAATCGGCTGCAGATCCGTCCCCAGAATCGTGTTCATCGTGCGGAGCAGTTCGTTGAGGGAAATCCGCCCGCCGGTCGCGACGTTGATCACTTCCCCGCTCGCGTGCGGCGCGTCGCACGCCCGCAGCACGCCGTCGACGACGTTGGCGACGTAGGTGAAGTCGCGCGTCTGCTCGCCGTCGCCGTAGATCGTCGGGCGGCGCCCGGCGAGCAGTGCCGTCGCGAACAGCGAAATCACACCCGAATAGGGTGAGCCTGGATCCTGGCGCGGGCCGAAGACGTTGAAATAGCGAATCGTGACGGTTTCGAACCCGTAGAGCGCGGTGAACATCTGGCAGTACTGCTCCGCCACGAGCTTTTGCAGCGCGTACGGTGACAGCGGATTTGTCGCCATATCCTCGCGCTTGGGCAGCGTCGGCGTGTTGCCATACGCCGACGAGGAGCCGGCGTAGACCAGCCGCTTCACCCCTGCATCGCGCGCGGCGACGAGGATGTTCAGCGACCCGTCGATGTTGGCGCGATTCGACGACACCGGATCCTGGACCGAACGCGGAACCGACGGAATCGCGGCTTGATGCAGGACGTAGTCGATCCCGCTGACCGCTCGCTGGCATGCGGCGAAGTCGGCGACGTCTCCTTCCAGGAAGTCGACACCGTGAACGTGCTGCAGATTTTTCCGCTTGCCGGTGATCAGACTGTCGAGCACTCGCACCTGGTGGCCGCGATGGACGAGCTCCGCGACAAGGTGCGACCCGATGAAACCGGCGCCGCCGGTGACGAGATAATGCGACACGGAATCAGTTGGTGGGGAACCCTGCGCGCGGCAGTCCCGGAATGATCTTCATGGCGTTCTGATAGTACAGCTTCTTCAAGACCTGGTCGGGCAGCCCGATCCCATACAGCTTCCAGAACGCGTGATAGTCCCGGTAGTAGTCGAAGTACTCGTCGTTGGTCTCGAACACCCGCCAGTAGTACGGATACTCGTCGGGCTGATAGCTGTCCTTCCCGAACAGCAGCCGATCCTGATACTTCACGAAGAAGTCGTGCGCGGCTCGCGGCTGGCGGCCGATGTCGTACAGGACGGCGCCGACCTCCGAGTACAGCTTGGGATTCGCGTCGAACATCTTCGCGACGCGCGCGAGATCGTTCGCGTGCCACCCCAAATGCGCCAGAATCCACGTCGTTCGCTTGTGTTTCGCAAACAGGCGATCGCGCTCGCCCATCAGCTCCTCGAAATCCGGGAAGCGCGAGCGATCCTGGTAGCGGCGATCGCGATAGAGCGACAGTTCGAGCCACCGTTCGTTGTTGTAGTCGATCGGCTTGAAGAACTCCGACGGGTCGCCGACGTGAATGAAGACCGGGATGTTCAGGTCGGCGGCCTTTTCCCAGACCGGATCGAGTTCCGGATCGTCGAGCTTGAGACGCGATCCGTCGGCCTTGCGGATCGTCAACCCGAAGCTTTTCATGATCTCGCCGACGCCGAGGGCGCCGGCCTTGACGTCCGCTTCGAGTTGCGCCGCGATCTTCTGGCCGGACCCGGGACCCACGCCACGCAGATCGAGCGACGTGAACATCACCATCCGGTCTTTGTAGCGGCTCGCGCGAATCGCGTCGAGCGAGGGCTTGATCCGGTCGCTCGGCGTGGCGTTCGCGTTGACCATCACCTGGAGGTTGAGCGGCGCCATCGAATCGCCGACGACGTTGACCGCTTCCGGCGACGAGATATTCGGGGGATGACCGTGAACGTCGACCACGGGGAACTTCGCGCGTGGCACGAGGTGCTCGGGTACGACCAGGGTCGAACGTGGCTTGTACTCGCGGATGTTCGGCGGCGGAAACTCCGGCTCGCGCCCCTCGGCGGGACGCGGACGGATCTGTCCCGGAGGCAGCTGCTGCTGCGCCGCGACGTACCCGAGGGAAAGCAGCGTGGCGGCGAGAACAGCGAAAAGAGTGCGCGTCATAGTTGGAAAAGTGTCACAGCAAGCCGTAAGCCGAATTCTGTCCCCGCCTTCGCGCTCGGTGCATCGTACCTCGCGCTTCGGCGCGGCAGGCGGCAACCTGTCTCGCCGTAGCTCGAGATCCGATCCACCGAGAGCGAAGGCGGATAACGATCATTCCTCTAGATCTGCCATTACTGGCAGATTCAAGCGACCTACCCGGAGACTCTACCGACGGACCGTCGGCTGCGGCTTGCGCCGCGGGCCCCCTTATTTGGTCTTGCTCCGTGCGGGGTTTGGCCTGCCACCCGTGTTGCCACGGGCGCGGTGCGCTCTTACCGCACCTTTTCACCATTGCCCGCCGCCGCCCTTTCGGGCTTCGGCGCGGCAGGCTCGTGAGAGCCTACCGTTGGCTGTGTATTTTCTGTGCCACTGTCCTTCGAGTTGCCCCGACCGGGTGTTACCCGGCGCACTGCCCTGCGGAGTTCGGACTTTCCTCCCGCCTTCGCGCTCGGTGCATCCTGCCTCGCGCTTCGGCGCGGCAGGCCCGTTCCACCTTATCAGGCGGGACCTGTCTCGCCGTAGCTTGAGACGAGATCCACCGAGAGCGAAGGCGGACGATCGTCTGTCTTGCTGCGACGGCCCTATTCTACTACCCGCGCCTCAGCCGTCGGTCTCGTGGGAGATCTGATACTGCTCCAGCTTCTTGTACAAGTTGCTGCGCGGCGTATCGATCACTTCGGCCGTCTTCGAGATGTTCCAGCCGTTCTCCCGGAGCTTGCCTACCAGATAGGCCCGCTCCGACGTGTCCTTGAATTCCCGGAGTGTGCCGGCCCGCGCAGACTCTCCGTCGACCTGCCTGCTGTGACCGGCGTTTCCGCCGGCGCGCACCAGATCCGGGAGGTCGGACAGGTCGATCGTGTCCCCGGTCGTCATGATGATCAGCCGCTCGACGGTGTTCCGCAGCTCGCGGATGTTGCCCTTCCAGCGATAGTGCTGCAGCGCCTCCATCGCGGCCTGGGCAATCCGCTTCGGGCGCATGTTGTTGTCACGACTGAACTGATCCATGTAGTACCGGACCAGAACCGGAATGTCCTCAGGGCGGTCGCGCAGCGGCGGCACGTGGATCGGTATGACCGCGAGGCGGAAGTACAAATCCTCGCGAAACGTCCCCTTCTCGATCGCCTCCTCGAGGTTCTTGTTGGTCGCGGCGATGACCCGCACGTCGACCTTGATCGTCCGCGCCGACCCGAGCCGCTCGACTTCCCCTTCCTGCAGCACCCGCAGGACTTTGGCCTGGGTCTTCGCGCTCATGTCGCCGACTTCGTCGAGAAAAATCGTCCCGCGATCGGCCTGCTCGAACTTGCCGACCTGCTTTTCGGTCGCACCCGTGAACGAGCCCTTCTCGTGCCCGAAGAGCTCTGATTCGATCAACTCCTCGGGAATCGCCGCGCAGTTGACCTGAACGAAACGCTCGCGGCTGCGCAGGCTGTTGCGATGGATCGTTCGTGCGACGAGTTCTTTACCGACGCCGCTCTCGCCTTGGATCAGCACGGTGGCGCTGGTCGGCGCCGCCTTGCTGATCGCGGCCATCACCTGCCGGAGCGCGCCGCTCTCGCCGACCATCTGATGGCGAACTTCGACCGCCTTCTTGAGCGAGCGGTTTTCGTCCTTGAGCCGCCGCTGATCGAGCGCGTTCCGGAGGCTGACGAGGACCCGATCGCTGGCAAATGGCTTCTCGATGAAGTCAAAGGCGCCCTTCTTCGTCGCCTCGACCGCGGTGCTGATCGTGCCGTGCCCCGACACCACGATCACCGGCAGCGTCTCGTTCATGGCGCGAAGGCGATCGAGCACTTCCAGACCGTCCATCCCGGGCATCTTGACGTCCAGCAGCACGAGATCGGGCGCGTCGCGCTCGACGAGCGCGAGTCCTTCCTGGCCGGTCGCCGCGCCAACCACTTCATAACCTTCGTACTCGAGCGTCATCTTCAGCGAGTCGCGGATCGCGGCCTCGTCGTCAATGATCAGGATGCGGGATTTGGGCATATCTCAACTCGGGAGTCGGGGGACGGGAGCCGGAGGCCGGGAGTCGGGGCGAGACGCGACCTTCAACGTTCCTCGAGACGGACGGTTTTGATCTGGCGCTGGCTGATCGCCGGCGCAAACACGTACAGCGTCAGGATCTCGCCCGGATGCAGCGTCCGAATGACCCGACGATAGTCGGCCTGCGATTCGACGGGTTGGCGGTTGATTTCGAGCAGGATCGTGCCGCGTTCGACCTCCGAATCCGCGGAGACGGAGAGCGGCTCAACCCGCGCAATCAAGACCCCGCGCGTCGTCGCCGGCAGCCGATAGCGGTTGAACGCCGCGGCATCCAGATCGCGTACCGTCAAACCGAGCACGTCCTCTTCGATGCCGGTCGCGGCGCGGGTGACCGCGGCAGGGCGCACGTTCGCGGGGTCGGGCCGGCCGGGCCGCTCCGACAGCTTCACGCTGACCGTCAGTTCGCGGCCGTCGCGGAACACGCGCAGCGGCACGGTGGCGCCCGGCGCGCGCGCCGCAATCGCATGGCTCAACTGGTCATCGTCGCCGACTTCGAGACCGTCGAACGACAGCACCAGATCGTACGGTCGCAGTCCGACGCGGCCGGCTGGTGAATCGTCTGTCACATCCTGGATCAGTGCGCCGTGCCCGACCGGCAGCTTCAACGACTCCTGCAGGTCGGTGTCGACATCGCGGAGCGACACGCCCATGTAGCCGCGCGAGACACGCCCGCGGCTGCGCAGCTGCGGAAGGATCGCCGACGCACCATTGATCGGAACCGCGAAACCGATGTTGCTGGCGCGCGAGCTGATCGCCGAGTTGATGCCGATCACTTCGCCGCGGGTGTTGATCAGCGGACCGCCGCTGTTGCCGAAATTGATCGCCGCATCGGTCTGAATGTAGTTGTCGAGACTGGTGTCGAACAGCTTCCGGCCGACGTAGCTGACGACCCCGACCGTAACCGAATGCTCGTAGCCGAGCGGGTTGCCGATCGCGCAGACCCACTCGCCCATGCGCAGCGACGAGGAGTCGCCGAGCGGTGCGACCGGGAGGCCGTGTTGATCGTCGACCTTGATCAGCGCGATGTCCGAATCCGGATCGGTGCCGATCACGCGCGCGCGCAGCGTACGTCCGTCGGACAGCTTGACGGTGATCTTCTCCGCGCCTTCGATGACGTGATGGTTGGTGAGAATGCTGCCGTCGGCGTCGATGATGAAGCCGCTCCCGGCGCCGCGTCGCGGCGCATCGCCGCGCGGACCGCGATCCGGCAGCTCGGGACCCGGACTGCGCCCCCGCCGGCGGGTGTCGGCCGCGGTGCTCGTGGCTTCGACGTTGACGACGGCGGGGTTGACCCGCTGCACGACGTCGGCGAAATTGACCGGCAGCGCCGTCGAGCGCGCCTCCGATCGCGTCGGAGCTGAAATGGTCGGACGCGTCGGGCCGTCAGCGGTCAGCTGGCCGTCGCGCACGCCGCCGGCCAGAATCAGTCCGACCAGAAAGGCGACGACGGCGGCGAGGGCGACGGTAACGGACGTAAAACGACGCGACATTCAGCTCTCATTTTTCATTATACGAGCCAGAAATGCCGCCTCATCGAGCGTTTCCACCCCCAGCGTCCGCGCCTTTTCCAGTTTGCTGCCCGCATCCCGGCCGGCAACGAGACAGGTAGTCTTCTTCGACACCGAGCCGGCGACCTTGGCGCCGAGACGTTCCAGCGCGGCCGTAGCCTCCTCGCGCGACATCTGATCGAGCGTGCCGGTAATCACCCAGGTCTGTCCGGCGAGCGGCCCTGGCGCGTCGCCGAGCGGCGCCTGGCTTTCGAGGTTGACGCCAGCCTCCGCCAGGCGGTCGACGAGCGCGCGATTCTCTGGACGATCGAAGAAGCTGCGCACCGACGCGGCCACCACCGGACCGATCTCGGGCACCGATTGCAGTGCCTCGATCGGCGCGTCGATGATCGCCGGCAGCGTGCGAAACGCGCGCGCCAGCGTCGCCGCGGCTTTTTCGCCGACATGGCGAATCCCCAGCCCGTAAAGAAGCCGGGAGAGGTCGTTGCTCTTGCTTCGCTCGATCTGCTCGACGACGTTCCGGCCGACCTTTCCGAGCTTCCGCGGTCGTGCGTTCTCGGACCGGGGATCCTTCGGCGTGACGACCAACGATTCGAGCTGCGCGCTGGTCAGCCGGTAGATGTCCGAAAAGTCGTGGACCAGGCCGTGATCGATCAGCGCTTCGATCAGCGACTCGCCCAGCCCTTCGATGTTCATCGCGCCGCGCGAGCAGAAATGACCGAGGCTCCGTCGGATGCGCGCCGGGCACGACGTGTTCTCGCAGCGCCAGACCACTTCTTCCTCGTCGCGTACGAGCTGGCTGCCACACTCCGGGCACTCGGCCGGCATGACAAACGGCTGGCTGTCCGCGGGGTGCGGCAGGATCGGCTTGACGACCTTGGGGATGACGTCGCCCGCTTTTTCAATCAGCACGCGATCGCCGGCGCGGAAATCTTTCCGCGCGATATCTTCCGCGTTGTGGAGTGTCGCCATCGAGATCGTCGAACCGGCCAGGAAGACGGGCTCGAGGACGGCATATGGGGTCACCGCACCGGTCCGTCCCACGTTCACCCGAATCTCACGGAGCGTGGTCGTCGCCTGCTGCGCCGGGAACTTGAAGGCCGTGGCCCAGCGCGGAAACTTGGCGGTGGTGCCCAGACGACCGCGCAGCGCGAGGTTGTCGACCTTGATGACGACGCCGTCGGTCTCGAATTCGAGCGTGCGCCGCTTCTCCGCCCATTCCTCGCAGAAGGCTGAAACGGCGGCAATCCCCTCGCAGCGCCGCCAATGCGGTTCCACCGGCATCCCCCACGCGCGCATCGTCTCGAGCGTGTCCGCGTGCGAGCCGGCCGCGGCATCGTCGCTGCCCGTACTCGCGGTGGCGCCGGTGACGAGCTGATAGAAGAACGCGCCGAGCCGGCGTTTCGAGACGAGCGCCGGATCCAGATTCCGCATCGTGCCGGCCGCGGCGTTGCGCGGATTCGCAAACAGCGGCTCGCCGGCCTCCTCGCGTTCGCGGTTCATGCGAAGGAACGCGGACTTGGGCAGGAACACTTCGCCGCGCACTTCGATCCGTCCCAACGGTCCGCCGCGCAGCCGGAGCGGCAGCGTCCGAATCGTGCGGACGTTGGCGGTGACCTCTTCGCCGCGCGTCCCATCGCCTCGGGTCGCGCCGCGGACGAGCACGCCGTCCTCGTAGGTCAGCGCGATGCTCAGGCCGTCGATCTTGAGTTCGGCGACGTAGGAAACGGCCGCCTCTCCGAGCCCCGCGCCTTTGCGGACGCGTTCGTCAAACGCGACGAGTTCCTCGTTGTTGTAGGCGTTGTCGAGACTGAGCATCGGCGTGATGTGCTCGACGGTCGCGAAGCCTTCGACCGGACGGCCGGCGACGCGCTGCGTCGGCGAGTCGGCCGTGATCAACTCGGGGTGGGCGGCTTCGAGACGCTCGAGTTCGTGCAGCAGCCGATCGAACTCCTCGTCGGAGATCTCGGGGTCGTTGTGGATGTAGTAGCGTTCTTCGTGGTGCCGAACCGCTTCGCGCAGTTCGCGCACGCGGTCGGCCGGCGCGGTCACCGATCCCGGGACAGCACGTAATCCGGCAGCGCCAGGAGCGCGTCGCGCTCGGCGCTGGGCGGAAAGCCGTAGAGCGGTTTCTTGGCCTGCTCCGCAAATTCGACCGCCCGATGGTAGGCGTATTCGATTGAGCGGCGGCTCCGCAGCATCGCCATGATTTCGGCCCACTGTTCTTCGGTGGCCGTCCGCGAGGCGATGATCTCGCGCACGATCTGTTCGGCGCGCTCTTCGCCTTGCTGCAGCAGGTGAATCAGCGGCAGCGTCATCTTGCCTTCGCGGAGATCGGCGCCGACGGGTTTGCCGAGCGCTTGGAGATCGCCGGTGAAATCCAGGAGGTCGTCGACCAGCTGGAAGGCGATGCCGAGGTTGAACCCGTACTCCTGAAGCGCCTGTTCCTGTTCCGCGTTCACCTTGCCGAGCATGCCGCCGATTTGCGCACAACCGCCGAAGAGATAGGCCGTCTTGCGGCGGATGATGTCGAAGTGCTCTTCCTCGGTAATCCCGGCGTCGCCGTTTTTCGTGAGCTGAAACAGCTCGCCCTCGATCATCCGCAAGGTGACATCGCAGAGCACGCGCACGAGTTCGAGCGTGTCGTGCGTCAGCGCCATGGCCATCGATTTGATGTACAGGTAATCGCCGAGGAGCACGGTGATGTCGTTGCCCCAGCGCGAATGGACGGCCAGGCGGCCGCGGCGCAGTTCCGAGTCGTCGATGATGTCGTCGTGAACCAGCGTCGCGGTGTGAATGAACTCGACGACCGCCGCATACAAGACAGCGCGATCGCCCTGGTACCCGGCGAGCTTCGCGGCCATCAACAGGACCGCCGGCCGGACTCGTTTCCCGCCGCTCGTCTGAATATAGCGGCCGATCTGCGGGATCACGGCGACCTGCGATTCGACGTGACGGACAAACTCGCGGTCGACCTGCTCGAGGTCGCCGCGGATGGACTCGAAGATCTGGGACAGGGCCGGCGTTTTTTCCACAGCGGGTCAGTGAAACTCTATCACGGCCGGAAGAGGCGATGAAAGTTGGCCGACGTGTGCCGGACCACCTCGCCCACCTCGACGTGATGGATGTTTGCCAGGGCCGCGGCGACCAGCGGAACATATGCCGGCTCGTTCCGCTTACCGCGGTGCGGAATCGGTGCGAGAAACGGGCTGTCGGTCTCGATCAGGAGCCGGTCGAGCGGCACCAGCCGTGCCGTCTCACGTAACGCGTCGGCCCGGTTGAAGGTGATGATGCCGGCGAGCGAGATGTAGAACCCCAGGTCCAGGCCGGCTCGCGCCAGCGCGTCATCTCCGGTAAAGCAGTGGAGCACGCCGCGAAGCGCCCCTCCGCCCTCCGTACGCAGAATCTCGAGGGTGTCCGCGTCGGCCTCGCGCGTGTGAATGACGATGGGGAGATCGAGTGCGCGGGCGAGGCGCGCCTGCCCCCGGAAGACGGCCTGCTGGACGGCCCGCGGCGAGTAATCGTAGTGATAGTCCAGCCCCGCTTCGCCGATCGCCACCGCGAACGGCGTAGCCTGGATCTGATCGCGGACGACCGACGCCGCACGCTCGGGATCGGCCGCGTACTCATGCGCCTGATGCGGGTGCACACCGACCGCAACGCGGATATGCGGCCACAGACGATGGAGCCGCTCGGCCTGCGCCGCTTCCTGCGCGTTGCCGGCTTCCAGGATGACGAGCGCCGCGTCCACATCGGCGGCGCGCGCCCGCTCGACCACCGCCTCGAGGTCGTCGCGGAACGTTTCGTCGGCCAGATGACAATGAGAATCGATCATCGCAGGCCAGAGGCAAGGCGCGGTGAGCGCAGCAGATCGAGAAACGCGGTCCAGCGTGCGCCACTCGTCGCGCCGCCCTTCGACTCGACGTACGCCTTCACCAGATCCTTCCCGAGGTTGTAGTTGATCACGTAGCTCCGATAGTCGTCCATGAAACGCGTGCGTTGCTCCGCACGCGGCGGTGACATCAACGCAAACCGCGTCAGCCACTCCGCCGCCGCGGCACGAGTGATCGCTCCGTTCAAGTAGCGCCGCGCCGCCTCGTTGCCGGCATAGGACAAGCGGTCGACCAATGCCTGCACCTCGTAGTACTCGGCAGCCGTTTGCGGGTTCAATCCGGCCGCGGGAAACAGGCGCTCGCGCTCGAAGGCCACCCGCTCGTCGCCCGGAAACGCGACCTCGATGCCGTAGTTGGCGCTGCCCTCGGCAATGAGCGACTGAGGCGAGAAGAGCGGGTAGATGGTCATCTCGACCCAGCCGCGGTCGCGGACCAGCGTCTGCTCGAGCAGGACGTTGTAGACGTGGTGCCCCGGATACCCCTCGTGGCACGCCAGATCGACGGCGCGATCGATGTAGATCGGCAGATCGGTATTGACTTGAATCAGGCTGGCAAACTGCCCCTGATACCAGTTGTAGCCGCTCCACGATTTGTTGGTGACGTATTCCACCGTGAACCGCTCGTCGGCGGGCAGGGTGACGTGCTGCAGCGTCCGACGGCGGCACTCGCCAATCGCGATCGAAAAGACGTCGGCGAGCCGATCCGTGGGAATGACGAAGCGCTGCCGGAACCGCTCCAGCCGATCGATCAGCGGTTCGCTGCCTGGCAACCGCCGATTCAGCGCATCGATCGTCGACTGGAAGTAGGCATCGGGATGTGACGGCGCGACGGCGTCGTAGAGTGCGCGCGATTCTTCATCAAATGAGAAGCGCGCGCCCTGGAGCATGCGCACGCGCACGCGCAGTGCCGACAGCTGCTTGAGCAGATACTCCTTGCGGAGTTGCAGATCGGGCAGGCTGAAGCCTGCCCCTACACCCGAACGATCGCTGGGCAGGCTGAAGCCTGCCCCTACGCCTGTGGCGACGGCCTGGAGATCGCGCAGCAGGCGATCGGCATCCGTGGCGATGTCGGCGAGCGATCGCTTCTCCCGCTCGGCGGCGGTCTTCCATGCTTCCGGCCCGTAATACGCGTCGACGTACGCGGGATCGTGCTGGCCAAGAGCCAGCACGATCCGCACGTAGCGTTCGGCGATTTGATTGAGTGGGGACACGGACTGCGCCTGCAGCGGCCAGCCGCCGCCGAGACACGCGGCGCCAAGGAGGACCGCCGTCAGACGAGACAGGAGGGCTCCGCGCGCCGGCATCGGCGGAACGCTAGCGAACCCGCGCGCCCGGTGGCAGCGCTTCTTCGAAGCTGACGAGCACCGGCTTGCCGCCGTCGACGCTGCCGGCCAGCACCATCCCCTGCGATTCGATGCCCATCAACTTCGCCGGCGCGAGATTGAAGACGATCGCAATCGTGCGGCCGATGAGCGCCTCGGGCTCGTACGCCTCGGCGATCCCGGCCACGATCGTCCGTTGATCGACGCCCGTATCCACCGAGAGCTTCAGCAGCTTCTTCGACTTCGGGACGCGCTCGGCGGCCAGGACCCTGGCGACGCGCAGTTCGACCTTCATGAAGTCGTCTATCGAAATCTTGTCGCCCGCCGGAGCGGCCGTCGGCGGCGGCGCCGCTGCCGCCGCCGGGTGATGCGCGGGCGGAGCGGCGGGCACTGCCGGCCGCACTGATTCGTCACTCACCGTTGAACTCTCCTTCCGCGGCCAGAGCGGCCCCTCGACGGCGAGCCTGCGCTCGCCGTGGTTCCGCCACTGCCCATCACGATCCAGATGCAGGTTGGCGCCGGACACACCCACTCGGCGCAGGATCTCCGCCGACGCCGCCGGCATGATCGGCGTCAGCAACACCGCCGCCAGACGAATGGCCTCGGCGCTGTCGAACAGCGCCTGCGACAAGCGATCGGCGTTCGCCGGATCCTTGGCCAGCGTCCACGGCGCGGTTTCGGCAATGAACTCGTTGGTCGCATCGACGATCCGGAACGCCGCCGCCGCTCCTTCGTGGAGCGCCAGCGCTTCCATGCTGCCTCGATAGCTCGCCACCGCTTCTTCGGCCACGTGTGTCAGCCGCCCGGGCGCGGCGCCAGACGGACGGAGCACACCCTGCCGGTACCGCTCCGCCATCGACGCGACGCGGCTCACCAGATTGCCGAGATTATTGGCGAGGTCGGCGTTGTACCGTTCGTCGTAGCGGTCCCACGAGAAGTCGCCATCGCCGCCGAACGGAATTTCCTTCACCAGATAGAGGCGCAGCGGATCGGCGCCGAAGCGGCGTGCCGCCTCCACCGGATCGATGACCGTGCCGAGCGATTTGCTCATGCGCTGGCCATTCACGGTCATGAAGCCGTGTCCGAAGACCTTCTTCGGCAGCGGCAGATTCGCCGCCAGCAGCATCGCCGGCCAGATGACCGTGTGAAACCGCGTGATGTCCTTGCCGATCAGATGCAGACTCGCCGGCCACCAGTGCTCGAGCAGCCGCTCGTCCGTCCCCAGTCCGACCGCCGACGCGTAGTTGACCAGCGCATCGAACCAGACGTAGGCGACGCTGTCGGCGTCGAACGGCAGCGGAATGCCCCACGACTGCCCGGCACGGCTGATCGAGATATCGTCGAGGCCCCCTTCGACGAGACGAAGAATCTCGTTCCGGCGCGGCTCCGGCTCGATGAACTCGGGATGCGCCGCATAGTGCTGCAGCAGCCGGTCCTGATATTTCGACAGACGGAAGAAATGGTTCCGTTCCTTGATCCATTGCGGCTCGAGCGTCGGATGCAGCGGACAACGGCCGTTGACGAGATCCTTCTCCTGCTTGAAGGCCTCGCAGCCCACGCAGTACCAACCCTCGTAGACGCCGTCATAGATCTCGCCCGTGGCGAAGAGCCGTCGTGAGATCTCGGACACACCCGCACGGTGCCGCGGCTCGGTCGTCCGAATGAAATCGTCGAAGGAAATGTTGAGCGCGCTCCAGCTCGCTCGAAACACCTGCTCCATTTGATCGCAATAGGCGAGCGGCGAGAGCCCTTCTTCGATCGCCTTCTTGTAGACATTCTGGGAGTGCTCGTCGTTCCCCATCAGAAAGCGGGTCTCGACGCCGGCCAGACGCTTGTAGCGGGCGATGACGTCGGCGCAGACCTTCTCGTAGGCCGTGCCGAGATGCGGGCGGCTGTTCACGTAATCGATCGCGGTGGTGATGAAGAAGCGGCTCACTGGATGTTTCCGGTTTCCTTGAAACTGCAGTATTTCGCGTCGCCCAGAATGATGTGATCGATCACGTCGATACCAATCAGCGTCCCGCCGGCCACCAGCCGTCTGGTCAGTCCCTCGTCATCCGGACTCGGGGTCGGATCGCCCGACGGATGATTGTGGAAGACGATGACCGAGGAGGCGGCACCAAGCATCGCCGTCCGAAACACATCGCGCGGTTCGACCACCGTCGAATTCAGCGTCCCTGAGGCGATGACCGTGGTCTGCAACACGCGATGTTTGGCGTCGAGCAGCACGACGCCGAACTGCTCGACCGGCCGCGCGCCAAACCTTGGTAATAGATACGCCGCCGCATCGCGAGGTGTTCTGAGTTGCAGCCGCGCGCTCGGACCGTGCGCCAGCGTTCGACGCCCCACTTCAACCGCGGCCAGGAGTTGCGCCGCTTTCGCCGGTCCGATGCCGGCCACCCGCGACAGCTCCCCGGCTGTGGCGCGGGCCAGACCGTGGAGACCACCCCGGCTCGCCAGCAGCGCGTTCGCGACTTCGAGGGCATCGGCGCCGCGCGCCCCACTGCCCAGCACCAGCGCGACCAGTTCGTTGTCTCCGAGCGAACCCACGCCGTGCCGTACGAGTTTTTCTCGCGGACGATCGTCTGGCGACAGCTCTTTCATCGTACTACACCAAGAACGGAACGCGTATACTTCGAAGGATGTCGTCGCGCGTCGCTCGGCTGCTTGTGTGTCTGGTCCTCGTTGTCTGTGCCGCCTGCGGCGGCGAACCGCCACAAAAGGAAATCGAACAGGCGCGCACCGCCATCGCTGCGGCGATCACCGCCGGCGCCGAGAAGTGGTCCAGCGAGGAACTGACCGCCGCGCAGGACGCCCTCAAGCAAGCCGACGAAGCCGTCAATCAACGCGACTACCGGCTGGCGCTCAACCACGCGCTCGACAGCCTTGAACGCGCGCAGAACGCCGCACGCGAGGCGACCGCCAAGAAGACCCAGGCCAAGGAACAGGCCGACCGTGGCATCGGCTCGGCAACCGCCGCCCTGAACACGACGCGCGCCAAAATCAAAGCCGCGGAAGGACACGCGCCGGCCAAGACGCTGAACGCGGCCCACGCGGCGGTGACCACCGCCGAAGAGCGCGTGCAAGAAGCGCGCGCAGCGTACGAGAAAGGCGACTGGCCGGCCGCCGGCGCCGCCACCGCAAGCGCCATGCAAACGCTCAGCACGGCAAATGCGGATCTCGACGCCGCCTACCCGCCCCCACCCG
>JADMIO011575592.1_pt1 | contig 57741 bp, 97 predicted proteins | sample 8958161 | NCBI WGS metagenome assembly JADMIO01 (sample SAMN16585339, study PRJNA669376) | soil metagenome | isolation source: Crop rotation soil | place: USA: Cullars Rotation, Alabama | collected 2011 | reverse complement strand
CGCGACAACTTGTCCACGTGGAATTCTAAGCTTAGGATCCCAATGTGCTGGAAAGCTTCCGTTCGCATTACGAGCAAAAATCTTACTACCCCCTAGGTCAAAACCGTATGGAACTGAAGACCCTGTCAGGCGGAGAGAACGCCCCGCCAGAGCCCGACTGGGCCGCGATTTACACTGACGATATCGACCAAGCGACCGCAAAAGAGCACTGGCGCGCGGTTGTGTCCGAAATGCGCGAAGCCGGCACGGTTACAGTCGTCAACGGGCACGCCATTCAGCGGTTAATCCAGTTCCGGATCGAATTCGACCGCGCTGCTCGGAACGTGGCTGAGCAGGGCAAGATTATCCGGGCGAAGAGGACCAAGGCCGCGGCGATCAACCCGGAGTGGACTTGCATGAAGCAGGCCGGAGAGGCTGTGGCCGATATTGAGGCCGAACTGGGGCTTAGCCCGCGCCGTCGGAGCGCGGTCGGCAAGGTACAGCGTGCCAAGCGAAAAATTACCGCCGCAGACAGTTATCTCAAACCAGTTTCCAGATGACCCGAACGACCCGACAACGGCCTGGGCGCGGAATGTTGTTAGCGGCCAGATCGTAGCCGGGCGACATACGGTAGCGGCGGCGGAGCGCCACCTTCGGGATTTGCGTGACGGTCCAAAACGCGGGCTCGTCTGGCGACCGGAGGCGGCGAACCACGCCATCGAGTTCTTCCCGGCTATCCTGACGATCACGGCCGGCGCGAAAGCTGGGCAGCCGTTCGATCTTCTGCCTTGGACCATGTTCTGTGCTGGGTCGCTTTTCGGTTGGTATCGCGACAGCGGTCGTTTGCGGTTCCGTCACGGCTGGTTAGAGACCGGGAAGGGGCAGGCTAAGTCCCCGTTCATGGCGGCCGTGGGGCTTTACTGCGTGGGCTTCCGTGGTACTCAACGCGCCGAAGGGTACGCGATCGCCTGGGACAAGGATCAGGCCAACGTCCCGTTTAAGGACGCCGTCGCGATGTGCCGCGCGCGCATCCCCGACCACGACGAAGACGACACGCTTGAGGCCCGCGGCGTCGTTGTTATCCGCGGCGCCCTCGACAATGCGTGGAAGATCGAGTTCCCGGAAACGAATTCCAAGTTTCAGTCGCTCGCGAATGGCGAGAATATCTCTGGTCCACGACCGTGCTTCGTGCTCGCAGACGAGATCCACGAGTTCAAGTCTGGCGATCCCATCGAGACATGGAAAAGCGCTATCACCAAGATGCCGGGCGATGCGCTCATGCTTATGGGGACGAACACCCCGTCGAGCGCACAAATCACTGGCAGCGATTATTCGGATTTTTACCAGAAGGTCGCCACCGGCGAGCACGTCGACGACGAGGCCTTTTCGTTCATCGCCCGCGTCGACAAGGCCGACGATCCGTTCAATGACGAAAGCTGCTGGCCGAAATCGTTGCCAGCGCTCGGGATAACCTTCCCGGTTGAGAACATCCGAGGGCAGGTGTCGACGGCCAAGGTGCTGCTGTCGACGGCGCTATCGGTGAAACGGCTGTACTTCGGCATCCCGATCGGCACGACCGGTTTCTGGATTGCCGAAGAGGCGTGGGTCGCCGTTCAGGGCAAGGTCGACCCAGGGGAGTTTCGCGGCTGCCGGTGTTGGCTGTCGCTCGACCTATCGCAGAAGAACGATCTTACCGCACTCACGGCGATCTGGCTGAAGGACGGCAAACTCTACGCCTACACATGGTACTGGACCGCGAAGGATGGACTTGAAGAGCGGGCCCTTCGCGATAAGGCGCCATACACATTGTGGGTCGAGCAGGGGCTCCTGAACGCCGTTCTTGGGCCCGTGATCGATAAGGAGTTCGTCGCTGGGAAAGTGGCGAAAATATGCGCTGAGCACGACGTCGAAAGCCTCTCATTCGACCCAGCCAGCATCGACGACTTCATCCGCGCCTGTGGCAAGGTTGGACTTTCCGTCTGGAGATGGGAAGGCCCCGACAAGCCGAGCGGTTCTGGGCTGAAGCTGGTCAGCCACGCGCAGGGCACGCGCGTCGTCTTCGAAGACAAGCAGCTTTGCATGCCGCGTTCGGTCGAGCGGCTTGAAGACAAGATCCTGAAATCCGGAATCGTCATCGATCATTCGCCTGTGACCTACATGTGCGCGTCGAACGCGATCCTGGTCACGGATGCGCAGAAGAACCGCGCATTCGACAAGAAACACTCGCGCGGCCGCATCGATGGTCTTGTGACGCTCGCCATGGGTACGGGCTCAGCGCTCGCCGACACAGAGCCGAAGCAACTCCAATACCAGTGCCTTTTCGTCTGAAGGAAAGCCGATGAACCGCGCCTATTCCCTTCTCTCGGTCAAGTCGATCGAAGAGGTTGACGACCAGCGAGTCATTCGCGGGACGGCCACGACGCCAGAACCGGATCGCTATGGCGATATCGTCGATCCGATGGGTGTCCAGTTTAAGAACCCGCTGCCTCTGCTGCACCAACACGATTCGAAGCGGCCGGTCGGCACAGTCAAATTCGACAAGCCCACCAAAGACGGAATTACATTCGAAGCTCGCATCGCCAAGATTGCGGAGCCGGGCGCGCTGAAAGAGCGTGTCGACACCGCTTGGGGCGAGATCAAGGCCGGGCTTGTGCGTGCGGTCAGTATCGGATTCCGCGCGCTCGAATATTCCTTCATGGAAGACGGCGGCATCCGCTTCATGGCTTCCGAAGTGTTGGAATTGTCCCTCGTGACCGTGCCGGCAAACTCCGGTGCGTTCATCACAGAAATCAAGTCGATCGACGGCCCAATGCTTGCCGCGTCCGGCAAAAAGCCAGGGCCCGCTGATCGACCTGTTGCCCCCGGCGCCACGGGAAAAACAACGAAACCCGTAAAGGCCAAGGAGGCCAGAGAAGTGAAGAAGCCCATTAGCGAACAGATCGCCGCGTTCCAAGCGACGCGCGACACGAAGTCCGCGCGCATGGATGCGATCATCGACCAGTCGGCAGAGAAGGGTGAGACCCTCGATGCCGAACAGAAAGAGGAATACGACACGCTTGAGCGCGAAGTGAAGGAAGTCGACGAGCATCTTGTCCGCCTCCGCGCGCGAGAGAAGTCTGCCCTGACGACCGCCAAAGAGGTCAAGGGCGGCAACGAGGCGGAAGGCAATGAGTCCCGCAGCAATGGTCGGAACTCGATCATCCAGGTGCGCGGCTCACAGCTTCCGAAGGGTGTCGGGTTTGTGCGCCTTCTCGGCGCGCGGTTCATGGCGAAGGAAGACGGCTGCTCGCCGGCCGACATCGCTATCTCCAAAGGCTGGGGCGACGATCTCGTTTCCATCCTGAAAACCCCCCGAAGCGTGATCACGAAGGCTGCGATCGGTGCCGCTACGACGACCGACTCGACTTGGGCCGCGCCGCTGGTCACGTATCAAAACCTTCAAGGCGAATTCATCGAACTGTTGCGCGCCAAGGAGCTCATCTCCCGCATTCCTGGACTGCGCCGCGTTCCGTTCAATGTGAAAGTGCCTCGCGAAACTGGCGAGACGACCGGCTACTGGGTTGCGCAAGCGTCGCCGAAGCCCGTCAGTAAGGGCGCGTTCGACACCGTCACGCTCGATTGGAACAAGGTCGCGGGCATCACCTTCCAGACTCAGGAATTGCTGAAATTCTCGCAGCCCAATTCCGAGCAGTTGCTGGTCAACTCACTGACCAAGGCGCTGATCAAACTCGTCGACAAGGACTTCCTCGACCCGGCGAAGGCTGTCGTGACTGGCGAGTCGCCGGCGTCTATCACCAACGGCTCGACGTCCATCGCGGCTAGCGGCACGACTGCCGATGCGTTCCGCGCGGACTTCGCCGACCTGTTGGCGGCATACACGATGGCGAACTACACGCTGGACGATCTCGTCATTGTCATGAGCCAAAGTCAGGCGCTGCGGTTGGGCTTGATGCGCAACGACTTCGGCGTCAAGGAATTCGCTGACGTCAACAAAGACGGCGGGTTCATCGAGGGTATCCCGGTCGTGACGACTGAGAATATCGCCTCCAATGGCGGGTCGCCGGCGGATGGTTGGATCATCGTCGCTCTGTCGGCAGGCAACATCCTGCTCGCGGATGACGGTGGGGTCGACGTCGACATCTCCACCGAAGCGTCCATCCAAACGGATAGCGCTCCGGATTCTCCGCCAGGCGCCGGCACGGTGCTTGTGTCCTTGTGGCAGAACAACATGGTCGGCATCCGTTGCGAGCGCTTCGTGACGTGGGTGAAGGCCCGCACGAACGCAGCCGTCTACATCACCGGCGGCAATTACGGGAACTAGCCTTAAATGATGACATCGCCGAGCTTGCGGAGTTCGTAGGCTCGGCGATTGTTTCACAGGAAACGTTTTATGCCAGTTGAGATGCAAGCGCTTCGTCGGCACTACCACAGGCCCCATCGAAAGGAATACGCGAAGGGCGAGCCCTTCACTGTGGGGACGGAAAATGAGGCGGAGAGCCTTGTCCGCCATCGTAGGGCCGCGCGGGTGGGCACGGTCGCCAATCCATCGGACCTGCCGACCAAGGTCATGGGCGAGGCGCTGACGGCCGAAGGTAACGAACCGGCCCCTTTGGAAGCATCCCCGCGCCCGCGGCGCGCATACCGCCGCCGCGACATGACGCCGGAAGATTAGCCGGCTGGCCGGACTGGTCAGGTTGGCCTGTCGTAATTGTTGCGAGCGGTCCCTCGGCTAAGAAGACCGACATCACAGCCCTAAAGGGTCGCGTCAAAGTCGTCGCGATCAAGCAAAGCATAGACCTCTGTCCATGGGCCGATGCAGTGTATGGTTGCGATGCCGCTTGGTGGCGCTTCCGCGAAGGGCTGTCGGCGTTCAACGGATTTAAGATTTGTCACGACGGTAACGGCCTAGATTATCCCGGCCTGCTGAAAGTAAAAATCAAGCGCGACGGTCGCGAATTCTCAGACGAGCTCCAATTCTCCACTGATACTATCGGCGGCGGTGGTAACAGCGGCTTTCAAGCGTTGAATCTTGTCGCACTTTTCGGTGGCAGCCCGGTTTTTCTTGTCGGCTTCGACATGCTTGGCGCGCATTGGTACGGGCGGAATACATGGCCGGGCGCCAATAACCCGATCGATAGAAACTTCCACCGGTGGATGGCCGCATTTGGACGCGCCGCGCCGGTGCTGAAGGATCGCGGAATATCGGTGTTCAACCTATCGCCCTTGTCGGCGCTCAAATGCTTTCCACGGATTACGGTCGATCAGGCCATCGAGAGAATCGCATGAAGTTTAAGGCTTCGGTCTATATCGGTTTCGACCCTCGCGAGACCGAGGCGTACTCGGTCGCTAGGCATTCGGCACTCAGGTGCCTGTTATCTCAAACGCCCGTGCGCGGCCTCGTTCTCTCGACGCTAACGGCGCAAGGGCTCTACACGAGGCCGACGAGCATTCCCGACGGTCGCCTCTGGGATGATATTTCAGACGCGCCCATGTCGACGGAGTTCGCCATATCGCGCTTCCTCGTGCCGCACCTCGCGAGCTCGGGCTGGGCGCTGTTCATGGACGGAGACGTGCTTGTTCGGAAGAATTTGGACCAGATTTTCGCGCTCGCCGATCCGTCTAAGGCGGTGATGGTGGTCAAGCACAATCATCAGCCAGCGAATGCGACCAAGATGGCCGGGCAACCACAGACGTCCTATCCGCGCAAGAACTGGTCGAGCGTTTGTCTTTGGAACGTCGGGCACAAAGCCAACGCAGCGCTCACGCTCGATTACATCAATTCGGCACCGGGTCGCGACCTTCACGCCTTCAAGTGGCTGGACGATGACCTCATCGGTGAGTTGCCGGCGGAATGGAACTGGCTCGTCGGTCATTCCGACCCAAGCATTGATCCGTCCATCGTACACTTCACAGACGGCGTGCCCACAATGCCGGAGCGCGAGAATTGTGCTTACGCTGACGAATGGCGCGGCGAGCTGATGCGGTGGGCGGCCTGAAATATCACGTCGTCACCACAATGAACGCCACTGGTTGGAAGCAGACCGGTCGCCGTATGGTGGCATCCTTCATGGACCGGTGGCCGGAAGACGCGAAGCCGCTGACGATTTACGCGGAAGGCTTCTGGCCGGATGTGACCGGCGTGGCGGTGCGCGCGCTCCCGGCCTGGCTTGACGAGTTCAAGGGCCGTCACTGCACACCGGACAAGAATGGATTCCGCACGCCAGGCGCATATAGCTACCGCTATGACGCCGTCAGGTTTGCGCACAAGGTCGCGGCAATTACTGACTACGGGGCCGAACTCAGCGATGGCGTGATGGTGTGGCTCGATGCCGATACCTTCACGCATGCCAGCGTCTCGGTCGATTGGCTCGCGAAGCTGTTCCCGCCGCCGGCCTACATCGCGTGGCTCGACCGACTGAATTGTTACCCCGAATGCGGTGTGATGATGTTTCGGTGCTCGCACCCATATCATCATCCCTTTCTTGAAAGCTTCCGCGACCTCTACGCGTCTGATCGCTTGTTTGCTCTGCCGGAGACGCACGACTCGTTCGCGATCCAGCATTTGATCGATCGCGCAGTCACGAGCGGCAAGATCCCGCGGCCAGCCAGCCTGTCAGGCGCGGCGGTGCGGTCGTCGCACCCGGCAGCGAATGGGCCGCTCTCAGAGCGCATGGATCATCTGAAGGGCGAGAGGAAGCGGACCGGCCGCACGCCAAAGGAGCAGCGCTACATCGTTAGAGACGGAAACCCTTACTGGATATGAGCCTAACCTTCAAAGAAGACGGCAACAGGCTCATGCGCCGCGTCCAGGGCTACCACGACCTGAGACTCGATGGGATCGGCGATCTCATTCACCGTGCGCGCGGTGCGACCGTCTTCGACATAGGGTGCAACCGCGGTCTGGCCGGTTTCGAATTCGCAGTGAATGGCGCGACCCGCGTGATGGGCTGCGACAATTACGAAGACGGGATTACGGTGTGCCGTCACCTGTTCTGTGATCTCCGCGCGGTAAAGCACCGGTTCGAAGTTGTCGATCTCACCGGCGGCGAGACTGCGATGCGTAAGGCATTCGGCGACGACGCCAACCTGCGGCACGACATCGTTCTGCTACTGGCGGTTTATCACAAGCTGAAGCGCATCATGCCGGCCGACGCGCTCTCAAAGCTCGTGCGCTACTTCGGCGGCAGGACGGCACAGTATCTCGGCTGGCGCGGCTACCAAGAGGAAATGGCGCAGCTCGACAAGGACTTCGGCGCGGTCGGGCTGGTGCGCATTCAAACGTCCATGATTTCGGATATCCAGCCCGCCGCTATTTGGGCAAGGCGTTGATCCATATCGGGGCGTGGGTCTGGGGCAACAAATACGCTCCGCACTATATCGATCGGTTGCGCGCGGGCATATGGCGTCATATGCAAGAGAAGCGACGCTTCCACGTCTGGGCTCCAAGTCCAGAGGATCTTCACCTCACCAAAATACAAGGCTGTTTCGCTCGTCTCCGAACGTTCGATCCGGATTGGCAGGCGCAGCAAGGGATTGAAAGAGGCGACCGGATCGTCGTTCTCGATCTCGACTTGATCGTCACAGGTCCGCTGGACGAACTGTTTTGCAGCGACGATCCATTCACGATTCTGCAGGGCATCAATGCCACGAACCCTTGCCCCTATAATGGGAGTGTATGGTGTCTGCGCGCAGGCTATCGACCGGATGTGCAGTCTGAATTCACTTTGGAGAAGGCCAGAGCTGCTCCCCATTACGCCTTCCCAGACGACCAGGCGTGGCTGGCACACACACTGCCTGGCGCAGCGTCGTTCGGGCCTCACAACGGCGTCTACGGCTTCCAGAAACGGGGCTGGCCGACAGGCAACACGCTTCCAATGGGCGCAAAAATCGTCGCGTTCCCCGGCCATCGCGACCCAGCGCAGTTCATACATCTGCCGTGGGTGCGCGATCATTGGCGGACATGAGGTTTACAGGCGGGCTTCCCGAGACGGCATGCGGGATGGGCTCAACTCTCGCCACGACCACGCATCTGCGGAGAGAATTGCCGACGCTTCTACGATCGCTGTGCGTGCGCTCAATGCTCGATGCCCCGTGTGGCGATTTCCACTGGCTGTCCAAAACCGACCTAAGCGGAATCGCCTATACAGGAATAGACAGCTCGCCGAACAATCTCGCGGCGGCGCGTGCAAAGGTTCTCGTGGACGGGTGCGCGCCAGCGTCACAACTGTTCATCAAAGGCGACATTGCGGCGGACATCTTGCCGTCGGCCGATATCATGCTGTGCAGGGATTTCCTGCAGCATCTTCCTAACGCGAAGGCGTTCTCCATCTTGAAGCGGGTGCAAGGCGCGGCCCCATTGTTTCTGCTTACGTCGCACGATGCGGAGGTCAACACGGACATCGAACGCGACGGCGATTTTCGTCCGCTGAACCTTACGGCGCCACCGTTCTCTTTGCCGCCACCGTTGCATGCCATTGAAGACCCGCCGGGGAGCCAGCGCATTCTCGGCCTGTGGTCGCGGGAAGCGCTGGAAAGTCTTGGCGGGTGATCCACGCCCGCGCCCATGTTGACGCGGATTGCGTCATAGGACCGTGCACCGCGATCTGGCAGTTCGCGAGCGTTATTCGCAAGGCAACGATCGGCACCGGTTGCAACATCGGCAGTGGCGCGATTATCGACGGCGCATCTGTTGGGGATCGAACTCTGGTCGGCGCCGGGGCGCAATTGCACCCAGGCACAAGAATCGGCAACGACGTGTTCGTCGGGCCCGGCGTTATCTTCTGCAATGACCTCTGGCCGCAAACTGGCAAACGCGGGTTTGATCTTCGTGCACTTCTCGACGAGGGGAAGGCGACGGTGATTGTGGAAGACGGAGCTTCGATAGGTGCCGGGGCTATCATCTTGCCAGGCGTGACAATCGGGGCGGACGCCATGGTTGCTGCGGGTGTGGTGTGTCGTGCAGATGTGTTGCCGGGCATGGTTCTGCGCCGCGACGGCGACATAGACCAGATGCCGGCCGACGTTGAGAGTCGTCGGATGAGATACGCAGGTTGCTGACGGTCTCGACGGTTCTTTGGGATGCGAACAGTCAGTCGCTAAAGCATTCGCGCTGCTTCACGGATGTGTGGGCCACGCGCTTCTTCAATGGATTTCGCCGCCATCTGACGGTGCGGCACCGCAGCGTTCTGTTCACAGATCGGCAGCGGGATCTGCCGAACTGGATCGAGCAGATCGTGCAGCCCGATCTCGGTTGCAACGGTCATGGCGATTGCGTCCGGCCGTTCGAATTGAACGAGCCAATGATCTTCGCCGGTCTGGACACTATCGTCATTGGCAATTGCGATAAGTTCGCACGCTACTGTCTTGACTCGGACCGCCTCGCATTGCCGAAACATCCTTACGAGGACGTCTCGATCAACGGCGTCGTGTTTTGCCCCGCAGGCCAGCGCCGGATTTTCGACGAGTGGCGCGGCGAGAATGACATGAAATGGATGCGACGGTGGCCGCACAATCGCATCGATGAACTCTGGCCCGGCCGCGTCGTCAGTTTCAAGGCTCACGTCCGGACAGGGAATGCACGTCGGGCGCGGATCGTTTACTTCCACGGCCGTCCAAAAATGCACGAGGCGCTTGAGCATCCGTTGGTGGTCGACCATTGGAAATAGACCCTGCGAAGGTCTGCCTATGGGTTCCGAGCGACCTTAAGAAGTTTAAGCTGGATCTGTTCAATCGCATCGCGGCGCATATCGAGCGAAAGGGCGGTCTGGTAGTTCGTGACGACGAGCGCAGGCTCGACGATCTACGGGACGAGATCGTTCCCATCGTCGGATGTCACCCGCCGCTCACCGAAATGATCGTGCGGTGGAAGGTGCGCGGTCGGCCTTTCATCTACTGGGACCGCGGCTACGTTTTGCGATGGTTCGCGTCGTGCCTGCCACAACCGCCAACGATGGCGGAGAGCTACTATCGCTGGCACATAAACGGCTTTCAGCTAGAGCGGCTGCGCAATGTCCCCGACGACCGGTGGCGGCGCATGCGAACGGCTCTGCGTCCGTGGAATAAAGGCGGTCGGCACGTTGTTATCGCGGCACCGACGCAGACCTATTCGAAGTTTCACCGCTGCGAAAACTGGATCGCCGAAACGATAGCAGCGCTCGCAAAGGTCACAGACCGGCAGTTCGTCATTCGGGACAAAGAGCAATACAGACGCCGTCCAATTCAGAAAGACCTCGCCGGCGCGCACTGTCTCGTCACGCACGGCAGCAACGCGGCGAATGAGGCGGTGATCTTGGGTTGCCCGGTATTCGTCGATCGGTCCTGCGCCGCCGCTCTCGTGGGAAAGACTGACATCGCTCAAATCGAGCGCCCTGCATATCCAGAGCGACAGCCATGGCTCAATAACCTGGCCTACTCGCAGTATTCGGAGCCAGAACTTGTCGACGGAACGTTGTGGAAGCTGATCGCCTGATGGACCTATTCGGGCTGACGATCACGCGAACAAAGTCGATGGTTCCGGCGCCGTCGTATAATTACGAACAGGGCTGGCACCGCATAGTTCGCGAGCCATATTCAGGCGCGTGGCAGCGCAATATCAGTGACGTCGCGCGCGATTCAGGAGATTCGTTCTATGCGGACTTCGCTTGCAAGACACTCATCGCCAGAGACATCGCGAAGCTGCGCGTCAAACTAGTCGAGAACGACGGTGCCGGGATCTGGAGCGAAACGAATAACCCGGCCTACAGCCCGGTCCTGCGCAAACCGAACACGCACCAGACGCGCAATCAATTCTGGGAAACGTGGTTTCTTTCCAAGCTCAGCAGCGGGAATACCTATGCGCTGAAGCAGCGCGACGAACGCAACGTCGTCGTGGCGCTCTACGTTCTCCACCCGCGCCGATGCAAGCCGTACATCACGGATGACGGCGAGGTCTATTATCAACTCCGCGTCGATGCTCTGAGCGGAGTCGAGAAAGACGTCATGGTTCCGGCAAGCGAGATCATCCACGACCGGATGAATTGCCTGTTCCACGACCTCGTCGGAATTCCGCCAGTATATGCGCATGGCTTGGCGGCAGTGCAGGGCCTCAATATTCAAAACCATTCCGTGAACCTCTACGCCAACGGCGCGTCGCCGGGCGGGATATTGACTGCGCCTGGCACCATCGACGATGTCACGGCTAAGCGCCTCAAGACGGGGTGGGAAGAAAATTTCGGCGGAAAGAATTTCGGTCGCGTTGCCGTCCTCGGCGACGGGTTGAAATACGAGAAGATGGCGCTGACCTCGGTCGAGGGGCAATTGATCGAGCAATTGCGCTGGACGGCGGAAGTCGTCTGCTCGGTCTATCATGTCCCGCCGTACAAGATCGGCGTCGGAGCACTGCCGAGCTACAATAACGTCCAGGCTCTCAACGTCGAATATTATTCGCAGTGCCTGCAGGCGCTGATCGAAGACGCCGAGGAGTGTCTCGACCGCGGGCTTGGCATCGGCTGGGGTACTCAGTACGGCACCGAGTTCGACGTCGACAATCTGCTGCGCATGGACAGCGTCACGCAGGTGACGGCCGAGAAGGAAGCGGTAAGCGCTGGCATCAAGGCGCCCAACGAAGCCCGCCGCCGCTTCGACCTCAAGCCAGTGGATGGCGGCGAGGGGCCCTACCTGCAGCAACAGAATTACAGCCTCGCGGCACTCGCCAAACGCGATGCGCTCGCGGACCCATTCGGGACGGCACCAAAGCCTGTGGCAGCGTCCGCGCCTGCACCATCTGCACAACCGGAGAAGTCGATCGACGTGAAGCCGGTTAAGCGCCTATTCGCGAAGAAAGCCGCCTGATGGACCTGCAAGAAGCCTTCGATGCCGGCTTTGAGTCGGTGAAGGCATACATCGACGATGCGCTCGCCGGGTTCGAGCGGCGCGTCGCCGCAGTGGAGGCGCGCCCGCCCCAGAAGGGTGAACCAGGAGAGCCCGGCAAGAGCGTCGACCATGAATCCGTTCGGGCCATGGTGTCGGAGTCAGTCTCCAAGGCTGTTGCCGCCCTCCCGCTGACACAAAACGGCAAGGACGCAGATCCTGTGGTGATCGCGCGAATGGTGGGCGAGGCAGTCGCTGCGGTGCCGCCTCCTCAAGATGGCAAGAGTGTGGCGATCGAAGACGTCATTCCGGTCATACGAAACGAGGTCGGGAAATACCTAAGCGCCAATCCGCCAAAGAACGGCGAGCCGGGTAGAAACGCAGATCCGATCAATCCCGAGCAAGTGGCCAAGGCGGTTGCCGAATACATCGCCGCCCATCCGGTGAAAGACGGAGAGCCTGGCAAATCAATCAAGGGCAACGATGGTCGTGGGATTGCTGACACACTGATTGATCGCGACGGCAACCTTGTCGTCACGTACTCAGACGGGGCAGTGAAATGTGTTGGCCCCATTGTCGGGCGCGACGGCATCAATGGCACCAAGGGCGCCGACGGTCAGCCTGGCCTCGGTTTTGACGATATGACCGAGGATCTCGATGCTGATGGACGAACGGTCATCCGGCGATACACCCGCGGCGATCAGACCAAAGAATTCCGCCACACCTTCGCAGTCGTCCTCGATCGCGGCGTCTTCCAGACCGGCAAGACCTATGTGGCCGGTGATGGCGTGACCTGGGGCGGTTCGTTCTGGATCGCGCAACGAGAAACTGGCGATAAGCCGGAGACGTCTAACGCTTGGCGGCTCGGCATCAAACGGGGCCGCGACGGTCGCGATGGAAAGCTCGTAGCCACGCCCTCAAAGACGCCAGTGAAGGTCTGAGCGCGCCGAGGCCCACTGACCAATTTCACAAAGGAGAATCTACATGACGCTGCAGCTGTCCACTGCTGTCCGCAATGCCATGCTCGATGCCATCGAGACACAGGCAGGCACATCGGCAATTATGAAAATCCGCACCGGCACGGTGCCAGCCAACTGCGCGGCGGCCGATTCAGGCACCGTCCTGGCAACGCTAAACCTGCCATCGGACTGGATGGCCGCTGCGTCCTCCGGAGCCAAAGCGAAATCCGGCACATGGCAGGATGCGAGCGCGGACGCTTCAGGCACAGCAGCGCATTGGCGGCTTTATCAGTCCGACGGCACCACAGTTGTGGCGCAAGGAACGGTGACGGTGACGGGCGGCGCGGGCGACATGGAGGTCGATAATACCACCTTCGCCTCTGGCCAGACCTTCACGGTGAGCACATTCACCCTGACCGCGGGGAATGCATAAGGGTGACGCGCCGCTACTCGGTAGGTGGTAGCGCGAGATGACTGACCACACAGGGGCTCACACCGTGGGCTCGTCGGTTACGGTATTCGTAAAGGTCGGGACGTATGACCGTTACCCCTCTCGACCATAAGAAGGCTGTAACCAGCGGATCAGCCGTCACTACGGCGGCGATGAATAATACTGGGGCGAAAGCTCTTATCGCCGTTGCGGATTACTTCTCAACAGGCTCTCCGCCCGTTATTACGGACAGTGTTGGCGGAAATACCTGGACGGCCAGAGTAACGAAGGCGGCCGCTTCTGGGATCGTGTGGACCACGATCTACGATTGTTTAAATGGGAATGTCAGCGGCTCTCAAACCGTAACGGCGACAGGCTCTGGCGATACCCAGGCCATCACGTTATTCACACTGTCGTTTGCAGAATTCGATACCTATGCTGGGGTATCAAACAGCTTAAACAACGGCACTACGACTCAAGGGTCTGGCAGCATCACGACGAGCGCAAACGGCGCTCTCATTATTTCCGCGTTGAAGCACATCACTAACGGCACGCCGCTTGCCAGCGGCCTCACAGTTAGCGATTCCCACGTTCATGGCGTTAGCGGCGCCCAAGGTGGCGCGATAGCTTGGGGTGAACAGGCCACAGCCGGCGCTATCGACACGACATGGTCATGGGATGGGTCGGACAGTAGTCCGCACGTCTCGGCTGCGATTGTTGCGTACAATAAGATAGCCGTCGCGACTACCGGAGCAGTATCGGCGACGCTAGCGAATGTGACGCCTTCCGCAGCTGGCGCGCTTGCCATCACCGGGACGGCATCAAAGACGCTCGCCGACGTAACGGTATCGACCAATGCAAGCGGGGCTGGCACCGGCGTAGTAAACTCGACGCTCGCCAATGCCACAGTAGCTGCGTCGGGTGTACTTGCGATTGTCGGTACGACGACCAAGACGCTCGCCAATGTCACAGTTTCTGCAGTTGGCGCTCCGCCGACCACAGCAATGGGCATTGATGATCCAGAAAGGGAAGTCTACCAGCGCGGGCCCGGCGCGACGTCTCTGCTCATGCATTTCACCGGCACTTACAGCGGTGGCGCTCCCGCGTCCGCGCAGGTGAAGGTTGATATTGTCGGCGGTTCAAACCTTGTTGCCTACACGACGCTGTCGTCGTTCGCCGCATCGGGCGGAGTGTGGTCGGGCGATCTCACCGTGCCCGAAGGCACGCTGCAGACCATGCGGTACAAGGCGACCGCAAAGGAGCCGGCTAGCGGTAGCACGAGCTCACAGCAGACAACTTCATGGGTCGTCGGCTGGCGCGTTAGTACCGATGGGCAGTCTAACGCTAACTATGCCGCGCAGCTGCTGGCCTATCTCCAAAGCATTTCGAACGTACCTGTCGCAGTCAACGATTGCTATCAGAGCGCCACGACCATCGCGCAGTGGCAACCTGGCGGGGCCGCATGGAATAGCATGATGACCATCCTCAACAACCCATTCTTCGGGGTTGACCATGAGGCGGCCATCTTTTCTCAAGGCGAAGGCAATACAGGCGGCGGCGGTGGGCCGACCACCGATTACGATAATCAAGTTCGCAATGTTCGGGCGGGACTTTGGGCCATCACAGGACGCGATGCGTCCACATTCAAATTCGGCGTGTCGCTGATCGGATGCTCGATCGGTTATGGCGACTCCGACAAGTGGCACATCATCCGTGGTTTTCAGTATCAAGTCGCGCAAGATGGTGCGGGGACTTTCTTCGCCGGCAGCGATACGGACTTGCTGCTTTCCGATATCGTTCACCATCCCGTCCTTGAGTATGAGCGAGGGGCCGAGCGCAAGGGCGAGGCGCTCTTGTATGCGATGGGACTTGCGACGCACTCGCGGCGCGGCCCGATCATTCGGTACGCTCACTGCTTGCCAGGCTCAACCGATCTCATAATCGATGTCGGACATGCACCGGGCGCTGCTGCGTTAGTTGACGGACTTGGCGCGAATAACGGGACCAATCTGGCTGGCTTCTCGTTCGCATCGACTGTCGGCGGCCAATCGTTCGGCGCTCCGTTCCTGTCTGGCGGCAAGATCCACAGCACCCTGGGGATAGCCCGCGCAGGCTCTGGTGAAGTCATCACCTTCACCTATTGCGATCCACAGAATCCGTGGGGCTGGGCGGGCAGCAACGATCCCGGCGATACGCGCAACGACCTCGTCTTTGACGACCTCGACGACCCACTGCTTCCGAGCACGTCATCGCACTACGCGACGGCTGGCGTGGTCACAGTGGCGGAGGCCCCCAGCGAAATATTTGGCGCGTCGTCTTTAAATGTGGCCGGCGTGGCGGTGGCCAGCGCAGGTGCGCTCGGCATCGCGGGCACTGTCGGCCGCACGCTCGCGGCAGTCACGGCGGTAGCGGCCGGGGGCGGCCCAAGCTCTGCAGGTGTGACCGCTACGCTTGGTGCGGTTACGGTCACAGCGGCCGGGCAGTCGCCAATTGCTGGAATCGTTAATCGATCATTGTCCGACGTCACGCTATCGGCGTTCGCCGCAGGCGCCGGGACGGGGACGGTCGGCATCACCATCGGTGCCGTAACGCTCGCTGCTGCGGGCAGCGCGACAGTCAACCCGATCATCCCAACAGTACGGCTCATGGGCGAAATTGACCGATGACGTCGATCAATCAGGACTTCACGAGCTATGCCGGTGACGACCTTCATGTCGTTTTCACGATACGCGACGGGGACGGCGCCGTTATTCCCTTGGGGGAAGCCAACGACATTGTTTGGAAACTCTATGACGAATTCGACGCGCTTGTGCTGTCGCGGTCCAAGGGCGACGACGAAATCATATTTGTCACAGACGGCGACGACGGGCAAATTTCTGTTGTGGTTTCCGAAGAGGCCGCTGGTGTAACCGCTGACCTGTCTGGCTGGTACTGGCACGCAGCGTATGTCGTCGACTCTCAGGGTAACGTTTCCACATTCGAAATCGGGCGCGGATTGTTCTGGGCACAGACGTCTACGCCAACGCCACCCGATACGGTGCCAGATGCCTTCTCCTTTACCGACGTTGCCAGCGCCAACCTCTCAACTGCTGTTACATCGAACACGATAACGGTCGCGGGAATTACGCGCGCCACTCCGATCTCAATTGAGTCCGGAACCTATTCGATCAACGGCGGCAACTACACGGCGGCGGATGGCGAGGTCGAAGCTGGCGACACCGTAAGCGTCAAGGTGACCGCGAGCGACGAATACGAAACCGAGGTCGAGGCAACACTGATCATCGGAACGGTAACTGGCGTGTTCAGGGTGACAACCGGTACGCCAGATGAAGTCCCTGACGAATTCACGTTTACCCCGGTTCTCGGCGCCACGGTATCGACCGTCTACACATCAAACACGATCACGGTTGCTGGGATCGATACGCCGTCGCCGATTTCAATCACCGGCGGCACATACTCAAAGAATGGCGGGTCATACACCGCAGCGTCGGGCAGCGTTGAAGTCGGAGACACCATTGCCGTCCGCGTGACATCGAGCCCGTCGGAAGTAACGGAGGTTAGCGCAACGGTCACCATTGGTGGCGTATCCGGCACGTACACGGTAACGACGATCGACACGACGCCGGACGAGTTTGTGTTTATACCGGTGACCGATGCGGACTTGAGCACGGTCTACACGTCGAACTCGATAACGGTTGCCGGCCTTGTGTTCTCCGCACCGATATCAATCACAGGCGGGACGTATTCCAAGAACGGCGGGAGCTACACGTCATCGCCGGGAACGGTCGACAACGGAGATACGGTCACGGTCAGGGTGACGTCTGGCGATGCATTGGGAGTTGATAGTTCTGCAACCCTGACAATCGGTTCAGGCAATGGCGTCTATCTGGTTTCAACACCCGAGGTGGACACAACCCCGGATGCCTTCACCTTTGTCGATGTAGCGTCAGCCCAATTCAACACCGTCTACACCTCAAACACGATTGCGGTCACCGGGATAAACACAGCGGCTGCGATCTCGATCGTCGGCGGCGGCGAGTACTCGGTTAATGGCGGCTCGTACACCAGCAGCCCAGGCACCGTCGACGAAGGCGACACGGTATCAGTGCGCGTGACGACAGGCGTCGTCGAAGGCGCCGCGATAAACGCAGTCCTGACCATAGGCGGTGTGTCCGACACGTATAGTGTCGCTGTGCCGACACCCATTCTGGACCGGGTCTCGGTCGCGCCGATCGCTGCGTGGTCGCTGGGCCGCGTGCTCAAAACTGGCAAGGCCACAATCAGCGGCACGACGTCGGCGTTGACGCAGGTGCTCGATCAGATCGGGACGAACCACCTGACGCCGCAGGGCTTCACCGCAGTGGTAGCGGCCGGCTCAACAGGCATCGTCGGGCAAGCGCTGCCTGAGACGGCGGGCCTGCCGTATCTCATGACCGATAACACGAACGATTATCTGTCGGTCACGTCTGACATCACCATCGGCTCTGCGATGTCGATCGCGGTCGCGCTCGGTAAGAAGTCAGCCGACAACGACGCCATCATGGGCAAGCACGGGAACGCCGCGCCATTCGTGAAACTGCAAACCACGCAGGCGCAGATCCGTGGCGCAGGCTCGACAGTGACTGCGGTCGGCGGATGGACGCTGCCGGAAGAATTCAATTACCTCATCATGACCTACGATGGGGCGAACGTTAATTTTTACATCAATGCGAGCGACAGCAACGGCACGCCAGTGCTCTGGGCGACGGCAGCGTGCACGGGCGCAATCGGAATTTTCAACGACATCCTCTCCAATCAGTCGACCAACTTCTTCAACGGCGGCTTTGGCGAACTGATCCTGTGGGATGTGGCGCTTGGTGCAACCGATCGCGCAGCGGTAATGAAGTCGGGCGAAGCGGCATGGCGGTCGAGCTACTACGTCGATCCAGATGCGTCCGACAACACGGCGGTCGGTTGGAGCTCGGCACTCCCAAAGAAGAACTTCGACGAGATTGGCGTCACCGGAACGCGCATCTGCAAGCCTGGCTTCCGTGCGAAGGTCAAACGCGGCGCGACCACTCCTGTTATGCGCGGACACCCGTTCTTCGTCACCGGTTCCGGTGCGACCCAGATCGGCACATCGACGAAGCACAATGTGGTGCAGAGCTACGGGACCGGCAACGCGGCGGAAATCCGTCTCTCAAAGCTCGCCGCCGGCCCGTGGACGAATGTATCTGGCACGACGTATTCCATGACGTGGGCGCAACCTGCAGAACGGGTTTACTGGCTCAAGGCGGGCTACACCCCGGAAGCGCTTAAGACCGCGTGCGACACGGAGTACGCGAACAATCCTCCGAACTTCGCGGCGGCTGGCATCACCAATCTGATCGAGTTCCTGGCCGTAGGAAGCGCAGGCGGCGCACAGGCCGCAAAGACCGCGTTCTACGACAGTGGCGCATCGAAGCTCTATGTGAACATTGGCATTGACCCGACTGGCGAGACGCTTGAAGTGCCAGACAATACGAGCGCCGGGTCGACGGCGTCAGGCGGGCGCGCCTTGAGCGTCTCCCGCGTGTTCTGGGACGTCAGCGGGATCAACGCCTCGTTCTGTGCCGACGATGGGATGTCGCTCGGCGCGAGCGATCTCACCATGGGCTCGTCAAGCGACCCGATAATTCTTGTCGGCGGCGTCGCGGACGCGGCAGGCGGCCACGGCGGCGATCGTCACACCTATGCATATGTCACGGCCATCGGCGCTGGCACAGGCTTTGACCCGGATGGGTCTGATGGCGATGCGTTCTCCGAACACGGCGGCAACGGGCACCTCTTCAGTCATTGCAACGACTACTTCTGCAACAAGGCCGGATACGATCACGTCTTCGGCGCCGGCGTCCTGTCGCCGATCACGCACGAGTACTGCCGCGCAGCAGGGTCGCCGACGAATTACTGGTGCTCGACGCCGGCGGAAAGCGGCCTCGCCGCAACGCGCATCTACAATTATTGCGAAGGCAAACATACGCAGGTTGTATCCGATCTCGGATACGAACAGCCCATGTTCCGCTGCAACGGCGATTCAAGCCACCACGAACAGGTCGTGGTGCAGATCACGGGCGGCACTTTCCGCGGGTACGACTCAGACAGCACATTCGTTGGGCTCAACAGCACCAGCGGGGCACAGGTTGCAGTCATCACGACAGGGCTCACCAAGAGCAACTTCGGCCACAACTATTCGAACAGTTCAGTGAATGGCGGCGTGCTGCTCGTCGATGGCGTGCCGCAATGAGCAAGGCGTAGGATATTCATGGGCTATCGGTCAGTCCTCTCCGTCACGACGCCTGCAACCACGTTCGATCTGACGACATTGCTGCGCGTTAAGGCAGCGCTCGACATCAACGATGCGACGATGCAGCAAGACCAATGGCTGCGCACGGCAATCACGAGTTGCTCGCTGGCGGTGGCGCGGGAATGCAACCGGGTATTCCCGGTCCAGTCTTATCGGGAAACATTTTACGGCGGCACGTGTTATGCGGGTTACTACGGGGTTGGATACGATAAGGCGCTGCAACTGGCGCAGTGGCCGATCGTAGAAATCACGAGTCTGGCTCAAGACAGCGCGGCGCTTACCGCAAACACAGATTTCATCGTGGACGCAGCAAGCGGTCAACTGATCCGCCTGACCGGTGGCGTGCCGCTGTGGTGGAGCGCGGCCAACATCACCGTCGAGTATGACGCTGGATACGCGACAATCCCCGGCGATCTGCAAGACATCGTGCACGGGCTTATTCAGGGGCAGTGGCAGGTGTTCGGTAGCGAGCGCGACCCGTTGCTGCGCGGCGAAGACATCCCAGGCGTGGCCTCCTATCAATACACGACGCTGGCGAATGCAGCGGGTGCCAGCTTTGCCGCTACCGCAAAGGATGCGATTAACCCGTACCGCATGCCGGCGTTTGCCTGATGGACGCCAACGAGGTTAAGCGGTCTTACGCTAAAGCCCTTCGCGATCGATGCACGATCGCCCGGCCGCCGAATGTAGCCACAGCGACCGACGTCCACTGCCGTATCCAGGCCTACAAGCCGAACGAGATCGCCGGCTCGATCATGCAGGGCGACCAATCGGTGATCGCCTTCGCTGACGACCTGAGTGGCTTTCCGGTGCCACCGCGCAAGGGCGATAAGGTGGTGACCTCAGATGGCCGGACGCTCACGGTGGTCTACTGCGACCCCAGCACGCGCATGGTCGGCGAAGTCCTTGTCGCCTACGAGATGCAGGCGCGCGGCGACTGATGGCTGGCGACGGGACTGCGGCCGACCTGACGAACGCCATGCTGTCGACACTCTTGGCAGACGCCGGAGTAGCGGCGCTGGTCGAGGACAGGATTTACGAATACGCGCAGACGGGCGAGGCGGGCTTTCCGTTCATAGCGCTCGGCGAGGGCCAGGAGACTGACGACAGCACGGACTGCGGGGTGGCGAGCGACGCGTTCGTCGACGTCAACGTGTGGTCAAGGCCGGACACGCCATCGTTTGAAGAGGCAAAGACAATTGCGTCAGCAGTCCGCGCCGCTCTCCACGATGCCAGCCTAACGCTCGCCGACAATCGCTGCGTTCTGATCGAGCATCGCATCACACGCTATCTGCGCGAGACTGATCCGCCGCCGATGTTCCGCGCATCCATCACATTCCACGCCATCGTCGAAGACGACTGAGCCTCGCGTGCCGTGGATCAGGTTTACGCGGCCGTTCAATTACCGGCCGACGAAGCAAGCCCTTCAGCAATTCAAACCCGGTTTCACAATGTTTGCGACACGCCGCCTCGCGCATGAGGCCGTGTCGGCGAACGCTGCGCACCTCACGTCAAGGCCTGTAAAGGAGCCCGAGTCCAATGGCGATTATCAATACGATTAAAGGCACGCAGCTCAAGATTTTGATCGGCGATGGCGGGAGCCCGGAAGTCTTTGCGCACCCGTGCATGATCAATCTGGACCGCGCGGTGAATTGGGAGTCGTCCGGAACGGACGAGGAAATTCCGCTGTGCGAAGACCCCGATGCGCTGGCGTGGAACCTCCACACGAAGATGGGCCTTAAAGGGACCATCTCAGGCTCGGGCAAACTGAACCAAGATGACGTGGACACATTCTTCGACTGGCTGAACAGCGACGACGCGAAGAACGTCCACATCACTTACGGCGATGAGTCGGGCTCAACGCTCATTAGCGGGCAATGGAAGCTGACGCAGTTTAACGCGACGGGCACGCGCGGCAGCGTAGCGACTGCGTCGATCACTATGGTTTCACACGGAGTGCAAACGAGGTCGATGATCTAACGATGGCAATGGATGGCAGCGTAGAATTTGAGTGGGGTAGCGGACTGCACAAGTTTCGTCTCGGACTTGACGAGGCACGCGAGCTTCAAAAGAAAACCGGCGGCGGACTCTGGACGCTTGCACTGCGCATTGCCAGGGATGACTGGCTCGTCGATGATCTTCGTGAGACGATCAGAATCGGGATGATCGGCGGTGGCGCCGATCCTGCGACAGCGCTGAGCGAGATCAAAACCTATTTCGACAAGCAGCCAAAACTTAAGCAACGCGAGGCCGCCTTGCGCATTCTGCACGCTTTCGGAATTGGCGAAGATGACGAACCGGTCGGCGTAGTGGGTAACGGCGCGGGAAAAGCGAAGGCGGAGGAGACGAAGACGGCGGCCGCATCTCCTTCGCCGGGATCTACGCACTAGGGCAGGCCATGGGATACACGCCCAAAGAAGTGGGCGAAATGTCTTTCTGGGAATTTACGGCATGTGCTGATGGCTACGCGCGCGCGCACGGGGTTGTAGACATCGTGCCTCCACCGACGGACGAGGAATTCCTCAGATGGGTCAATGGTGAACGGTAGCCATGGCAGTCAAGGGATTATCCGCGCTGCGCATCAAACTTCGCGATCTTCCAAATGCCGTGAAGAAGGAAATTGGCAAGCCGATGGAAACTGCGGCTCAGAACATCGTCGATCTCGCGTATCACCTGTGCCCAGTCTTGACTATTGGAACACTCGAACGGCGCCCTGGACAATTGCGTAGCACGATCGATTGGCAATGGGGCCCGCCGCCAGGCGGCACTCTGACGGGCGCCGCGTTTAAAAACTATGCGCCCGGCGATCTCAAGCTTTCAATCTACGCAGGCGGTCCTGACGCGCCATACGTCGGCCACGTCGAGTTCGGGACGAGCAAGATGAACGCTGAGCCGTTTTTCTATCCGGCGTATAGGTCATACCAAAAGCAGATGAAGCGGGCCGCGAAGAGTGCCGCAAACAATGGCATTAAACGTATTGCCCAATTTTCGAGAGCTAACATCTGATGGCCACGGACCTTGAGCGCCTCGTAGTAACGATCGAGGCGAACACCTCGAATATCGACAAGAAGCTCAGAGAGCTGCAAGCGACGGTCGATGGCACCATGACTGGTGTCGAGAACCGAACAAAGAGAATGACAGATCTTGTCGGCGGCAAATTCGCGTCGCTAAGCCGACTCACTCGGCAGTTCACGGCTGGGTTTGCTATCCTGTCGACCATTAGATTTGCCGAGAACGTCGTTAACGATTTCGACAAGATCGTCGAGAAGGCGCGCGAACTTAAGATTGCCGTCGATGACAATCTGGTCTCCGCTATGCATCGCTCCGCCGAAGAGGGCAGCAAGGCGTGGACGCAACTTCAGCTATCGGCCGCCGCCTACGGAGACACAATAGAGCGGATCAAGGCGGGCGCGTTCGATTTGGGACGAGCGATCCTGTCGATCCCCGAAGCCATGTCTATGTCTTTCGCGGACATACAGAAGCGGCAGCAGGCACAGGCTAACAATCTTCTCGGGCAGAGCATCGGCTCGCCATTTGCTCCTGGCATGAAATTCCCTGCGCCCGACAGAACGGCTGCAGACGTCTTAAGGGAAGCTGCGGCGGCCGATGCAGCGGCGGCGAAGATTGCGGAGAGCGTCAAGAAGTCCGCACAAGCTCAGCTCGAAATAAACCAAATTAATGCTGCAGGCACGGAAACGATGCGGCAGCAGATTCTCAAAGAGCGGTTTGAAGCTGATGCCGCCGCCAAAGAGTTCGAACTGCAATCCCAGATCGAGTTGAATGAGCGGATTGAGGATTCGATTAATGATCGCGTCAAGATCGAGCTCGACGCGGTTGATAAAATAGTCAAGGCCGAAGAGGACAGGGCGCGCCGCCAGCAGGAAATCAACGACCGGTTGAACGAACGCATCGTTGGAGATTTTGCCCAGACCGCCTCGGACGTAATACTTAACTCTGAGAAAGCGTCTGACGCTGTCAGAGGGTTGGCGCGCTCGATCGCCTCTGCGCTCTTGCAGGATACGATCAAGAATTCTCTGAGTGGCGTCACGCTCAAAGGTGTTGGTGCGTTCCTCGGCTTCGCTGGTGGCGGCAGGCCGCCCGTCGGCGTGCCGTCGGTTGTCGGTGAGCGTGGACGCGAACTTTTCGTCCCTGATGTGCCAGGCACGATTTACCCGAATGGCAGCGGCGTCGGTGGTGGTAGCAATTATTTCGATCTGCGCGGCGCCGTGGTGACGCAGGATTTGCTAGACCAGATGAACGCGATCTCGCGCCGCAATTCGACGATGGCAACCGCCCAAGCCATCAAGCAATCGGATAGCCGCTTTGCGAGCAATTACTTCAAGACCCTGCGCGACGCTGCATGACGACGAACCTACTGTTTCCAGAATGGATCCTAACCCCGTCCGCCATCACGCCGCTGCACGTCATTCCGACAAACACGAGCGGCGGTCGATCACCGACGGGCGGCGAGCAGATCGTCGGCAACTCGCCTGGCCGCAACCGTGTCGTGCTGCAGGGCATCCGGGTAAGCACTGCTGAGCAGGAGCGCATTTACCGCACCATAGCGCTCACGCTTAAGGGCCGGGCTGGCACCATCATGGTCCCAGCCTTCGGCCGTCGCACAGCCCCGTGGCCGACCGTGGGCGGCGCTCGCTTGACCAGCCCCATGCGCGTGCCACTGACCGACGACATCCTGTTCAGCAACGGCGTGGGGCTCTATCCGCGCACAATTCTGGCGACGGCTTATAACGCTGTTGCGGCTGGCGACGTGACGATGGACATCCGGCTCCAGCAGGGATCGTCGGTCAAGATTGGCCACATCTTCCAAGCTGGGGAATGCGCCTACACGGTTACGCGGATTACCGCAGTCGACGAAAGCCCGCTCGTGTTCAGCGCCAACTTCTGGCCGCCTGCGCGCGTGGCGATCGCGATCAATGCCGACCTCGACTTCGATAATCCGCGCTTTCGGGCAAAGCTGGAGTCCGACGACGGTATGTCGCTCGACCTCGCGGCTTGGCGCGTCGGGAGCGCATCCGTGGCGTTCGTCGAAGACTGCTGATGTCGGACTTCGGAGCCACCATCAACGCCTATCTGCAAGGGCGTCAGGTCAATATGCGCCCGCTGGCGCTGTTCGATTTCCGCGACGGCGAAGAGCCGCTGTGGGGCGGCGAATACGATCTGACCGTCGGCGGTCGGACGTGGCGCGGGCTCGGCAATATCGCCAGCGTCGAAGGGCTCGACCAAGCCGCAACGCTCGAAAGCTCGGCAATGACGTTCACGCTGTCTGGCGTTGAGAAGCCGGGCGCCGATCTATCGTTCCTCGCGCTCGCCGTATCCTCCGACAAGGCCAATTACGTCCGCCGTCTCGTGACGGTTTATCTGCAATTCTTCGATGAGATGTGGCAGGCGTTGGATGAGCCGTTCGCGCTCAAGGCCGGGTTCATGGGGCAGGCGTCGGTGAGTCGCGCGCGGGCGGGCTACGGCTACGTTCGCACCATCAGCTTGCCGGCCTACAACATCTTTCTCGGGCGCGGGGTTGCGCCTTATTCCACTTACACCGACCGCGACCAGCAGAAGCGGTTCCCCGGCGACAAGGGTTTGCAGTTCATCCCGTCGCTTCAGGCCAAACAGATACCGGTGCCTTGGCGATGAACATCGTTATGCAGAACACCACGACGGTTCAGGAAGAGCGCTTTTCCGACGTCATCGAAGAGGTGCAGCCGCTTCTCACACGACACTGGGAAGAGATCGCGCTGTATAAAGACATCATTCCGCTTTCGCCGAATTATGCGCGTTACTCCGAGATGGAAGCTAAGCGCAGGCTGTGTGTCGTCACCGCTCGGTTCGAAGGTGAGCTTGTCGGATATGCCTGCTTCATCGTCGACGCCAGCCTCCACTATTCGACAATCCTGTGGGCGGTATCGGACGTGATCTGGTTAGCGCCGGAACATCGCGGCGCGAAGATGGGAAACGAGTTGCTGGATTACGCAGAGCTGGCGCTTCTGTCTCGCGGTGTTGTCGTCGTGCATGTGGTCGCCAAGACCGCGCACCCAGCGCTCGGCGCGTTGCTTGATCGACGCGGCTATAGCGTCACGGAAACAATCCACGCCAAAGTCCTGCAGCGGCCGGAGTAAGTAATGGGCCTCACGCTATCCGCCGCATGGACAGCGATCCAAGCTTTCGCCGCGATCGAGGTCGGCACCACAACCATCGGCGCAATCGTCGCGAACGTCGCGGTCGCCGTTGCGGTGTCTTATGCGGCCTCGGCTCTGCAGCCCGGCCCTCCATCGCCGGCCGCGCAGAAGCAAGTCATTAAGCAGTCCGTCGGGCCTCGCCTGCGGTTCTATGGCGAGAACAAAATCGGCGGCACATACGCATTCCTCTCCGACAAGGGAAGCAATCTCTACCAAGTCATCATGCTCAATTCGGGCGAGATCGACAGCTTCGTCGCGCATTATCTCGGCGAGGACTTGGTCACGCTCGATGGCAGCGGCAATGTCACGTCATCCGTCACGTTCGCATCTCCCTACGCGCAGGTGATCGGCGCGCTCGGTACAGATGGCCAGACCGCGTTCGCGCTTCTAACCGCGGCATTCCCCGGAGAGTGGACGACGGACCACCGCCTGCGCGGAATCGCCTGTGTCGCGATTCGGCTGCTCAGTCCGGAGTCGAAGGACTTCGCGAAAATCTATCCGGCGGGCATCCCGCAATACAACGCAGTCATTCATGGATCGAAGGTGTGGGATCCGCGCGACGTGAGCCAAGACCCAGACGACAAGACGACATGGGCCTATGTCTAGATGCCTAACCGCGGTGAAAACGGCGTCCTCGTCGTTCTCGATTACCTGTGGCACGACGACGGGATGCGCTTGCCGCGCGAGCGTATGGTGCAGGCAATCGATGTCTGGAAGGCGCAAGCGGATATCGCGGACGAAGCGGTTGCGCTGAAGGCCGGAGGGACGGAGCCGCGCTACCGGCTCTCAGGTGGCTACCAGCTCACCGCGCCGCCGAAGCAAGTCCTGCCGCTCATGCTCATGCCGATGGACGCTCGGCTGTATCTGCGCGGTGACGGGGCAATCGTCATTGACATCGGCAAGTTCGTGACGCCGACTGTCGCGCTGACCGATGATCATATCGTCGACTATTCGGCCATGATGCGCGGGCGCGATGCGGCCGACCTGCGCAATAAGATCACGGCCAAGTTCGTCGCGGCCCCATATCTGTACGTCGAGCAAGAAGCCGATCCCTGGCTCGATCAGGCGAACATCGACCTGAACGGCGAATTGTCGATCGAGCTCGATATGCCTTGGTGCCCGTCTCACGCCCAGACGCGGCGGCGGATGAAGATCGAGGCCTACCGGCAGAACCCTGAATGGTCCGGCCAGATCATCACCAACGCCTACGGGCTTCGCGCGATCGACCAACGGTTTATCCGCGTGCAGGTAGACGAACTGGGCTTGGACGAGGTGTTCGAAATTCTCCGATGGCAGTTCGACGTGATGAGCGGCAACTGCACATTCGATATCTCCGCCATGCCAGCCGAAGCATATGCCTGGGACGCGACGCTAGAAGAGGGCACCGCACCAGCGGCAGACGACGCGCCAGCACCGGTCGATGTGGAAGACGTCGAGAATTTCGACGTCACCGACGATGGCACTGTTCTGCAAGCGATAGTCGATGCACCGGTCCAGCCTAGCCTGGTCGTCGAGTTCGATTGGCGCATCCATGACGGCGGCGTCACGGATGACGACGCGGTGTGGACGCCATTCACGATCATTGACGGGTTCTGGTCTGGATATTCGGAAGCGTTAGATCCAGACGACTACGACATCCGCGCTCGCTTCGTGCCGCCTTCTGGGCCGCCAGGAGCCTACAGCTTCATCCGCAGCTACACCCTCCCCTGATAGGACATCTCATTGGCCCAAAATCTCGTTTTGTCCCTCGGGGCACAGCGTAACGAAGACTATGGCGTCGAGACGTGGAAGCTCAAAGACAAACAGAGCGGTGACGCGCTCGACATCACGGGCTGGACGTTTGAACTCCACATAGCCACAGCGCCCGGTGCCATCCCATCGCTCATCGTGAACAGTACGGCCAACGCGAATGGCAGTTACGTCGCCGTAAGCGAAGGCGCCAACGGGTGCTTCGATATTTTCATCGAGGCTGCCGACATCGCCGCCCTGCCTGGTCGCGACATCGACATCTGCAACCTCGCCTACAACCTGCTCATGACCGACACGCTCGGGAATCAGCACGCCTATGTCGTTGGCCCCTTCATCGTCAGCCCCGGAGTGTAGAAATTGACAGACCCGTTCCCTCCGCGCATCTCTCTGGAGATTTCCGGCGCCCGCGGCGAAAGCATTCTGGACGTCACGCGGCGCTTGGGCCTTGGCGGTGCGCCGTCTGACGCGAGCGATACCGAAGCGGCGGCTTATCTCGCGCTCTATACTGAGAACCAATTAGCTAGCCCCCCGATCTACAACTCCAGTACATCATTCAAAATCATTGGCGCCGATCTCACCCGCTTCTACGCGGTCGGCAAGTACGTGCGCGTGTCCGGCACGGCGACCGGCACGATCTACGGCATCATCAACACGTCGGCGTTCACGGGCGGCAATACGATCGTCACGGTGACCTGGGCATCTGGGTCGCTGTCGAATGAAGCCATATCCGTATCTATCGTTCCGGGCCCGGCTGGGACGCCTGTCAACGCCAAAGACGCTGCTTATGGCGCGGTGGGTAGTGGCGCAGTAGACGATGGACCGGCAATCCAACTTGCGCTCACCGCTGCGGCAGGTAACACGCTACTTCTGCCAAAGGGTACGTTCAAAATCACCACTCCAACGACCATCCCAGCTAACACGATCATACAAGGCATGGGAGATGGCACGATCATTGATGCCGATTGTCACGACTATTTCTCAGCAACGAGCGCTGCCGGGATTGTCTTCCGGGATATGAAAATCAAGCAGCACTCGAACGCTGGCAACCGCCTAACGCTCACCCTCTGCGACCGCGCCAAGTTCATCAACGTGCACTTTGATGGCACGCAATCCGGCGCCTCGGTTCTTACCGCTCAGCAGGTCTGGCTCAAGGGCTGTGCTGATGCGCTGTTCTTCGGCTGCCGGTTTGAGGATGCCAACAACGCGATCTACCTGGACAAGTCAGGCGCGACCTATAGCTCGCGAGTCAAAGTGCTCTGCTGCAATTTCGAGCACGCCGCGCACGGCAACTTCTTCCAGAACCCCGCGCAGATTTATCAGCTCTATTGCAATGATCTGATCGTCGACGACTGCACGTTCAAGGATATTTTCCCCGGCGACACGTCCGCGTCGCAGCCCGGTTATTGCGTTTACGAAGGTGATGGCGAGTCGTTCAGCACCATCGTTTCGAATTGCCGCTACCTCACGACGGAGGCCCGCACCGATACGGTGTTCTGCCTTACGTCGACGTCGCAGGACATCCTTCTGCACCACAACAACGCTGTGGCCGATGACGCGGCCGGTGGCGGCTATCTCTACCGCGGTTCTGCCGCGGGCAAGGCGCTGCACATCGACAACAACATCGGGCGCGGCTTCGGCATTCTTGCGGCGGAAGACGGCATCAGCGAAGCCATCACGATCACGAACAACGACATCATCGCCAACGTCGGGCTGTTCTCCGCCATTCGCGTTGGCGCCGGCTCGGCGACTGCTGTCCATGTCGATATCCGCGGCAACACGATCCGTAATTCAACCTATGGCGGCATATCGGTGTTTGCAGGGACGTGGTTCGATGTGGCTGACAATCAGCTTTTAGATTGCAATCTCAGCGACACCGCGCGCTCCGGCGGTAACGAGCACAAGTCGAGTTGCATCGTCATCTCCGGCCAGAGCGGTCGCATCGCTCGTAACCGGATGCGCAACAGCGCCAGCGGTCACGCGAAGTACGGCATTGACCTCGTCGACGCCGTGAACACCACGCGCGTTGAGCCGGACAATAGCTTCGTCGGCATGGAGACGGGAGACGTCCTTAACAACGTCTATCTTGCTGGCTCCACGACATACAATCCGGCCAGCCTCGGAGATGGCGTCGGGGCTACGACAACGGTAACCGTGAGCGGTGCCGTGCTCGGAGATTTCGCCGAGGCATCGTTCTCGCTCGATCTTCAGGGAATCACCCTAACCGCCTGGGTGTCTGCAGCGGATACCGTTTCTGTGCGCTTCCAGAATGAGAGTACTGGCACGATCGATCTGGCGAGCGGGACGTTGCGCGCTCGTGTAACGAAGAAGATGTAAGCATGAGCGACGACAAAACCGCCACCGCCGTAAAGACCGAAGTCGCCAAGGGCGAGCAGAAGAAAAAGCTCTATCCGCGCATGTCGCTGTGGTGGGTGGTTGCTACATGCTTCATTGCCCTGGCCGCCTATCTGAACCCAGCTAACATTCCTGTCCTGGTATGGAAGGGCGCGCTCATCTCAAGCGCGCCGGTGATCGGCTATTGGATCGATCGCGTGTCTTTCCCATACGGCCGCCCTGACTTCCTGCTCGATCTGTACAACGACGGCGACTGGCAGATCGGGGAGGCGATCGTTTTCGGCGCCGCGATGTTCCGGCGCGCGATGATCATGACCGCGTGCATCTATTCCGTCGGTTCCGCCCTTTGATCTTTGCTCTGCCGCTTGCGATAGCGGTGACGGAAATCCCGCGCGCCGCGTTGCGCTATCGAGATGATCTTATTCGAGAGGCGCGGTTCGTCTTCGGCATGGAGGCGCCCGTGCCCCTGCTCGCGGCCCAGGTGCATCAAGAGTCAGGGTACAATCCGAACGCCCAATCTCGGTTCGCGTCAGGGCTCGCTCAGTTCACGCCGGCGACCGCTAGTTGGATCAGCGGCGCCTATCCTTCTTTAGGGCCAGCTCAACCTCTGAACCCTCAGTGGGCCCTGCGTGCGATGGTCACATATGACAAACGCCTTCGCGACGCGGTGAAGCCGTTCGATACTGAGTGCGACAGATATTCGATGATGCTTTCTGATTACAATGGCGGGTCGACATGGCGTATAAGGAGACAGGCAAAGTCTGAGCATCCTGGAAACTATGAAATCACTAGCAGGATTAATCCAGGTATTGCGCCATCTAACCAAATTGAAAACGAGAGATATCCGCGCGTCATCATCGGCCGCTGGCAGCAGATATATGCCCCGTGGGGAGGCCCCCTGATATGTCAATGAGACATGGCCATGCGCGCGAAACTGGATCAAGCCCAACGTACACGTCGTGGGAGAATATGATTGCCCGCTGCTACAACTCCAACAGCCCGCACTATGTGAATTATGGCGGGCGCGGGATCACAGTGTGTGATCGATGGCGAGATTTCAGGAACTTCCTCGCGGACATGGGCGAGAGGCCCGATGGCTTTACGCTGGATCGCGTCAATGTAGACGGCAACTATCAGCATTCGAATTGTCGCTGGGCCACCCGGTCGCAACAACAGAGAAACCGCCGCATTGGTTTTAAGCTAGACGGTGTTCGGACTGATAGGCGCGAACTGGCATATGAACTTGGAGTGTCAGAAGCGGCGATCATCTACCGCTCTCGCCGCGGTCTTCCAATTCAAACGGCGCGATTATCGTCCACTCGTCTGCAAGGCCGAGCATGGTACGTGATTGTCGAGGATTCGCCGCTGCCTCTAACCGAATGGGCCAAGCTTAATGGCCTGACATATAAGGGCGCCCTTGGCCGCGTCCAGCGTGGAAAGCTCAGTGCTATTCGCTTTCGCGATCTGCCATCAGAGCGCCGAGCCATGGTTATCAAAAATTGGTCCGTGGCGGTCTAGAAATATCGTGCCGGCATTTCTCCTGCCTCTCATGAATACCGCGGGCTACGTGGCGCTTGGTGGGCTGCTGGCGGCGGGGATTGTGGCCGGGGTCCAGACGTTCAGGCTGGGCATTGCGCAGCGTGACGTGGCTGTGGCTCGCCAGAACGAGGCGGAATACGCCGGTCAGGCTGCGAAAGTGAATGAGATCTTCGCGCGCGAAGAAGCCAAGCAGGAGCGGGCGCGCGCCGAGCAGGCGAAGATGAACGCCGACGAGCTCCTGCGCCTTCGCGACGAGCGCGACGCGATAGAGACTCGATTCAAGAACGTGAGTGCCGATCGCGCCAAAATCTCCGCAGAGAACAGAAGGTTTAGGGACAATGCACCAAAGACTGATGCGCGTCCTCTTGGTCCTACCATGGTGCGGGTTATCAATTGCCTGCGCATCCAACAACAAGCCTTCCGATCCGGCCGTCCTTCGCCCGCCTGCGGAGGTAACTGAAAAGCTCGTCTATCCAAAGTTCGACCCAGGGGCGTTTGACTGCGCGAACGATCCGGATTTGCCGGAGATGGCTGCGCAGGACGTCGATATTCCAGTTCAAGAACTCTGGGACGCATGGGCGGATTGCAAGGCGAAGCTCGCGAAGATCAAGGACATCGTGGCCACATGGCCAAAGTAAGCATGGCGTCTTCAGCGTACGCGCACGACATGGGCATGCAGAAGGTAGGGGCGTAGTGGATGCTGAAACCGCACGGTGGCTGATCGGGCTGTTCTTTGTCGTGGTGCTCGTGCCGCTGGTTGGCTGGCTCCACAGTCGCATCGGCGGCGTGGACACGAAAATCAACGATGTTGACAAGGAGTTTAACGCTCAAATCACCGCAGTGGAACAGCGTCTCGAGTCCTTCAAGAAGGATATTGAGATGACCGTTTCGGGACATCGGCAGGATTATTACGACCGTCTGCTTACGATCCATCAAACACTATCCGCACTCAGCAGTTCGGGCGATGGCATCAGCCGGCGCCTCGACGATCTGATCGAGCGCTATTCCAGATTGGAAGAAAAACTGGACCAAGAACTGCAAGGTCGAGCCCGGTCATGGAAAGAGGCTCAGAGCAAATAGATGGTCGCTCGCAAGCGTCGTACGTCATCGCCGGTCATCATCACGCAGAAAATGACGGCGCCGCCTCAGACCAAATGGAGAGCGTGGGCCGAGCGGGTCGTATTGGCCGGCGCAGTCTTTACGGCCGCTGGCATATTCTGGAACTACGCACGCCCTGTCGCTGAGACTGGCGCTCCGCCGTGGCCATCACGTTCGGAAGTCCAGCAGGTCGCGAAGACGCTTGATGACCGCGACAAGGCCGACGACAAGCTTCACCAGGACCAGATCGACCAGTTGAGACAATTGGCCGACCAGCAGCAGCGCCTCGCCGATCAGCAGCGCTCATCCGCGGCTGAAGCGCTTACCAATCGTATTCGAAATCTCCAGTCCGCGATCGATGTCGCGAAAGCGATGGCCGAGAAGGATCAGAGCCTTTCGAACCAGAAGGTGCTCGAAGCGCTGCAATCGCAGATGACGGACTTGCAGCGGCAGATCATGGAAACAACGGGGAAGTAATCCGTATACGTCACAAGGAGACACGCTATGTCCGTCGGCACGCTGTTGCTTATCGTGCTTATCATTCTGCTCATCGGCGCTCTGCCGGGCTGGCCTTACAGCGCAAATTGGGGCCCAGCACCGGCTGGAACATTGGGCATCGTGCTCATCGTGATTCTGATCCTCGTACTGCTCGGCAGGATTTAACGCCCATGGATCGAGACCACCACGACCACAGGCAGCAAGTTGAGATCATTCACCGCGCCGACGGCACACAATTCGAAGCGGTCATGCGGCTGCTCAACAAACTAACCGACGGCAGTCCGGCGTCCGAGCGAGCGCTGACAGCCATTCTAAACTCGCTCGAAGTTATCAAAGGAAAGGCAGACGAAACCATGTCCAAACTCTCCGAATACGCCGATGCCGCACAGGCGTCCCTCGATCAGATCAGCACGTCCGTCGACGGCATCGTGCAAGACGTCAAGACGCTCAACGACAAGATCACCGAGCTGCAGAACTCGCCTGATCGCGTGACGCCAGAAGACCAAGCCCGCCTCGATGCAATCCAGGCAAAAGGCAAAGCGCTGGCTGACAAGGTGAAGGCGCTCGATGACGCAACGCCGGCGCCGGAGCCGCCGCCACCGCCGACAGAAGAGCCGACACCGACGCCAGAAACTCCGCCGACCACGTAAACCGTTTACCCACGCCGTCGGATTGCCCTCCCTCGTGGCGTGGCCGGGCTCGCTCCATTCCTCCCCACGGCTGGGGCGAGCCTATCTGCTGAAATGAAATACCCGCCCGAATTAATCGCAACCATAACAGGTCACTTCAACCCAAAAGGACAGTTCGTCATGGAACATAGACACCGCCCAATGCACGAAAAGCACGGCTCCAAGCTTGGTAAGCAGGAGCAAGCCGATCAACCGAAGGTCGCGGATATCGCCCAAAAATACATTGATGAGATCAAGGCTGGCAGGATGAAGATCGAAGGTGTCAGCGAAATCGATCTTGGCGGCGGCAAGTATGTCCGCTCGTTCGTGATTCAAGAGTAGACCGCACTCCTCGCTTAAATACCCCTCCTGTTACCCGGCGGCGATGCGAAGACTGGCGCTGCATCGAAAGGTGCGGCGCCTTTTTCGTTTCGGCATCGCTTATTCAGGGCTCCGTTTGAACAGTATGTTCGCGCAGCCCGGCACACGGTACTCTGGCGCGAAGTTGTCGACGTTGTAGTTTTCTTCGCCTGCGACGCAGAAGGCGAGCGTGTAGCCGGGCAGGGCGGACTCTATGTCGCCCCGGTTCATGACCCATTGGGCATGCCGCTTGCCGTGGCCAAGGTTCACTTGCGCACGGACAAAGCTGGGGCCGCCGTAGACGGGGTGCTTCCCGAGCAGGATAAATTCGGCCCCGAGCTTGGATATTTGCTGCAGAACGGCCTTGAAATCAGGTGCGGTGTGGATCGAGCTGTAAGCGTAGACGACGTCGAAGGGCAGTCCGACAGGTACCGATTCGTGGAAGGTAACGGCGCCGCCCCAGTGCTTACGGCCCGCGTCGCAAACCGCTGGAACCTCGACGACGTGATAGTCGACCTCGCGGCCGGATAGCACCTTGGCGCACACGTAATCGAGCCCGGCGCCGCCGCCATAATCGAGAACCCGCGGCCGACCAGGCATGGATGCGATGAGCAGCGGCAGAAACGCCTTACCAAGCTCCACCGATGGCACGGGCTGGCCGTCTTGGCTCAAGACTGGCGACAGCGCCTCGACGCAGCCGCGCGCCCACGCGGCCTCGTCGTAGGCATCAACAGGCCCAACCTCGCCAAAGCCGGAATAGACGCCGACAAAGGGCGGGCGACGCTTGGCATAAAAGGACTGCGTTGCACGGAAAATACCGCGCAAATGCCATGGGACAATGTCCTTCAGGCGCATGGTGGCGGCTGACGCTTGTCCATGGTTGACATAGATTCTCTGGAAAGCGTTTCGAGCCACTTGGCATAAGTGATCTCGTACAGGTCTTTAGCGGTGCGTTCGTCGGGGGCTGTGACGCCAATCTTGATCAGCGCGAGCCTCGGCGATATCGCCATCCAGCCGCCACACTGACGCTCGATTAGGACGGGCTCAGCGGTGCAGCACATAGGCGGGCGTCTCCTGCTTACTTCGCAACTTCGTTCATTTTGGCCGCCAGCGCCTCAGCATCCTCGCGGCTCAGCCGATAGCCTACAAGGTTGCCCATGTCGTCAAGAACACGCCAATTATTCTCAACGCGCGAAGGCTCTGCGCGGTAGCGGATCGGCTCATAGCGCTTGTCCTGATCCATGGCGGCCGCCCCCTATATAGCGGCGAGTTCTTTGCCGAGGCACATCTGAATCGCTGTGTATTTGGCGGCGGCTCCATTGACCCGCCTCGACCGTGTACATGACGCAACCCTTCCACGCCGGATTATATGTGATCGTGTAAGCCTGAATCTTCGACGCGGTTGGCTTACGGCCCTGGCGCGGCTCGTAGAACGTCGCCACTTTGAAGGTCTTGAGCGGTGGTTCGTTCATGGCGGGCCTCAGTTGGAAGTTTCGCCAACGGTCGCGAAATGAGCCTTAACGGCGTCTTCCATTTCGGCCTCGGCATTGTCGCCTGAATAGCGTGTCACGTCGTCTGGATCGATCCCGCAGGCTTCCCAGAAGTATCCGCCATCGCTGCACCCCATGCCGTCAGGATACGACAAAAACACAGAGACAGTTTTCGACGGGTCGCGCTCATGCCAGTAGAGGCGGTGCGTAACCGTGAGCGGGATACTGCATACCCTCAGCCCTTTAAATCTCTCCGGGAACATGCAGCCGCTTCCGTCGCCACGATGCGCGGTCTGCTGTTCGCCCGCAAACGTATTGGAATGCCAGGATTTGACCGGCCTGAAGACAATGCCGTTGCCGATAGAGCGGGCTAAGGTTGTCGGGATAAATTCCTGCGGCATTGGCGGGCCTTTCAAGGAGTCTTGGTGAATGCTTCGGGAATGACCTTTGGCCATTCATCCTCTGGGCAGTGCGTGCGTTCCAGAAAGTCTAGCGATTCCGTAGTGCGGACGAACTCAAATAGCCCGTGCCTGTCTGTATCGCCATCAACGATGATCTCCTCGACGCCGCGAACGAAGATATTCGTCGGGCAAGTGTTCTCATCGTAATAGAACGCCGTCGAACTCGGATCGCCATCCGGCGAGAACGCTTCCACCACGAAGAAAATCGGCTTGTCCTGCGGATCAAGGCGAAGGATGTCGTATCGCTTACCCATGGCGGGGCCTTTCTTAGAAAGTGGCGAGGGGGCCGGGCTTGAGTACCGGCTGGGTATGACGCAAGTCGGTTGCCAAGCCGACAGGATCGCAGCTCTCGCTACATACCCCACTGGGCTGCTTGGCGTTTGGCGCGCATCCATTTCGTTGCATGTCCATCCACGCTGCCCCTCATAAAATCAGTATGCTGAGCGGGCCGGGGGATATGCACCCCCGAGAGTGATAGCGGAGTACCCATCGCCTCCATCCCGCATCTCTAGCGTCTTGCTGACCGCGTAATTCATTCTGGCCTCAATTGTGTGGTTCGAGCTTTGCCAAAACGCGGGCCAAGATTTCATCCAGTTTTCTATCCGCTGGCGTCCCGAGGCTCTGTCCCTGATCATAACGAATCAAACGGATGAGCGCGCCAATCTCCTCCTGCGTTAGGTCGATAGGCATAGCGGGGGTATCCTGTAAATCACCAGTACGCGGTCGGTTCGGCGTGGTTTGGATGGCGCGCGGTGAGCCACACACGGGCCTCGCGTTCCAGCTTATTTATCGTCTCGTAGTCGCGATCCTTGGCGATGCCAGCGCGGTGGATTTCGGCTCCACCGTCCGCGACGATGACCGGCACATCAGCGCCATCCTTGTCGGCATAGAGCGTCCGTACACGATAACGCGGTTCAAGATCGGCGTGGGCGTTGCGGTCGTAGAACGCGGCCTTGTAGAAAACGTTGACGCGCGTCCGCCCCTGGTCATCGACGATGCGCGACCACATGTCATGATCTGTGGCTTGCCGCGTCCACCCGGCCGGCAGCTTCGCTTGCACGAAAATGTCGTCAACGTCTGCACCAAAGACGAAGCCCATTTTCTCGTATGCCTCGCGGCTTGGCCGCAATGTCTTCGGCATGTTCGTGGAGTTAACAAGCGCGGTCTGACCGGCTTTCTCCTGGGCCTGGATACCTCCGGGCGTGGACGCGACAAGGAAATTCTCCACGTCGCCTTTCATCAAAGCGCTTAGTCCTGCTGGGTTCGTCATGATCGGCGTCTCCTAGATACTTTCAGGGTGAACGGTTTGCAGGCGCTGCGCGGCCTCGATTGCCAGTAGCGTTTTCCACGCGTCGAAGCCCCATCCATGCTCTTGGCGGATGCTATCGCCGTTCGCCAATTTCACCACAAGCCAGCTCGCCGAGCCGTTCATGTAGTGTGTCGTCTCGACTTCGGCAGAGACGACGTGCGCCGGGTTAACGCGCTTGCCAGCAATATCGATCATGACCGCGCTTGCTCCAAGTATCTGTCATGGTCCGCCAGCGAATTGCCGCCGAGCTGTGTCACCTTCAGCAACGCTTTGGCTGCGATGTCTTTCGGATCGGCTGCGCCTTCTCGGATCATCATGAGCGCTAGACCGTATGTGTCCGCGATTTTACCGAGCCGAATTTCGCGTGAGGAGACGCAGTCCTTCGGAACGGCGTTCGCCAATTCGAGGTACAGCTTGCAGAGCGTTTCCATGTTGGGTGTATCCGCTAACTCTAATTCATCGCGCTCGTTGCGTCGCCACCATTGCCCGTCGCGGTAATACGCATCTGACGGAACCCATGATGGATTGTTCACGGCGCCAGCCACGAATAGCCAGGCTCTCTTTGACCTTCAGCGTCTTCCATGCTCTCGTCCGTAACGGTTACCGCGTCTTGGGCGATCAGGAAGCTGGCCGGGGCCTTCAACACCTTGCGCACTTCATACGCTGGCGTGCCGTCACGAAGCTCGCTAACGCCGGTCACGATGTACCGCTGGCCGGTCTTTTTCTCGATTACGATCATCTCTTTGTCCATGGCGGGCGTGCTTCTGCACTCATCGCTTCGCGTTCTGCGGGAGGTTTTAGAATTGCGTCACAAAGCTTGATCAGCATCATGCGCGAGGCATCGACCGTGAACGTCGGCCAGGCGTCCTTTAGGCACGGATCGGCCTGCCTACGAAGGCCTTGGATTGCTAGCCGCGCATAGCGCCAGCACTTGCAATCGGGTTTGTGTTCTGGCGTGCAGAATCCGTCCGTGATATCGCAATAGCAAATCTCTTGCGCGATGCGAGCGAGGCGGAAATTGAAATCCTTGGTCATGGCGTAGCCGCTTCTTTGTTGAAGCGGTCCAGCATTTCCCGCAGATGCGCCCATAGCTTTGCTTCGTGCGCGGGCGCTGTGGAAAGCGGCCCGACATTGAGCGAGCGCTTTACGTGATTGGCGAGCAGCGTTGCGGCTGTGGCGACATTGATCGCCGCTTTGTAGCGCCGCATGAGCAATTGGCATCCGGCTGGGGTTGTCTCGCCTGTGAAGTAGCCGCAATGCGGCATCGGGCGTTCGGCGGGGAGTGTGGGCGCTACCATGAGCCGCGCTCCTGCTCATCATTGTATGTTTCCCAAGCCTCGCCACCCTCAAAGCTTGAGCTTCCGGGCTGATGCATATTGGCTGCGCGCTTGCGAAGTTCTTCAGGTGAATTCTCATCAAGCAATACGCAGCTTTGAACTCTGACGTGCAGCTTCTTTGCCCTAGCCATGGCCCCGGCATGGTTCTCAGCGCGCACCTTCATAACAACGAGGTTCCCACGCACGCTCGTGCCGACTACTCGCCACAATCGCGGGGTACTGTCAGGGGGTGGAGTTGTTTCGCTGTACACGGATCACTTCCTCTTAAACGTAGTGGCCGAAGCGGATTTGGTACGCGAACACGTAGACCTTGCCGAAGCGCAGGCCCTTGCCATCCTTGGAAGCGGTGAAGCGGTTCTTGTCCTTGGAGCGGACGATGATCGGGCGGGTGTTGGTGCAGATCGCGACATCAAAGCCCTGGGCCTGCTTGGCGTTGATTTCTGCGACGTGGCGTTCCGAGTTCGTCATTTTCGTCTCCATCCTTGACACCCTTATAGCCTGTGGATTTATGCCTGTCAATAGCGTTCTTTCTTTACCGTTGACACGGCGAAATCCTTCCTGCTATAAAATGGGTCATGAACAAAGTTTACTGCGCCCCAGTCTGGTATGCGACCGCCAAGGAACAAAAGACCCTTGCGCTCGCCAAAGGCGTTAAGGCCGAAGATATCCACACTGAAGGCGAAGGGGCCGAGGGCTGGGACAGCCTGCTCATGGCGTTTCGCGGCAAGCCTGGACGGCTTGGGCTCGTTGGCGGGCTCTACATCCTCGGGCAGACTTCCGACGCCCTGAAGGCCCGCCTAGCCGATCTGCGTAAGCACAAGATCAAGCCCTATGACCTCGAATCCGGCCTAGAGGACGGCGCGGCGCTGTATGCTGAGGCCATGAGCGCAATCCTTGGTTCCAGGAAGTGGAAAGGCGACAAGAAGCACCACAAAAAGGCCAGTTCCAAGGGCGGGTACGGCAAGGGCGTCGCCATGCAGAAGATGCGGGACGGCATCGCGGCGGACTGGCTACTTCGAAACATAGCGCAGTGCCCCCATCTTACTTGGGCTCAGAAGCTTGAGCTTTTAGACGACAAGATTAGCGAGGCGACCTTGCGTCGCTTGTACCTGTGAGGGCTTCGAAATGATGGATACGGACACCGAAGTCGATTTGCGCCTATGCCTGATGCGTCGCCCGCAACAGGCGACGGTGTTCTACGACAGCGCCAAGGGTTATTGGCTGGACGTTAGGGGCGAGGAGATTCCGCTTACCGAACAACAGGGGGTGTATGTGCTGTCCGCTATTGCCCCTCTATACCTTTGAGGAGCAACAATGACGTTCCGTGAAGAAACCGGCTGGCTTATCGAAATTGTTGACGGCGGCGTTCCGGCCTACTGGGGCCGTGGCGGCGAGGACGGCGTTCTCGGTTGGACGGCGGACCACATCAAGGCGCTTCGCTTCGCCCGCAAAGAAGATGCCGAGATGGTGATTGAAGAGTATGGCTGGACGCGCGCCAGGGCTGTCGATCACATGTGGTGCGACTACTCGCACGCGTGGGAGCATGTCGCCGTCGTCGGGCACGAGTGCTGCAAGGACTGCGGCATCGTTCGTCGCGCCGATGATAAAAATGGTCCGTGTCGCGGGCCGATGAAACTCAGGCCAATGGAAAAGTCGTGGCCTGTCAGTAGCCACCCACTCTAAGGATTGAGCACATGACCGAGAAGCACTCAGACCTGTGCGTGGGCGGGCCGCTCGACGGCAAACGCTTCGCCGCTGCGCGCGGCAGCGGCTTCCGAGTGCCGATCCGTGAGCCGCTGCCCGATCCGGTCAGTATTGATTACCGGCCAAACGCGACCGTGAAGGTTGTCGATGAGCGCTACCGATCCGAGAGCTTCAACACGCCGCAAGGGAGTGTGACGTTCTGGGTCCCGTCCGATCAGACGCCGCTCGAAACGATTACGCGGCTGCTGAAGGTGTACGAGAAAGAGCGGCAAACGATTGTGGCGCGTAATGACGAGGCCATGCGGATGGCGCGCGATATCGTCGAGGACCACATTCGGATTTGGGGCATGGTCCCGTCGCCAGACAAGATGAAGGAGCGCATTGCCTCGGCCCTGCGTTCCTTTGCGAAACCCCATCCTTGAGGAGCAAATGACCCAGAAGCCAGACCATGAACGAGGGTTCCGCGACGGTATTCGCTGGGCGATCACGTGGCTGCATACCGAAGGCGCGGGGATGAATGACCCTTGGGCGAAGTCGCTGTGCGACATGCTGGCCGATCACATGGGTAAGCACTATGTCCGAGACCCGCATGTTGCATGGGCCGCTGTCAAAATTGGCGATCACCTTGCTGAGCGCCGCGCAAGCCTTTCAACTCAGCCCCCTACGTGAGACGAGCAAATGGCCGAGTCGATCTACTGCCAGCACGACGACCTGACCGAGTACACGCCGGACGGCTCGTACCGCGAAGGCTTCTGGGCCTATTGCCCAGCTTGCGGCCATCAATGGCACGTCACGCACGAGCAACGGTTCGGGAAGCCCGAGCCGGTGGTGCGCGAGCCAGACCCAGATGAAATCAAATTCTGAGGATGCCCATGAAGATCAAAACTTTGCGCTGGCGCAAGCCGAACGGGACAGGAAGCGATTTAGGGCACGAGGATTCGCTCTGGGTAGCCGATGGGGTTGGCGGCAAATATTCGATCACTGGAGACAGCGGCGCATTCTTGTTGTGGTGGCCGCATGACGAGTTCACTTTCGAAGAACACGCGACCGTCGCAAACGCCAAGGTTAGCGCTGAAGCTCACTGGCAGGATGCCGTAGGCCGACTGTTGCAAAGCGAAACCGTCTAAGGATCGAGACGTTCATGCGCCATATGTCATTGAACGCCACGCTCAACACTAAGCGGCGGGATGCTAGGTGGCGGTTCCAGACGCTTAGTACCAAATTCTTGGTTCGCCGGATGTGGGGGCGTGAGTTGGCCCTACAGATCAGAATGAGCCGCCCTAGCTCAACGGTAGAGCGCCGCATTTGTAATGCGGAGGTTCCGGGTTCAAATCCTCGGGGGTGGCACCGTGCCTAAGTCCATCGATGACATGACCTATGACGAGCGCCTTGCGCGCTTAGAAAGTATCGTGGAGAAAATCTATATGACGCTTGAGAAGCATACCGTGTCGGAGCTTCGCATCGTCCGTGGCGAGCTGAAGCGAATGCGCATCGAAGAAGTGAAGCGACGCTCTAAACCGCGTCGTTCCGTTGCCCAAAACTCCAACAGGTGAGAGTTGACCATGGAGCTGCACGGCCTGGATAACGAGACGCAGGTTCTGTTCTACGAGCGCGACTTCTATCCGCTGTCGAACTTCAGCGCCTTCCGGGTGACGTGGAAGGGCATCGACTTCGATACATCGGAGCACGCCTATCACTGGGAAAAGTTCGACCCTGAGAAGTGCTACATCAGCACAGAGGCGCGGCGGGCGCGCGCGAGTATCAAAATCTCACGATCCGCCCATGACGCGTTTAAATCAGCGGAGCGAGATCGTCAGTATCGCCGGGCCGATTGGGATGTAGTTAGGGTAGACATCATGCGCGGCATCATCCGCGCCAAGGCCGATCAGCACGAATACGTCCGCCGCAAATTGCTCGCGACTGGCGACCGCGAGCTGATCGAGGATTCCTGGCGAGACGAATTCTGGGGCTGGGGGCCGAACCGTGACGGCCAGAACATGCTCGGCAAGTTGTGGATGGAAGTCCGCGCCGAATTGCGGAACGCTCAAAGCGTTGCCGCCTAGAAGGGGAGGAGTTTTGACCATGTGGCGCTGGCTGAGCCGCCTGTTCAGGCGCAATACCGAGATGAAGCTGTACCCGTCGTTCAAGAAGATCGCCAAGGCCGGTGACGACGGCATTGTGCGCGTTGATTTGAGAGACATGCCGCCGCTCAAAGATGGTGAGACCGTTTCCGTCAGCTACCAATACCCGAAGCCATAAGGCCATGACCTTCAATCAGCGGGCGGCGCTCGCATTCATCCTCTGGCCTATTACGGCGTGGACGGTCAAAGACCAAAACTGGTTCCAAATCATGGGGATCGGCGTGACACTTTTCGCCATCGCCGTGGTGACCGATATTTTTGCTAAACCCAATTCTTGAGGAGCGCATGATATCCGAACTCAAATTCGTGAGCGCTCTGATCATCTCGATGATTATCGGAGTCTGGACTGGCGCTTTACTGTTCCACTGGCTTCCCGCCGAACACGGGACATGGTGGGGCCCGGCGTGGTTTATGACCGTAATCTCTGCCAGCGTTGGGGTTGGCGGTCTGTCGCTGGTCGTGCTGAAAACCCTTAACCGCCATTACACCGAGCTATAAGGATCGAGAGCTTGGTGACGACGGCGCAGCAGGAGCATGATCGGGATACGCGGGCGGCTGCGCTGGCGGAAGCAATCCGTGCAGTCTGCAAGTTTTGTCGCGACGGGGGCGCTGTGCTCAACGGGGAGTGGCACGAGTTCACGTTCAGCGATGGGCAGCGAACGAAAGCTTATTGCATCGCAACGCCAATACGGCAGTTATAGGAAAGACGAGCACATGAGCAGCGGCGAGGACATGGTTGAGGTCTGCACCATTGTGCCGAAAGCGTTGCTGCGCGATGCGCTGGCGGTGATCCTCTCTATGCGGCAGGACTACCAGGCGAGTTGCATGATGACTGTGGATATCGAGAACGCGGTGGCGCGGTTGCGTGCAGCCATTGCCCAATCGTAGGAAAGACGAGGGCCTGATGCTGACCGCTTCCGCAGTAATCATGTTGGGCACCTCGTCGCGGACAATATGGTGGTGCGCTATCGCGGACTTCGTTCTGTCCGCGCCGCGCGTTATCGCCGGGAGCAATTGGGCCGAATGGATGAGTTGGGCGTGGCTCGCGTTGATTGGAACGTCTTGATGGTGGGTACACACCCTGTCTAACCATTAGAAACCGGACGACACTTTTCCTTCGGTGGGTTCACCGAAAGCCAAGCGGAATCAACATCCGACTCCACCTTTTCAATCTTGCAAGAGGAGTTCGATTCTCCTAGGGCGCGCCAAGGTTTTTTCGAGATGCGGGGCCGGTGGGTACAGCGAGGTGGGTACACCGTCCCGATTCGTTCTAGCCGGCTTTCTTCCGGCCCCATTTCAGGATCGCGGCCTTGCCGAGTTTCGTCCGATCGCGGCGCTTGGCGTAGTGCTCCATCATCCTGATCGTCTGATGTCCGGTGACGGCCGCCGCTTGGTGCGGGCTGCAGCCGATGTCTATCAAGACCGTCGCCGCCGTCTTCCGCAACCCGTGTAGCACGCAGGCGTTCGGCAGGCCGGCAGCGTCGATCGCTTCCGCCATCATGTGCCCGAAATAGATCGGGTTCATTGGCTTGCCCTGCTTGGTGGTTAGGATCGCGCCTTCGCACCGCGGGTGCACGGCGGCGAGCGCTTCACGAAGCGACGGGTGCAGCGGGATCTGCACATACTCGTCCGTCTTCTTTTGCGTGAGAATGAGCTTGTTCCCGGCGATTGACTTAAAAGTCAACGCAGCCACGTCCGCGCGCCGCTGCCCCGTATAGAGCGCGAGCGCGTACCCCGTGCGCTCCATGGTGCCGAGCGGCCAGCGCTGTTCGAACTGCTGCAGTTCTTCGGCCGTCCAGTCTCGGTGCTCGCCGAGCTTCATCATTCGGATGCGCGAGCATGGGTTGTCGGTGCGGTACGCGCGTTCGACCGCGAAGCCGAGCAGCACCTTGACCGTCCGCAGCATCTTGTTTGCGGCGCCGGGCGTCGACTTCATGGCATCGCGCCAACGTGAGATGTGCGCGCGCTCGATTGCCTTCACCTGTCGCTCACCGTGGCCCTTGACGAGCTTGGCGAGCACGTACCCCATCTCGCGCTTGGTGAGCTCGGCCAGATCGTTGTATTCGGTCGACCGCTCATACTCGGCGACGAGAGCGGCGATCGACCCGGCCTTTAAGTGCCTCGTCAGCGGCTCGACAGGCTTACTCGTCCCCGTCATGGCCTCATGATATGCCGCGATGAACTCTGGGCTTCCTGGCTCGCCAGGGAGCCTCGTGCGATGATAGCCTTTGCGCCGGAAGTAGTAGCGCGGCTTGCCATGTCTGTTCGGATTCTTGTGTACGAACGGATAGTCGGCCAGCACCGTTGCCCTCATGGCTTTGCCCACGGGCAAGAGTTCAAGGCTTCCTTATCGTCCGCTAGGCTTGCGGGCGCATGATCCACAGGTTCAGAGATAAGAACGAGCTTGCCGTTGTGGCCAACTTCGACGCGGGCGGCTACACCAGCACGCTTGGCGGCCCGCAATAGGCGGGTCACGTCGTGCTGGCGGAAGCGCACCGCGCCCACGTTGTACTTACTCCGCCGCGCGCGGCACGAGTCTCTCCGCCTCTTTCGGCGCGGGCTTTGGGGTTTCGCGCGTCGTCTCCTCGATCTCACCAAGATCGACTTCAACGCGAGGATGTTCGATCAACGCTTGCCATGCACTGTTCTCCGGCCCGCTGAGTGACCTCTGGGCGTCGTAACCTTCACTGATGTTGCTGTACGGAATGGTGACGGTGATCTTCCGGCGTAGGATCTTCTGGCGGCTCAAAGCAATTCTCCTTCAGTGGTTTTTGTGGGCTGTTCGATAATTTCGACGTCAGTGATTTCGCCGGTCTCTGGGTCGTGCGGCACGTCTTCTGACTTCGGCGCTCCGAGCTGAGCAGCGGCCATCTTCAGAACGTCGTTGCCCGGCTCAACCGTGCGCGCGGTGACGTCGATGATGTCGCCAACCTCCTCGGACGTGTGGAAGCCAAGCGACAGTTCCGGCGCGTAGGCGCGGACCCACCACGAACCGGCGCGGTACATCAGCATCAGTTGCGGGATGCTTTTCCACTTAGAGTCCTTCTTGCCGTGCCAGCCCTCGACCTTGGCGATGGCTATCGTAATGTCCGGACCGACGAGTCGCTCGTTCGTGGACTTCTCAATTGCCCACGCGCGGCAACCCCACGAGTCTTTGTCGCGTTCGCCGAAAAATTCGTATCGGATGGCAGAGAAGCGCCCGCAGGAGTTCGCCGTGCCGATGAGGAATTGCGCACGCCATGTCGGGCGGCCGTGGATAATGTCGAGGTTCTGCATAACCATCAGCGGATCGACGCCGATCTGCCGCGCGATGCGGAGCGCGATCATGCAATTCGCGATATTGTTGCCGTAATCCTTCGGCACGAGGCTCGACAGCGATAGCGATTTGGCCTCGCGCTGGAATAGCTCAAACGATGCCGCAGCGCCGGTGGTGGCGGGCGGACGGTTCTCAGCCTGCGCCAACGTATTCGGCGGCGTCATACTGCCGTTGCCGTTCGAAGGCTTCGCTAGTTCCGTCGTCTCCATCAGGGCTCTCCATTTTCTTGCGAATGTAAAAGGGTGTGTCAAAATATTCAGGGCCATCGGTAAAGCCCGGCCACGCCTCGCGCTCCGGTTTGCCAGCCAGATGCTTCTCCCAGCACTTTGCGAACAGTCTGAGCGCGCGACGGTATTCTCGGCGGCCCCATTCGATGCCGTCGCCGTCGAACATTCTGAGTTCGGCGAGATACGGGATCGTCTTTTCCTGACATACATGGCAGATGCCGATCGGCTTGACGCCGAGAACCGCTTGCACCGCGTCGAGCTCAAGCGCGGCGCCGATGTGGTAGCCGTAGCTGAATGCGTCCATGCTCAACTTGCGCGGTTCAATCGAGCGACAGGTTTTGTATTGCGTCAGCGGGCGTGACGCCGGGTCATCTGGCAGCCAGTCTGGGCGCGATTTGAGGAATATCCCGGTCTCCTCATCCAGCCAAATCAGTGATTGCTCCGGCGCCCCGTCGGTAAACGCGCGAGCAACCTGCGGACTGCGGCGCTGTGCATCGGCCATGGCAACGATTGTCTTGAAGGCCTCTGCGGGTACGATTGTTTTTTTCGAAGCGAATACGCCGTCCCAGAACTCAATTGCGTCAAGCGTATCTTGAGACGGCTTCTTCGCGCTGCGCTGCCGTTTCGACGGCCTGTTCGGTACATCCTCCGGCAGCACGACGAAGTGCGCTCTAAATTCTGGCTCTCCTAAGACCAACGCATGCGCAGCTCGGCCTATGTCAAGGGCGGACGTCGATTTGTCGTCGACACGCTTTGGGTTGAGCGGGCTGGTCTCCCAGAAAATCGCCGGGCATTCCGCGATCAGCGTATGCAGGCGCGAGGCGGACAGCGACGGGCCAACGCAGACATCGCCATGATACTCGTCCATGCTGAGATCGTACCGGCCCGGCTTGTCGATCTTGCTCATGCGTCGCCCGGCAAGAAATTAAGCTTCTCTCGCGCCTCCGGACTGCGCTCCACTGCCATCAGCGTATGCAGCGCCGCGGTCAGGCGCTCGGTCTGCCGGTCGGCGTCGACTTGCTTCATGCGGCCGGATTTCACGAACGACGGATAGACGTTCTTGCGCAGCGCCAGCTCGCGCTTCAGTTCGGCGATTTGTTCGGTCAGGGTCGCGCTCATCCGAACCACGCCCATATCGCCGCGCACACGCCGACGATGGCGGCTGTGAAAATCATTGCGCAGATGACACCTTCCACCGCGCGCATCACCGTCACGCGCTCGTCCTCGTCGGTAAAAAGTTCCGGCGGCTGATGGACGAAGCGGTGGTGCGCGGTCACTGCGCAGCCTCGCTCTCTCGCCGGTTCAGCTCGTCATCGGTCAAATGCGCGCCGATGAAAGGCGGCAAGCTGTCATGCTCGATATCGAAGCCGGCGCCGACGAGATCGCTGAACCATTTGCGCGCAAACTCTGCGCTAACATCCTCCCGCAACCGATCCGGCGCGCACCAGATCACCGCCACAGCATCCTCGTGCTGCTTCAGATGCTCCAGCACCGCGCGCCGCGATGTCATTGAATGCCAGTTGGTCTCGGGTATGTATCGCTCGCCGCGTTCCGGTTCGCAGATGACGAGATAGATTTCGGCGGTGAGGAGCGGGTTGAGCGCCGCGCGCGCGGCGGATTCGCTCGGGGCCATGCGTGCTTTGGCGGCGATGTCGCGAAGGTTGTGAAGCATCTCACTTCTTCCCATCATTGTTGATAACGTCGTACTCATCGACAGCCTTGAAGATCCTGGCGAGCGCCGCCTTGCTGTCCGCGAGATGCGTGATCGGCAAGACGCCTGTGGATTCGGCGGCAAGCTTCTTCCGCTCGGCGCGGATCACGGCAAGCACGGAAGACAACGCCAGCATGATGCGCACGTAGTGCAGGTGGCTCGCCGCGTCGTCGCCGATGATGCCATCGGTGCTGTGTCCGGCCATCATGGGCGCCGTCCTTTCTTCGATTTGACGGGAGCGTCAGTCTCGCGGATGAGGTCGCTGATAGGGTCGGCTTGCGCGAGGCGCTGCGCCTGTCGTTGCTCCATTTCCAGCTGAACGGCCGCGTCGAGGCACGGATACCAGTAGCGCGTCTTCGCTACGTCCTTTGCCAAGCAGAATCCCCGCTCGGCGAACCCCATGAGCCACTCGCTATTCTGGTGTTCGTACCCGTAACCGGCAGCGGCGAACACGACCGCAGTGGTCGAATAAATCGCGAAGTTCTTGAAGCTCACGTCAGTCCTCCAATCGCTCGCCGGCCGCCGTTCTGGCGTGGGCGATGCTGTCGAGGCCGCGTTCTGCAGGACCATGATCCTCTCCGAAGGGGCCCGCCCCGGCGCGGTGACTTACGAGGGCTGGGCTGCGCCGGGACGGGGTAACGGGGAGGACGATAAATGGGATACGGCCCACATGTCAAGGGGCCAAAACCCACTTTATGGACATGCCTACCAAATCCTTGGCGAGAATCGGCCTTATGTGGGGAAGGTGGCGGCCGCGATCGGCGGGAGGTCGCGCCGGCAGTGCGGGCAGACGATGGCCTCACGCTTCACGCTTTCGGCGCAGAACGGGCACGTTTTGCTTGGCGCAACCGGCTTGGGGGTGATTCTGGCCCCAATGCCGTAAAGCACTAGGCCGGGGAAAATGAACATCAAGACGCCGAGAATCAGCGTCCCGGCAGTGTCGGGTTTAACGGGGCCCGGAGACCAGTCAGAGTTGGCGATGATAGCGGCCCCAAGGACCGCCCACAGACTGCCGAAAATCTTTAGTATCCAATGCATTACTTGACGGTGCCACGAATGATGACGTGCGCCTCGCCCTCGCGGTGGTCGATACCGCTCGGCCGCTGGGCCTCGGCCTTGGCGTCTAAATACCAGTCCGTGATCTCCACGCCCATGGCATCCGAGAGCGCTTGGGCTTTCGATGCGGAACCGATGTCCTGATTTCGGTCAAGGACGTCGCGCAAATATGACGGGCTGAACCCGGCGCGAACGCTGATCGACGTGCGCTTCCGCTTGCCCGCGCGCTCCACGAGTTCCGCAAGCTTGGCCCGCCAGTCCTTCCGCACCCTCATGCGGCCAAGTGTCGTGGGCTGCGCCCCACAAGACAAATGGGAAATGGCACATTGACAAATGGGATAAAACCCATAATCATCCGCGGCCATGAGCGAACGACGGTCACTGGAATTGGAAATCGAAGCTTTCCTCAAGCGATGGGATCTGTCGGCCAGCACGTTCGGGCGCCTCGCTGTCAATGACGGGAAGTTTTTCACCGAATTGAAGAAGGGCCGCCGCGTGTGGCCCGAGACTGCGGATCGCGTGCGGTCGTTCATGCGCGACTATCGGGCCGACCAAGTGCGTCGCGCGACGGCGATCGTCGAGGCTGCCGCGCAATGACTCATGGGTCCGCAAGTTTGCAGCCACAACAATCCCGGCAATGTGCCGCGAGCGCCTTCGCCCATGCCTCGGCGTCCGTGTCCGAGTGGAATTGGAGCGCGTTCTGCGGGAGCGGCTGGCCTGCGGATCGTCGGAGAGGCCCGATCAAATCCTTTCGACACCAGTTGGTGCCCTTCTGCATTCGCAACAGCTCGAAATATTTCAGCAACGCATACGAAGTAACACCCGGTCTGTTGTGGCCTGTAGTCATTGGAGCAGCCCCCGCCGCCCGAATTCATCCGTCCCCCTGCGATCTGACAATAGCCAGCACATGTCGCGGACGTAACAAAAATCAATTTTCGTACTGTTGCGCGCTTGTCATTGACACCAAGATGAACGAGCGCGCTCGCGTTGTGCGTGTACTGGGTGATGTCCCAATTGCCAATGAAATATTGGGTTTCAGAACGAAAGCAAATTCGCATTGCGCTGCGTGGAGCCCCCGCTCGGCCGGCGCGATAAGCAGAGACGGGGATGCGATAGCTACCAGCTTGGGCGCATCTCCGTCTCTCGCTCATCTTGATTCTCCGTCTACTGAAATTCCGGCCAAGAGCCGGTTAGTGGCGCCGACCGCGAGTTCAACGCGGCGACGCAAGGTGTGGGGCAATCGCTTGAGCAACTCAAGCAGACGACGGGAGTACGAAGTTCGTCGGGTACAAAGTTCTGTACACAGAATTTCTGAGCAAGAATGCGCCGAGCGTGTGTCGGCGGCGATAATCGAATTTCCTGCCAAAGACTTACAGCGCATCACCGACAAAACGATCGACGCAACGAAATCCTGGAAGGCGGGGCGTCGCTGCCCGCATCTGGCCTCGGTCATCAACCTCGCGCGGCAACTGCCGGCGGTGAAGAAATGGCTCATCTCCGAAATCGAGCGCGGCGAAGCATCGGACTTCGAGAACGACCCACGCACGATGGATGCGGTGTATCGGGCGCTTCAGAAATTGCCGCCCGATGTTGTTCGGGCGCTTGTTCGAAGGGCGGGGCCGCATGACTGAGCGTACCTCCGCCCGCGTCGCTCGCATCGCCGGCCGCATCCTGGAACTGAAGCTCAGCGCGGACGACAAGGCTGCATTCGAAATCGCGAACGGGTTCACGTGGGCGGATGTCCGCGCGCTGGCCGCGTCTTGTCTTAACCAGGCGCCGGATAGGGCGAAGAAGGCGCGGAAGCCATGACCATGCGCGCGCGGCTGTCGGAACTCGTGTCACGGATTTGGGGCAGGCGGCCCGAGCCGAAGCGCGCGCCGTTCAATCCTGAGCCGGGCGACATTGTCCAGATCGATGGCAGACTGTCGCGCGCGCAAGTCGACGAACTCAGCCGCCAGTGGGAAGCCGCGTACACTGGGCCAGATCCATCCGCACTCAAATTCAAACCAGACTTCGTCCGCGGTCTTCGCGACGTCGTAGCGGCGCGCGCAGCACAGCGTCGACGTTCCGAAACCGAGATGGGCTGAGTCATGAACCAGCACGCCCCCGCGCCGAACAGCGGTGACCCCATTAAGCCTAATGCGGAACCGACGCGCATGGACGCGCGGACACAGAAGATCGTGACGGGCTTTGGCTCAATTTACGCCACCGTCGGCTTCGACGCTGAAGGCCGCGCGCGCCACGTCCACGTCTCAAATCCGGGACGTCACATGGATACGGCCGTCGGCGATGCACTCGATGCGCTGGGAGCCGCGGTTACGCAGATTATTCAGGACATGCACAACGAGGGAGCGGGACATGGCGAGAGCTAATAAGGCCAAGGCGAAGGGCGTTGGCGGCAAAGGGCGCGGGCGCAAGTCCAAGGCCGAGAATATGACTGGCGCCAAAGAAGGCGCCGCCGAGATGCGCAAGGGCGAGCTCGACCTCCAGCCCATGCAAATCAACGACAATGATTTCGAAATGCATTACCGCTCGGCGAAGTCTGCCAAAGAAAAGGTCGAAACCGCGACCAGCCTCTACCGCAACGCCATCAAGGGCGCGAAACAGGTGAGCGACGAGCTTGCCGATGCAGTGAAGCGGGCGCTCAAGTTCGACGGCATGGACCGCGAGGCCATCAAGCGCCAACTCGAAATCGACGGTTACGTGCTGAAGAAGCAGGGCTGCTCGGTCCAACTTACCATTCACGACAGCATTTTGGGCGATGCCAACACGGCCGCCGAAAAGCAAGGCTACGCAGACGGCAGAGCGGGTAGGGCGCTGAACAATCCATTCCCAGAGAACAGTGACCTCGCGCGCCTTTACGAAGCGGCATGGCTCAAGGCCCAGACCGAGATGGTGCCGGGCGGCGATGGCATTGGCCACAACAGCGAGAATGCCGGGCCTGACGACGAACACGAGGATGGCGACGACGAGCGCATCACTCCGCCCGTCGAGCACGACGGCGATGAGCCTGCGCCGATGAAAGAGGCTGCGTTCGCATAGCGTTTTCAGCGTTCGATGAAAGTCGCGTCATGGTTATCCTCGGTCTTGATCCTTCCACGGTAAAGCTTGGCTTCGCCATCGGGGGCGATTCCGATGCTGGGCCACGGTCTGGAGTCGTGTCTCTTCCCGGCGCGGCCGATCACGTCTTCGATCGCACGCTCGGCAATGCTGCCGATACCGTCTCGCTGATCTGTCGTAACTCCGGCGTCAATCTCGTCGCGATCGAGGCGCCGATCATCGTCGGCGATCGCAGCTCGCATACCATGGTCGCTTTGATGCAGTTGGCCGGAGCGATCCGGGCGGCAGCACATCGCGCCGGCTGTCGGATTGTGATGGTTGGGTCATCGACGGTGCGAAAGCATTTCGTCGGGCAGGGCTTTCCGGAGAACCCAAAACGGGCCGTGCAAGAGCGCTGCCGGGTGTTGGGCTGGGAAGCTGCCGACGATAACGCCGCCGACGCATGCGCGACCTGGTGCTGGGCGATTTCCAAGCACTGCCCGAAATGGGCACCACACGGCACGCCTATGTTCGCGAGGTCCGCATGAACGCCCCCGCGCATATCCCGCATCCCGTCGGCGCCATCGTGCCGAAGTGGTGGAATGCCGAGCGCATTGGGACGCTGAAAGAGTTATGGGCCCAAGGCTTGCGCCCAAGTCGCATTGCTGAACGCATGGGCACGACGCGGGCGGCTATCATCGGAAAGTCGCGTGTTCTCAATCTGCATTTTCATAAGCGTGGCCCGATGCGACTTGCAACGGACCATGCAGCAGTTGCCGAGGGCCGCACGCTGTTCCCTTCCAGGGTTGCTACGCCAGTCCGTAGCGTCTCTGTATTGAAGCCGGGCAGCGACACTCGCAAGCTCGGACATGCCGCCACCAAGGGCCGGTGGCGCGGCATGCCGATCTATTCGCTGACGCTGGAGGAGCGCGCCACGTGCCCACGGGATTGTGCCGTGTATCGCGCCTGTTACGGCAACCGGATGTGGATGGCGCGGCGCTGGCAGGCTGGGGCTGAGCTTGAAACACAAATTGAGGCTGAGCTTGCAATTCTTCAGCGCAAGCATCCGCGTGGCTTCGTCATTCGGCTGCATTTGCTCGGCGATTTCTACTCGGTCGAGTACGTCAAGCTGTGGCAATCGTGGCTGAACAAATTCCGGGCGCTGAATGTCTTTGGGTATACGGCCTGGGATACCGGCACCGAGATTGGCTTAGCGGTCGCCACGCTCCGCAATGATCGTTGGGACCGCTTCTCGGTTCGTACGTCAGGCGCAAAATCCGGTGTTCGGACGTTCGTTGTGCCGAAGATTGAAGATGCTGGCGAAGCAATCCTCTGCCCAGCACAGCTAAATCAGACAGATAGTTGCGCGACGTGCGGACTGTGCTGGCACTCCAAAGAACCCATCGCGTTTTTGGCGCACTGAGGCGGACCTATGGGACATGGGCGTGGAGGCTTTTGGAATGACGCGATTTTCGACCGCGCCAAGCACCTGTGGGGCGACGGGTATAGCGCGAGCCAGATATTCCGCATGATCGGTGCGCCGTCACGCAGTGCGGTCTTAGCAAAACTGCACCGGGCCGGACTGTCAGGCGATAGCCCGCCACAGCGCCGACGGACGCATTCGACGGACGCCAAAACGCCGAAGTCTCGCAAGCCGACAGCGAGCTTGGTTCCAATTGCAGGATCATTGCCGGAGGAGGTGGCTGCCGTGGTCATTTCAAAGCGCACACCGTTGGAATTGGCAGGCTGGACGTCGTGCCGCTTCCCGTTGTGGGCGCATACCGAAGATGGACGCCCCGACCTCCCTGTCTGCGGCAACCACGTCACGCCTGGCGAGTCCTGGTGCGCTGAGCACCGCGCGAAAGTGTTCCGGCCCGGCGCCGCGTTGCGCTCGCGCAATAAGCAGGCGGCGAAGGATGCGGATAAGGCGGAGGCTGCGTAGATGCACGGGATCATGCCACGAGGCCGCGACCCAGCCGTGCGAAAGCGGGTTGCCGAATACTACAAAGCCGGGGTCTCGGCGAAGGCGCTGGCGAAGCGCTACCGGATCTCCGACACAACGATTCAGAAAATCCTCGACGAGTTCAAGATTCCCCGCCGCTCCGGTGGCGCGGAGGATTGGCTATGAGGCGCGCCACAGCCCCACAGCTCGCCCAGACGCCCGACGGCTGGCTGCCGATGTCGGTGGCACCCAAGGACGGCCGGCCAATCGCCGTCGCTGTGATGCGCGGTAGCGGCCGCGGCTGGTTCTTGCACAGGGTGCCGTATCCCGTGCGGTTCTATGAAGGGCGCTGGTGCTATGCGCGCAACAATGCGCCGGTCTTCTCTTGGCACAAGCCGGTGCGGTGGAGGGCGGGGTGAGCGTTCGCCGCGACATCAAAGCGTACATGGCGGAGCACGGGGACGGGTGCAAGCACCCGCGCACGCGCCTGAGCCGCAAACAGTTCAGCAACGGGACATGGCATTTCGTTCGGCAGTGCGAGAACTGTTGGGCCCAAGTCGGCAACTACTTGAAGAAAGAAGAAGCGGCAAAAGAGATTAAGTATTTTGATGATGTTCCGATCTTTGACGAGGAAGCATCTGAGCGCGCCGTTGAGGATGATTGGGCAGCCAGAAACGCCCTATTTCAAGAAGCGCGCAGCAGAGAAAATGCCGAATGGTGGCAGCGTTATACCGCTTACCTAAAAACCGATGCGTGGCGCTCGCGCTCCGCCCTCGTGCGGAAGCGTAATCCGACGTGCGAAGGATGCGGATTGCGACCGTCCACTCAGGCGCATCACCTGACTTATAAGCATGTCTGCAACGAGTTCCTTTGGGAATTGGTCGCGGTCTGTGATGCCTGCCACGAGCGAGCCCACGAACTTAAACAAGACGCGCCGTAAATGATGATGACCGCATCGCCGGAAGTTGTTGCAGCAGCCCAAAAGTATAGCGAACGCGGATACTCGATCGTCGCGGTTCGGCCGGATAAGAAGCCGTGGGGCGACATCGGCACGGGCGAGAATTGGCGCCGGCACTTTACGACGCAAGAGATCCTAGATCGGTTACGCGGGCCACATTGCGTTGCGATCGGCTTCCTTGGCGGCGCACTGAATGACGACATCGTGCCACTCGATTTCGATACCGATACCGGCGAGGCGTGGTGGCGCGCCCAATGCGAAGCCGCCGGGATAGATCCGGACGACTTCCCGATCGTCATCACGCCTGGCAAGGTCAAGGATGGCGTGCGCAAGCCGGGCCGCCATAGATATGTGAGGGATGTTCGTCAAACTCTCAGCAACGCCGAAGGGAAGCTAACAGCGCTCGGAATCAACGTCCGCGGCAAAGGGCACGCCATGCTCCCGCCGTCGCCTCACCCCGAAGGTGGTCGCTACAAATGGCTCGATCGTCACGGCATAGAAGATTTCGAGACTGTTCCTCCCTGTCCTGCCTTCATTTATGACGCGATCAAGGCGCAGAAACAGGAGCGCACAAACGGACATCACCACCCGATCACAGCGGATGATCGTGAACGCCGATACGCTGCGGCCGCACTAGCGTCGCAATGTGATCGAGTTGCTAAAGCGGCTGCAGGTGGACGGAACAATGCGCTGAACATTGCCGCTGTAAGCCTTGGCCATCAGATCGCCGCCGGTAGAATCGGCCGCAGGCAGGTTGAGGCCGCGCTGCTGGACGCTGCCGACGCTAACGGGTTGCTAGCTGACGATGGTGAGCGCGCATGCTTGGCGACCATCAAGAGTGGTTTAGACAAGGGCGAAGCGGAGCCCGCCGAACCATTGAAGGATGATCGCTCTCGTGCGTATGCGTCGGGTGCGGTCGTAGTGCCCAGGTCGGCGCAACTGGAATCACCAAACAGACCGGTCTTTGAGAAGCTCGCCGACCTTGGCCTCGGTTGCGCTTCAGAGCTCATGCTTGAGGAATTTAAGCCGCTCAAATGGGCCATCCCGGATCTCGTCCCTGAAGGCCTCACATTGCTCGCTGGCAAGCCAAAAACAGGGAAGTCGTGGCTAGCGCTAGACTTCGCTCTTGCGGCCGCCGGTGGCGCGTGCGCGCTCGGGACGATACCCTGCGAGGCTGGGCCGGTTCTCTACCTTGCGCTCGAAGACACCAAGCGTCGGCTGCAGGGGCGAATGCGAGCCGTGCTTCAGAGCACGCCGGCGCCGGATGACATGGAATTCAAGACAGAGTGGAGGCTCTGCGACCAAGGTGGCTTGGCCGACATCCGGACGTGGATGGAAGCTGTTTCCTCGCGCACACCTCGCCTACTCATCGTCGACACACTTCAGAAGGTGCGTGGCACGCGAAAGCGTGACGCTGGCGTGTACGAAGACGACTATCGGGTAATCGCGGACTTCAAAGTTCTGGCAGACGAGTTCCAGGTGCCGATCATGCTCGTCACGCACCTGAATAAAGCCGGCAACGACGACCCCATCATGGCCGTCTCTGGAACGGCCGGAATCACCGGCAGCGCCGATACCATCCTCGTCCTAAAACGCGAACCCAACGATCCGAACGCCGTCCTATACGTCCGCGGTCGCGATGTTAACGAGGCGGAACTCGCGATCCAGTTCGACAACCAGACCGGTAAATGGCTGAAGCTTGGCAAGGCAAATGACTTCCGAATTAGCGAGGAGCGCCGGGCGATCATTCAGGCGCTAACGCTTGACGCCGGTTCAATGACCCCAAAGGAGATCGGGTTTGCGACTCAAATGAAGCCAAATAACGTGCGGTATCTATTACATAAATTGGCAAAGGACGGAGACATAACCCGATGCACGGATGGAAAGTACAAGCTCTGAGCGTTAGCGCGTTAGCGGTTATTAGTGTGTGTGTAAGAACTAGAAGAAAGAGACTCAGTAGGGGGCCTGTTAGCGACGACCGCTAACGACGACTAACGGTCACTAACGGGTGCTAACGATGCTAACGCAAACTCACAGCGCTAACGCCGCTAACGGTGTGGAACAGTGAAATCCTGGTACGTCGTCCAGACCAAGGCCGGCCAGGAACGCGCCGTCGGTCGCGGGATCGAGAAGCTGGCGATCGAGATCCTGCTGCCGACGTTCAAGCGCACCATCGCCGTTGGCCGCCGGCGCGAGGACGTCATCAGGCCGTTGTTCCCGCTGTACCTGTTCGCGGCGTTCGAGGTCAGCGAGGACGAATGGCGCGCGATCTTCCGTGTGGACGGTGTGCAGACGATATTGCCCATCAACGGCCGTGCATCTCGTGCCGAGAAGCTACCGATACCGGTGCCATTGCGCGTCATCGACGCATTAACAGCAGCTATCGAACTTGGTGGAGGTCATGTTCAGATCATGGACAAGGAACAGCGGCGGTTGCCATTACCTCGGCTCACCCCAGGCCAGAAGGTGCGTGTGATCGAGGGACCGTTCGACGGGTTCGAGGGATTGGTCGACCGTGACCAGAAGAAGCGCGTACAGGTTTTGCTTGACATTCTCGGAAAGAAAACACCTACGATGGTACCGCGCGAAGCACTTAGCGCAGCATGAAGGCGGGTAAGCCTTCGTCGCGAAGCGTAGGGCAGCACAATATCCGACGATCCTCGATACAAATCCGCAGCATGGATTGATATTCGTGCGCGCGTTAAGTCACGCGCTCGTGGTCGTTGCGAGGTGCATGGCTGCCCCATGTACGGCAACACCGCAGACCACATCGTGTCGCCCCGGAATGGTGGCGCCTTCTTCGATCTGAACAACCTACGCTGGCTGTGCAAGGCGCATGACAATCAGTTGAAGGAAGATGCGCGCGGTGTACGCCGAAGCCATGGTGCGGCCACAGTGTACGGCTGCGATGCCCATGGGCACCCATCTGACCCATCGCATCCATGGAACCGAGGCTGACGGGGGGGTATGGAAATACCCCGATCGGAACTCAGCTCGGACCTTTCCAGCACAGTGGGATCCGAAGCTTGGAATTCACGTGACTTGAAGTCGCGGC
>JADMIO011827000.1_pt1 | contig 57762 bp, 36 predicted proteins | sample 8958161 | NCBI WGS metagenome assembly JADMIO01 (sample SAMN16585339, study PRJNA669376) | soil metagenome | isolation source: Crop rotation soil | place: USA: Cullars Rotation, Alabama | collected 2011 | reverse complement strand
CCGCGACAACTTGTCCACGTGGAATTCTAAGCTTAGGATCCCAATGTGCTGGAAAGTTGTCTGCGCAGTGGAATTATAGGCTTCAAAAAAAAGAAAGTAGCCATCCGGCATCGAGGTGACATTTTCCGTGAACATCGGCGTGATTACATAGCCGGTGGAATCCTCACGCACCTTGGCCACGAGCATCAGACCACTGAGGGACAACGGGAGACCGGAATACTTCGGAATCGTGACATTGCGCTTCAGGCTGTTGACCAGGTTTGACTTTGTGTCGAGCAGTTCGCCGGAAACGGAGTAGGTTCCGGGGGGGAGGGAGACCCGTTGCTGATAGAACTCAAATGTGGGAACCCGGCCTGCGCTGACATCATACGAGGAGGTGGAGATCGTTCTGACGAATGTGGAATCGTACCAGGTTCTGCCATCCCCCTGAACGCGCAGGTGCAATTGATAGCGAGCCTGATACAGCGCGTCGTTCCGCTCGAACGAGAGTGATCCGTAGGAGACAGCCATGTAGATATCAAGGCGGCTGGAATCTCCCATCCGTCCGGCAAACGGAATGGCGTCGAAGAAGACCTTTTCCCTCTCGCCACTCTGAGCGAATGTGGAAAGGGTGATAACAGAGAGGAGGAACAGAGACCAGACGAATTTCATAAGGAGTTTGAAAACCGTTGCGCGTCTCCCGCCGAACGGGAAGTCCGTTTCCCGTCAGAAGGGAGGTCCGTCGGACCGGCTGCAAACATACGGAATGCCGCATGGTTGTCATGATTGAACTGCAATTCAAGCCAAAAATGAAGCCGCCGAGGAAAAATCCTCGGCGGCTTCTTGCCCGCTCAGAGATGGTAGACCGAAATGAGAACCGAACGCTGAGTCTTCCTCAGAGTATCCGGATTACCCGGAAGGCATTTCCGGAAGGATACTCTGCAATTTCATCATCATCTGCTCTGAGCTTGTTCGCAACATTACGAGACCTTTGTGACGATCCCCGTTTTCGCGTCCACCTCAACTTGCTTTACGTTGCCGGTTGCTGTTTCCTTTATCTCGAAAGTGTACATCCATTTCGAACCTGTTGCATCATGTTCCAGCTTCCACATCTGTACGTTCCCGACTACCTGAGCAAGTGCTGCCGTGCGGGCTATACTAAGAGGGACCAGTGAGTCTCCGACAGCCGTCGGCTTGAACTCGGAGTTACTGAAATCCCCCGCCGTCTGTTTGATCTCCATCAGTGCTCCGGTACGAGCGTCAAGCGTCGCTTCGTAGCGGTTCGAGTCACGAGACATGTCAATCTCGTAGCGTGCCGTGGAGTCGTCCGTGATAACCAACTCTATCTTCATCACCTGCGCGCTGTCGATCAGCTTGCTTGCGATCACTCGCGCAGAATCCCTTGAAATGATTTTCAGCCCGGTCTTCGTGCTGTCAGTTTTTGTGCTGTCGGACTTCGTGCTATCGGACTTTGTGCTGTCGGACTTTGTGCTGTCCGAATCACTGCCGTCATCATCACAGTCGCAATGGCAGTGGTAATGGTGTCCGTAGCCATGTCCCTTGCCGTGTCGATAGTGCCCCTTTCCACGCTTGTGCTCATGCTTGTCTTCCTTCTCCTTATCACACTCTCCATCGTCCTTCAACTTCCGTTCCTTCCCCGTCTCAGCATCATAGTAGACCGTCACATAGTGATTGGTGCTGACCAGAATAATCACCACATACGTTGCCTGATCATCGATCTGCTCCAGATTGATTTCAACCACATCACCCTTCAGCTCCTTCTTCGCCTTCTCACGCACTTCCTTGATCTTGATGGTCGTCGGCTTGATCACAATCACCGTAGGATAGTAGTACTCATGAATCTCCTTCTTTTCGATAACCTTGCCATCGTTCGGCGAGACTACTATCACATACACCTTTCCATTCTGGCGGATGACGCACTCATACGTTGCGCTGCTGTCGCGATCAAAGTCATAGTTGACGCCAAGTACTTCTGCTCCCGGATTCTGATTCAGAACCACTACCACCACATCGCTCGGCGAGATGATGTTCGTGTCTGCGGAGTTCCGTTCGACGTTTGTACGAACCGAATTCGCTTCGTCGCCCGAAACCGGATCGCTGATCTTTACCGTTCCAGGAAACCCGACCGGCGTTGTATCTGAAGATGCGGGTTCTACTGTGTTATCCGCGCATCCGGTGAAAATCGTTGTGCCAAGGAACATTGTGACTGCGACAAGGCCTGCCATGAGTAACCCGCTAAGCCTGCGGGTACCATTTATCTGATACATGTTACCTCCAAATGAAGTGCATTAAGAACTGAGTTTGAGACATCTTTGCGTTGCATTCCTTTAGCCTTGTCGTTTGTGTTAACGCACCGAACGTTCGGTTTGTTAGCGGGGCCAGGGAGGAATGCATTTTTTTTTTCAGCGGGCCAAAGGAATGCGCAAGCAAGAATGCTACTCCGATCGATTTGAACCCGATCGGTTTACTCGTTCAGGAAGATTTATTTGCGGTGGCTTTGCTGGGAAGCCAGTAGTGATGCGGCGTGCGGGGTGGTTTGAGGCGAAGGGAGAGGGGGAAGAAGTCTATGTATTCCTCCCCCTCTCCGCCCCAGTCTTCAGTAGAAGTTGTCTGCAACGTATTCAGCGGAGAGGGGGCCGGGGGGTGAGGTCTACTGGATCACCATCCGTCGTGTCTTCGTGAACTCACCGCTCTTGAGCCGGTATTCATAGACCCCTGCGGTAAGTTCACCGGCTGCGATCGTGTAGGTGTATGCGCCTGCGGGGAGTATCTGATTTACCAGGACTTTCCGCTCCGAACCGAGCGCGTCATATACGATCAGCGAGGTAGCATCCTCGAACGGAATTTCAAACGTGATGCTCGTTGCACCCGATGCCGGATTCGGGACGTTCTGGTCGAGTCGGATGCCATGATCCATGGTCACAAACATGCGTGCTGACAGGCCGCAGATAGGATCGCGGAGGAAGAGCCCCGGTTGTTCGATATAGCCGAGGTATGGAAGGGGGGAGACGATCGTAAAGGGGAATGCGGAAGAGTCGAGCAGACTGAAGCGCGTCAGGAATCTCATGCCGATAAAGTTGCCCACCTTTGGAAGGTCGCCCCCCATATCTACATGGCAGTAGATCGAGTCTCCAATACGGTTCCACTTGAGTTTGGCGTTCTTGATCGTTGAATCCGCAATCCAGACTTCACGCAGCGCCAGCAGCCGTGACTCATGTCCGATGGTGATGTTGAGTGAATCAAGCGGAAGGATCGGCACATCCTGCTGCATCTGCATGTAGACATTCACCTCCTCCCCCGGCGCTGCATGATACTTCCGTGGGATTAGTGCCGGCTTTACCAGCTTCTTACCCACTCCCTGCAACTTGGAGTAGAGTGTTCCGGTCTCCGCATCGAATCGAATCAGCGCGGTGTTCAACCTGGCAAGTGCAGGACTGAAGCTGCAGTCGATTCGCACGGAATCGAACCCAGGGACCATGAAGGGAATCGTCGGCAGTGGAAGAGTGAACGCGTTGTTGCTGTCCTTCATCAGCCGCATGGCCATGATGTTGACATCGATCTCACCCAGGTTCCTCAGCGTCACGTACCCATCGCGATTCAGGGTGACATAGAGAGTGTCGAAGTCGTGGTCATCAACGACAAGGACCGGCTTGCCGCACTTGATGACGAGGCCGGATAGAGCAAACGGGGTTCCGTCGATGGTAACATCGGAGCGAACCAGAAGCGTGTCCTCTATCAAACCTGTCGTGATCGGCTCCAGATGAACTTTCACCCAGAGAGTATCTCCGGGGGGGATTCTTCGCGGAAGTCCCAGCCCCGTAGTGTCGATCGTGATGTCAACGATCCCATTGTCCCGTGTCAGTTCAATCGAGTCTATCGTGGCGGCCTGAGTCCCTGTGCTAACAATCGCAATTGTCGTATCGAGTCCTGTGCCAAGGCAGAGAGAACCCCAGATATTGGAAACGGAAATTCGTGGTTCAACGCCTACTCCATGCAGTCGCCCATGCACAACCTGACTGTCGATGGTCACCATCTCAATCTCAGCCGTGTAGTCCCCTTCGCGCGGCGGCGTGAATCGAATGCCAAGCGGACTGCTCTGTGCCGGGAGCACAGACTTGATGTTCTGCCAGTTGGGTGCGGTCAATGAGAATGCCTTGCCGGTGTCCGAGATAATAGTGACCCGTGCAATGATATAGGCCGTGTCCCCCACATTGGAGAGAAAGGAGAGGGTGTCGTTGTTGCTGTGGATTCGCCGCTCGGCCCAGTCGTAACCTGTGATCCTGGGGATCGGGTAGGTGACGATGGCAGTTGAGTCGTAGCCCGCTGTAACCGCCACCGGATATGACCGGCAATCGGTCTCGACAACAAGGCTGTCGTGATATGAGAGTCGGTCGACTGCTCCCTTGAAGTAGATCGGGATCTTTATCGTCTCACCGGCGGCAAACGTATAGGGGAGGTCACCCGCGTTCTCCAGGCCGAACGTATCGCTGCCGCTGATGGTGTTGAGCGAGAAGAGGGTCACGGTAAAGGGCTTGCGATTTGTCAGCGTGAGCATTGTGATCTGCCGTCTGCCGGTAAATACATCGGTAAAGAAGATCGAATCAGGCTGAATGTCGATCGGATGAGACACATAGCTGTAGGGGACGTTCCATGACTGACCCGAGGCCAGGTTCCTGATCGTTGCCGAACCGACTGCGTCGCTGTCGGGGTTGGTAGCTGTAAAGCGAATCTTATATCCGGTGGGAATTCCAATTTTCAGAATTGGCGTTACGACCAGATCAGTGTTGGTTGATGTTGGATCAAGCGAAATATCGAGCACTCCGGTCATCCAGGCCGTCCCGGACTTCATCGCAGTGAAGGTCGTCGAATCGCACTTGATCTGGCTGGTAATGGTCAGCGAGTCGGCGCCGTCATACTGCTGCTGGTCGCCAATGACCGGATATCCATAGCAGATGGCGATATCCTCGATGTACTCCGTTGGATGCATCAACTCGATCTTTGAGCCGGCGCCTCCCTGAATCTCCGGACCCCCCTTCCTGGCGATTGCCGCGCGCACCGATTCGTTGCCCGGAATTGATCCGTAGGCAATGGCGGTGAACGCGCCGCCGTTCGAGGAGATCACATGGTCGCCGGCAGTCATGTACGCCTTCGGATCGCCGGCACTGACATTGACCTTGCCGTACTTGAAGGGCGTGTTGTTGATCGTTCGAAATGTTGAGGTTACATCCTTTCCGTCGACAGTTATCTGGGCGGCAGTATCGGCCATGACAACCAGGTAGTGGTTCATGTAGGGAAGGAGCGCGGGCGAGTAGAATCTGCCGATGGTAATCCAGCCTCCATACGGTTCCATCAGCGTCATTGCCGGTCCCCACGTCTTGGCTGCGGAGACCACGGTGGTGCCGATTGGCAGGAGTTGTGCATAGGAGCCTGAGACGACCATTGCCTGCGCCGGCTTGTCGGTATAGAACGCCATCGGCAGCAGTTCGTTTGGCTTGCACCAATCTCTGGTCGTGAATTGGACGAATGATCCCTGCTCGATCGTCTTCCGCAATATGCCGTCCGAACTGGTGACCCGTGTCGTCCCCGGCGCCATGGCATAGATCCTGATCAATTCCTCCGTCTCAACGCCGATCACATTGAATATGGGAGCATACACGAACGTGCTCCCCCAACTGTTGACCGGGGCCAGCCATTCAAATATCGAGTTGTTGGCGCTGTTGCCTGTCGGTATCGTTTCTATATCCCACCCCGAACCTCCTCCACATCTGGTATTGCCGCTGATAACGCCAATCGGTTTGGTTGCGACAATATGGGTTCCGGAGAGATCGCGCGCATCGCTTGAATCGTTCCCCCAGGTTTCGATTGAGTATGCCTGACCAGCATCCAGACTGATCGTGCGCGAACGGTTGCCGATCACCGTATCGGTGGCATCAATCGTGACGCTGGTGCCATCCTCGCTGGCGATTACAATGATCTGTGCCGGAGCGTCGGAGGAGTCAAATCCCTCCTCCTTGGTATCGATGCGCTGTTTATGGTAGAGCCTTCGCTGGCCATGCGTCGGAAGCCCCATGGCGTAGTACTCCGTTCCCCATTGCTCTATCGGAAGCGGAGTAAATCCCTCGCACCCCGATGGTGTGGCGAAATAGCAGTAGACGCTGATCGGCTTGTCGGATGTGATGTCAACGAGTTGAGGCTGGGAGACCAGATTGACCAGATCGAAAAATATCTTGGCTGCGCGTGCCGCCGGATCGGTGAGCGAAACGATGACGGAAGCAGATGGTGTTACCGTCACGGTCTTGGAGATACCGGGCGTTGTAATGGTCACACGAGCTGTGGACGTGCTGGTGAGGACGATGCTGGCGATATCGAGCATCGTCGTCGGAGGCTTGCCGGTGTAGACGTTGGAGGTGTCGGGAAAGGTCACAAGAAACCGCTTGCCGAAGTGGGTAAATCCCGCTCCGGCAATGGCAATCCCGCCGCCGACGAAAAACAGCAAGAGAGAGAGGAAGAAGAGTTGGCGGAGGGGAGCCGCCAGCGCACGTACTACAGTGGGTGTCAAACGTCGCACTCCAAAAAGAGATGATGCGGAAACTTAGTAGGGGAGAGACCGGATTCCAAGAAGATAGTTACAGGAAGGCCTATGTTATAATCGAACGGAAGGAACGGTCGGCTGTCATGCGTGTATAAGGGTTGCGAACACGATCGAGGGTTCAGCCACCGATAGTCACTCATCGCAAAGTAATGATATTTCCGGTCCGGAATACCAACCATCTCCGACCAATTCCCGGACTGTCAACCTGTCTCATCGAAAATCTGTTAACTTGACTCATGGATAAATTCATCATTCGCGGAGGGAATCGGCTGAGCGGTTCCGTTCCCATCTCCGGAGCAAAGAACGCCACGCTGGAACTGATGCCGGCGGCGATTCTGGCCCCCGGAGTCTACAACATTTCAAATACCCCAGATATCCGCGACGTATGGACAATGTCCCGTCTGATCGGCTCGATGGGGGCGTATGCCGAACTCAACAACAACTGCCTTCATCTCAATACTTCGAATATCACCTCACTGGAAGCTCCTTATGAATATGTGAAGCGGATGCGGGCATCGATCCATGTGCTGGGCCCGCTTCTGGCCCGCTACGGTTATGCCAAGGTATCGCTCCCCGGAGGATGCGCCTGGGGGCCCCGTCCGGTCGATTTCCACCTGAAGGGGATGGAACGCCTTGGCGCCGAGATCACTCTTGAGGGGGGCTACATCATCGCCCGCGCCGATCGGCTCAAGGGCGCGGCTGTCAGTTTCGACATTGCATCGGTCGGCGCCACCTTCAACGTGATGTCCGCAGCCACGCTGGCCCGCGGACGCACCGTCATCACCAATGCGGCAACCGAGCCGGAAGTGACCGCAGCGGGAAGGTTTCTGCAGAAGATGGGGGCGCAGATCGAAGGACTTGGAACCTCCACCATCACGATCGATGGCGTCGACGACCTGAAGCCGGTGGATGAGGAGACGATTCCGGATCGCATCGAAACCGGAACGCTTCTGGCTGCCATCGCAATCAGCGGCGGCAGCGCCACCCTGACCAATGCAAACCCCTATCATCTGGCCGTTGTGCTGGAACGACTCGAAGAGGTCGGGTGTGAGATCGACATCCGCTGCGATGAGATCTCACTCAAGGCGCCAGAGCATCTCAATCCTGTTAACGTCACAACCGCTGTCTATCCCGGCTTCCCGACCGACATGCAGGCACAGTGGATTGCACTGATGTCGTGCGCTACCGGCGCCAGTACCGTGACCGATATCATCTACAAGGATCGCTTTACCCACGTCCCCGAACTTGCCCGTCTCGGCTGCGACATTGTCGTGAAGGACAATAGCGCAACCATTCGCGGCGGTCGCAGCCTGACCGGCGCCACCGTCATGAGCACCGACCTGCGCGCCTCAGTTGCCATGGTCCTGGCCGGACTTGTCGCCGAAGGGGAGACCGAGGTGCTCCGCATCTACCATCTCGACCGCGGCTACGAGTCGCTTGAGAAGAAGCTGTCTGCTCTCGGAGCGGATATCAGGAGGGTGAAGACGGAGGAGCTTTGAGGCGGGTGATGAAGGGTACCCCTTTTAAGGTGCCGGTTTTAGGCGTACGAGCCGTGTCATTGGCATCTGGGAAATTCTTTTGAATTCGCCATGTGCCCTCAAATGGCGGCAGCTTCAACCGCCAGATTATCGCGAAGACGATGACAAAAATCGCAGATTCCAATTCATTTTCTCCCCTTTTTGTCCTCACCTTAAAAGGGGTAGGTGATGAAGGGCGAGGAGACGAAAGGCGAAGAGGCGGGAGGAGCTCGTCCCCTCGCTCGGAGTGGGGATGTAGTCGTGGACGCTCTGCGTCCCGCCGGTCAAGCAATGAGACTCCGAGCCGCAGAGCAGCGGAACAGGAAACAGGAGATCCAACATCGTACGTTCAAGATCCATACTCCTCTCTCTGGCACTCCTGGCGTTCTGCGTCCTGGCGATCTCTGCTCAGAACCGTCAGGGATCGCAGGGGCGGAAGAAGGAACTCGGGAGCATTCAGCGGCAGATTCGCACATCCAGGGCAGAGTTGACCGCGCTCGCCGAACGGGCCAGACGTTCGGCTGATGCGATTCGCGAGCATCAGCGGAAGGCCGTCGTTCTCGACTCGGCGATCGACCGGCTGCAGGTCGACGATCGCCGCATCTCACAGGAGATGATCTCTCTGCGGCAGAGCAGCGACTCGCTAAACGATATGCTGGCAATTCTCACCGAGGAGTATGTCACGATGGGACGGCGGCTGTTCCAGCAGCAGCTCCTGACGCCGGTTGCATCGGCATTACTCATGCCACGGGAGCAGCAGCGCCTTGCCCTGAAACAGAAGCTCTTCCAGATCCTTACCCGCAAGCAGAGTGCACGCGCTCGCGAGCTCAGGAAGCTTCAGGCCGAACTGTCGAGCCAGGAATCACTGCTCGATACCCGTCGCAACCAGCAGTTGACCGAGATTGCGGCGACCCGCACTGAGATCGGAGAGGCAGTGCTCAAGCAGGAGGAGGAAGCCAGGCTCCTGAGTCACACTGAAGAGCAGAAGAGCGCTCTGAAGAAGTTCATTGAACGGAAATCCGCCGAGGCAAATCTGATCAGCGGGATGATCGCCCGTCTGGCGGCTGCCGAGAAACGACAGCTTGAACTGGAGCGCCAGAGGCGACGAAAGGGGGAACAGGCGCGGCAGCGTTTGCTCCGGATGGAGGAGAACGCCCGCAAGGAGCGCAGAGAGAAGGAGCAGACCAGGGGAGCGCAGACGAGGAAGGGATCTGGTGCGGCTGCATCGAAGCCAGTTTCAAAAGGGGGAAATCGTCCGCCTGAACCGTCACCGCCCGTCAGGCGGGAACGGAGAGATCGCCCGGTTGATTTCTCCTGGCCCACGGCAGGTCGCCGGATCGTTCAGGCGTATGGCGAGCGACTGAACCCGCATACAAACACGGTAACCCTGAATCCCGGAATCAACATTGAAGCAGCAAAGGGGACGCAGGTCACGGCGTCGGAAGATGGAACCGTCTCGCTCGTTTCCTGGTTGCCGGGGTACGGAACGATTGTCATTGTCGAGCATGATGGCGGTTACCGGAGTGTCTATGCAAATCTTGCTCACGCCTCCGTTTCGCGCGGAGCAGAGGTTCGCGCCGGAGAGAAAATCGGCGTTGTTGGCAGATCGATCGAGGGAGAATTTCTCCACTTTGAATTATGGAAGGAAGAGACGCGGTTAAACCCGGCATCCATGCTGAAATAACATTTATGGAACATCAGGATAATCAGGAAAATTCATCGGCAGCTCCGGCAGCCGGCCCATTCCACAGCGGATATGTGGCAATTATCGGCGAACCGAATGTTGGGAAATCGACGCTGCTGAATACGATTCTCGGCGCCAAGCTTTCCATCGTTTCAAAGAAGCCGCAGACAACCAGAAAGAGCGTTCTTGGAATTCTCTCCTCCGACGAAGCACAGATAATTTTTCTCGACACTCCGGGAATTATTACTCCAAAATATCTGCTGCAGGAAAAAATGGTCGGATATGTCCAGACCGCCCTGCAGGACGCGGACGTTATTCTGCTGATGCTCGATGTCAACGCGCCGAATCTGGAGCGTCTGGCAGAGACTCCGCTGGGGGATGTGAAGAAATTCGGAAAGCCGATCATTCTCCTCCTGAATAAAATGGATCTGCTGTTGAACAAGAAGGAGGCGCTGCCGCTTATCGAGAAATTCACGGCTCTCGGATTATTCGCCGAAATCGTTCCTGCGTCGGGAATGTATGGTCAGAATACAACCCATCTGGTGGATGTCCTCCGTCAGTATCTCCCCATCGGACGACCGTTTTACGATCCTGAGATAATCAGCGAGCAGCCTCAGCGATTTTTTGTCAGCGAGCTGATCCGCGAGCAGATCCTGGAACAGTACCGTCAGGAAATTCCCTATTCAGTGGAGGTGAGTATTGTGGAATACAAGGAGCGGCCGCAGCCCGACAAGATATTTATCCATGCGGAGATAATCGTCGAGCGTGATTCTCAGAAGGGGATAATCATCGGCAACAAGGGAGAGTCGCTCAAGAAGCTCGGTTCACGCGCCCGGCAGAGCATCGAGGAGTTTCTGGAGCGTCCGGCATACCTGGAACTCTATGTCAAGGTGAGATCGGACTGGCGACAGAGCGAGAGCAGGTTGAGGAGCTTCGGGTATTGAGATCCTGGAATTATGATCTGATGGAACGTCGCAACAGTTCTCATGGTTGGACGGGATCAGCAATGTTGTAGCATCGTCGAAAGGAGAGCATGATCACTATTACCAGGCCGCACGCGATTAAATTTATGTCGTAATACGAAACGAGATTGGATTCTTCATTCTGAAATATGATGAAATGACAGTTCCAGCATTCATGCATTCCACATGGCGTGCTTGGTTAAATCCTTCCTCAAATCCCCAATTGCCTCACTTCGTCCCGACGCCATTCTGCAGCTTGTACTGCAATCGATAGAGCGTTGCATAGATTCCATTCAGCGCCAGGAGTTCCTCGTGGGCGCCGGCTTCGCGTAGTTCACCGTGGTGCATGACAAGGATCTTGTCGGCGTTCTGGATGGTTGACAACCTGTGGGCAATGACTATCGAGGTTCGTCCCGCAAGCAGTTTCTCGGTGGCCTTCTGAATCAGTTCCTCGGTCTCGGTATCTACGCTCGATGTCGCCTCGTCAAGGATGAGAATTTTTGGATCGTGTGCCAGTGCCCGTGCGAACGACAGCAACTGCTTCTGTCCAACCGACAGCGTCGAGCCTCGTTCCTGCACCGGCGTCATGTATCCTTCCGGCAGTGACTCGATGAACCGGGAGACCCCCACGGTCTCGGCGGCGTGACGGGCCTGCTCGATCGAGATCGAATCATTATTGAGCGTGATGTTGTCGAGTATGGTGCCGCGGAAGAGGAATATATCCTGCATCACCAGGCTGATATCGCGGCGGAGGTTGCTTGTCGGGATAGAGCGGAGGTCTCGTCCATCGATTGTCACCGAGCCGGAGGCGTACTCATAGTAGCGCATCAGGATATTGATGATCGACGTTTTCCCCGCGCCTGTGGCCCCCACAATTGCAATAGTCTCCCCCGGATTCGCCTGAAAGCTGACGTTGTGAATGATCGTGTGTGCGCCATCATAGCTGAAGGTCACATCATTGAACTCAATGGCGCCCTGCCTGATCGCGAACGGCTCGCCATGCTCTGCTTCTGGTGCGAACGACTTGGTGTCGAGCAGTTCAAAGATCCGTTCGGAGCTGGCCATTGTATCCTGCAGGACATTGTACTTGTCCGAGAGTTCGCGCACCGGTCGGAAGAACTGCTCATTGTACTGCATGAAGGCAAGAATGACGCCGACGGTGATCGGCTGAGATTCAGTCTGTCCGAACCAGCCGCGGACCATTTCGATCAGGTCCCAATCGGGAAGCCCGTTCAGAATCGCCTTGCCGCCGAACCAGAGAATGAGCGCCACGGCGAGTTGAGCGACAAAGTCGACAACGGGGAAGAAGACAGCATAGTACATCACCGACTTTACCTGAGCGTCGGTATATGCCTTGTTGATCGTGTCAAATTTCTCGGCCGTCGCGCGCTCCTGCCGGAAGATCTTTACCGTCAAGGCGCCCGTGATATGTTCGTTGATAAAGGCGTTGATTCGTGCCAATTGCGTCCGCACTTCGCGATAGACGATACGGACCTTCTTCCGGAAGATCGATGTTGCCCAGAGGAGGATTGCCAGTGCGAAGATGGTAACCAGCGAGAGCTTGACTGACATGGCGAACATCATCACAATGATCCAGATGATGGTGAAGATATTCGCAGCCATGGTGACAAGACCGTTGGAGATGAACTCATTGAGCACGCCCACATCGCTCGTCACGCGAGTGACCAGTCTGCCGATCGGATTCGTATCATAGAACCGGAGCGAGAGCCGCTGCAGATGTTCGAACAACTGCATTCGGATGGTGTGAATCGACTCCTGGCCGACATACTGCATCAGAATCGTCACCGCGTATTGGAATACGCCCTGGAGTATCAAGGTGCCGAGCAATGCAGCAGTCATCCAGAGCAGGCCCGGCATGTCGTTATGGAGAATATGGTCGTCGATGGCGATCTTCGAAATGTAGGGTCGGAACGCGCCAAGCCCGCTGGAGATAATGGACATGGCGATCGATCCGATCACAAGCCCCTTGAACGGCTTCAGGTAGACAACCAGGCGCTTCAGGAGATTGCGGTCGAGCGCCTTTCCAAGGATTTCTTCGCTGTCAGTCTCTTTGTCGGCCATGTATGGGTTGTTGGTAATCGGTTGCTGGTAGTCGGCTGGAGATCTGCAGGAGGCGGACGCCGATCCGCCTGTCATCTCCTGCCCGCGTTCTCTTTTCCTGTTTCGTTCCCTGCTGGTCTCAACTCTGCGAATCAACCACTCTGCATGAGTATATTTCGATGAGTATATTTCAAGCCGACCAGTGGCTCGAACATACAATTCCTTTCTGACGGAGAAGCCCATGAACCTTGAGACAGCCGACGAAATTCCCGCCTCGACTCAGACTGTAGCCCGTCGCAGATTCGGACGGAAGTCGCCGCCGCCCCATCCGGACCATTGTCTTGACTGCGGGGAACCGGTATCGGGTCACTACTGCGCCAACTGCGGCCAGGAGACGACCGCGCATATTCTATCAACGAAGGAGCTGGCGAGAGATGTGATCGGGGAGTACTTCTCATGGGACTCGAAGTTCTTTGCCACGATCAAACCATTATTTGCCAGGCCGGGGTTTCTGACCAACGAATATATCGCCGGTCGACGTGAACGGTATCTGATGCCGTCACGGGTGTACATGCTTGTCGCAGTGCTCATGTTCCTGTTGGCTTCAACATTCGATCCCATCACGTACGATCAGACTGGCTGGGGCTATGCTGGTATCGACCCGAAACTTGCCGGGCTCCATCTGACGCGAGCAACCTTTGATGAGAAGTTCCAGGCGGGCGTTCTCAATGTCCTGCCAATATTCATGCTGGGGATGATTCCGCTCTGCGCCCTGGGATTAAAGTTCCTCTATCGTCGTTCGAAGCGCCTGTATGTGGAGCATCTGGTGTTCGCGTTCCATTTCATCTCATTCGCCTTTCTGGTGCTGCTCCCCGCCAACATCATTGGGAATACCTTTGCCTCGATCATCTTTTCGCTCCTTCCGATCTACCTCTTCATGGCCATTCACAAGGTCTACCATCAATCGCTCTGGAAGTCGATTGTAAAGACCATTGTGGCCTACTGCGCGTTCTTTACACTGCTCTCAGGTTTCATTGCACTGGCCGAGCGCTATACAGTTGTAGCAATCTTATACCTGTAGCGAGCGAGTGCTGACTGACAGGATAGCGCCCGCCTTGGATGAGTTCAACTCCGAACCACTACTCAGAGGGGAGGGGAGTCGCTGGCGAGCGCCTGCATTCTGGAGATTGCCTGAGTGAACTCCTCGACGAGCCGTCTGACCACAAGTCCGGCTGGAAGAATCTCATGAACGAGTCCCGAGCTTTGACCGGCTTCGAGTTCACCCTCTTCCAGATCTCCCTCAAAGATTCCCCGGCGTTCCCGTTTTGCGCCGAGCAGTTCCCGCAGTTCATCGGCGGTTGCTCCGGATCGTTCCCGCTGCACGGCATCGGCGGCAAACTTGTTCCTGATAAGGCGAACCGGGTTCAGTGATTTCATCGTGAGAACGGTTGCCGAATCGGTGGCCATGATGACCGCCTGTTTGTACAGAGGATGGGCAGATGACTCGATGGTGGCGGCGAAGCGGGTGCCGACCTGAACGGCTTCGGCGCCAAGGGCAAAGGCGGCGGCCATTCCCCGGCCATCGGCGATTCCTCCAGCGGCAATAACCGGAATCTTCAGGGCGTCAACAACCTGGGGGACAAGGCAGAGGGTAGTTATCTCATCGACGCCATTATGCCCACCGGCTTCGAATCCCTCAGCCACGACAGCATCGACGCCAGCCGCCTCGGCCTTGAGTGCATGTTTTACTGAAGCCACAACATGAACCACTGTTATGTCGGCGGCCCTGAATCTGTCGATATGCACAGCGGGGTTCCCAGCCGAGCTGAAGACGATCCCGATTTCCTGCTCGATTACCACGTCGATCAGGCGCTCCACATCCCCTCGAATCAGAGGAATGTTTACCCCGAATGGATTGTTGGTTTCCTGTCGGCAGGCAAGAATGTGCTCTCGCAGCAGATCCGGTTTCATCGATCCTGCGCCGATCAGCCCCAGTCCGCCGGCATTGGAAACAGCCGAGGCAAGCCGATGTCCGCTGCACCAGACCATTCCGGCCTGGATGACTGGAGCGGAGATCTGCAACAGTTCGGTTACTCGCGTGTTTATTTTCAAATGAATCACTGATGGGAATTGCAATTGCGTCCGTATTGAACCAAATTACGAACAGCCTGTGGTTCACTCATGCAGGGAAGACAGTTCGTCACGATCGTTCACTCCGGCGCGTATCATGAACATAGTACGCCATGAATAGGGATGCCTCATGAGATCAGATAAATTGATACCTCGAATTCTGGTGGCGCTCCTGTTGTTTACGGGGATCGTAAGCAGCGCCGGAGCGCAACTCCGCAACCGGATAGACAATCGCGGCAGGGAGTTCCGGCTCGCCTTCCTGCAGACAAACGGTTTTGACGACAACCCCCATTTCTACCTGGACATCTGGTCCGCCAAGGCGACGCGCGGAACCTACACCTATGTCAGTACTGGAGAGACCTTCACGGTTGATATTCCCACCCCATACGTTACCGTCCGCGTCAGCCTTGACTCACTAAAACTGCTGCTGCCAAATCCGAAGACGACCGACATCAGCAACTACACGCTCCATGTCAAGTTCGATGATGAGGTGACGCTCTACGGCATCAACACGCAGCGCTGGAGCAGCGATGCGTTCCTGGGATTGCCGGAGCAGGAGCTGGGGACGCACTATATCGTCATGTCCTATCCCAATACCATTGCTCCTGACCCGACCGGGAAGCTGTTCAATCGTTCCGACTTCCCGTCGCAGTTCGCCGTGCTGGCGATTGAAGACAACACCACGGTCAACGTCAGGCCTACAACCACTCTGAGCACAGGACAGAACTCTCCGTTCACCAAGCTTCTGAACAAGGGGCAGATCTACTTTGCGCAGGCTGACAACAAGGTCGGTCTGGATCTGACCGGGACGGACATCATTTCAAACAAGCCGGTGCTCGTCTACGGCAGCCATCAGCGGACGAACATTCCATATACCGAGGCTGTCGGGCGCGACCACCTGGTGGAGCAGTTGCTGCCGGTCAATCGGTGGACGAACCGGGCGATTCTGACGCCGCACTTCCAGCTCGAGAAGTCGTATATGGATGCCAACATTGCGCGGGTGATTGCGCTGAACGACAATACAACGCTCAGCATCGACAGCGCTTCGGTCAAGACTCTGAATGCGGGAGAGTTTGTGGAGATACCCCTGCTCAGGGCTCAGTTGCTGACGGCAACAGGACCGTTTCAGGTGGCGCAGTTCCAGCACTCAACGGTCGATGAATCGGTCATGCACCAGAAGAACGACAGCATCGGCGATCCATTCATGATGCTGGCGTTCGCTCCGGAACAGTACGATTCGATCTATTCGTTCGAGAGCTACGACACGAAGGACTTTACCTATCACTACATCAACGTTGTTATTCCGAGCGAGCGAATTTCCACTCTTGTGCTCGATGGCGCACCGGTGGCCGCAGCGTTCGAGCGGATTCCGAAAACCAGCTACAGCTTCGCGCAGATTCAGGTCAACAAGGGCTTCCATATCATGCGGGCACGGGTCCCGTTCGGTTTGTACATCTATGGATTTGGTCCCTATAACTCCTATGGAGTCCCCGGCGCCGTCGTGTTCGATACACTCTTCAAGGATCAGAAGCCGCCGCTGGTTCGCATTGCCGATACCTGCGGCGGAATTGCCGGCGTCGCCTATGATGACAGTACCTATGACTTCGGCATGGAGAGCGTCCGTCTGGAAAAGGGGTCGACCAATGTCTCGCTGCAGACCAGTCCATTCAAGACCGGAATCGATTCGGTCCATTTTCAGTTGAATCTTACAGACCCGTTCCAGGATGGCTATGCGCTGATGACCGTGGTCGATACGGCGGGACTCGATAACAAGGTGGAATTTCCCGTCAAGGGCTTTACCGTCTCGCTGCTCGGACTGCCGCAACTGCCGGTGCAGGAGGACACGATCGCATCGCTGAACGGATTCAAGTTCTGTACAAGGATCGTGCTGAGCAATTATGGCCGCTTCCCACAGACGATATCGGGGCTGAACCTGACATCCTCCGCCCCCGGTCTGCAGATTGATGGAACATTCCCTGTGACCCTGGCACCAGGAGAGCAGCGGGAGTTCAGCATCTGCTACCAGCATTCAGGAGATACAGCATTTACGACCGGACTGAGCGTCACCGATGGATGCCTGGATCGCCTGCTTGCGATGATCCCCGTGATCAGCGGGGTCGATTCGCTTCGCCCTTCGGTCGGATTCGACAACAACCCCTGCCAGACCGATCCGGTCTTCGATATCTCGGAACTCGGCTCGCGTAATGCCGGCATCAAGTCGATCACCTACAAGGTCCTGGAGAATGCCGATCCTCTCCTCACACCCGATGTGCTCCCGTCAAAGAGCCTGCGACTGGTACTCCACCGCCGCGATCTGCGAAAGGATCTCATCTACTCGATCGAGATCGAGGATCTGGTTGGAAACAAGGAGACGCTGGCCGATACGCTTGGAGGCTTTACCCTGGCGGTGAGTCGATTGAGCGGAGAGGAGGTGGGGCTGCGGATCAACAATCCATGGACCTATAACGAACTGACCTACGGAGACCAGTCGTGCGACAGCGTGGAGATCACAAACTTCGGCCTGCGCCCATTGGCGCTCAGGCGGATATACATGCAGGGGAATCTGATGTACTCCATCCCGCCGGAACAACTTCCGTTCAGCCTTGCGCCGGGTGAGGTCAGGCGACTCTCAGTCTGCTTCAATCCGAAGGGATCCGGATCGATACTCGATACGCTGGCGATTGAATTCGAATGCCCTGGGTATTCCGAACTTGTGCAACTGTTTACCAATGTGCTGCCGCTTCCCGGCTCGGCCCGTGACAGATGCGGCAACGCAATCTCGTTCCAGATCGGCGGATTTGCACGACGCAATTTTCTGGAACCACCCTCCCCGAATCCAACTGCCATCGAAAAGGCGGCAGTGCGATTCGGACTGGACCAACCTGAACGCGTTACACTGAGCGTGCATGATCAGTTCGGTAATGCAGTCCTGAACCTTCTGCAGAATGACATGATGCCGGGAGGAATTGCCGAGATTGAGATGGATGTTCACTCCCTTCCGCAGGGGCTGTATTACCTGAGGATGTTGACCGCCAACGGCGATGCCTTCACCCAGAAGCTCGTTGTCCAGCGATAGTAACAAACATTCGGTGGCTGTGTCTCCACTGAAACAGGAGCCGGCTCCCAGAAAACTGAAGCTGTTATTCCGATTGTCGGCATGACGATCCGCTCTGCTCCTCTGCAGCGCGGATCGTCATGTCATGCTTCCGGTGGACCGGCAGCCCAGATCATCATGGTCCCGGCACTTCCTCTACCCATCCAGGTTTCTCATGGACCTCTCCACGCTTCTACGAAGACTATCGATCACGGGTCTTGTTCTTGCTGCACTGCTGACGGTACGGCCGCTGCAGGCGCAGCCTCGTGATTCAAAGGGGAGGGAGTTCTGGGCGACCTTCCTGGCGAACTGGGGGTCAGCCGAGGCTAACGAGTTCTCAAAGCTTCGCATCTACCTCAGTTGTGATAAGCCAACGAAAGCAGTAATCACCTACAGTCTCACGGGTCAGCAGATTGTGATTCCAATGCCCTACCCGAACACATCGGTCGAGGTGAATCTCAATACGCTGTTCGGAGATTATGTCGAGCTCGATGAATTGAATGGCAACAGAGCCAACGAGATAAGCCGAAAGTCGCTGCACATAGTTGCTGAGGATGATATCACTGTCTATGGCGCGAGTATCCGCTTCAAGTCTGCTGATGCCTTCATGGGATTGCCAGACGATATCCTGACCGGTCGGTATATCGTGCTGGCCTATCCGAACGGATACGAGATGGGATTCGGGACCTACGACCAGCCCTCAGAGTTTGCCATTGTCGGCACCGAGGATGGGACCACGGTCCGTATTACATCTCCGGCAAGCGTCAACGGACGGCAAAACGATTCGGTCTTCTCAACTGCGTTGGATCGTGGAGATGTATTTTTTGGACAGGCTCGCACGACCGGTCCGCAGGATGTCAGCGGCACGGAGATTCTCGCCAACAAGCCGGTTGCCCTCTTCGGCGGCTGCAAGAGGACGTCGATCCCGACCAATGTCGGCAACTACCGCGATCACATTGTTGAGCAGATGCCCCCTCTTGAAGCGTGGGGACGGCAGGCGATTGTTACTCCTCACTTCAACGTCACGCCGAACTCCCCCTACAACGCCGTCGTCCGTGTGCTGGCAGCGCTGGATGGTACGGCTTGGACGCTGGATGGCAAGTCCCAGCCGCCGTTGCAGGTTGCACAGTCGGTGGAGATTCCGTTGCGCCAGACGCCCTATGTGATCAGTGCTGACGGACCGATACTGGTGGCGCAGTATGAGCATTCGGTTGCCGTAACCAGCTCGGGGAGTGGGGAGGCGGATCTGGGCGATCCATTCATGATGCTGATTCCGCCTCCGGAGCAGTACGATACCGCATACGCGTTCCAGTGTATTAACTATGTCGAGTTCGTGGCGCACTACATTAATGTGGTGATTCCCCCCGAAGCCGAGGCGAGTCTCCGGATTGATGGCGATCCGGTTGCCGCAACGTTCAATCCGATCAAGGGAACCACCTATGAGTACGCACAGATAGAACTCCCGGCCGGCTCGCACTACATCCGTGCGGATTCAGCCTTCGGACTCTATGTCTATGGCTTCGGTCCGGCAACATCGTATGGCTATCCCGGCGGGATGCTCTTCCGCACGCTTGTCACCGATTTCCAGGCGCCGGAAATCGCTCCGGCGCTCGCCTGCAATCGTCTGGATGGCATTGTCTACGACAGCCGTATCACAGACTCCGGCGTTGATTCTCTGTTTGCCATCTCCGACAGTCTCAGGAATGTCAATCTCACAATCGATCCATTTATTCCGGGCGCGGATTCGGCCTACTATCATGCAACACTGATCGATCCATACCAGGATGGACAACTTGCAGTCAAGGCGATCGACTCTGGCGGACGGTCGAGGACACAGTTCAACAAGATCAGCGGCTTTACATTGCGTGCAGTGGGGATGACCAGCAACCAGCCGGCGTTGAGCGACACGCTGGTGGTCTTTAATGGCCAACTCTTCTGCACCACGTTCGATGTCGAGAACTATGGCGGGTTCGAGAAGACCATCGATTCAATCACACTTGTTGGGAGCGGATTGCAGGGGGTGACTGTGACGACGGCGATGCCGATGAAGATCGCACCGGGAGGAAGGCAGGCGGTCAATGTCTGCTATAATGGGAAGTTGGACACCGCCTGCACGGTGGGTCTGCAGATCTGGGGTGGATGCGATCGGCGCGAAGTGATGTCGATTCCAATCGTCAGCCGCGTTGATACCAGCGCTCCGGGGTATTCCCGTCGCGATGATCCGTGCGGCAATGGCTATGACCTCAGCTTCAACGAGCCGTATGGCTTCGCCTCCGGCGTCGGAATGGTCATGATCGATACGCTCGTCAACTGCACGGTACGGTTCCTGCCAGATACAACGAGGCTTCCGGTGGCGATGCTGGTGACGCACCTGGAGCGGATCGATCCGCGACAGGATCTGATCTACCGGATACGACTGCGCGACGTCGTGGGCAACGAGGAGACGATCAGCGATACGCTGGGGGGGTTCACCCTGGCAGTGACGGCTCTCGGGGGAGATACGCTGAGCCTGTGGCGACAGCAGGACTGGACGGGGGATAGCCTGGTGGTTGGGACGCGACGCTGCGACAGCGTGGTGATCGGCAACTACGGGATGCGGCGATTGCGATTGAGCCGGGTGTGGATGCGAGGCAACGGGAGCTACAGCATCCCACCGGAGCAGATGCCGATCGAGCTGCTGCCGGGAGAGACGCGGAAGCTGGCGGTGTGCATCAGTGGGGACCGGGCGGGCGAGGAGGTGGACACGCTGGTGGCGGAGGGGAGTTGTGGGATCGACGAGGAGGTATTGATGAAGGCACCGGTGAGCTGGGTGTATGGGTTGGGGGAGGATGGCTGCAACAACGCGCTGCGGATACAGATGTTCGCTGCGACCAAGAGAACATTCCTTGATTTCCCCGTCCCCAATCCGGTTTCCGGATCATCGGCGTACATTACAGTAGGAATGAAGAACTCCGGTCCGGTTGCCATTGATCTGGTGGATATGCAGGGAAATGTTGCCATCACGTTATTACGCGGGGTGGAACTGCAGGCTGGGATCAGCCGGATCGATTTTGATGTCTCGACGATTGAGAGCGGCGCCTACTACGTGAGGATGATCACGATTGAAAGAGATATTCTGGTGAGCAAGATGGTCGTTCGCCATTGATGGCGGTATTGATTCGCAGAACTACACAACTTGGATGTGAAGGCATGAAAGTACTTACAGAATACAGCATGGTTCGGATCTCTCCTGCATTGAATTCATCGTGCATATTGCTCCGGATGCTTATCGTGGTTGCGCTCCTGTGTGGAATTGCCGGGGGTCTGCAGGCGCAACAGGGAAAGCCGAACTTTGACTCGAAGGGGAAGGAGTTCTGGGTGACGTTCATGGAGAGTTTTGGAGGAGGGGGACAGGGGGGCGGCAACTCGGGTAACCCCGACATGCGGCTCTATGTCAGTTGTGATCGACCGACAACGGTCTCGATCACCTACCAGGCCAGTGGACAGAAGTTTACGATCAATCTGCCGACGGCCAATGTCTCCACCGAGATCAACATCAACCAGTTGTTCGGCAATTATGTCGAGCTCGAAGCCGCAGAGCAGGGGGTGAGCGACAAGGCGTTCAACATCGTCGCCGATGACGACATTACGCTCTACGGCTCAACAGTACGACCGATGTCCGCAGATGCGTTCCTGGGACTGCCGGATGATATTCTGACCCGCCGGTACATCGTGCTCGCCTATCCCAATGGATATTCGGCTCCAAATGGGCAGGGCCCGCAGGGGTACGACATGCCATCAGAGTTTGCGGTGATTGCCACGGAGGATGGAACGGAATTGCGGATCACGCCGAGTGCTGAACTGAATGGGGTGCTTAACAAGAAGACATTTAACGTAAATCTGAACCGCGGACAGGTCTATTTCGCGCAGGCGGAACTCGATGGTCCGCAGGATGTGAGCGGAACGGAAGTACTTGCCACCAAGCCGATCGCCGTGTTTGCCGGGAACAAGAGAACGAGCATTCCGACCGCTGTCGGCAACTATCGCGACTATCTTGTGGAGCAGATGCCCCCGCTGGAAACGTGGGGGATGCAGGCGATCGTGACGCCTCATTTCCCGATTACGCCGCAGTCGAACTATACGGCGGTTGTTCGAGTCCTGGCAGCCTTTGATGGAACGACATGGAGCGTGAACGGCTCACCAAGATCCCCACTTCAGGCGGCCGTGTCGGTCGAGATTCCACTAATCGACAAGCCTATGCTCATCTCGGCCTCGGGTCCGATCATGGTTGCTCAGTACGAGCACTCGGTCGGAAGCGGCGGCGGCGGAGGGTTCGATCTCGGAGATCCGTTCATGATGCTGATTCCACCTCCGGAGCAGTACGATACCGCATATGCATTCCAGTGCATCAACCATTCTGAACTCCCCAGGCACTACGTCAACGTGGTGATTCCATCGAGCGCGGAGGGGAGTCTCATGCTTGATGGTAACCCGGTTACGGCCAAGTTCAATGGCATTCCGAATACCACGTTCAGATATGCTCAGATTGCCATGACTCCCGGCTCGCACTATATCCGTGCGGACTCGGCGTTTGGTCTCTATGTCTATGGCTTCGGTCCGGCGAACTCCTATGGCTATCCCGGTGGGATGCTCTTCCGCACGCTCGTCACCGATTTCCAGGCGCCGGAAATCGCTCCCGCGCTCGGCTGCAATCGTCTGGATGGACTGGTCTATGACAGTCGTATCACCGACACCGGCATCGATTCCCTGTTTTCCATTGCTGACAGTCTCAAGAATGTCAATCTCACAATTGATCCTTTTACCAGGGGCGCGGATTCGGTCTACTATCATGCAACGCTGATCGATCCATACCAGGATGGACAACTTGCGGTCAAGGCGATTGACTCCGGCGGACGGTCGAGGACACAGTTCAACAGAATCAGCGGCTTCACATTGCGTGCAGTGGGGATGACCGGCAACCAGCCGGCGTTGAGCGACACGCTGGTGGTCTTTAATGGCCAACTCTTCTGCACCACGTTCGATGTCGAGAACTATGGCGGGTTCGAGAAGACCATCGATTCAATCACACTTGTTGGGAGCGGATTGCAGGGGGTGACTGTGACGACGGCGATGCCGATGAAGATCGCACCGGGAGGAAGGCAGGCGGTCAATGTCTGCTATAATGGGAAGTTGGACACCGCCTGCACGGTGGGTCTGCAGATCTGGGGTGGATGCGATCGGCGCGAAGTGATGTCGATTCCAATCGTCAGCCGCGTTGATACCAGCGCTCCGGGGTATTCCCGTCGCGATGATCCGTGCGGCAATGGCTATGACCTCAGCTTCAACGAGCCGTATGGCTTCGCCTCCGGCGTCGGAATGGTCATGATCGATACGCTCGTCAACTGCACGGTACGGTTCCTGCCAGATACAACGAGGCTTCCGGTGGCGATGCTGGTGACGCACCTGGAGCGGATCGATCCGCGACAGGATCTGATCTACCGGATACGACTGCGCGACGTCGTGGGCAACGAGGAGACGATCAGCGATACGCTGGGGGGGTTCACCCTGGCAGTGACGGCTCTCGGGGGAGATACGCTGAGCCTGTGGCGACAGCAGGACTGGACGGGGGATAGCCTGGTGGTTGGGACGCGACGCTGCGACAGCGTGGTGATCGGCAACTACGGGATGCGGCGATTGCGATTGAGCCGGGTGTGGATGCGAGGCAACGGGAGCTACAGCATCCCACCGGAGCAGATGCCGATCGAGCTGCTGCCGGGAGAGACGCGGAAGCTGGCGGTGTGCATCAGTGGGGACCGGGCGGGCGAGGAGGTGGACACGCTGGTGGCGGAGGGGAGTTGTGGGATCGACGAGGAGGTATTGATGAAGGCACCGGTGAGCTGGGTGTATGGGTTGGGGGAGGATGGCTGCAACAACGCGCTGCGGATACAGATGTTCGCTGCGACCAAGAGAACGTTCCTGAACTACCCGGTGCCCAATCCGGTCACCGCCTCGAGCGCCTACATCGATCTGGGGCTGAGCAGGGACGATGTCGTTCGACTTGAGCTGCTGGATCTCAACGGAACGGTCGTTACCCCGATTCTCCGGCAGGTGCCGCTGAAGGCTGGCGTCAGCCGGATCGAGTTCAGCACCTCCGACCTGGAGAGCGGCGCCTACTTCTGTCGCCTGGTCACGGCTGGACGGGAGGTGTATGTGCAGAAACTGATGGTGAGTCATTAGTCGCCAGTTCCGTAGCTGGTCCCGACGAGCAGTGCAGTCTGATTCCTCATGAACGGGTTCTCGCTCAGTGAGGTATCCTCCGAATTCTACCACAGAGTGCGCAAAAGAAGATCATAGAGCGCGCAGGGCAGATACAGCCCTGCGCGCTCTATGTTTGGAACATTGATTCCGTATGCACAACTGATGTTTCGCTGGTATCTAAGAGAGGCAGTTCATTACGAATCCCGAGAACTGTGTAATGCTCATACCCCATTTTTCACCCCTGCAACCCTCCGATGAATTCTTTAGTTTGGGCAGGCTAAGCACTTTTCACACATACTTCCATTCTCGGAGAGCCTCGAAATGAATACCCCCAAACTATTGGCAGCGCTTGCCGTTGCCTGCTCACTGGTTGCTGCTGCGTGCAGCGATGATCCTGCATCAACAAACAACAACACTACCTCGACGGTGAACGTAATTACCGGCGTCGAACTGGGCGGACCAGCGACCGCAAACATCGGCAAGGGGCATCTGTACGATGTCGAGACCGATTCCGGCTGGGCGATGAACTTCTACAGCAGCAAGCGGAAGCAGATTGACTTTATCTACAACCATGCAGCGCCGAACGACGACAGCGCCTCGGTCTGTTCGCCCGACTACGATCCGCTGAGCGAGACCAACAACTACTTCGGATACATTACCAAGGCCCTCCAGGCGGATGCCAACAACACGGAGTTTCGGAAACTCAGCGGCTTCACCGCAGCACAGTTCGATGCGTTAAAGGATAGTGCAGTGGTCACATCTACCTTCAATGGTGCGGGCGTCTCCAGTCAGGTGGCCAATCATCTGAAGGTCGGTGATGTGGTTGCATTTCGGACGCAGTCGGGGACGATCGGGTTGTTCAAGGTAACGGACTTCTTTGGGAGCTCTTCGCCCCTTGCGATTACGATTTCGGTGATGACGAAGAAATAATTCGGGTAGAGCAGTTGAACCGGAAAGCCTCGTGTCGAAACGATACGGGGCTTTTCTATAGGATCCATTCCAGACAAGAGCATGACCTGTAAAGATTGCCAGGCTCGACGGCCCTGCGAGTACATTGCCATGCCAACAATTCCTGGAGGTAGATTGCAGAGATGAATCGTGTCAATAGATCGGTCGGGTTCACGCCCCGGGAACATTTCCGATCTCATAAGAGAAATCTGCTACTCTCGGTTTCGCTCGCATTTGCACTGGTGGGACTCGCTGGGCTTGTTCTGGCGCCGATCGACGAGGCATATCTGAATTCCAAATTCTGGTATATCATTCTCCCGGTAATTTGCGTGGGGATATTCTCCAATATTCTGATTTCAAGGTCGGCGACGAAATCGAAGGGACAGGTTGTCTTAATTGTCGTGGGCGCCCTTCTGGTGACTGCGGGGATCTATGCATCTCGAACCGATTCCGAACTGCATGAGAATGGCCGGATGACGATGGGCCGTGTGGTGGAGATTAACATGTCGAAATCAAAATGGACGGTGAGGTACCAATTCACCCTTGACGGGACTCTGCATTTCGGTGCCTGGTATTCCGATAAGGCGCCGGCTGATCTCCACGTTGGAGATTCCATCAGCGTGAGATACTCCATCAATTGTCCCAACCTCCATGTACTGCTGCGGGAGTGAGGGATTGGGTCTTACAGAAAAAATCCTGTCAGCAACTTCCGTTACCGACAGGATCTTATTGAATTCTAACGGCGGAGAGGGTGAGATTCGAACTCACGGTGACGTTGCCGCCACAACGGTTTTCGAGACCGTCCTATTCAACCGCTCTAGCACCTCTCCGAAGGATTCCCCCTGCAATAAACGCAGGGCTGTTCCGAGCATGGGCCGCAAATATATGCCTGCAATGTATCACGGGGCAAATAAGAATTACTGCCAACGTGTAAAAGATGAGTCAAAGGCAGGGGCGGGGAGTCGAGAGTCATGGGCAAGGTCGGGGGAGGGGGGGATTGTTCTCCCGGAGTAGAACTCCTGGTGTCCCTGCCTTTCGGAGTTTCAATCCCTCCCGCAATCACCGGACTTCGCCGGACATACCATCTCAGGAGAAACAGGGTAGCGACCGGCCATGTACATTTATTCTGCCCTGTGCGGCGCGAACCCGAGAAGAGTTCGTGCAACTCACAAGGACCAAACCACCCGCTATTCCACTTCGAGCGAACCATCTCAGACCCTCGACTCCCCGACCCTGCCTTTGACTCTCGACCTGCCTTTTGACGCCGACGTGTTGCATGTCTAAGGGGAAATGCGTAAAATCGCAGCCGAGTAGAGAACTCATGCGCTTGGCCTTCCAGAATTTTATGCAATCAGACGTTGGACGTTGTGGCAACATCGGCTCAATATCTGCGACGCAAGCCCGCGTTCGCAGCTCTTCAATACCATCGTTCAGGTTACTTTTCCCGTTTCACAGATGTTCTCCGGCCGGCGAACTCGTGGGCTTTCATGGCTGGCATGACCTCAATTTGCCGCGTTCGCAGCAGATTCAGAGGATGAACCATTGATGGCAGTCAATGTTGGTACTATTTTTGCTGCGCCGGTTTGTGCCGGATCGACCTTCACGGACGCAATTCTCGATACGATTAATCATATACATCAGGACTTGGCAGAAGATGAGTAGGGGTTCTTTTTGAACCATGCTGGAGATCAGCGACCTTATCGAGTGGCAGACGGTTAATCATTCATACTACTTCATAATATCTTAGGGGTACACATGCGAATCGCAAAACACATGCAAATTCTGGGCGCAACGGCTTTGGCTTTTGTCGCGCTCAGCAACGTCGGCATGGGGCAGGACTGGAGCAACACATTGCAGACGCCCACATCCGATGGACCAATCTGGCGAACGGGGAAGGTCGGCATGGGAAACGGCAGCGCAGCACCGGTCGCACAGCTCGATCTGTATGGCGACATGGCGCTCAACGGAAATCCGTTGAAGCTCCGCGGAGCAATCGACAATTCCCAGTCGCACTTCATCCAGTACCAGCCGACCTATCTGGGTCGTCCGGAGGTTGACTTCTGGAGCTATACCGGCAACCTGATGTTCGTGCAGGCAGGCCAGCCAGTGGCTCGCATGACGGTGACCGGACCGGGTAACGTCGGTATCGGCACCAACAACCCGGTACAGCGTCTGCAGCTTGCCAATGGAAACATCATGCTTCCGAACGGCGGCGCGTCGCAGGATGGTAACCTCTATTTCGGCGGCACGCCTGAGACGGGTCAGAACGGCATGAGGATCTATGCAGGCATGGTCAATGGCACCATCCCTGGAGCGTTCTTCGATCTCCGCACAAGCGACCCGACAGACGGCTATCGCTTCCGCGTCAACGGACTCGATGGAACCACCGAGCGGATGCGTATCAACGCCCGCGGTCAGGTCGGCATCGGCACCAGCACGCCGCTTGAACTGCTCCAGCTCGGCGATCGCATGACCTTCCAGACCGGACAGGCAACCAAGGCGATCAGCTACAACTCCTACTTCGATGCCGGCGTCGACAAGCGCATCCAGACGGACTTCGCTTCATCGCTCGGCTTCAACAACACCGGCGACATCACTTTCCGTACCTCCGGAAGCAACTTCGCTACGACGAACATCACCTGGGCAACTCCAGTCATCATCAAGAACAATGGCCGCGTCGGTATCGGTACGACAACTCCGACCTACATCCTTGATGTTGCAGGCGATACCAGTGCCGGTAACTTCATCGCTACCCAGCGTGCAATCAATGCCTATGCAAATGGAGCGGCATCGTCCACCTCCAAGATCGGCGTTTATGGTGCAGCTAACGGTGGTGGAACCGGGACCGTGTATGGCCTCTATGGAAGTGCTACCAGCTATGGAAATGGTCCGGTCATCGGCGTGTATGGCGTTGCAAACGGCCTGAATCCTTCGGGTCAGAATGCTGCGGTTTTTGCTGCCGGCGATGTCAAGTATACTGGATCCTCCAGCCAGGCTTCCGATGCCAAGCTGAAGTCAAACGTCAAGGATATGGAAGGCGCACTCTCGAAGATCCAGCAGCTCAGCGCAAAGACCTACACGTTCAAGACCTCTGAGTACTCGTCGCTCCACCTCTCAAGCGGAACGCAGTTCGGCTTCATCGCTCAGGATGTGGAGAAGATCTTCCCAGAGCTTGTCTCGACGACCGCAGTCCCGGCGCCGGAATCGGCTGACGGCAATTCAACCGCAGCTCCCATCACCTTCAAGGGCCTCAACTACGTCGGCATCATCCCGGTCGTAGCTCAGGCAGTCAAGGAGCAGTCAGAGATCGTCGATGGCCACTATGCAGAGCTGACGAAGGTCAAGAGCGAGCTTACCGATGTCAAGACCCAGGTTGACGGCGTCGTAAGCCAGACGACCGATATGAAGAAGCAGTTGGACATCACGGTCGCTGAGAACGCAGACCTGAAGAACAAGGTCGGCACGCTGACCAGCGAGAATGTGGATATGAAGAAGCAGTTGAGCGATATCCTTGCCGAGATCGATCACCTGAAGAACATCATCCGTGACTCGCTCCAGAGCCATACGTCAGGCGCTCCGAGCAACCCGACCAACGTCGTGGCTGCTTCGCTCGGTCACAACAGCCCGAACCCATTCAATGAGGAGACCACCGTTACCTTCGAGCTCCCACAGAGCGTGAAGATGGCTCAGTTGGTCATCAATGATGTGAACGGTGCAGAGGTACAGCGTATCACCCTGAACGACCGTGGCGCAACCAGCGTCGTCGTAAGCGTGAAGGGAATGCGTGCCGGCACGTATGTCTACAGCCTGCTTGCTGATGGTGCTCTTGTCGGTACCGACAAGATGATCGTTGTGAAGTAAGCGTCAGCGCGACATGAATTTCAAGGAAGACCCTGCAGCGATGCGGGGTCTTCCTTTTTTCTACTGTGATGGTCAGTTGGGGATACTTCTGCTTGCGGGAGGGAGTGAAACTCCAAAAGGCAGGGACACCCGGAGTCCCACTCCAGGAGAATGATCTCCTCGACACCGTCGTTGACCCTCGAACCCTGCCGTTGAGTCTCGACGCTGCCTCGACTCTCCATGAAATCTACTCGTCGTCCCATCCGTCAATAGCCCTTGTATGTCAAGCCGCATTCTTCTCTATCTGGCATTTCTGGTCACGGTCATTCTGCTTGTTGCTCTTCACACGTTTGTTGCACGTCAGCTCCTGCGCCGGTTGCGGCCGGGGAGGGTACAGAGCGGCGCGAAGTGGCTGATGGCGGGGGCGATCGTGTTTATGGATCTGCCGCTGGCTCATACGCTTCTGATCTACAAGCTCTTCAACCCTCCGTTTCTGGATAGCTTCCTCCGCTCGGTCGAGGCGCCGTTCCTTCTGCTGCATGTCAATGTTTTTATTCTGGGGATCATCCTGCTCGTTCATGAACATGGAGTCAGGAGAATTGCGGCATGGAGAGCCAGAAGATCCGGAGACGATATCATCCCCGATGTTCCTTCTCAACCGCAATTACTGGCTTTGCCAACGCACACGATGAACATATCAGATAGTATTCCAATGGGATCAACCGCCTCACTCTTTGGTCGCAGACGATTCCTCCGCAACGCCGCTCTGGCTGCCACCGGCTACGTTGCAAGTGCGACGACGCTCTCCGCCATGGGCTCAACGCACGACTACCGCCTGGAGCGGATAGTGATGAAGGTTCCGGGGCTCCCCGATGCATTCAAGGGGACGACTATTGCGATGATTACCGATATCCACTCGTCGGTCTTCATGACCCGCGAGCAGATGGATGTCTATTGTAAGGAGGTGAATGGACTGAAGGCGGATATGATCTTTGTCACCGGCGATTTCGTTAACAGCAAGCTGCAGGAGGTCTATCCCTTTGCTGAAGCCTTTGCTGGTCTGAGCGCCCCGATGGGAGTCTACGGCGTCACCGGAAATCATGACTACTATTCCGGGCAGATCGAGACGGTGGCGCGTGAAGTGGGGCAGTGCGGCATCAGGCTGTTACGGAACGAGAATCTGATGCTGCAAAAAGGGAGCGACAAGCTCTGGCTGCTCGGAATGGATGATAGCTCGATTTACGATATCAATCCCTACCTTGCCGACGGCAAGTCTCCGAAGGGAACGATTGAGAATCTGACAAGGGGAATTCCGAACGACGGTACGAAGCTCTTCCTCTGCCATAAGCCCTACCCGTTCGAGGAGTACAGCCAGTTGGGCGTGCAGGCAATGTTCTGCGGACATACTCACGGCGGACAGATCGTTCTGGGCCATATCGACAATCTGAATCTCTCATTTGCCTCGCTGGCCTCCAGGTATGTTGCCGGACTCTACCGCTCCAGGAGCAATCGTACGTCGCAGATGTATGTTGCTCGCGGCGTTGGCACCGTTGGCGTTCCGGTTCGTTTGAACTGCCCGCCGGAGATCACGCACTTCGTCCTGGTGTAACCCGTATGTTGGTCAATGGTTATTAGTCATTGGTCATTGGTATTGAACGGAACTTGTGCGTTCTTACCAATGGCGAATGACCAGTGACAAATGACTCTTCCATTTCTATCATGTTACTTCGAACATTCAACTCAATCTCCATCTTCTGTCTGCTCGGACTGTTGATGCAGTTGCCGGCGATGGCGCAGCAGGATCAGAGCGGATACGACTCGGTCCAGATTCGCTACGACTTCACGCCGGGCAAGTCCGTTCTCTACCGGGTGATCTCCTATGACTCGGTGATGGTCTATGGCGGGCACCAGCGGAAGATCGTTCGTGAACGGGTCGAGATGGTCCGCTATACGTGCGACTCGCTGGTCGGCGGCGACTATGCAATGACGGCGACGCTGGAAGCCTACGGCGCCAGCGAACGTCGTGATGACCAGCCTCCGGTCACTCTTGTTGATGATCCCTGGGTGGGAAGGAGGATTTCGTTTATCATGACTCCGTTCGGACAGAGGACCAAGCTTCTCACGACCGATTCGCTGGCCGAACCGGGAACCGCTCCGGGCGCTCCGTTCAAGCCGTTGCTGCTCCCCTACATGGGGGGGGAGCATGCGCATATCGGCTCGTCAGGATCATTCCGGTTCGATCAGATGATGGTCGAGAATGTCTACCCGCCGGTGACCCTGCATGGAACCAGCTTTCGCATTATTCCGGGTCGTGCAGATACCCTGGGACAGAAGACCATTCAACTCGGCTTCTCCGATGTCGGTAACGTCACCTACAACCTGCAGTTCGGAAAGGGGAAGGATGGAGAGGATCTGAGCCTGAAAAGTGAGACCGTGGTCAACGCATCGGGACAGTATTATCTGGCGCCGGCGCTCGGGTATATGGCCGGAGGGCAGTACGTTCTCTACGGCGATTTCACAATGACTCTCTCAACGGGAGGGGAATCCAAGGGGCGGCATATCATCAGCATGATTTATAGTATCGCGGAGCCGGAACAATGAATCGCATCTCCTCAATAGCAGTGGCCGCAGGAGTGGCTCTTGCAGCGATCGGCCTGACGACGCCAACGGCTACCGCACAGCAGCCGGGACGCTACGATCATTATGATGTTCACGACAAGGATCTGCCGACGCGGGAGGAATACGCCTCGCGACGGCGGCGAGTCCTTGAAAAACTCGACGAGCATTCGGCATTGCTGGTGCATTCTGCCGAGGCGCATAATCGAAATGGAGATGTTGATTATCAGTACCGTCAGAGCGATGGGCTGATCTATCTGACCGGTTTGCCGGAAGAGAAGGGGGCGCTGCTGCTTGCGCCCGGTGGAATCATGATTGATGGGAAGAAAGCAACCGAAGTGTTGTTCGTGGCCGAACGCAATCCAAAGTCGGAGACATGGACCGGGATCACCATGGGCCCAGCAACTGCGGCCAAGGTGCTGGGCATCGAAACGGTGGTATCGTTCGACCGGCTCCGGGAAGTTCAGGAGAAGTTCCTGCCGACTGTCTCGACGCTTTATGCGGACGACATGCCTCGTGAACGGCGTGGCATGGCGACGAAGGGGGCGCAGCTTCTGGGCGACGCCGGCTACAGGAATCCATACATCCGGATGGCGCCCGATTTGACAACGCGGAACGCCGGGGAAATTCTCGATGAGATGCGCCTGATCAAGTCTCCGACCGAAATTGCCCTTCTCAAACGTGCGGTCGAGATCTCGATGGATGGACATCGAGCGACGATTCAGCAGGGGAAGCCGGGGATGTATGAATACGAACTGGCGGCGATCATGGAGTATAATTTCCACCGACAGGGATCGGAGTATGTGGGATATCCAAGCATCGTCGGTTCGGGACCAAACTCATGCATCCTCCACTACGAATCCAACCGGCGACAGACCCAGCCCGGCGATGTAGTGCTGATGGATTGCGGCGCGGAGTATCACGGCTACAGTGCTGATGTGACAAGGACGTTTCCCATCAGCGGCAGGTTCTCCGCCGAGCAGCGCGCGATCTACGATCTGGTGCTTGCAGCTCAGGATGCGGGGATCGCTTCATGCACGCCAGGGAACACATTCTTCGATGCGCACCGGAGCGCCACCGAGATTATCTCAGCAGGCCTGATCAAGCTCGGAATCATCAGGAGCTCGCAGGAGGTGAGCCGCTATTTCATGCATGGAACTTCTCACTATATCGGTCTGGATGTCCATGACGTTGGATCGATGGGGGAACTGAAGCCCGGCATGGTAATGACCGTCGAGCCGGGTGTCTACATCGCCTCCGGCAGCCCATGCGACCCGAAATGGTGGAACATCGGAATCCGGATCGAAGACGACATTCTGATTACTGAGGAGGGACCAGTGAACTTGTCGGAAGGGCTGGCGCGGAGGGCGGAGGATATTGAGTCATTAGTCGCTGGTTCGACTCGATGATCTTTGTCTTCCCAATGACCAATAGAAATTATCCCCCCATCTGACCCATGTCCGTTCTGGCCCAGAGTCGCCCAACTACACCCACTCTGAATAATTTCTATTATGACCTACATTATCGATGCATACAACCTGATCAATGCCGTTCCGGAATTGAAGCGGCGGACAGAGTCGTTCGGGATGGATAGGGTGCGGTGGGATCTGCTGAATGCGATTGGGGAGTTCGCCGACAGGAAGGGGTGTGATTGCATCGTCGTGTTCGATGGTGTGGCAAAGGGGGCGGGAGGTTCCGGACGCGTTCGGGTTCTTTCGAGCCGCAATCGATCAGCTGATGCCATCATTCAGGAACATTCGCGAAAGCTTGGGAGGAATCTGACAGTCATCTCCTCCGATCTGGAAATACTTGGAACCGCCAGAACCAACCTCTCATCGGTCATCACCAGCAGGGAGTTCGCGCCCGAACTCGATATCCTGAAAGCACTTCCTGCAGACAAGGCAGAGGCGACTCGCGTTCATCCCAGGCACCTCGAAGAGCTGCGCGAGCGCTCCGAAAAACCGGGCGCAATCTCCGATGATGATGTCGATGAATGGAAGCGGCTCTTTGGGGTGTAATATGACACTGATTGTCTAACCCGATCCGATGAAATCCGGGCCATTCGTCGTTGTACTTCTCTCGATTCTTCTTGTCGGGTATTGTCTATACCACTACCTCCCAAACACCAGATCCACCTTGTTCACCGTCCACCGCGGACGAACCTTGACGCTACCTGACCAGGCGGTATACGCCTCGGCGGGCCGATATGGAGCCAGGCTGCCGTAGCTGTACTCCCCATCGGCATTGGTATCGCGGAACGCGCTGATCAGATACTCACCCTCCGGAATCGACTTGAACTCCCATGGTCCGCTTCGCAACCCCTTGATCGAATAGATCTTTCCCGTGGCAGCATTCTGAGCGATTAATACATGCTGTGCAGTCGGTGCGGCGGAATCTGTGATCGATCCCTGCATCGTTCCATTCTGACGTGTGGCGGCGACTGCTACGGCGATACGAGCAGTTGAATCACGACGATTGCCGGAGTAATCGACAAAGCGTCCAAGGGCTATCTCAATCGTTGCGCGTGATACTCCGAAGAGCGTGTCGCTCGGTTGAGCGAGGAACTCAGCCGGCGAGATCCTTCGCAGCCGGAAGCCGGCGCGCCTGCCAGCGGTGTCGCGCAGCACTACAGCACCATTCGGATTGTCAATGCGGACCGCCTCATCGAACGCAATGCGGATCGAATCGGGAAACGAGTAGGCATGAGCGCTGTCGACAGAAAGAGGAATGAGCAGCGGAGGGAGCGTATCAGCGGACTCCGAGACGGAGAAGGTCGTACTTGAGGCGCTGTCCGGCATGACATTGCCGACACTATCTCGCAGGTTATGCGTCCGCACGGTTGCCTGGGCGCCCGGCGAGAGGGGGGAATGTGCGACCTGGACCGTAAGCCTGCTTGACGTCGATCTCCAGACATCCTGAACAACTACCGGAACGCCTCCGGCCTCGATCGAAAAATTCTCCTTCCGAATCGACGAACTGTCGATCGGTTCGCTGAATCGGACGTCGCTGCGGGTGCTGTTGATGGAGGCAGCGGAGTAGAGTGCTGGCGAGGTGAGATCAAACGGGGCGGGGCCGAGTCGGACGGCAACACCGGAGACCGGATTATAGGAGGAATCGATCCGGACATCGCTGGTCAGCACGCCATAGGCATCGACGCCGGGGGTATAGAGTTGATCGCCATATTCATCGGCGACTGCCAGCAGGCGGAAGTTGCCGGGGGGGAGACCTTCCAGCGAGAAACTCCCATCATCGCTGACCGGAGCGATGAAATCTGGCTGCGTCAGGTCGGGACGCAGGGAGTCGCTGAAGCTTGCGCTGTCGCGAGGAATCAGGTAGGCAAAGACGAATGCCCGCCGCTTGTTAACTCCGCTGACCTCTCCACGAATGGCGCCGCTGTCGAGTTCTGGTCCGGTCGCAAATCTGAGCGTTGAAGCCCGGCCGAGCCGGTTGTTCGAGAGGTCGGTGATATCTGCCCCAAAGGTAATCGCATAAGTCCTATTGGGAACGAGTGGTTCCTTGAAGGTGATCTCCACCTCGTTTCCACTGAAGTCGAATTCCGGAAGCGATTTTGGAATCGGGGTAATGACAACGGACTGTGGAACCTTGCTCTCCTCGACATATTCGCTGAACTCCACTGTGACCGATTCACCGGAGAAGTTCAATGTACCATCAGGCGGATCGGTTGCGACGATGGCAGGGGGAGTGGTATCGGCCGGACCGCCGGCTGGAGGAATGCCCTGACCGCTTGCGCAGGAGCAGAGGGTTGCAGCGACGCAGAGGAGCAGAGCAAGAGCAATGGATTGGAGAGTATGCATTGGCCGAAATATACGACCGGCATGCGAGCGCAGGAGGGGAAGCTGGTATCGAAACGTAGAATCAGGAACAGATTCCATGAAAAAGTTTGGTTGGATAACTTATTCCGTCTATCTTGCGGACGTTAATACTTCCCTGTTCCGTTAGCGATAATATTCGTGCCCGCAAGGTGCGATTGGGATGGCCGGGAAGCCAAATCAATCCAGAAGCTAGCTCGTCCGCGGGCAACAAACAGAACCAGACTCCTTCGCTGCCATCGTCTCTCCGAAGACCTTCGAGTTCTCGCTTCATTTTATTCTCCAGTAGGGAGAGGAATTATTTTATGTCGATGAAATTGTACGTTGGAAATCTTTCCTTCGCTACGACAAGCAGTGACCTTAACGAGATGTTCTCGCAGGCAGGCACAGTCGAATCCGCAACCGTTATCACCGATCGCGACACTGGTCGTTCGAAGGGCTTCGGCTTCGTTGAGATGTCCAGCCGTGAGGAGGGTGAGGATGCGATTCAGAAGTTCAACGGACAGGAAGTTCAGGGTCGCGCCCTGACGGTCAACGAGGCTCGTCCTCGTGAAGAGCGGAGTGGCGGCGGCGGCGGTGGTCGCGGCGGCTATGGCGGCGGAAGCGGCGGCGGCGGCGGAAGCCGTGGCGGTTACGGAAATCGCGATCGTCGCTATTAAGCCACGACCTGACATCGAATGATGCAGCAACGCCCCGGCAATTGAATTGCCGGGGCGTTGTCGTAGGAGATGACAGATCATATCTCTGTACGACGCAGGAGGGGGAGCAGGCACGCTGAGTAAACCTCGTTCGTCGTAATCGATCACAGGCACACAGATCTTCTCTTTGAACCGATTACTCTATCATGTTTTCCTATCCCTTCTGGTTCTCGACCATGTTATCCGCGCTGATTCTCAATGCCGCTCCGCAGCAGCCACAGAGAATTCATCTCGAACCAGCCGAATACACGTTCATGGATACGGCTACCTACATTGGCTTTCATGTCAAGCTGGTCAATCCAGGTGATACGGCGGTCTTCATCGAGCGCGTGCATCCAAGCTGCGGTTGCGTTGGAGCCTCGGTGCAGAGTAATCGGGCAGTTGCAGGGAAGCCTGGCGATCTCTACGTCTCGCTCGTTCCGAAGCGCATGGATACGCTGCAGCCGGTGACGGTGGATGTGTACCTGAACAGGAATCCGGATGCTCCGTTGAGGTTGACGATCTGGAAGACGTCGGGAGGCCCTCACCCCTAGCCCCTCTCCCGAGTATAGGAGAGGGGGATCGGACGTCGTTGGCGTCGCCCGTCGCCTATCGCTCTCCGCTCCTCACTCGCTCCCTTTCGCTGCACCTGCGCCGCGCGAATCGCTCCATCCCAGAAACAGCCGCCGTCCGTTCTCCTCCTCGATTCGAATCGCATCGACCCGTCCAGATCGCTCGCTGCGCTCAAGCGTGTGATAGCCCATGATGCGGAGTGAGTCGCCTGCATCTGCGGCAAAGGCACCAGTCTCAAAGAATATCGTATCTGGGCGCCATTGATGATGCAGACGGGGCGACTCGACTGCGCTCACCAGATCCATGTTGTAGTCGATCTGGTTATGGATCACCTGGAGTACCGTCGATATGATCGTCGATCCTCCGGGCGTTCCAACAATGAGCCAGGGTTTCTCATTGCGGAGGACAATCGTCGGTGTCATCGATGAGAGCATTCTCTTGCCGGGAGCAATCGCATTTGCGTCGCGACCTACCAGACCGTAGAGGTTGGGAGTGTTAGGCTTGGCGCTGAAATCATCCATCTCGTTGTTGAGAAGAAAGCCGGCGCCGTCAACGGCGAGCTTGCAGCCGAATGAACTGTTGAGCGTCACGGTCACGCTCACGCAGTTCCCATCCTTGTCGGCAACCGAATAGTGTGTGGTCTGCGGGCTCTCCCGGATGTATCCGCTCGGATCTCCATGCCCTATGCTGTCGCCTGGCGTTGCGCGGTCTGTGATCGATCCGGCGCGGTCCCAGGCGTACATCGGGTTCGTCAGCCCCGCAACCGGCACGTCGTAGAAATCGGGATCTCCCAGAAACTCCGCCCGGTCCGCATACGCCCGCCGCATGATCTCTGCCAGCAGATGAGCGTGCGTTGCTGAGTGGTAGGGGATTGCCGCAAAGCTGCGCGGCTCCATCATGTTCAGCATTTCTATCAGACCAACTCCGCCGCTGGATGGAGGAGGCATGGAGATGATCGTATGATTCCGATAGCTGCTGATGAGGGGCGTCCGTTCGACCGGGTGATATGCCAGGAGATCCTGCCGTGTGATGATGCCACCGGAGACTTTCATCTGCTCCACGATCAACCCGGCTGTTGTTCCCGAATAAAAGCCGGCCCGCCCGCTGTCGGATATGCGGTGGAGTGTGCCCGCCAGTTCAGACTGCTTGAAGCGCATTCCAACTGCGAGCCCCCCGCTATCCGCAAAGAGCCGGCTACTGCTCGCGAAGAGCCGGAACTGTTCCCGCTTTTCGGTCAGGTCTTCGGCCAGTTCCTGATTGATCGTGAAGCCCTCCTCAGCCAGCCTGATCGCCCCTCGAAGGATCTCACCCCGTTGCCGAGTCCCAAACCTGTCAAGCGCCATCAGCAGCCCATCTGTTGTCCCCGGCACTCCCGCTGCAAGTGCTCCAACCTGCGAGCGAGCGGGGAGGAAGTTCCCTGCGGAATCGAGATACATGTCCCGTGTAGCAGCAGCCGGCGCAGTCTCGCGAAAGTCGAGCGTCGTGGTCCTTCCATCGGCCATGCGAACTACCATGAATCCGCCGCCGCCAAGATTCCCCGCCTGCGGAAGGGTAACGGCCAGGGCAAACCCGACAGCCACTGCGGCATCAACAGCGTTGCCTCCGTTGCGGAGTACTTCCACGCCGACATCGGTTGCCTCGACCGATGCTGAGGAGACCATGCCGGAGTAGGAACGGGCGGGTTGGGCATCCGCGATCGGAGTGTTCTGTTGATTGGAACAGGCGGTGTAGGCCAGGGGGAGGAGGATTGGAAGGAGATAGAATCGGCGCATCAAGGTATTGCTCCGGGAAGATGGATCGAGGCATCGAAGAGTGATCATGGAATCGCTCGAGAGATATGGAAGATAGCAAGAGGGAAAGATCAAACAACAGCGGATAGATTTGATCCGTAAATTGACGCGGGGATTCTCGGCATGTCGCCTGGTCAGAGCAATCGGGCGATCGAACAGATCATATTTGTTGGAGAGATCATGAGACTGATACTGTTTGCGCTGCTTGTGCTGGCAGCCGGCGCCTCGAACTTGGCAGCGCAATATTCCATGACGCATGTATCGGATGGGGGAGGGCGATTGCGCTTTCTGAGCGCGTCTGAAGCGTTCGCCATTGGGGCCAATACCATCACGCACACTCTTGACAGCGGCGTTACCTGGATCACGACAACAGCCAGCATCCAGGCTGCAACGCAGTGCCAGGGGGTGTTCGACGGCACGTTTGTCAACAGTCGAACCGGATGGCTGATTACCCACCAGTGGCCGGTTTCCACTGACAGTTCATTCATCTACAAGACGACTGACGGAGGCGCCAACTGGGTGCGTCAGCGATCGTCACCTATTGCCGCCGAACAGTATGCCAGCCATCGATACAGTCATATCCATTTTGCGGACGAGGATAATGGATGGGTGATCGGCAAGGGAATCATAGAGCATACTACTGATGGCGGCCAGACCTGGACGACCCAGTTGCTCTGGAAGGAACAGCAGTCGAACAACGACTGGCTCAACTGTTCCTTTTTCAGGAACGAGAGGGAGGGATGGGTCGGCGGTTACGGGAGTTTTATTCTCCATACAACTGATGCTGGTCAGACCTGGACGACGCAGCATGTCGACTCAACAACCTCCGGAGGAATCATCCTTCATGTTGATCGGTACTACCTTCGCTCAATTCATTTTGCCGATGGCATGAACGGATTTGCGGCGACCAACAATGGGAATTTCCTGGTTACCCGCGACGGCGGTGCGACCTGGCTCCCCGGCGCGACCGGGTTCCCAAACGATAATGTCCGCGTGTTGATGATGAGCGATCAAATTGTCTGGCAGGTGGGAGGAGACTACTGTGACGAGCATGGATGCTTTTCAGGTCAGTCAGTTCTTTACTCCTCTGACGCAGGAATCACCTGGAAATCTCTTCAGGATACAACGCTCGGATATATCGGCTCTAATTCGCAGTTCCTGGATATTCATTTTATCAACCGATCTCTCGGTTATGCCGCGAATGAACGTGGGCAGATATTCAGGATCGTCGACACCTCCTCGAATGTCTCCGTCGCGGCGGTCGAGCCGGAGGAAGCTGCGAGCCTTGCAGTATTCCCGAATCCGGCAGATGATTTTCTGAAGATCGATCTGCGTGCATCGATCCCGGCCGGGCAGGTGACCCTGTTTAGTCCGTCGGGACGCATTGTCTATTCTAATGGAATTGGAACCAGCGACGGGATAGTGGTCAATACCTCCGCACTCGACAATGGAATCTATCTGCTGGAAGTAGGCGTGGGAGCCGCCAGAGTGAAGCGGAAGATTGCGATCGTTCACCAGGGAAGGCCGGAGTGATTCAGGTAACAACATTCTCAGTCACGGGTTTGTTGTTGGCGTTGTATCATTGAAACGGATGCACCGAGGGGCGGAATCCCCTAACGCTTCAACAAATTGAATTGACCTGATCGCTAATGAATGCTCGTATCAAGACCTCATTCCCCGGCGTCCTGCCATGCCGGGGAGTGCTACTCATCCTCTTCACTCTCCTTGCTGCACAACCCGGCAGGGCGCAATCCAACTGGATCGCCGCTTTGACCGGCACGACCGTCGATCTCAAGATGATCGACTTCACCACGCCTTTGGATGGATACGTCGTCGGGAGCGGAGGGACCATCCTGAAGACAACCGATCTTGGCATTACCTGGCAACCACTCAACAGCACCGTTACCGAGGATCTCTGGTCGCTCCGCTTCACCACATCCGATGTTGGTTATGCCGGCGGCGATGGAGGGATCATCCTGAAGACAACCGATCGGGGAGGGAACTGGATGAAACTGTCGACGGGGTTGAAGAACGGGGCGCTCCATAGCTTCATCTTTGGAATCCATACTCTCTCAGACAATTTTATCTATGCTGTCGGCGGAGATGGAGAAGTTGGCGAGGGGGTCGTTCTGACGAGCACCGATGCCGGAGCGACGTGGAAGAAGACGCTGGTTCCGGAGGCGTTCTTTCTGGATCGCTGCTGGTTCATTACCTCGAAGATCGGTTTTGCCGTTGGGCTGTCGACCTCGGGAGGGGGGGTGATCGTGAAGACAACCGATGGAGGGGCAACGTGGACGCAGCAGCACGCCGCAGGGATGCTGATCGTCTCGGTCCAGGCACTCGATGCAACCACTGTGGTGGCTGTTGGGAGTGGCGGCGGGATATACAGGTCGACAGATGAGGGAGAGACGTGGAATAGCATCTCCAGCGGAACATCGAACGATCTGCTCGATCTCTTCTTTACGAGCGATAAGAATGGAATGGCTGCGGGCGACAACGGGAGGGTACTGAATACTACAGATGGCGGCCTCACCTGGAAGTCTCAAACAATTGACGGCGGCGGCTTTCTCAACGATATCTTTTCATTTCCTGAGGGGACGAGCCTTGTGGCTGGATCTTCCGGCAGACTCTTTCTCAGCGGAGTTCCATCCGCCGTTCCAGCCCCGGGCTCAGATCTCGCAGTGACGAGCCTGATCTCCCCAGATCCATTGCGCACCATTTCGACCTTCAAACTATCTGGGCTGATCGATCCGGAGCGGTACCGGTTGACGATCTATGACATCCAGGGGAATGAGCAGCGCCGACATCGTATTGATGCTGATGGCATGGTGCAGATCGAACGGGGGGAGATGACCGCAGGCCGCTATTTCTACCGGGTCGTTGGGGAGGGGGAAGTGGTTGGGAGGGGATCGTTTGCCGTTGAGTGATCGCAATCATTCAGAATCAAATTTCAGAATATCATGATCGACCTGAATCACCCATCCAGATATGGAGACGACGAGATGCTCGTCAGAAACACAGTCAACGACATGATTGCCGAGAGCTATCCCGGCACGGAAGGACGGAGCCGTGAAGAACTCGAAGCGATTGTCCGGCACGTTCATGAGGAGACGGTGGGCAGAGTGCTTGCTCGGGAACTGCAGGCTGTCGATGCTGCGGCGTATGAGTGGCGGAGGTTTTCGGAGGAGCTGGGGAAGTAGGGGGGACAAGGGGAGTGCCACGCATATCGTACGAGTAATGAGAATCAGAGAAGCGGTCATGGGCGGGACTCGACGTCTCAACAGCGCCGGAGCATGGTATCACCCCTCTCTCTTCCACCGCTGCCAGGCCATCCAGACGACGGCTCCAATGAATCCGAGTCCGATCAGATAGAGCACCATCCAGAGCACTCCATTGTCGACGGCATCAAACAGAACCGTCAATGCCCAGAAGTTGTAGATGGCGACGAGGGCAAGGATTCCAACAGCGGGCGCCACGCTTCGAATCATGCCCAGTGACCAGATTTCAGCGCGTGATTTTCTCCTCTCACCCGCAATGAAGCGTTGCACTGTGGGGGAGAGATCGTGACGCCGCACCAGGCGCCTGCCGAGTACGAACGCCGCCAGAACTACCGATCCAAAGATTGCCACGCCGACATTGATTCTGGCCGCCTGAATCACTATCCATGCAACGATGAAGATTGCCGGAGTGATCTTCAGATAACTCTTGACTGCGACTTTCAGATTGTCGCGCGCTGTAGATCTGTCGGGGCGGAGCCGGGCGGCGGCTTCGAAGTACTCGATCGCCTCTGCCTTGCGGTTCATGTTCAGCAGCGCCACCCCGATGTTGTTCAGCGCATAGTATGCGTTCGGATTGAGCGCGAGTGCCTTGCGGGAATACGACTCCATGTCGCGCCATCGTTTCTGAGAGGAGGCAATCACGCTAAGAATTTCGAAGGTAGATGACCATTCCGGTGCAACGGCAAGGAGCCGTTCGGCGGTCCGGCGGGCTTCGGTATACTGGCCGCAGCAGCGTTGCGCTTCGCTGAGTGTGTGGAGTCCCTCGCGTCCATCCGGATCGAGCCGAACGCACTCGCTGGCTGCTGCTAGTGCGGCCTTGTAGTTGGACCGTGCTGACAGAGCAAGACTTCTCAGACGATGCGCCCATTCAGATTCCGGATCGCTTGCGACCGCCCGATCTGCACAGGCAAGGCTCTGCGCAGCATCGCCGAGGTTCAGGTGGTTGAGTGACAGGCGGCAGAGCACTGCGGTGCTATCGGGTGCAAGTCGCAGGGCGTCGAGCAGCAGTCGGATCGCATCGCCCCAGCGTTCGAGTTCCATCAGGGCATCGGCACGTGCGACTATCTGTCGCAGTTCGCTTCCTATCGTTGAGCTATCGGTCATACCAGACGGCGGGCGCGCATGTACTTCAACAGGTCATCGTAGATGCCGCCATCGTTGGCGAACATTGCGTGGTTGCGTGCTGTCTCGAACCAGGCGCGAACGCTCGGGCGAACCTCCTTCAGTGCATTCTTGAAATCGTGCTGTCCGATCGGTCGGGCAATTCCAGTGCTGAGGGAATCCTCCATTGCCAGTTCAACAGCCGCTTCGCAGAGATATGCCAGATCAGCGCCAGAGAAATCCTCGGTCTGGGCTGCTATCCATGCAGCATCCACCCTCTCAACCGGGCGCTGGCGAAGATGGTACTGTATGATCGTTTCGCGTGCCGGGCGATCGGGGGGGAGCACAAGGAGCATTCGATCGAGCCGTCCGGGGCGGCGGAGGGCAACATCGACATCCCAGGGATGATTGGTCGCTGCCAGAACGAATACTCCGTCGTTGTTGTCGCGAACGCCATCCATCTCGGCCAGGAGCTGATTGACAGCGTTGCTTCCTGCGGAGTTCCGCATCAGGCTACGCTTCCGTCCCAGCGCATCGATCTCATCCAGAAACAGGACGCATGGAGAGTGCCGCCTGGCGAGTTCGAATATCTCATGGATGTTCTTCTCACTCTGCCCCAGCCACATGTCGAGGACATCTGACAATCCGACCGACAGGAATCGTGCGCCCAGTTCTCCGGCCGTGGCGCGTGCGATGTAGGTCTTTCCGCAGCCGGGCGGGCCATACATGAGGAGCCCTCCGCGCACGGACTTGCCATACATCTTCATCATTGCCGGGTTTCTGAGCGGCGCCAGGAACGCCAGGTTCAGCCGGCGTTTGACCTCCTCCATACCACCGACATCGGCCAGTGTGATCGAAGGAGTTTCTGCATCGACAAACGTTCCATCATTTACTGAATCGGCCTGGACCGGCACCAGTTCGCCATCGTCATTGATCATGCTGCTGCCAACTTCCTCCGGAATAGGACGAATCGGTTGAGTGGGGGAAGTGGGGGGGGCTCCCTCGCTCCCCGTCAACGCGGTATGGAGCCGGCGATACGCATCAGACCTGCTCTGGTCGCCAAGAGCAAGAGCGGAGCGGGCTGCGACGTCGAGCGCCTCCAGAGTGTCGGGTTGTCTGGCAAGCACGATTGTGCAATGCTCCAGGGCTTCGCTGAATTGATCGGCCTGCAGAAGGAGCGTCGCAAGATGAACCCTCAGGGGGATGTTATCGGGACTGCCGGCAACTGCCGTAGCGATGGCATCTATGATACTTGAATCCATGTGTTGAGACTGAGGTTGAAAAATCTGCATGGAAGATACGAACAGATGCCATTCACCGATTGATGTTCACCAGGTTCGGTCGTGGCCTCTGCGTGTGGCCTCTGCGTGTGGCCTCTGCGTGTGGCCTCTGCGTGTGGCCTCTGCGTGTGGCCTCTGCGTGTGGCCTCTGCGTGTGGCCTCTGCGTGTGGCCTCTGTGTGAAGAGTGCTGCGACGCAGTTATCCTCACTATTTTCTGACGTGCATCTTCCATCCTTGTGACCTTTGGGTCTGCTTCCTGATCTTTATTGCGCACTGCCGGCGAATCTGGCTGGTAGTATCTCTCCCATCAATTACCTCAGAAGCCAACTGTCATGATGCTTGAAACCCCCAGCCTCCTGATCCGCGAGTACACACTCGACGACATTGACCAACTGCTGCCGATCCTCAGCGACCCGACCACAATGCGTTTCTGGCCGCAGCCCTTTTCCCTCGATCAGGTTGCCGGCTGGATCGATCGGAGTCTGGCGAGCTATGCAGCAAACGGCTTTGGACGGTATGCGGTGATAGAGAGGGCCGAAGGGAGGATGATTGGCGACTGCGGGTTGATTCTTGGGAGTGTCGACGGAGAAACGGTCTACGATCTGGGATACATCATCCATCATCCCTGGTGGCGGCGTGGCTATGCAACCGAGGCGGCGGCGGCGATAAGGGACCACGCGTTCAGGTCGCTTGGGATCGACCGGCTCCATGCGAACATGGCGGTTGACCATGAGGGATCGCGAAGAGTAGCCGAGAAGATCGGGATGACGCTGGTACGGGAGTTCATCAATCAGAGGAACCGGAATCTGCCGACGTTGCTGTTTATCCTTGAAAACGTGCGATAACTTCACGCTGCACGAGCCAATTCTGGCGTAATTCTTGCTGTGCCACTTCAGACAGTGGGTGATTTTCTGAAGATTCCCTGCTGGTTTCGGAATAACACATCAGATCTCTTGCCGGGCTTGCCCGGTATTCCGATATTGTGATCTGTCAGTACGTATACTCAGGGGAGTCCAGGCAGAGGAGAGGATAACCGTGGGTTCGTCAACGACGACCGCTTTCATACCTCGAGATCCATTCCAAATCGTACCTGCATGATGCCACAATCGAGCATCGGGAGGGTTGTTATGTACGATTCCGGATTAGTCCGTTTCCATTCTCTATGCACATTTGTTTCCCTTATTTCATTTCCATGTCACAGGAGTTTCTCATGATACTACGGCGCCTTGCTACGTTTGCGTTGATAGTAGGCGGGTTGATCGTTTCTGGTGGTGATGCCTACGCACAGCCAAATCCGGTCAGTGATGTATTCGGCCACATGGGCATCGGCACTGTCAAGCCGGATCGCTCAGCCATTCTCGAACTTTTCTCCACGAACGCCGGTTTTCTGCTTCCGCGGATGACGACGGCCGAGCGGAATGCGATACCAACCCCTGCAAAGGGTTTGATGATCTACAATACAACGACCAATGAGATTGAAGTCAACACCGGAACCGGCTTTGCTCCGGTATGGGATGCGGTGGTGACCACCGGCAGCGGGCTGGTCTGGTTGACGACAGGCAACAATGTCGCAAGCGGCGGCACTGGTCCTGGTCAGCAGTTCATTGGAACTGTCACCGGCAACACTCAGCCGTTTGTGATTGCTACCAACGGAGTCGAGCGGGCGCGGGTGGCGACGACGGGTGAGGTTGGGATCGGCACGACGCCGGCAGCGGGACGGCTGCTGCATGTAGCGGGGACGGGAGGAACGCCCGACGTTCGTCTTGGATCTCTCGGCGCAGGAGCGATTGCAACGCCATGGGTTCCAACAGCAAATGATGGTATCGTGGTGGCCGACAACAACGGCGATCTGTTGAAGCGTTCAGCCGGTTCGGTGGTCGGTTCGGTGGCATGGCTGCTGGCCGGCAACGCCGCTGGAGCCAGCGACGTGCTCGGGACGACGAACGCACAGGATCTGAACATCATCGCAGGAAACACGACCCGCGTGACGATTGACGATGCGACGGGGAATGTTGGAGTAGGAGGACCGTTCTCAGCGACCGACAAACTGAGCGTCACCGGGAACATCAACAGCAGCACGCAATACAACATCGGCGGCAACCGGGTGTTGAGCGTTCCGGGAACAGCCAACCTGTTTGCAGGGGTGGGATCTGGAACGGCGAATACGACCGGGACCGACAATACATTCGTTGGTAACAATGCGGGTATGTCTAACACGACGGGGTCGCAGAACTCCGCTGTTGGATCGGGCGCATTGCAGACCAACAGTACCGGAAGCACCAACTCCGCACTGGGATATCAGGCATTGCTGAGCAACACTACAGGGGGGAGCAACTCCGCTGTCGGCGCCGTGGCATTGCGCAACAATACAAGCGGGGTTAACAACACTGCTACTGGTGCAAGCGCGTTGACGAGCAACACTACTGGAACCAACAACTCAGCGCTTGGTGCCAACGCATTGCAGAACAATACTACCGGCAACGGAAACTCGGCTGTTGGCGTTAATGCGTTGCAGAACAATGTGGTCGGGGATGGTAGCACAGCGCTGGGCGTCAATGCCTTGCAGGCCAATACGGTCAGTGACAACACGGCTGTTGGCGCAAGTGCGCTGACGGCAAACACGAGCGGTGTTCGCAACACAGCCGTTGGCCGTAATGTGCTTGCTGCGGGTACCACCGCAGGTGACAACACGGGAGTGGGATATCATGCACTTCAGGCATCGACCGGCGGGCTGAACACAGCAGTTGGTTCAAACTCGCTTGCAGCAAACACGAGCGGCACCAACAACAACGCTCTGGGACTCAATGCACTTGCGGCGAACACCACGGGCGGTGGCAACACGGCTCTCGGTTCGAATGCACTTGCAGCGAACGTCAGCAGCAGCAACAGCGTTGCCGTTGGTCTGAACGCCCTGGCAAGCAGCACGGTTGCGGACCTGACAGCAGTCGGTGTTGCTGCATTGCAGCTCAACACGACCGGTACGCAGAACACTGCAGTGGGCCGCGAAGCGCTTTCGACGAATACGACTTCGGGGGACAATACGGCCGTAGGCTTCCGTGCCTTGCGACTTTCGACCGCCAGCGGAATGACTGCCGTAGGCTCGAATGCGCTGGCCGCCAATTCGACGGGAGCCAACAATTCCGCAGTTGGTGCTGCTGCACTTGCAGCCAATACCACTGGTGCAAGTAACACGGCTGTTGGTCAGGGAGCGTTGACTACAAATACGACCGCCAACAACAACACAGCCGTAGGCAACGGAGCCATGCGATTTAACTTGACTGGTGGTCAGGGAACCGCAGTCGGTCACGATGCAATGACCAGCAATACAACTGGCAGTGGCAATACAGCAGTGGGAGAGAGCGCAAGTTTTACGAACTCTACAGGCAACAACAATACTGCCGTTGGGTTGAACGCACTCAACAAGAACACAGCCAGCGCAAACTCTGCAGTTGGACAGGCAGCATTGACGAACAACACTTCCGGCAGCAACAACGTTGCCGTGGGACAGGGATCATTGAGCAGCAATACGACGGCCAGTAACAACACGGCTATTGGCGGAATTGCGCTTCAGTTCAATACCACAGGTACAGGGAACACCGCTGTGGGACAGGCTGCGCTGAGTAATAATACTACTGCCAATAACAACAGTGCATTTGGGCAGAATGCACTGCAGACAAACACTACCGGAGCAAACCTTACAGCCATCGGACAGAATGCGCTTGCAGCGAACACGACCGGAACAGACAACGTTGCCGTTGGTGCCGCAGCACTCGACGCGAACACGACCGGCATCGGAAACGTTGCTATCGGACGAGATGCTCTCGGTGCAAACACGACAGCCTCGAACAACACTGCGGTCGGTGACAGTGCGATGCTCCGGAACACGACCGGCTTCAGCAACACGGCGGTTGGCGACAGCTCATTGTTGAACAACACGACCGGCCAGAACAACACCGCCGTTGGCGCATTGACGCTGGCAAACAATGCAGGAGGTCAGTCCAACACGGCGGTTGGCGTTGGTGCAATGCGGGCGAACACGTCAGGCATCGCAAACACAGCCACCGGCGCTGGTGCATTGGGAGCCAATACAACCTCACTCGGTAATACCGCAAACGGTGTTCTGGCCCTGGGGGCGACGACAACGGGAGGTGGCAATACGGCAATGGGCTTCATGTCGCTGCAGACCAACGTCACCGGAACCAACAACACCGCAGTCGGACAGGGGTCGTTAGCAGCCTACACCGCAGGCAACAGCACAGCCATCGGCTATAATGCTCTGAACGCCAACTCGACCGGCGTTTCAAACGTGGCAGTCGGCGCCGGGGCGCTGGATGTGACGACGACGGGATTCGACAACGTAGGCGTGGGACATGATGTTCTTGGAGCAAACATTGGGGGGAGCAACAACACGGCGATCGGCGACAGCGCGATGTTGAAAAACACGACGGGTGTTCGGAATACCGCAGTCGGCGACAGCGCTCTGATCAACAGCACTGCTGGGGTCGGGAACACTGCAGTCGGTACAACAACACTGGCGGCGAACACGACCGGAAGCGGCAACACTGCAATGGGCGCGTTCGCTCTGCAAAATGCTGCAAGCAATATCAATACCGCTTTCGGCGCGCAGGCAGGTACGGCGATTACCACTGGAGGAGTGAACACCTTCCTTGGCTACAGTGCAAACGCAAGCTCTGGAACATTGAACAATGCAACGGCGCTCGGCGCTCAGGCAATGGTGGGTTCGAGCAACAGTGTTGTAATCGGATCGATCAACGGAGTCAACGGTGCATCGGCTGACGCAAGCGTTGGCATTGGAACTACCACGCCGAACGCGACCAGTCGGCTGCATGTAGCCGGAACGGCTGGTACCGCCAATGTTCGCATGGGGTCGCTCAGCGGCGCTTCGCTTGTCACGCCTTATACACCGGGCGTCAACGATGGAATCGTTGTGGCGGACAACAACGGCGATCTGCTGAAGCGATCGGTGAGCAATGTGGTCGGCACAGTTGCTGTTCTCTACAATGTCGGCACAACGCAGAACACTGCATCGCCGCGAACGAACTATCTCTATGATGTTGCCTACAGCCCTGCCGCACCCGATGCAGCATCGGCAGGTGCGCGCATCACCTCCAGCGCGGGCGCTGCCGGTAACCTGAATGCTACGGCCCTGACGCTGGTTGCCACACCGACCGGAAACGGCACGGCGACGGCGCTCGACGCAACCGGGAATATCAACACGAACACGCAATACAACATTGGCGGCAACCGCGTGGTGAGCGTCTATGGAACGAACAATCTCTTCCTCGGTGTAGGTGCTGGAACGGCGAACGATAATACTCTGGTTACCGGTGGCGTCAGCAACACGTTCGTTGGCTCGAATGCCGGCGCGGCGAACACAACCGGAGATAACAACACGGCTCTTGGAAGGAATGCACTCCAGGCAAATACGACGGCCATTGCGAACACGGCGATTGGACAGAGTGCGCTTGGATCGAACACGACCGGTACGCTGAACGTTGCGGTCGGTCTCAATTCCCTGCTCCTTAACGTCAGTGGAAACAACAACACCGCAGTCGGTATCGGCGCGCTTGCAGCAAGCACGGTGAGCAACCTGGTTGCCGTTGGCGCCAACTCACTGTTGAAGAATACAAGCGGTACCGGCAACGTTGCTGTTGGTACGAGCAGCCTTTCTGCAAACACCATTGGCATCAACAACAGCGCATTTGGAAACAACTCACTGCTGCTCAATGTGGATGGTAACAACAACACGGCTCTTGGCAACCTTTCGCTGGCTGCAAATACCAGCGGCAGCGACAACACTGCAATCGGCGTTGGTGCGCTCGATGTAAATACCACTGCCAGTGCAAACACTGCAGTCGGTCGCGACGCTCTTGGTGCAAACGTGACAGGAACAAGGAACACGGCAGTCGGCGCTACGGCGTTGTTCAAGGCGACGGCTGATGATAACACGGCGCTCGGCGCAAGTGCATTGGCGGATGACATTACCGGAACCAGGAACACTGCCGTCGGCTCACGGGCATTGTCGAAGGTCACCGTCGATGACAACACCGCTGTCGGCGCAAGTTCATTGACAAATAACGTCACCGGCACAGGCAACACCGCTGTCGGTTCAAACTCGCTGCTGAATAACACTGCATCGGACAACACTGCCTTCGGCGTCAATGTGATGAAGACGAACACCAGCGGCACTGGCAATACTGCCATGGGCGCTCGCGCACTCTTTACGAACAGCACCGGCGACAACAACACCGCAATGGGATTCCACTCTCTGTTCTTCAACAGCACAGGTGCCAGCAATACCGGTCTTGGATTTGCAGCGCTCGGCAGTAACCAGACAGGGAACTATAACACCGGCGTTGGTGCCGGTACGCTGGGTTCGAATACAACAGGCATTGGAAATACCGGAACGGGCTCCGGCGCACTCGGAGCTACAACCACGGGTTCAAACAACAGTGCATTTGGCACAAACTCCATGTTGAACAACCTGGGTGGATCGAATAACACGGCAGTCGGCTCCAATGCATTGGAGCAGAACACGACCGGTACAGGTAACACAGCGGTCGGCCTGAGCGCGCTCAACAAGAACACGACTGCCAACGACAACACCGCAGTCGGTCATGATGCTCTTAATTCCAACCTGACGGGTGCGTTCAATACTGCTGTTGGCAACGCATCGCTGCGCAACAACACAGCGGACAACAACACGGCAATCGGCTCAAGCTCATTGCAGGCCAATACATCCGGTACTGCCAACACGGCAGCGGGTGGGAACGCCCTTGCCCACAACACGACTGGCGCCTCTAACACATCGGTCGGTTTGAACAGCATGTTCGCTAATACGTCCGGCAGCTTTAACTCAGCAGTGGGTCTGGCTGCTCTGGCAGCGAACACAACGGGAAGCAACAACTCGGCCACCGGAACAAACTCGCTGGCTGGCAATACCAGCGGAGATGGCAACACGGCAAACGGCGCAGGTGCGTTGGCAGGGAATACCAGCGGCTACAACAACGCCTCCGTGGGCTTCAACTCGATGAACGAAAACAGCACCGGCCATGACAACGCAGCCCTCGGCGTCAATGCGCTGATGCGCAACACGACGGGGTTGGGCAATGTCGCAATTGGATCAGAGGCGCTCGATAACAATACGACTGCCGACGATAATACCGCGATCGGACATGCCGTGCTCAGCAACAGCATCACTGCCACAGGTAACACTGGTGTTGGTGCGTATGCACTTATGAACACCACTGCCAATAACAACACGGCTCTGGGGTTCACTACATTGCGCAACAATACCACCGGCAGTGACAACACGGCGCTTGGAGCCAACGCTCTTGCTACGAATACAACCGGTGCTTCCAATACCTCTGCCGGACTCAACTCGATGTTCTTCAATACGTCCGGCAGCAACAACTCCGCCTACGGACTTGCATCGTTGGCGGCCAATACGACTGGAGCAAGCAACACGGCAATGGGTTCGAACTCTCTGGCGTCCAACACGAGCGGAGGCTCTAACGTGGCGATCGGCGCCAGCGCGCTCTCGGCCAATACGACCTCCAGTAACAACACGGCAGCCGGAATCAACTCATTGCTGCTTACAACAGGTGCAGGCAATACGGGCTTTGGAGTTCTGGCCGGAGGCGCCATTACCTCAGGCACGAACAATACATTCCTCGGCTTTGCTGCTAATGCAGGCGTAGCCACGCTGACCAATGCAACGGCCATCGGCGCCAATGCCCTTGTTAGCCAGAACAACTCGTTGATTCTTGGCGCTACAACTGTCGATGTCGGTATCGGTACCGCTACACCGCGAGCCAAGCTCGATGTGGTCTCAACAGGCGCAATCATCATTCCTGTTGGTACGACGGCTCAGCGTCCGGGAACTCCGGTTCAGGGCATGATCCGCTATAACACGACGACCGGCAAGTTCGAAGGATATGATGGCGCTGCCTGGCAGAACCTGAACTAACCATCGCTTCGGACCAGTGGAAAACAAACGCCCCGTCGAGAAATCGATGGGGCGTTTTTCTTTGGGTGGAGTGAGCTGCGGAGGTGGTGGGTTGTGCGTGCAACGAGTTTTACCGCAGAGAGCGCAGAGGAGGGAGAGAGGAAGTCAGAGGGAGGGCTTGTCGACGGTTGCCTCGACTTCCAGCCAGCTCGAAGGTTCAAAGCCGGGACGCTCGGACTGGTAGCGGGTGATTTGGTCGATCCGGAAGCGTGATTGCAGAAGTTCTCGCTCGAGGTTCTCCGACTCCCAGAAAATGAACTCCCGTGCGATCTCAATGCCGTAACCGCTGTCACGTACCAGCCTCGCCCCCTGGACCCCCTCCTTGACCATCAGGGCGATCCGGCCGCCGGGAACAAGGATGTGATGGAGCGCGCTCAATACGTTCGGCACTTCCAGTTCAGGGATGTGGAGCAGCGACGCAGCGATCCATGCGCCATCGAATGAGTTCGAGGCAAACTCCTCCGCGAGCAGCCTCATATCAAGAACGCGAAAGTCGATCTCCAGTCCGGCTGGCGTCGACTCAATGGCAGCACGGATCATCTCACTCGAATAGTCGATTGCAGTGACCATGTATCCGAGCGAGGCAAATCCCCCTGCATCCCGTCCGGGTCCGCAGCCAATATCAATCACCCCTCTGCCGGGAAGACTTGCTGCGAACGAGCGGAGAATCTGCTCCACTCTTGGGCTGTGTGCATTCCGTTCCTGAAAGCCTTGTACCAGCTCACGATTGCTGTAGCTCTCGTGCGTCTGCTGCTGGGCGGCGGAGAGTTCTCTCATCACAGAATCTCCGACAGAAATCGATGAACTCCATCGATCAGAAGTGGAATCACTGCGAACCATCTTCTCCACCAGGGGCGCTTCTCCTTCGGCTGAGTCTTTGGATGATACTGGCCTCGCCTTCGGCGGGAACGTTCGTTCTGGGAGTGCTGTGCACGTGCCGGCGTATGGCTCGGCTTGTGCCGCTCGGCCTCATGTCGTCGGTATGCCTGCTGTATTGCCGCAATCCAATGAATCATGTCGATTCCTCCTGTGTTGTTGATCTCTCAGGAACAGTGTAGCTTCACCCCCGCACCCCTGAAGAACGTCATTATCCCGGCAACTGCCAATGATAAATGACTCCTCACAAATGACTGCTGACCATTGGCCCTTCTCACATGCACGAACTCGAACTAACCTGCGTTGCCGCCGGACTGCTGCTGCTGATAAGCATTCTGTCGAGCAAGATCTCCGGACGTTTCGGCATTCCGGCGCTGCTGCTCTTCCTGATGATCGGAATGCTTGCAGGGTCGGAGGGGCTGGGAGGAATTCCCTTCAGCGATCACTCTGCGGCACAGTCGCTGGGCGTCACGGCGCTTGTCATCATCCTCTTCTCCGGTGGTCTGGACACCGAATGGAGTCTCGTCCGGCCGGTAGTGGGGAGAGGGCTGGCGCTTGCCACGATTGGCGTGATTGTCACCGCCACCGTGGTCGGACTGTTCACGCACTGGATACTTGGATTGTCGATCACAGAGGGACTGCTTCTGGGGACGATCGTCTCGTCGACCGATGCAGCGGCTGTACTGTCGGTGCTTCGCACCCAGAACATTCGGCTCAACGGAGAACTGCAACCGCTGCTCGAACTTGAGTCCGGGAGCAATGATCCGATGGCGGTCTTTCTTACAGTGGCGCTCTCCAGCCTCCTCGTACAACCATCAGTGAGCATTGGAGAACTCATTGTGAGCTTCTTCATGCAGATGATTCTGGGAGCAGTCATCGGGTACATGATCGGCAGAGGGGGAGTCTTTCTCATCAACCGGCTGAAACTGGAGATACTCGGCCTCTATCCGCTGCTGACGCTGGCGCTGGCGTTTTTGACGTTTGGAGGCGCCAGTCTCCTGAAGGGGAACGGGTTCCTTGCCGTCTACATCGCAGGGCTTGTGATCGGCAATGGCAACATCCCGTTTCGCAAGACGATCGCACGCTTCAATGACGGCTTTGCCTGGCTGATGCAGATCATCATGTTCCTGACGCTCGGACTTCTGATCTTCCCATCGCACCTGGGACCAATCGTCGGTGCCGGACTGGCCGTCGCCGCCATACTGATCTTTGTTGCCCGTCCCGCCAGCGTGCTCCTTGCGCTCTCGATGTCGAAGATGAAGTTTGCCGAAAAACTGATGGTCGCCTGGGTTGGGCTGCGCGGCGCCGTGCCGATCATTCTGGCAACGTTTCCTCTGCTGGCTGGCGTGCCGAAGTCGAGCATGTTCTTCAACATGGTGTTCTTCATCGTTCTGGTGTCGATTCTCCTTCAGGGAACCACCATACCAATGGTCGCGGGCTGGCTCCGCGTTGGTGAACGAATCGAGCCACTGCCTCATTCACCGCTGGAGTTCGAACCTGCCGAGGAGTCGAAGTCCGACCTGGTAGACCTTGTGATTCCTGACCCATCGCCCGTCGCTGGAAAGAACCTTGCAGATATTCCACTCCCAACCGGCGCACTGGTCGTGCTGTTGCGCCGAGCCGATGAGATGGTAATCCCGAATGGCGAGACGGTTCTTCAACCGGGAGACATCATTACACTCCTCCTCAACAGAGAATCACTCGATGCGACGCGAGCGATGATTGAGGGGCGGAAGGTAGCAGGGACCAGGTCATAAGAAGCGAAGTTTTGATCTCCTGAAATTTCACAAGGATTAGGAGTCAGTGGACTGTAGTACAACGAACTCTGCCATCTTTAGATGGTCTTGATACCTGGTCAACAACTGAACCATTGCCGGCTTTGGCGTGAAAACAAGGTTCGAGAGAACTACTGTCTACCCTGTTCGGCAGGTGTCGTTCTTTCCCAGGATTCAATCAGCGCTACGAGATTATGAGCTGCTGCTCGGGATTTGATTGTTGCATATGCTTCCTCCTCCTTTTCTTCGGTCCATTCAAGAGCGAGTTGTAGGGGTAAATTGTGCAGAATGTTGGCAAGAGCATATGCCAGTGTTGCCCTCTTATTATCGTCCGTACCACGAATCTCGATAAGGGCATAGTAAATCAATCGCAGATAGAAGTCTTTATTTCGATCCATCATTCCTTAATGACGATATCAGAATCGTTGTGCTCAATGTGAACATTATACTTCGTGCCTTCATAGGGGGCTGCATTTCACTAGTGTGGGTATTACCATCTCAATCTCACCTGTCTCTGGACCTCAGGTTCTCACAATAAGAGTCATTGTTCCGGAAAACCCGATCGTCTAATAATTGACCTCAGGTATTGTTTCTCACGAGCAGGAAGGGTTGTCATCAAATATCTAATCTTGTCTTGCAGATCCTTTCGCTCCCCCCTATAGGACTCATAGTTTTCTTTCCGCAACTCAAAGAATTGTACAAGCAATAGGGTCAACACATTGTCCTTTCCACGGCGTGAAGTGTAGGCCAGATAGTCCTCAGGGATTTCTACAAACAATCTCCCACTCAAGTCATTCATATAGTCGGCTACATATCCATCAGATGCTTGGCACAATGAATCGAACATCGTCATGTACTTATTATTCCGACTGCTTACATATGCGGCGACGATAGTATCAAGGAGCTGCAACACACAGTGGTCGTCGCCCGAGAGAATTACTCGTTCATTTTTTCTGATAATTTCTGATGAATCTGGGAATATGAACAAGAGCCTACACGCCAATGACGTGGAATCAAGTTTATCAGGCTCGTTCAACGCTGTATCACGCATCTCAACTCTCTGATCTGGTGTATCTAGCTGATGCTTACTATCCACCGAGTACTGATTGACGGTATCGCTCCGTATCAATCCTTGATGTTTAGCATCAGAACAGCCAGCCAGATTCAGGCTCAAGAGTCCCACTATACTTACACACACAATTCGCATATTTTTATTCCTCAATGTGGAGGGTCAGTTTTTAGTGGTTGCTTAGCAGAGACTGGCACTGGAATGTCATTCTGAACGGTCAACACTCCTGGATCCTCCTCTGGGTCAATCTCTTAGCTCGACTTTATCCATTAAGCTCCATAGCAGAGCGTGTCGAACAGACGCTGCAACAATGGACGAGGGATTTTAGCAATATCGGGTTCAGACGATGACATCGAAAAAACCTGACTGCGCCAAATTGCCTGACGAACCGCCGACAGCGCGTCACTGAAGGCAATATGCTCTTTGACATACCAGGCCGACTGCCGAGGCTTCAGCCGATCAACGCTTGCCAGGGATGTTGCCATCAACGCAACGATCGAGTAGACGGCAAACAGTATCGGCGTCGATCGCTCAATGGCCTTGTCGGACCACTGTCGCTGAGACTCGATGCCGAGGTACTGCCGCGACTCCTCGAAGGTGACCTCGACCTGCCAGCGCTCGACATAGTAGCCGAGGATCTCTTCGGGTGTCACGCTCAGATCGGTCGACAACAGACTTGTTGGCTGGAACTTCCCCTCAGGATCACGCACCAGCACCCATCGTATCGGCACGACCGCGATGCCGGAATGATACCAGACAGCCGTGCGGGTGAGGACTTCGACACAACGATCGTTCCGCTGATACCAGCGCTTGAGTACCATCGATTGCCAGACCTGCTGAGGCTCTGAGAGCAGTTGCTTCAACGTCGGTAGTTTCCTGCCCTTGACTCTGGGCCGGCCCTTGCTCACAGCAGTGCGTTCGGGCGCTGGCTCATAGATCGCCGCATCGAGTCTCAAACCCGTAATGACGGTTATCTCTCGTCGCACGGTATCAAGCAACTCCAGCGCGGCAAAGCTGGAATCGCAGACGCAGACGATCTTGCGTCTGGGCAGCCAGCGTCGCAGTTGCAGCAACAAGCCACGAGCCTGATCGGTGAGTTGTGCCGACGCCCGCGCTCAGTGCTGTAGCGCTCTGATGGGCAGAGTCGTCTCAGTATGGGCAAGGCCCATCGTCTGGCAGAGAATCGCACCTCTGACAAGAGCATCAGACACAACCAGCGTAAGCCGCTGGCTTTTGCGAAGTGCGACTTCGACGAGCGCACGGCATCACGATAAATACCCTTGGCCTGGATTTTCCTGTCACGACGTCGTTCCAATGTATCGTCCAGAGCAACGAGCACGACGCCGCTGGGGACGAACTGATCAATCAGCGCTCTCAGCAACAGTCTGGCTCCCTCTGAGAGCGACCATTGCGCGCGGTTAAGCAGTCGATGGTAGTTCTGGAAATGTTCCTCCTGGCTCAAGCCCATCACTCGCAGCACAGCCGTGACCGTGCGTTGTGCCGGCGCCAGGATTGCTCCGACCAGCAGTGTCTCAGCATAGTGCCAGGCACGCTTTGAAAACAGCGACTGAAATAGTAAAATTGCCGAAGCGCATTCGGCAGGCAATGTTAGCATGGAGCACCTTTCTGGAAATTGGTTGCTCTAGCTTACGTTGCCTGTCTCTTTTTTCAAACCTCCAAATGGATAAAGTCGAGATAACTACATGATTGGAATCGATTGCATCTATCCATTTGGCAATTTCGATTCTTTCCAGCACAGTGGGATCCGAAGCTTGGAATTCACGTGACTTGAAGTCGCGGCC
>JADMIO011403858.1_pt1 | contig 57774 bp, 44 predicted proteins | sample 8958161 | NCBI WGS metagenome assembly JADMIO01 (sample SAMN16585339, study PRJNA669376) | soil metagenome | isolation source: Crop rotation soil | place: USA: Cullars Rotation, Alabama | collected 2011 | reverse complement strand
CGACAACTTGTCCACGTGGAATTCTAAGCTTAGGATCCCAATGTGCTGGAAAGCTGCTCGTCGTCGTGGCGGCGGCGGAAGCGAGTGTCGCATCGGCGAGCCGGGCGCGGTTGCGCAAGCTGTCAGCGCGCGGCGTCGGACGGGCGGAGACGCTGCACGGCTATGTATCGGAGCGGGCGTCGATCCTGGCGTCGCTGTCGGTCGCGCGGATCGTGGGCGCGACGGCGGTGGTCGCGCTAGGGGTGTTCCTGGTGATCCGGCACTGGGGTGTCGATTGGCCGACGCTCGCGCCCATCGCGGCCGGCATGGTGGTGCTGCTCGCCGCGCTCGACACCGTCGCGCGCCTGCTGATCGCGCGCGCGCCTGAGTTCTGGGGCGTGCGGCTGGTGCCGGTCGTGCGGACGGTCCGCGTGCTCTTCGGGCCGATCTCGTGGGCGATCGACCGCAGCCTGCGTACGGTGGTGGGCCGGCACGAGACGAATGGACCGCACGATGAGGCGGAGAACATCCTGCGCTTCGTGGAGGAAGAGGAAGGCGAGGAGTTCGAAGAGGACGAGCGCCAGATGATCCGCGGGATCATCGACATGGAGGACACGACGGCGCGGGAGATCATGGTGCCGCGCATCGACATCACGGCGCTGGACGAAGAGGACACGGTGGACGACGCGCTGCAGGTGATCGTGCAGCGGGGGTTCAGCCGCCTGCCGCTCTACCGCGAGACGATCGACAACGTGACCGGCATCATCTACGCGAAGGACCTGCTGCGGTGCCTGGCCGAGAACCGGCGGCCGCTGCTGAAGGAAGTCGCGCGCCCGGCGTACTTCATCCCGGAATCGAAGAAGGTCGACGAACTGCTCGCCGAACTGCGGGCGAGCAAGGTGCACATCGCGATCATCGTCGATGAATACGGCGGGACGGCGGGCCTGGTGACGATCGAGGACCTGATCGAGGAGATCGTCGGCGAGATCCAGGACGAATACGACCGCGAGGAGGCGCCGGTGGAGCGCGTCAGCGAGTCGGAGGCGATCCTGGACGCGCGGGTGAGCATCGACATGCTGACGGAGTTGTTCGGGTTCGAGTCGGAAGACGAGCAGGACTACGACACGATCGGCGGCTTCGTGTACCACCACCTGGGGAAGGTGCCGAGCGCGGGCGACGAGGTGCGCGTCGACGGACTGACGCTGCGGGTGCTGAGCGTGATCGGGCGGCGGATCAAGAAGGTGCGGGCCCGGCGCGTCGTCGAGCAGGACCAGGCGACGGCGGGATAAGCGCGGGCAATCCCGCGTAAGCGGCAAGCGGCGCAACAAACGTGTACGCGAAGCTGCGTCTTTCTATGAACGGCGCGAAGCAACTACCCGCCCGGGGCACACAATCGCGCGCCGGCGACATACACTTCATATGAGGCGCCGCGCGGCGCCGAGGAGGTGGAATGGTCGCGAGCACGGCACGAGAGACGACGATCCAGGAGATCCCGGTCAAGGTCTACCGGTCGGCCGAGCGCCTGACGCTCGCCGCGCCGATGCCCGGCGTGGAGCCGGAGGACATCACCGTCGCGATCACGGAGGACGGCCGGATCGTGCTCGATGGCGACCTCCGCGGCGTGCTGAAGGGCGACAAGGACGTGCTTGCCGACGAGTGGACACCCGGGCCGTACCATCGCGAGTACGTACTGCCGCACCCGGTGGACGGGGCGATGGCGAACGTCACCTACGGCAACGGGGTCCTTGTCGTCGCGCTGCCCCTGTCGCAGCGGACGCGGCCGGCGCGGCTGCTGCCGCAGCACACGGCGCTGGCGCGCGGGGAACTGATCGGCAACACGGGGCACCCGGTGCGGCCCTTCGGGGACCGGCTCGACCTCGGGAAACCGACGGACGCGCTGGAGATGCAAGAACGGCTCGAAGGCCATACGTGAGGTGAAACTTCGCGCCAGGCGCCAACCAGCGCGGGCCTGACCCGGGCTCGCCGACGCTTTCCCTTTAGTACGAGCAATTCGCGAGCGGCGCAGAGCGTCGCGATCGCGCTGACGTTCGCGTTCGCGCTCGCCCTGCGAGCGCCTTCTCTGTTCGAGCCGCGGTGGTACGGCGACGAGGGCATCTTCGCGGCAATCGCCTCGAACATACGAGGCGGGGCGACGCTGTACTCGGGCGCGTGGGACAACAAGCCTCCGCTGATCTACTACACGTATGCCGGCGTGCAGTCGCTGTTCGGCACGGGCGTAATGCCGCTGCACGCGACGGCAACGTTGGCGGTGCTCCTCGCGCAGGGGGCGGTCATTGCGATCGCGCTGCTGCTGTTCGACGGCTGGCGGGCGGCCATCGCGGGCGCGATCTTCGCGTTTCTGCTCGGCACGCCGCTGATCGAGGGCGACCTGGCGATGACGGAGACCTTCATGGTGCTGCCGGTCACGCTGGCGGTGCTGCTGTTCGTGTGGAGCGAGCAGCGAAGCGCGCACAGGCCGGCGCCGTTCGTCGCTATGGGCTTCCTGCTGGGGATCGGCGCGGGATACAAGCAGGTCGCCGCGTTCGACGGGCTGGCGATCGTCACGATGCTGTGGCTGCTGCACCTGCGGGCCGACCGCGTGTACGCGCTGCGTTCGACGGCGGCCATGGCGGCGGGCTTCGCGATCCCGCAGGCGGCGCTGGCGCTGCTGTTCATCGCGACCGGCGCGTTCGGCGACTACTGGTACGCGGTCGCCGGGTCGTTGGGGTTGTACGCGCGGCTGGGGCCGCAGGTGAGCTTCTTCGCGCGGCTGTCGGCGTACATTCCGGCGGTCATCGTGATCACGGTGCTCGCCGAGCGGCAGCAACGCGGCGAGCGCGTCGACATGCGCAGCTTCCCCGCGCTCTGGTTGAGCTTCGCGCTGATCGGCGTGGCATCGAGCGCGTTCGGCTTCCCGCATTACCTGCAGCAGGGCGTGGCGCCGCTCGCGCTCACGGCGGTCTCGCTGCCGCAGGCGTTGCCGCGCGACGCGACGCACCGGGCGGCGCTCGGCGTCGCTGGGGTGCTCGTGTTCGCGGTCGTCTTCGGGCAGTTCGCGGGGACGTACCGTAACCGCGATCAACTGCACCCGGTGCGGTACTACCAGGCGTTCATGTCGCACGAGTGGGGGTCGATGAGCGACGTGAACTACAAGTACCGGTTCGATGGGAGCGCGGTGACGATCGAGGACGTGTCGTCGGTGCTGCGCCGCGATGGGGCGGGGGACACGCTGTTCACGTGGAGCGAGCAATTGCCGTGGGTGTACGCGGAGACGGGGATGCGCAACCCGACGCCGTACTACACGTCATTCCTCGGCGACCGGATCCCGGGGGCGCGCGAGCAGATCATGCGCGACCTGGAGGCGGATCCGCCGGTGTACATCGTGGTGTCGGAGCACGCATACGCGCCGTTCGACGAACTGCAGCCGTTCCTGGCGAGCCGGTACGGCCTTCTGCACAGCCAGGGGGACTGGCGGGTGTACCGGCTGTCCACGGCGCGCGGGGCGCTGCCGCTGGAGGATGCGCCGGCGGTGATTTCTGAGCGGTGACGGTGCGGCCGGGCTGGTGTAGTATGGCGTCGCATGGACGAAGTAGAACGTTCGTACTGGATCGCTTTCAGCCGCGTGTCGCGCATCGGCCGGGTGCGGGTTGCGCAGCTCGAAGCGCACTTCGGGCGGCTCGAGCGGGCGTGGACGGCGTCGGCGGGTGAGCTGAAGGCGGCGGGGCTCGACTCCGGCACGGTGACATCGTGCGTCGCGGCGCGCGAGACGGTGCACCCGGAGGAGGAGCTCGAGCGGCTCCAGCGGCACGGCGTGCAGGCGATCACGTGGCACGACGCGGGGTACCCGAAGCAACTGCAGGAGGTCTTCGACCGGCCGCCGGTGCTTTACGTGCGCGGGTCGCTGACGCCGGCCGACGAGTGGGCGGTGGCGGTCGTCGGCACGCGGCGGGTGAGCGTGTACGGGCGGCAGGTGGCCGAGGAATTGTCGCGCGGGCTGGCGACGAACCGCGTGACGGTCGTGAGCGGCCTGGCGCGCGGCGTGGACGCGATCGCGCACCGTACCGCGCTGGAGTGCGGAGGGCGGACGGTCGCGGTGCTGGCGTGTGGGCTGGACCTCGTGTACCCGCCGGAGCACAAGCGGATGGCGGAGCAGATCGCCGAGCGCGGGGCGTTGCTCAGCGATTATCCCATCGGCACGCAGCCGCGGAGTGAGTTCTTCCCGCGGCGGAACCGGATCCTGAGCGGGATCTCGCTGGGTGTTCTGGTGGTAGAGGGCGACATCAAGAGCGGGGCGCTGATCACGGCGCGGCAGGCGCTGGAGCAGAACCGCGAGGTGTTCGCGGTGCCTGGTAGCATCTACTCGCCGAACTCGCGGGGTACGAACAAGCTGATCCAGGACGGCGAGGCGAAGCTGACACTGGATGTGCAGGACATCCTCGCCGAGCTGAATCTGAGCATGGCGGCGCAGCAAATCGAGATGACGGAGCTGATCCCGGCCGACGAGACGGAGGCGGTGCTGCTCCGCTACGTCGGCGCGGAGCCGACGCACATCGACGAGGTGCGACGCGAGAGCGGGCTGCCGATCGCGACCGTGACCAGCACGCTCGCGATGCTGGAGCTCAAGGGGATGGTGCGGCAGGTCGGGCGGATGAACTACATCCGGACCCGGGAGGCGTCTGGCGCCCGCTAGACATGGTCGACCACCTCGAGCTCGCTCTCCGTCAGTCGGTGGTCATGACCGCACTGCTCGAAATGGACGATGGTGTATAGCCGGGACATGGCTGGCGACTGTTTTGAAGGGCCGGACACAACCCCGACATCGCCCTGGCGCGCATGCCAGAGCAGGTGCGGGCGTCCGTAGCCGAATGCGTCCGACTTCAGCTTCACACGCGTTCCCCGTTCGATTTCGACCTCCCACCAGCAAAATCCTCGCTTCCTCGGTGCGCGCGTGCTCCCCCGAAAAGATTCCCTTCGGCGTTCGATCCTACCCGATGCATTCTCGGTCGCAAGATGTATAGGCGGGAGTGGTCAAGGCCGGGCGCCCAGGCGGGCGCCTTGACCGGCCTGCTATGATCTGAGTAGCCCACTGACCCGTGGTTTACTCCGAGGCAGGTATTGCCGCGTTCCGGCATGCCAGAAATGCCCGGATTCAGCGGTGCCCGCGGGCGGCCGAATAACCTGTGATGCGTCCCGGGGCTCGTGTATAACACGGGCGAGCGCCGGGGGCGCCGGATAGAACCAATGGCAAAGAAGACCAATCAGAAACGGCTCGTCATCGTCGAATCGCCCGCGAAGGCGCGGACGCTCTCGAACATCCTGGGGAGCGGGTACGACGTCAGGGCATCGGTAGGGCACGTACGGGACCTGCCGAAGTCGCGCCTGGGCGTGGACGTCGAGAACGACTTTGAGCCGCGCTACATCGTCCCAAAGGACAAGAAGGACGTTGTCAAGGGGCTGACCGAGGCCGCGAAGAAGGCGGGGATGGTCTACCTGGCGACTGACCCTGACCGGGAGGGCGAGGCGATTTCGTGGCACCTCCAGCAGGCGATGTCGCTGGACGGGAAGCCGTACCAGCGCGTGGAGTTCCACGAGATCACGTCGGACGCGGTGAAGGCGGCATTCGAGCACCCGCGAGAGATCAACGACAAGCTGGTGGACGCGTACCAGGCGCGGCGGGTGCTGGACCGACTCGTCGGCTACAAGATCAGTCCGATCCTCTGGGCGAAGATCCGCGGCGGGCTGAGCGCCGGGCGCGTGCAGTCGGTCGCCCTGCGTATGGTGGTGGACCGCGAGCGCGACATCGACGCGTTTGTGCCGCAGGAGTACTGGACGATCGACACGCAGGTCGCCAGGCAGACGGACGCCGATGACCAGGCGTTCGGGGCGCGGCTCGCGGGCCTGCCGGGCACGAAGAAGGCGGAGATCGGCAACGCGGACGACGCGGAGCGGATCGCGGGCGATCTGCGCGCGGCGGACTACCGCGTCGCGGAGGTGCGGAAGAAGCAGCAGCTGCGGCGTCCGGCGCCGCCGTTCACGACGAGCACGCTGCAGCAGGAGGCGTCGCGGCGCCACGGCTTCACGGCGAAGCGGACGATGGCGCTGGCGCAGCAGCTGTACGAGGGGCTGAACATCCCCGGCCAGGGACAGGTCGGTCTGATCACCTACATGCGCACGGACTCCCTGAACATCGCGCAGGTCGCGCGGGAGGAGACGCGCGGATACGTCGCGCAGAAGTTCGGGCACGACTTCGTGCCGTCGCAGCCGCGGTTCTACAAGACGAAGGCGAAGGGCGCGCAAGAGGCGCACGAGGCGATCCGGCCGACATCGACGCTGCGCGACCCGGGGAGCATCCGCAAGTCGCTGACGCCCGACCAGGCGAAGCTGTACACACTGATCTGGCAGCGGATGGTTGCGAGCCAGATGGCGGACGCGGTGTTCGACCAGGTGAGCGCGGACATCCACGCACAGGCGCCGGGTCAGAACGCGCCGTATCTGCTGCGCGCGACGGCGAGCCACATGCGCTTCCCGGGTTTCCGCCAGCTGTACATCGAAGGACGCGACAGCGACGGGCCAGACGAGGACGCCGAAAAATCGCTGCCGGACCTGACGCAAGGCGACGCGTTGCGCCAGCTGTCGGTGGCGCCCGAGCAGCACTTCACGGAGCCGCCGCCGCGCTTCACGGAAGCGACGCTGGTGAAGGCGCTCGAGGAGAACGGGATCGGCCGGCCATCGACGTACGCGGCGACGATCTCGACGCTGCTCGACCGTGGTTACGTGAAGAAGGACGGTCGCGCGCTGAAGCCCGAAGAGCTGGGGCTCGTCGTCACGGACATGATGAAGGAGCGCTTCCCGGCGATCGTGGACGTGGGGTTCACGGCGCGGATGGAGGACGAACTCGACGACGTCGCGAACGGCGAGCGGCCGTGGCCGCCGGTCGTGCGTGAGCTGTACGACCCGCTCGAAGAGGCCGTGGCGGCGGCGGCCGACGCGCCCCGCGTCGAGCAGGAGACGAACGAAGTCTGCGAGAAGTGCGGCAAGCCGATGATCCTGCGCTGGGGCCGCTTCGGGCAGTTCTATGCCTGCACCGGTTACCCCGAGTGCAAGACGACGAAGCCGTACGGCGAAGAGGCGACGCCGCAGACGGACGAGAAGTGCGATCTGTGCGGCGCGGACATGCTCGTGAAGCGCGGGCGCTTCGGGCAGTTCCTGGCGTGCTCGCGGTACCCGGAGTGCAAGGGCTCGCGGCCGATCCTGAAGAAGGTCGGCGTGCAGTGCCCGAAGGACCAGGGGGAGATCGTCGAGAAGCGGACGAAGCGCGGGCGCACGTTCTACGGCTGCGCGAACTACCCGAACTGCGACTTCACAAGCTGGTCGCGTCCGATGCGCCAGCGGTGTCCTTCGTGCGGCGGGCTGATCGTCGCGGCGGGCAAGGACAAGGCGAAGTGCACGCAGTGCGACTGGAGCGGCGAGCCCGACAGCGCGGCCGAACGGGAGCTGGCGAAAGCCTCGGCGTGACCGCCACGCATGCCCAGAAGTTGACATGACGTTCCGGCAGCCTGAATCGATGCGTCGCACGCTCGCACGCGCGTGTAAGCTCGACGCGTGAGCAGCGACGCACACCGGCACGGACAACGCATCACGCGGCGCAGCTTCCTTCTGGGATCGGTCGCCGTCGCAGCGGCGGGCGGTGGCGCGGCGATCGCGGGATACGTGCGCAGCCGCGGCGGCGACGGACATGCCGCGACGGAGCCGGCGCTACTGCGGGCGACATCGCGCGGCGGCACGCTGCGGACGTTCAACCTCGACGCGACGATTGAAGACACACTCGACCCGCACCTGACGCAGATGGGGCCGGTGCAGAACATGCACGCGGCCGTCTTCAGCAAGCTGCTGCAGTACGAGGACGAGGCAGCGGGGACGATCGTACCTGACCTCTGCAGCGCCATGCCGGAACAACCCGATCAACTCACGTACATCATCCGCCTGCGCGGCGACGCGACGTTCCATGACACGCCGGTCTCGCGCCTTGCGCATCCCTCCGCGGCAGGCCGTGTGCTGGACGCCGACGATGCGTCGTACAGCTTCGAGCGGCAAATGAACGCGAGCAGCCCGCAGCGCCGGCGGTTCTTCCGCGCTTCGAACTGGAGCGCGATCGACACGATCAGCGTGCAGGACAAGCAGACGCTCGTGATCAAGATGAAGTCACCGGTAGCGCCGTTCATCAGCCTGCTGGCCGGCCGGCACTCATTCATCATCCCGCGCGAGATCGTCGATACGGGCGACGAAGCGAAGCGCGACATCGACATGGTGGGGAGCGGGCCGTTCATCCTCGACGCGTGGCAGTCGGGAAAGCTGATGAGGCTCGTGCGCAACCCGACCTGGTTCGCGGCGAACGACCGCGCGGATGAGCAGGGCGGCTCACGGCCGTACCTCGACGCGTACGAGGCGAACTACTCGCCGCAGGAAGACGTCTTCCTGCAGGTGGTATTCGACCACAAGCGCGTCGACAGCACCGAGTTCACGGATGTGGCCGCGCTGGATCAGGAGCGGCAAAGCAACCTGTCGGACATCGTGCTGGAGCAGGCGGACGCGACCGGGATCCTCGCGAGCCGGTTGCTGCTCGACCGGCCGCCGCTGAAGGACGACCGGGTGCGGCTCGCGCTGCACCTGGCGATCGACCGCCACGCGATGATCGACGCGCTGTACCCGCCGATGGCGGAGCAGGCATCGGCGCGGATAAGCGGGCCGATCGCGCCGGCGTCGCGGTGGGCGATCTCCGCCTCGGACCTGGCGAAGCGGCCGGGGTACCGGACGGGCAGCGAGCGCGACCAGGACGTGAAGAACGCAAAGCAGTTGTGGGCGGCGGCGCTCGGCGACGCGGGGGCGGACCTGCATATCGCGTTCGCCGGCGTGCCGCGCATCATCCCGGATCACGCGGTCGGCGTGTTGCAGCATCAACTGCAGGACGTGCTCGGCGTGCGCGTGACGACGAGCACGGACCCGAGCGGGTACGCGCTGATCGCATCGGGGCTGCGACGGAACCTGGAGGCGGCAAGCGAGGGCGTGGTGCCGTTCACGTTCGGCTTCGAGGACGGAGGCGTCGACCTCGACGAATGGGTGTATCCGGCGTTCCGGAGCGGCGCGCCGGACAACACCTACCGGGTGCAGGACGCCACCCTCGACGCCATGCTGGACAAGCAGCGGCAGGAGTTCGACGCAACGGCGCGGCGTGCGCAGGGGGTGGCCATCCAGGCGTACCTGCTCGCGAACGTGAACGCGCGGCTGGAGTACCTGGCGCCAGTGCGCCGACTGGTGACGTGGGGCTACGTGCGGAACTCGCTCATGGCGCCGTGGTACGGCTCGACATACCAGCTCGCGGACACTTGGCTCGACACGGCTCACCCGCTGTGGGCCGAGAGACAGTAGCTTGGTCGTTGGTCGTTGGTCGTTGGTCGTGGGTTCGTCGTCGGTTAGGCGGTGGGCGGTGGTAGCGGGCCGCGTCGTGGAGGATGTGAGGGTCGGGGTATGCTGGTTGGGCGAGCCGCGCCGTTGACCCCTTGCGCGCAGCCCCTCTAGAATTTGCACCTACTCCCTCAACAATGACAACTCCCACGGACGAAAGGAGTGTTCGATGGCGGACCAGGTGAAAGTGCTCGTCGGAACGCGGAAGGGCGCATGGGTGTACACGTCGGACCGGCAGCGGAGCGCGTGGCAGATCTCGGAGCCGATGATGCCGGGCTGGTCGGTGTTCCACATGGCCGGTGACTGCCGCGACGGGCAGCCGCGGTTCTACGCGGCGGCGAATCACTGGGCGTGGGGACGATCGGTGTCACGCAGCGAAGACCTCGGCAAGACGTGGGATTCGCGCTGCGAGAACCTGGGGTTTGCGGCGGACGCGGGGAAGACGATCGAGAACGTATGGAACGTGGCGCCGGGCCATCCGAGCGAGCCGGGCGTGCTGTACGCCGGCACGCAGCCGGCCGGCCTCTTCCGCAGCGAGGACCACGGACGGTCATGGCGGCCGGTCGAGGGGTTCAACCGCACGCCGACGAGCAGCGACTGGTCGGGCACAGGGGGCGGCGACTCCTGCGTGCACTCGGTCGAGGTGGACCCACGCGACGCGAAGCGGCTCTACGCGAGCGTGAGCGCCGGCGGCTCGTATCTGAGCACAGATGGCGGCGACACCTGGAAGATCTTCACGCACACCGCGGTGCCGCGCACCGAGGCGGCGCGCGAGTTCACGAAGATGATCATCGACCAGATGCCGGAGGCGATCCCGCCTGACGTCGACCCGTACGCGGTGAACGAAGTGCACAAGATGCGCATCGACCAGAAATCGCCGGATGTCATCTGGACACAGGCGCACACGGGCGTGTTCCGATCGGAAAACCGCGGGCAGTCGTGGGATGACGTGACGGAAGGCCTCCCTTCGTTCCACGGCTTCCCGATCGCGGTGACACGCAAGGGGCCGGATGCGGCGTTCGTGGTGCCGCTCGAGATGGGGCAGAACAACTTCCGCGTGGTACCCGGGCAGTTCGCCGTCTGGCGCAGCACGGATTCCGGCAAGAGCTGGGATGCGAAGACGAAGGGACTGCCCGGACCGGACGACTACCAGAGCTCGTACCGCGAGGCGATGGACACGGACGGCCTCGAGCAGGAGGGCGTGTACGTGGGCACGAGTAACGGGCAGATGTTCGCGAGCGCGGACGGCGGTGAGTCGTGGCGGCGGCTTCCCGGCACGCTGCCGCCGATCCTATCGGTGGCGGCGTTCGCGATCTGAGCCAGTTCAGAGCTCACAGTTAACAGTTCACAGTTGGGTGTTTGAGGGTTGGCGGGCGTGAGCCCCGTCGTGCTTGGCTGTGTCCCGGGGCCCTAGGCAATGCCCCTACACAGAACTGCTATCCTGCCGCCGATCATAGACATGAGGTAGCACTTGACCATCATCCTCATGACCGTGCTCGGCATTGCCGCCGGCTTCGTGCTGGACGAGGTGATAGCGCGGCTCGCGCGCGAGCCGTTCGAGCGCGGGGACGATGACGACGGGGAGCCGCAGGCGGAAGAGGCACCGCACGGGAGCCTGGACCTGGCGAGCGAAGCCGGACAGGTAGCGCTGCCGTGGTCGCTGACCGGCGGCTCGATGCTCCGGCGTGTGATCGTCGTCACGCTGTCGGCCCTGCTGTTCGCGCTCGTCGGGCAGCAATACGCGGGGCACATCCCGGCGATGCTGGTGGTCGCCGGTTACGTCTCCATCCTGCTGGTCTGCGCAAGCACGGACATCATCGCCTACCGCGTGCCGAACGTGATCAGCTACCCGGCGATCCTCATCGCGCTGCTGCTTGGGCTGCTCTGGCCGGGGGCGGACCACGTGAGCGTGATGGGGGGCGGAGCGCTGGCTGGGGGGCTCTTCCTGGGCTGCGCGCTGCTGCCGGGAGCGCCGATGGGCATGGGCGATGTGAAGCTGGCGCTCTTCATCGGCTTTGCGCTCGGGTTCGCGGGCGTCATCCCGGCGATGCTGATCATGGCGATCTCGGGCGGGCTCGTTGCCGCGGTGTTGCTCGTGATGAAGGTGTTCGGGCGGCGGAACATCGTCTACATGTTCTATGCGCCATTCATCGCGATCGGCGCCGTTGTGACCCTGCTCATGCAGGGCGCGGCGATCCACCGCTTCTAGGCCCGTTTCAAGCCGGGCGCGCGAGTTCCTCACTGTTGAGCGTGCAGCAGGACATAACCGCACGGGCGGCGAGCGGGCGTCCGATAAACTGCATCTGCAATGGCCTCAGGGATCAACGTCCGCCTGCTCGACCATACGTCCGACCCGATCCGCTCGCTCTACGTGGCGTACCGGACGGCGTACAGCGCGCTGCGCCCGCAGACCATCTTCGACCGGATCGAGTCGGAGAAGATCACACGGGAGCAGATGCTGGAGTTCGTTGAGAAGCGGCTCGAGACGGGGCACGCCTCGCCGCTGGAGCAGGTGTGGTTCGAGTTCGCGATCGCGGGCGTGAGCCGGGCGTTCAGCCACCAGTTCGTGCGGCATCACATCGGGATCAGCTTCGAGCAGCAGAGCCAGCGGTACGTTGCGTTCAAGAAGGGCGAGTTCCCGTACACGGTGCCGGAGACCGTGCGGCGGGCGGGCTTCGCGCCGAAGATGGAGGAGGCGTTCGACCGGCTGGGTGAGCTGTACCAGGAGATGATCGACGCGGGGATCCCGGCGGAGGACGCGCGCTTCCTGATCCCGAACGCGGCGAACACGAACTTCAAGGTGGTGGTGAACTTCCTGGAGCTGCTGCACATCTGCGACCTGCGCCTGTGCACGCGCGCGCAATGGGAGTTCCGGCAGGTGGCATCGCAGATGCGGGCGCAGATCCACCGACGCTTCCCGGAGCTGGCGAAGTACATCCAGCCAAAATGCGGCGACCTGCGCTGGGGCTACTGCGACGAGTCGCTCGAGGACTGGCAGGCATGCCCGATCGGTAAGAAGCGGCCGCACAAGAAGCTGCTGTTCGAGCTGTTCGATGCGCAGCGGCGTGGCGCACTGGCGCCGCTCGCCGAGGGGGACTTCGAGATCATCGAGCAGGTGGGCTCCTCCATCGCGACGACGGGCAGCGCGAAGGGGGGTGTCGGCGCCCCGCCCGTGATCGCGCCGAATGGAGACCACTCTGCCGAAGGAACGCCGACCACCCGCGACGAAGGCTAGTCCCGCGCCACGCCTGGACATCGCCGAACAGCGCCTCATCACGCAGCAGATTGCGCAGCATCATTTCCGCACGCCGGCCGAAGTCGTCGCCTGGCTGGGCGCAGTACAGGCGCAGGACTACTCCGCCGGCAAGTGGGCGATCGGCCTGCGACTGGCGGCGGCGACGGATGCCGATATTGAGCGCGCGATCGCGGGGCGGGCGATCGTGCGGACGTGGCCGATGCGCGGGACGCTGCACTTCGTCGCGGCGGATGACGTGCGCTGGATGCTTGCGCTGCTCGCGCCCGGGCCACGCGCCCGCGCGGACACCCGGCACCGACAGCTCGAGCTCGATACACACGACTTCAGCCGTGCACGGCGCGTCATCGAGCGGGCGCTCCAGGGCGGCAAGCAGATGCGTCGCGACGATATCTACAGGCTGCTGGATGCGGCCGGTATTTCGCCGGCCGGTCAACGCGGGAGCCATATCCTCGGGCGGCTGGCACACGACGGGCTGATCTGCTTCGGGGCACGGGAGGGCAAGCAGCAGACGTTCGTGCTGCTCGACGAGTGGCTGCCGGCGTCCGCGGGTCCGCTGGCGCGCGAGGAGGCGCTGGCGAAGCTGGCGCTTCGCTACTTCACGGGACACGGCCCCGCGACAGTACAGGACTTCACGTGGTGGTCGGGGCTGCCTGCGCCGGACGCGCGGGCGGCGCTGGCGTTGGTGCACGCAGCGCTTGTGCGCGAGGAAGTGGCCGGCACGACGTACTGGCGCCGCAGCGCGCAGTCGGCGCGGCAGCGGGCGGCGACCGCGTACCTGCTGCCGCCGTTCGACGAATATCTCGTCGGCTATCGAGACCGTTCCGCAGCGGTCGACCCCGCGCTGTTATCGCCGATGCCGACGCTGCTCACCCCGACGATCGTCGTCGGCGGGCGTGTTGCCGGGACGTGGGGACGGCGCTTCGAGCGCGGGCGCGTGAGCGTGACGTGCGTCCCCTCGCGTGAGCTGAGCGGCGCGGAGCAGCGGGCTGCGGACGCCGCGGCCACGCGCTACAAGGCGTTCATTGGCGGGTGAATCACAGATGACACAGGTAGACACAGATCTTAATTCTTGCCCCGCAGGTTCCTCGATACCGTGTGAAGACACGCACGCCTCCCGGAAGACGGTGCGCTTCACGCCGCGGCGGGATGAGAGCGCGTTATGCTCTGGTGTGAGCCGCGCGCTGCTGGACTATGTGCTTGCCGAGATGGGGCAGTCGTTCGACATGCTGTTCGCGAACCTGCGCGACCTACGGGACGACGACTGGACGTGGGTGCCGCCGGGCGGCGTGCGGTCGATCCGGGCGATCGTCGGGCATATCGCCTCCACGAAGGTGATGTACCAGAACTACGCGTTCGGGGACGGGTCGCTGACGTGGATGGACCCGCGGTTCGATGCGACGCAGTCGCCGAAGTCGGATGAGGGGTTTCGGCCGCAGGACCTGGTCGCGTGGTTGCGCGAGGCGGAACTGCAACTGCGGCGCGACGTCGATGCGCTCGCGGACGACGCCGAACTGCAGCGCGAGCGGCCGGTGAACTGGGGCGGCATGCGCTCGACGCGCTGGATCCTGGGCGTGCTGATGCGGCATGACGCGTACCACGCCGGCGAGGTGAACCACCTGCGCGCGTTGCATCAGCAGAACGACCGATGGGAGTGGGAGGCGTGACGCGCATGATGTTGGTGCGGACCTCAGCGCCTGGAAGCTGGAGGATAGAGGACCCAGGGCGACGAGCAGAGTCGGCTCCATCTCGTACCGTCGACCGCTCTTTCTTCGGCGGCTACTGCCTATAATCTCGCGTGAAGATCAGGCTGCCGTACGGCGATGGAGCGATCGAGGCGACGCTGCCGGATGATGCGGTGGTGCTGATGCCGGAACGCACGGCGGCACTCGCCGATCCCGGGGGTGCGGTGGCGGCGGCGATCGAGGTGCCGGTGGCGGGGCCGGCGCTCGGGCGGATCGCGCGCGCCGGGCAGCACGCGTGCGTCGTGGTATCGGACGTGACGCGTCCGGTGCCGAACGGAATCATCCTGCCGCCGATCCTGCGCACGCTCGAAGCCTCGGGCCTGCGGCGTGACGACATCACGATCCTCATCGGGACGGGGTTGCACCGGCCATCGCGAGACGACGAGCGGGAGCGGATCCTGGGAACGGAGATCGCCGCCGCGTACCGCGTCGTCGACCACGACGCCCGGGATGATACGACACACGGCTTCCTGCTGACGACGGCGCGGGGCGTCGACGTGGCGCTGAACCGGGCGTATCTGGACGCGGACCTGCGGATCGTGACGGGATTCGTCGAGCCTCACCTCTTCGCCGGGTACTCGGGCGGGGGAAAGGCAGTGCTGCCGGGCGTCGCGGGCGCCGCTGCGATCATGGCGAACCACGACGCGCGCATGCTGGGTCACCCGCGGGCGACGTGGTGCACGGCGGAGGGCAACCCGATCTTCGAAGAGATGCGCGACGTCGCGCTGAAGAGCGACGTGAGCTTCTGCGTGAACGTGACGCTCGACGAGCAGAAGCAGATCACCGGCGTGTTCGCGGGCGAACTGGTGGCCTCGCACGAGCCGGCGATCACGCAGGCGGCGCGGCAGGCTCTGCGGCCGATCCCACACCTGTTCGACATCGTGGTGGTGACGAACATGGGGTATCCTGCCGACCTCGTGCTGTACCAGTCCGTGAAGGGCATGTCGGTCGCGGCGCAGGCGTGCGCGACAGGCGGCGCGATCCTGCTGGCGGCGGAGTGCCGAGAGGGGTTGGGCGCCGCGGAGTACACGCACCTGTTGCGCAGCGAGGGCAGTCCGCACGAGCTGCTCGAGCGCATCGAGGAGGGAGAGACGATGTTCGACCAGTGGCAGGTCCAGGTGCAGGCGATGGTGCAGGCGCGCTGCGACGTGTGGCTGCACTCGTCGCTCTCGCGCCAGACCGTCGAGGAGGCGCACCTGCGCTTCGCGCCGGACATCGACGGGACGCTCGCGGACATCATCGCGGCGAAGCGCGCGGAGCTGGGGCGCGAGCCGACCGTCTGCGGGCTGCCGTACGGGCAACTGACGGTGCCGTGGCTCGAGGAGGTGGCCGCATGAGTACACGATCCGCACTCGCCGCGGTTGGTACGTTGATGCTCGCGCTGTTCGCCGTTGCCTGCGCCGGCACGGCGGAGAGCCCTGAGCCGACGACGCGGGCGTCCGCCGTCGCGTCGCAGGCGGCCGCCTCTCCGACGACGCCAGCCGGTTCGCCGACTGCGGCGGCGTGCCCGACACCGCCCGCGGGGACGCCACCGGCGTCATTGCACGAGCAGTCGGACAACGCAGCCGGCATCGGGATCCTGACCGACGTGAAGGTCGAGTCCCAGGACTGCCTCGATCGCGTGACGTTCACATTCACCGGAAACCGGCCCGGGTACGACGCGCAGTACGTGCAGAACTGGACGGAGTGCGGGTCCGGAGCGCCGGTGACGACGGCCGGCCCGGCACAGCTGGTGATCACGTTCATCCCGGCGAACGCGCACACGGACGCTGGCGATCCGACGATCACGGAGAAGTCGCGAACGCTGTCGCTGCCCTCGCTGAAGGAAGCGAAGCAGACGTGCGACTTTGAGGCGCACGTGAGCTGGGTGTTCGGTGCGGAGGAGCGGTACTTCACGGTTTCAACAGCGGACAGCCCGCCGCGGATCATGCTCGACGTGTATCACTGATAGGCGCGGGTACTCACCCCTAACCCCCTCTCCAAAAATTGAAAAATTGGAGAGCGGGAATGCGGACCATGGAGCGTGCTTGGTCTTCGGGAGCAGTCTTCTGCTCGGAGGGATTCTTCGCTGCGCTCAGAATCATAGGCGCACGGCGTTCTTCGCTGCGCGAGGCGACGGTGCTCGTCGGGGTTCTCCTGTGGGGGGTGAGATCGGTGTGGTGAGATTGGTGGGGATCGCGGCTGCGGGCGGTTCGCGTTCGGCTGACCGTTGTCGCGCTGCTGCGGTACCATCTCGCCTGCCATGATCGAGGCGATCCAGCTTCCAGACTCCACCTTCCACCGCCCGGCGGTCGGCACACGCGCGGGGGCCAGCCGTGGTTGACCACGCGCCGCCGCTGGCCGGTGTGCGCGTGGTCGATGTCACGCAGGGCATCGGCGGGCCGTTCGCGTCTATGCTGCTGGGCGATTACGGCGCCGAGGTCCTGAAGATCGAGCCGCCGCCCGGCGATCGTCTGCGCGGCGCTCCGGCGTTCCATGTGCTGAACCGCGGCAAGCAGAGCATCGTGCTCGACGTGGCGAGCGACGACGGACGCGGCGGCCTGCGGGCGATGCTCGACGACGCGGATATCTTCCTGCACGACTGGCGGCCGGGCGAGGACGAGCGACTCGGGTTCGCGCCCGATGCGCTGCACGCGACGAACCCGCGGCTGATCATCGGCTACCTGCCGGCGTACGGATCGCGCGGGCCGCACGCGGACTTGCCGGCGGACGAGGGGATGGTGCAGGCGCTCTCCGGGATCCAGGACGCGCAGTACCGCTATGAAGAGCCGCCGGTCTTCGTGAACCTTCCGGTCGCCGGGTACGCGCAGGGGATCATCGCCGCGAACGCCGCGGTCGCCACGCTGTACGCGCGGGCGAAAACGGGACGAGGCGACCGGTTCGAAGTGTCCGGCATCTCGGCGCTGTTCTTCATGGAGACGATCGCGTTCCTGCGTGGCGAGAACGTAATGCGGCTCGCGGGACAGGCGGACCCGCGCGGGCCGATCCCGACGTACCGGCTCGTGCGCGGGACAGACGACTGGCTCTTCACGGGATCGCTGACGCCGCCGTTCTGGGCGAGCATGGCCGTGGCGGCCGGGCTCGAAGACTGCCTGGTGGACGAGCGGTTCGCGGGCGCACCGCTCGGGATCGCCAACCTTGACGACCGGCGCGAACTGGCGCGGCGCGTCGACGCGGCGTACGCGACGAAGTCTCGCGCCGAGTGGCTTCGCATCCTGGAGGAGGCGAATGTGCCGCGGGCGCCGGCGCTGACGCGCGCCGAGTTCATCGAGGATGAGCAGCTGGCGCACAACGAAATGATCATCGAGCTCGACGACCCGGAGGTCGGCCGGACGAAGCAGGCGCACCTGCCCGTGGACCTCGGCGATACGCCGGGTCGGGTGCGGGGGCCGGCGCCGCTGCTCGCGAGCGGGGCCGTTCCTCCGCGGCGCGACCGGCAGGCGCCTCCCGTCGCTCTCGAACATCAGGCGCCGGGCGCGGCGGTGCTGGATGGCGTGACGGTGCTGGATCTGAGCGGGTTCATCGCCGGGGCGAACTGCCCGGCGCTGCTCGCGGACATGGGCGCGAACGTGATCAAGATCGAGAGTCCGGACGGCGACGGATGGCGGACGTCCGGGCTGGCCTTCCTGGGATCAAATCGCGGCAAGCGCGGCATCGTCCTCGACCTGAAGAACGCCGAGGCGCGCGCGCTCTTCCTGGAGATGGTGGAGCGCGCGGATGTGGTCGTCGATAACTTCCGCGCGGGCGTGATGGAGCGTCTCGGCATCGGCTGGGGCGTGCTGCGAGCACGGAATCCACGCGTCGTCCATACGTCGGTCACGGGCTACGGGCCGACCGGCCCGTACGCGCATCTGCCGGGCTTCGACCCGCTCTTCCAGGCGCGGTCGGGGCTGATGCGGGCGCAGGGCGAGCCGGGTGGGGAGCCGGTGTACCTGCAGGTGCCGGTGTGCGACTACACGACGGCGGCGAGCGCGGCGTACGGGACGCTGCTGGCGCTGTTCGCGCGCGAGCGCACGGGTCGCGGGCAGCGCGTGGAGACATCGCTGCTGCACAGCGCGCTGACGGTGCAGGCGGGCGAGTTTATCTTCTACGACGGCCGCCCGGCGGATCCGCCGGGCGCGCGCGACATGCGCGGGCATCACGCGCTGTACCGCATCTACGAGGCGGCGGACCGCTCGCTCATGCTCTCGTGCACATCGGCGGCGCACGCGGCGCGGCTGCCGGCTGCGCTGGGGATCGCGCTCGAGCTGGGCGAGGACGTGTTTGCGCACGAGACCAAGGGCGGACTGGCGCAGCGGATCGCGGCACGGATCGCGGAGGAGCCGGCGGCGTACTGGCTCGAGCGGTTCCGCACCGAGCGCATTCCGGCAGCGCCGTGCCTCCGGGTCGACGAGTTGTTCGACGACGAGCACCTACTCGCGAACGAACTGTGGTGGGACACGGAGCATCCACGGTGGGGGCACATCCGGCAGCCCGGCGCGCTCATCCGCTGGGACGCGCAGCCGATGCGCATCGAGCGCCGGGCGCCGCTGCTCGGCGAGCACACGGACGAGGTGCTGCGGGAGTTCGGTGTGGGCGAGGGGCGGATCGCGACGCTCCGGGACGCCGGCGCGGTCCTGTAACCACAGGCGTCACAGGTGACACAGAATCTCTGGATCCGCAGATGACGCAGATGGGCGCAGATGAGATGAGAGGTTAGGAGGAGACCTCTTTTCCGGCCCTCTCCACATTGCGGGAGGGGAGTTTTCTCTGTGGCGAATGCTGCGGAAATCGCATTGCGTCGCGGTTCGATGGCGGTCTGGGGCACCGTAAGATCTTGTGCATGCGGTGGATGTCGCGACTGCTGATGATCTGGGGCGCGGTGAGTGCGCTCGGGGTCGTTGGCGCCGGGGTATGGATGCGCGAGCGCTACGGGCGACGTGGGCCGATGCCGGCGACCCAGGCGGCGATGCTGCTCGACGCACGGCGGCCACTGCTGCAGCCGATCGGAGAGACGCTGCGCTCGTTCGGGCTGCGCGAGGGCGAGACGGTGCTCGAGCTGGGGCCCGGTCCGGGCTACTTCAGCATCGAAGCGAGCAGGCTCGTCGGCCCGCAGGGGCGGGTTGTGTGCGTGGATGTACAGCCGGAGATGGCGCGCATCCTGCAGCGGCGCCTCGACGAAGCGGACGCGGGTGATGCCGACCCCGTGGTGGCCGACGCGACGCGCCTGCCGCTCGGTGATCGTACCGTCGACAGGGCGTTCCTCGTCACGGTGCTGGGGGAGATCGGCGACCGGCCTTCGGCGCTGCGCGAGCTGCGTCGCGTGCTCCGGCCGGGCGGTGAGCTGGCGATCATGGAGACACTGACCGACCCGGACTATCAGTTAGAAGCATCACCGCGGGATCTGTGCGTCGCGTGCGGGTTCGAGGTGGCAGGCGTGCGGCACCGGCGGCTCGGGTATACGGCGATGTTCCGGCCGCGCGCCGAATAACGGCGGGTGCCGGTGGTCGCCGTTGATTCGCGTTGGAACGTCTTGGAACCGGCGATCCGTCAGGGGCCGGAGAGATCCTTCGCTTCGCTCAGGATGACAGTGCGTGCTCAGGCTAACAGGCGTGGGCCGTTGTTCGTCACGGCGGGGGCGCGTCGAAGCCGGGCTCTCCTCGTTGTTTTCGGCGTGGGGCGCAGCTGAAGCTACGCGGCTACTGCGATGCGCCGTTGTTCTCGGCGTGCGGCGCGGCTGAAGCTACGCCGCTACGGACCGGGCACCTCGGGAAGCAATCACCAGCGGAGGCGGGGTTTGCGCGCGGCGGTGGCTTCGTCGAGGCGGCGGAGGGGGGCGATGTGGGGGGCTTCGCGGAGGAGGTCCGGCTGCATGCGGGCTTCCTCGGCGATCGCGAGCATCGCGTCACAGAAGGCGTCGAGCGTCTCCTTCGTCTCGCTCTCGGTCGGCTCGATCATGAGTGCTTCCTCGACGACGAGCGGGAAATAGATGGTCGGCGGGTGGTAGCCGTAGTCGATCATGCGCTTGGCGATGTCGAGCGTTCTGACGCCGCTCTGCGCCTTCTGGCGGTTGCCTGAGAACACCACTTCGTGCATGCAGGTGCGGTCGTGCGCGAGTTCGTACGCGTCGCGCAGCCGTGCCTGGACGTAGTTGGCGTTGAGCACGGCCGCCTCGCTGATGGTGCGGAGGCCGTCGGGGCCGAGGCTGCGGATGTAGGCGTAGGCGCGCACGAGGACGCCGAAGTTGCCGTGGAACGCGCCCATGCGGCCGATGGTGCGCTGCGGATCCTTCAGCGCGAAGCGCGGGCTGTCGGAGGTAGGAGCGAGGATGGAGGGGGCGGCGGCGCGCGACGCGCGCAGGTCGTCCGGAATCTGACCCCTACTTCCTTTTTCTTCGTTCTGACGGGCCTTGAGCACGACCTGCGGTGTGGGGAGATAGGGGAGCAGGTGTTCCTTGACCGCAATGGGACCGGCGCCGGGGCCGCCGCCGCCGTGCGGCTGGCTGAACGTCTTGTGCAGGTTGATGTGCATGACATCGAAGCCGAGGTCGCCGGGCTTCACCTGCCCGAGCATGGCGTTGAGGTTGGCGCCGTCGCCGTACATCTGCGCACCGTGCTCGTGCACCATGCGCGCGATCTGCACGATGTTGCGGTCGAAGAGGCCGAGTGTGCTGGGCAGCGTGATCATGAGCGCTGCGACGGCGTGGCCGTGCTCTTCGAGCGCCTCGCGCAGGGCATCGAGGTCCATGTCGCCATCGGGCCGCGAGCGGACGGAGACGACATCGAAGCCGGCCATCGATGCGGTCGCGGGATTCGTACCGTGCGCGGAATCAGGGACGAGCACGCGCGTGCGCTTGACGCCGCCGTTGCCGTTGGCATCGAGGTAGGCCTTGATGACGCGGATGCCGGCGAGCTCGCCCTGCGCGCCGGCCATCGGCGCGAGCGAGGCTTCGGCCATGCCGGTGATCTCGGCGAGCTGGCGCTGGAGGCCGTACATGACGGCGAGCGCGCCCTGCACGTCGGCGGCGGGCTGCATCGGATGGGCTTCCGCGAAGCCGGGGAGGGCGGCCATCGCATCGTTCACCTTGGGGTTGAGCTTCATGGTGCACGAGCCGAGCGGATACATGTTCGTGTCGATCGACCAGTTGAGCTGCGAGAGGCGCGTGAAGTGACGGACGACATCGAGCTGGGATAGCTCGGGCAAACGCAGGTGCTCGCGCAGGAGTTCCGGCGGCGGGGATTCGGCCGGCGGCACGTCGGATGCGGGCAGCGCGACGCCTACGCGGCCGCGGTGCGAGATCTCCATCGCGTTTGGCTCGAGCTTCGACGCGAAATCACGCATCGCGCAGCGCCTCCACAAACGCATCGATCTCGGCGCGCGCGTTCATCTCGGTGACGCAGACCAGCATGCGCGGCGCGCCGTCGCCGCCGGCCGCGTCCGTGACGTCGAGGCCGCCGATGATGCCGCGTTCGAGCAGGCGTGCGTTGATCTCGGCGATGGGCTTCGGCGTGCGGACGACGAACTCGTGGAAGTACGGCTCGCCGTCTTCGACCGCGTAACCATCGAGCTGGCCGATGCAGTGTGCCGCGTAGTGCGATTTCTCGTAGCAGAGCTCGGCGACACGCCTGAGGCCGCTAGGGCCGAGCGTCTCGAGGTAGACCGCGGTGCTGAGTGCGATGAGCTGCTGACTCGTGCAAATGTTGCTCGTCGCGCGCTCGCGGCGGATGTGCTGCTCGCGCGTTTGCAGCGTGAGGACGTAGCCGGTGCGGCCTTCCATGTCGATCGTCTGGCCGACGATGCGGCCGGGCATCTGGCGCACGTAGCGGTCGCGGCACGCGAAGAGCCCGACGTACGGGCCGCCGAAGGAGAGCGGGACGCCGAGCGATTGTCCCTCCCCGACAACGATATCGGCGCCGTAGTTGGCCGGCGGGCGGAACATGCCGAGGCTCACGGGATCGGCGGCGACCACGAAGAGCGCGCCGTTCGCGTGCGCGGCCCGCGCCCAGCCGTCCGCAGCCGGTGCCATGCGGCCCAGGAAGTCGGGCTGCTGGACGGCGAGGCAGGCGTGTTCGGCCGTGACATCGAGCGCGGCGTACGGGAGAACATCGAGCGCGATGTCGCGGCCGTCGGCGTAGCCGCGCACGACGGCGATCCAGTTCGGGTGCACACGGTCGGAGATCGCGATGCGGCGACGGCCGGTGATCGCGCAGGCCATGAGGCACGCCTCGGCGAGTGCGGACGCGCCGTCGTACATGCCGGCGTTGGCTATATCCATGCCGGTGAGCTCGCAGACCAGCGACTGGAACTCGAAGATGGTCTGCAGCGTGCCCTGGCTCACCTCGGGCTGGTAGGGCGTGTAGCTCGTGAGGAACTCGCCGCGCATGACGAGCGCATCGACCAGCGCCGGGCGGAAGTGCCGGTAGGCGCCGGCGCCGAGGAAGCAGGCGTAGTCCGCGGCGGTGCGGTCGCGGGACGCGAGCTCGCGCATCTCGGAGACCAGCTCAAGTTCCGTGAGCGCATCCGTCAGGTGGATGACGGGATCGCGGTGGTCGACAGGGATGTCATCGAACAGCGCGCCGCTCGAACCGACGCCGACGGCGCGGAGCATGGCGTCCCGGTCGTCGCCGGTCATGGGCACGTAGGGATGCGGGGCGGCGCCGGTTGTTTGTTCGCTATCCACGGGATCGATGTCAATCATGGGCGCATCCGCGACGGCCAAATGCAAACAGCGAAGGGCAAAGAGCAACGGCGACCGGTTCGCGCGTTCTCGCCGTTACCGACCTCACTCCTCGCATCTGCGCCCCTTTGCTCTTTGCTCTCTGCTCTTTGTTCTTTAGGTTTACGGCCCGACGGCCTCGTCGTTCTGCTCAGATGCGGTGAAGTCGTCGTATTCCTGGGCGGACATGAGGCCGTTGAGTTCGAGGGTGCGCGTGAGCCGGATCTGGAGCAGCCAGCCCGCCTCGAACGGATCGCTGTTCACGAGCTCGGGCTTCTGGACGACCTCTTCGTTGGCCATCACGACTTCGCCGGACGCGGGGGCGTAGAGCTCCGAGACGGCCTTCACGGATTCGATCTCGCCCATCTTTTCGTACTGCGTGAGCTGCGTGGCTATCTCCGGCAGGTCGACGTAGACGACGTCACCGAGTTGCTCCTGGGCGTAGTCGGTGATGCCGACGTAGGCCAGCTCGCCCTCCTGCTTGAGCCACTCGTGCTCCTTCGAGTACAGCCGGTCGTTCGGGCTCGCCATGCTCGTCCCTTCTACTGTTCGACCTTCACGCGGCCGCGCGGACCTGCGTGCCGCGCACAAACGGGCGCTTGACGACGACGACGGGCAGGCGCCGGCCGCGCACGTCTACGGACATCTCGGTACCCTCGCGCGCCAGTTCGGACGACACGTAGCCCATGGCGATGCTCGTGCCGAGCGTCGGAGAGTAGCCGCCGCTGCACACGCTGCCGGCGATCTCGTCGCCGTGGTGGATCGCCATGCCGTCGCGTATGACGCCGCGGGCTGTGGCGCGCAGGCACGCGAGCTTGCGCATGGTGCCGAGATCGTGGATGCGCACAAGGGCGGGGCGGCCCTGGAACTCGGCACCGTCCTTGAGGCTGACGACCCAGCCGAGGCCGGCCTCGTAGGGGTTCGTCGTGTCGTCGATGTCATTGCTCCAGAGCGGGAGGGCGGCCTCGAGCCGCAGGGTATCGCGCGCGCCGAGCCCGCACGGCTCGACGCCTTCGGCGACGAGTTGGCGCCAGAGCGCGCGGCCGGCCTCGACCGAGGTCACGAGCTCAAAGCCGTCTTCGCCCGTGTAGCCGGTGCGAGAAACGAAAAGCTTGTACTGCATGAAGGGCAGCTCCGTGCAGGCGCGCTTCTCGATTGCCGCGACCTCCGGACCGAGCGCGCGCGCGAGGTAGGCGCCGGCCGCGGGGCCCTGGACGGCGAGCATGACGGTCTGCTCCTGCCGGTCGAGCAGTTCGGTGTCGGCGCCGGCCGGCACGAGTTCGCGGATGTGATCACGGTCGCGGTCCGCGTTCGCGGCGTTGCCCACGACGAGGAAGCGCTGCTCATCGAGCCGGTAGACGTACGGGTCATCGATGATGCCGCCGTTGTTGTTGCAGAGCAACGTGTAGTGCCCCTGCCCCTCGCGCAGCGAGGTGACGTCGTACGTGAGGGCGCCGCGGAGGACGCGCGCGGCGTCGGCGCCGGCGACAAAGAGTCGGCCCATATGCGAGACATCGAAGATGCCGGCGCGCTGGCGGACGGCGTGGTGCTCTTCGACGATGCCGCGGTACTGGACCGGCATGCCCCAGCCGGCGAAGGGGACGATGCGCGCGCCCTGGCGCTCGTGCAGGTCGAAGAGGGGCGTCTTTCGCAGGGGCTCGGCAGGGAGGGCCATCTCCGTCAATTGTATCGACGGGCTGCGGCTGGGAGCAGGATCGTTATGATCGCTGGCGTTGTGATGGCGGGAATCGTGCATTGAACATCGTCCCCCGCGACGCCGTGAGTTGTTCCGGTGGCGGAACGTAGCGGGTTCGCGGATGGTCCGACGTGGCTTCGCGCTTCCGGAAAGGCGCGCCTATACTGAGGCCTCGCAGGCAGACTCGAATCCGGAACAGGGCATGGCAGACGACGTCCAGCAACTGCGCACCGAAGCGCTCGACGCCCTCGCGCACGCGGAAGACGGCGCGCTCGATGCGTGGCATGTGCGGTACCTGGGGCGCAAGGAGGGGCGCGTGACGGGCCTCCTCCGCGGGCTGGCGCAACTGCCGATTGAGCAGCGAAAGAGCGCGGGTGCGGCAGCGAACGCGCTGAAGTCGGAGCTGGAGTCGGCGTACGAAGACCGGCGCGAGGCGCTGCGCCGGACGGCGATCGAGCGGTCGCTGGAAACCGGGCGGATCGACGTGACGCTCCCGGCACGGCCGCATCAGCGCGGCCGCCTGCACCCGGTGACGCAGACGCTGCGGCGGATGGTCGAGGCATTCACGTCGATGGGATTCTCGGTCGTCGAGGGGCCCGAGGTCGAAATCGACTACTACAACTTCGAGGCGCTGCGCATTCCGGCGGATCACCCTGCGCGCGATATGTGGGACACGCTGTGGGTGGACGAGGAGGTCGACGGGCGCCGGCCGCTGCTGATGCGCACGCACACGTCGCCGGCTCAGATCCGGACGATGGAGCAGCACCAGCCACCGATCCGCATCGTCGTGCCGGGCCGGGCGTACCGGCACGAGGCGACGGATACGACGCACGAGTGGATGATGACGCAGATCGAGGTGCTGGCCGTCGACGAAGGGCTGACGCTGGCGCACCTCAAGGGAACGCTGCTCGGCGTGATGCAGCGGCTCTTCGGAACGGAGCGGCGGATCCGGCTGCAATGCTCGTACTTCCCGTTCGTCGAGCCGGGCGCCGAGGTGGCGATGGACTGCTTCAACTGCGCGGGCGCCGGTTGCGCAACGTGCCACCAGACGGGCTGGATCGAGATGGGTGGCGCGGGCATGGTGCACCCGGAGATCCTGGAGAACATGGGGATCGACTCGAGCCGCTACACCGGGTTCGCGGCGGGCATGGGGCTCGAGCGCCTGGCGCTGCAGCTCTACGGGGTGCCGGATATCCGCTACTTCTATCAGAACGACCTGCGGATGCTGCAGCAGTTCTAGAGCGAGAGCATGCGCGCTTCACTCAAGTGGCTGAGGGAGTACGTCGACCTGCGCCTGCCGCCGGAGGAGCTGGCCGAACGGCTGACGATGGCCGGGCTTGCGGTCGACGCGATCGTCCGCACGGGCGACTGGGGGCCGGAGATCCGCGTCGCGCACGTCGCCGCCGTCGAGCCGCACCCGAACGCCGACCGGCTGCGCCTGGCGACGGTTGATGTAGGCGGCGGCGAGACGCACCGCGTGGTCTGCGGCGCTCCGAACCTCGCGGCCGGCCAGAAGGTTGCGTTCGCCACGGTCGGCGCGCACGTGCGGGACGGGCACACCGGCAAGCCTTCGGTGCTCAAGCCGGCGACGATCCGCGGCGTCGAGTCGGCCGGGATGGTGCTCAGCGAGCGCGAACTCGGGCTGTCGGAGGACCACGAGGGGATCGTTGTGCTGCCGGCGGATGCGCCCGTTGGCACGCCGCTCGCGGACGTCATCGGCGACGTGATCCTCGAACTCTCGGTGACGCCGAACCGGCCCGACTGGCTCTCGGTGCTCGGCATCGCGCGCGAGGCCGCGGCGCTGACGGGCGTCGAGGTGCGCGAGCCATCGCGCGAATACGCCGCGGCGGGCGCGTCGATCCGCGGGCGAGCGAAGGTTCAGATTGCAGCGCCGGAGTTGTGCTCGCGCTACGTGGCGACGGTGATCGAGGGCGTGAAGCTCGGGCCTTCGCCGCAGTGGATGCAGGAGCGGCTGACCGCGCTGGGGCAACGCCCGATCAACAACGTCGTGGACGTGACGAATTACGTGATGCTCGAGCTGGGGCAACCGCTGCACGCCTTCGACTACGACCACGTGGCGGGACACCACATCACCGTGCGGCGTGGCCGTCAGGGCGAGCGGTTCACCACGCTCGATGGCGAAGAACGCCCGTTGACGCCGGACATGCTCGTGATCGCGGACGAGAACGGCGCGGTCGCCCTCGCCGGGGTGATCGGCGGGCTCGAGAGCGAGGTGACGGACCGGACGGTGAACATCCTGCTGGAGTCGGCGAACTTCAGCGGGCCGAACATCCGGCGCACGAGCGCGGCGCTCAAGGCACGAAGCGAGGCATCGGCGCGGTTCGAGAAGGGTCTGCCGGCGGAACTGGCGGCCGTGGCCTCGCAGCGCGCGACGAAGCTGCTGGTGGAGATCTGCGGCGGCAGGGCGCTGCAGGGCGCGGTCGACGTGTACCCCGGGAAGGCGCGCGAGGTGCGCATCGAGGTGACGCGCGAACGGATCAAGCAGGTGCTGGGGATCGACCCGACGACGTCGAAGGTGCGGGAGACGCTCGGCGGCCTCGGGTTCTCGGCGCGTTGGGTGCCGCCGGACCGCTACGTCGTGCGGGTGCCGTACTGGCGCACGGACGTGAACATCGCGGACGACGTGGTCGAGGAGGTTGCGCGCGTCATCGGCTACGACAAGATCCCGGCGGAGCAACTGGCGGGGCACATCCCGGCGCCGATCACCCAGCCTTTGCGCGACGTGCGGGAGCGGACGCGCGACCTGCTGGCCGAAAGCGGCATGCAGGAGGTGATCACCTACTCGCTGACGACGCTGCAAGCGCTCGCGAAGGTGCTGCCGAAGGAGGACCTGGCGCTGTATCCGCCGTATCGCGTGGCGAACCCGGTGAGCGCCGAGCACGAGTACCTGCGGCCGACGCTCCGGGCGAGCGTGCTGCAGACGCTCGGATCGAACCTGCGGTTCCAGGAGGGGCCGGTGGCGCTGTTCGAGAGCGCGCGGGTCTACCTGCGGCCGGAGGAATCAGCGTCGGCCGCTGACGCGCCGGAGGGCGAGCACGCGCGGCCCGTCGAGCGCGAGCACGTGTGCGGGGTGATCAGCGGGCACCGGTACGACCGGTGGGGGCGGCCGTCCGGCGAACCGCTCGACTTCTTCGATGCGAAAGCCTATGTGGAGGATCTACTGCGTGGCTTCGGTGCGCGCGCGGAGTACGCGGCCGCGTCCGAGCACGCGCTGGCGCCGGGTCGCACTGCGGAGGTCCGCGTGGAAGGCAAGCGCGTGGGCGTGCTGGCGCAGGTGCATCCGGACGTCGCGGCGTCGTTCGACATCGAGCAGGAGGCGTTCCTGTTCGAGCTGGTGCTGGACGACCTGCTGCCGTTCGCGTCGGAGCGACGGACGCTGCGCGACGTCTCGCGCTTCCCGGCGGTGGAGCAGGACCTGGCCCTGATCGTCGACGTGACGACGGCGGCGGGCGACGTGCAGCGGGCAATCGAGTCCGCGACGCTGGTGCGGAGAGCCGCGGTGTTCGATGTGTACGCGGGCGGGCAGGTGCCGGCGGGCAAGAAGTCGATCGCCTTCGCCGTCGCATGGCAGGCGGAAGATCACACATTGACGGACGAAGAGGTGGCGCGCGCGCAGCGGAAGCTGGTCGAGCGCCTGCGGCGTGAGTTCGGGGCGGAGCTGCGCGGCGGATGATGTCGCCGGGACGGATTTGGCAGCACGAGCTCGCGAGAACGGAAGCTGGAAGATAGAGGATGGATTCTTCCAAACCCGCGCTTAATCGACGTGGCGCGAACGGAAGTTGGCCGTACAGCGGGAGCAGATTATGAGCACAGAGGGCCGGCCGATAGAGTTGCACTGGTTCCTGCCGACGACCGGGGACGGACACTCGGTGGTCGACTTCTTCCCGGACCCGAACGGCCGCATGCCCTCCACGGCGCGCAATGCAGACATCGGCTACCTGGCGCAGATCGCGCACGCGGCGGACCGGCTCGGGTTCGAGGGCGTGCTGACGCCGACCGGGTCGCAGTGTGAGGACGCGTGGCTCGTGTGCTCGGCGCTGGCGATGGAGACGGAGCGGCTGAAGTTCCTGGTGGCGTTCCGGCCGGGGTTCGTGCTGCCGGTGCTCGCGGCGCAGCAGGCGGCGACGCTGCAGCGCATCAGCCGCGGCCGCACACTGATCAACATCGTGACGGGCGGCGACTCAGCCGAGCAGCAGACGTACGGCGACTTCCTGGACCACGACGCGCGATACGAGCGCGCGGCCGAGTTCCTGGAGGTGATCCGCCTGTGCGGACGGCAGGAGCGGTTCGAGTACGAGGGCAAGCACTATCGCGTCCGGCACGGGATGCTGCACACGCCGCTCGGCAGCCCGCGCGCGGATGCGCCGCCGATCTACTTCGGCGGGGCGTCGCCGGCAGCCGAGGCCGTGGCGGCGGAGCACGCGGACGTATACCTGCTGTGGGGCGAGCCGCTCGAGTGGGTGCGCGAGCGCGTCGAACGGATGCGGACGCTCGCGGCGGCGCGCGGGCGGGCGCTGCGGTTTGGTATCCGCATGCATGTGATCGCGCGGGCGACGGAGGGCGAGGCGTGGCGCGAAGCCGAGCGGTTGCTCTCGACGATGAAGCCGGAGCAGGTTGCGCTTGCGCAGCGCCGGTTCGCGAAGCAGGAGTCAGTCGGGCAGCAGCGGATGACCAGCCTGAACGCGGGGAAGCTCGACATGGAGGCCCTGACGGTCGCGCCGAACCTCTGGTCCGGCATCGGTCTCGTGCGCGGTGGCGCCGGGACGGCGCTGGTGGGCGACTACGACCAGGTGGCGGAGCGGATCGCGGAGTACGTCGCGCTGGGGCTGGACACGTTCATCCTCTCCGGGTACCCGCACCTCGAAGAAGCGTACGTGGTCGGTGAGGAGATTCTGCCTCGCGTACGGGACCTCCGTGCGCCGTTCGCCGGCGGCCTCGTCGCGCGCGATGCGGCGGCTGCCGCCGGATCGAACGCCTGACGAGACAGATTCTTCGCTTCGCTCAGAATGACACTCGGTGCCAGGCCTGACACTCACTGCGCGGCGGGGCGCTAGGGCTGGCGCCGCTCGCAGCGCGGCGCTCGGCGGCGAGGGCGCGCTCGTAAACGCCAGCGAGGGCGCGCAGGCGGTTCCGCTTGAGGGTGACTTCGCGCAGTTCGTGCTGTAGCTGCGCAATCTCCGATTCGATCTGGCGCGCCCGTGCTTCGAGGATGTCCGGCAGGCACACGCCATCTCGCGAAGCCGCGCGCCGCTGATCCACCTCATCACTCCCGGCAACTTCTTCGGGCAGCCGCACGATGTGCGATGCGCTCCTTCGCTCTGATTCCTCGTGCCCCACGGGGCTCGGGGAGGGGTGCAGCTGGGTGGGTTGCTTCCCGCTTCGGATCATATTCGGCTTCCGCGCGAGTACGGGGTATCCGCCGAAGCGCGAAATCAGCCGTCTTGCGCAATCGGGTGATGCGAGGGCGAGGCGGCGCCGGGATACTTTGGCGGCAGAGGGCGGCGCGTGCAGGAGGAGGACGCTGTGCACAAAGACGCTGAGCAATTCGAAGCGCGGAGCCTGCGTGGTCGCGAGGTCGTGGCGATCCGCGACGGCAAGGTAATCGGACGCGTGCGCAACCTGGTATTCGACCCGCTCGAGCACCGGCTGCTCGGGGCACTGGTGAGCCGCAGCTGGCGGAAGCAAGGACTGTTCCTGCCGTCGCCGGCGATCCGCCGCCTGGGGCCGCACGCCGTCACGACCGACCACGAGGCGAGCCTGGAGCCGATCGAGGCGCACCCGCGAGCCGCGAACGTTCTCGCTTCCGGGATACGGCTCGAAGGCACACCGGTGATGCTGCAGGACGGCGCGCGCATCGCGATCGTCCGGGCGGTATGGATGAACAACGGGCTCAGCATCGTGCGGTACGACGCGGTGCAGGGCATCTTCCCGTTCGAACGCCGGCTGCACGTCCGCCCGGAGCAGGTGACCGTGATCGGGCCGGACGCCATGGTGCTCGAGGCCGACCCGCGGCCCTCCGCGGCGCAACCGGCGGGGTAGCACTCCGTCCCCAGGGCCCGGTTATACCCGACGGTCCACTCGTCTCCCGTCGTCCGCTTTCGGCCGCCATCGCCGGGCGATAGTATCGGCGCGGGGCGAGAGCACTCAGTGTGAGGGCTCCCGGGGAGGAGCATGCGCCGGATGATCGGACTGGACGTGGGTTCGCGCCGGATCGGCATCGCCGTGAGCGAAGGCCGGGTGGCAGTGCCGTTCACGATCATCGACCACGAGAGCCGCGATGCCGACATCCGCCGGATCGTCGAGATCGCCCGGGAGCAGGACGCGACGGCCATCGTCGTCGGACTGCCGCTGACGATCTCGGGCGAGGAGCGCGGGCAGGCGAAGCGCACGCGCGCGTTCGGCGTCGCGCTCGCGGACGTGGCGCCGGTGCCGGTCTTGTATCAGGACGAGCGGCTGTCAACGGCGCAGGTCGCCGGCGCGGCCGGCAGGAGCGACCGCGCGCGTAACCCTGCCTCGGTGCACCCGGCGCGACGGCGGAAGGTGCGCGTGGACGACCTGGCAGCGGCGGTGATCCTGCAGTCCTACCTCGATGCGCATCCGGAGCGCACGTGAGGGGCGCCCCGCGGATCGCGGCGGCGCTCGCCGTCCTCATCGTCGTCGCGGCGGCTGCCGGCGCCGGATGGTTCATCTACCGGACGCCGGGCGCGGCGCTCGACCGCAGCGTGCCGGCGATCCCGGCGCGGGAGAGCCCGAGCCGGAGCGTGCTGATCACCGTGGACAAGGGGGAGAGCGCGCGGGACATCGGCCACGCGCTGGCGGACGCGGGCGTGGTGAGGAGCAGCCGTCTGTTCGAAGTGCTGGTGGGGATGACGGGCGTGCAGAACTCGCTCGAAGCGGGGGAGTACGACTTCGACCCGGGGATGCCGGCGATCGAGGTGGTGCAGCGCATCGCGTCGGGCCAGACGGCATCACGCCAGGTGACGATCCCGGAGGGGCTCCGGGTCGAGCAGATCGGCGACCTGCTCGAGAAGAGCAGCGTGGTGAGCAAGAGCGACTTCATGGGCGCGCTCGACAAGGCGCGCTACCAGTTGCCATTCCTGTCGCAACTCCAGGATGACGACAACCTGGAGGGCTTCGTGTTCCCGGCCTCGTACGAGTTCTCACGTTCGGTGACGGCGACGCAGGTCGTGCAGGAACTGCTCGAGGGATTCCAGGACAACGTCGCGGACAAGGTGCAGATCGAGGGTCAGGACCTGACGCTGGAGCAGGTAGTGACGCTTGCTTCGATCGTCGAGCGGGAGGCGATGGTGCCGCAGGACCGGCCGCTGATCGCGAGCGTGTACCTGAACCGGCTGCGGGCCGGCATCCCGTTGCAGGCCGACCCGACGGTGCAGTTCGCGCTGGCGGCGGACCCGCTGAACGTCTCGAAGTTCGGGTACTGGAAGAAGTCGTTGACACTGGACGACCTCCAGGTGCAGTCCCCGTACAATACGTACGTGAGCCAGGGTCTGCCGCCGGGGCCGATCGCGAACCCGGGGCTCGCCTCGATCGAGGCGGTGATCCGGCCGGCGCAGACGGACTATCTGTTCTTCGTCGCGAAGCCGGACGGGAGCCACGTGTTCGCGAGGACGCTCGAGGAGCACCTGCAGAACGTGCAGAAGTACCAGGGAGGATCAGGGCAATGACACGCCGAGCGGGCGTCATCGGCCACCCGGTGGCGCACAGCAAGAGCCCCGCGATGTTCGAGGCGGCGTTCCGCGCCGCGGGGATCGACGCGACATACGAAGCGTGGGATACGCCCGAGGAGACACTCGAAGGCCGGGTGAACGCGCTGCGCGGCGCGGACTTCGTGGGCGCGAACGTCACGATCCCGCACAAACAGGCGGTGCTGCCGCTGATCGACGGCGCCGTGGGTGACGCCTCGAAGGTCGGTGCGGTGAACACGATCGTGCACGAGGACGGGAAGCTGATCGGCCACAACACGGACGTGGCGGGCTTCGCGCGCGCCCTGAAGGAGGACGCCAAGTTCGAGGCGCATGGACGGCGCACCATGATCATCGGAAGCGGCGGGGCGGCGCGCGCGGTCGCGCTGGCGCTAATCAAGGAGCGGGCGAGCGTGGTCTTCGTGGTCGCGCGCCAGCCTCGGAAGATCGACGCGATGGTGCAGCAGCTGAAGCTGGTGACGACGGCGGGAACGACGATCAGCTGGGCGTACCGCGGCGACGGCGCATACCTGCGCAGCCTGCGGGAGGCCGACCTCCTTGTGAACTGTACGCCGCTCGGGATGGCGGGCTCGGCGAGCGAGGCGGAGTCGCCCGTGCCGGCGGAGCTGATCCAGGCGGAGACGACGGTGTTCGACGTGGTGTACAACCCGCAGGAGACGCCGCTGCTGCGGGCGGCGCGCTCACGGGGTGCAAGGGCCATCGGCGGCCTCGCGATGCTCGTGTACCAGGGTGCGGAATCTTTCCGGCTCTGGACCGGCGTCGAAGCGAACATCACGGCGATGCGTGACGCACTAACGGCGGGACTCGCCGCGCCGTAAAGGGCGTCCGATGGTGCTGTAACGCCGGGCGGCGGCCGCGTCGAGGCGGGCGCCGTACTCCTGTCATTCCAACTCCGGCCATTGTTACGTTCCTGCAACGTCGGTTTCAGGTCGATGACAGTTCGTACATCCCGCCCGCCCTATCCTCTCAACGACTCGCGAGAGGGGCACGAATTCCATCGCACGCGTAGAGAGTGTCGACATAACATCCGTAGCTGAAGCACGTGTCGCGCCTGCGCCGCGACCGCGCTTGGGCGCGCTCCCCGCCGCCGGGCGGCTGGCGCGTTACGCGGCGGCGCTCGCCATCGTCGCGGCCGCGATCGGCGTCAGCGTGGCGGTCTGGCACACGGGCGCGACGAACACGCTTTTCCTGTTGCTTGCCGGGGCGGCGCTGGCGGCATGGGCAACGGGCCGCGGCCCGGGACTGCTCGCAGCGTCGGTCACGGTGGGCACCGCCCTGGTGTTCCGGTTCGCTGAGTGGGAACTGCCCGATGTCGACGCCCTGTCGATAGCGCTCTTCGTCGTCGTCACGCCGGTCATCGCGTTCATCACCGCTTCGCTGCGAGAGAGCCTCACCCGCGCGCAGGACGCCGAGCGCGAGGCGGTGCGCGCGCAGGGCATCGCGCAGCGGACGGTGGCGCGGCTGCGCGGCGTCGAATCGATCACCGACACGGCGCTTAGCCTGCTCCAGCTCGAGGAACTGCTGCACGAGCTCTTGAACCGGATCTGCGAGAGCCTGGGAACGGATACGGCTTCAGTGTTCCTCGTGAGCGAGGACGGCACTGAGCTGCGGGAGTATTCCAGCGCCGGCCTGCGCGAGCAGCTCAATGAGCATCCGCTCGTGCCGATCGGCCGCGGGTTCGCAGGCCGCGTCGCCGTCGAGCGCCGGGCGATCGCGGTGGAAGACCTGCACGCCATCGAGGTGGTCAGCACACTCCTGCGCGAGCGGATGATGTCCGTGATGGGCGCGCCGCTGCTGTACCGCGACAGGCTCGTGGGCGTGCTGACCGCCGCGACGGTGCAGCGGCGCAGCTTCTCGCCGGAGGAACTGCGCCTGTTCAGCCTGGTCGCGGACCGCATGGCGCGGGCCATCGACCACGCGCAGCTGTTTACCCGGATGCAGAGCACCAGTGACGAGCTGCGCGCGGCGCTGGCCGAACGCGACGAGGTGATCGCGCGGAACGACGAGATCCAGGCGGAGCTGACGCTGCTCGTCGAGGCGTCCGGCGGGCTGATCGAGTCGCTCGACATCGACAAGATGCTGCCCCGCATCCTGCACCTCTCGTCGGACGTGCTGCAGGCGGACGCGTACGCCGTCTGGAGCGTGAACGCGGATGGCAGCGCCTGGGACATGCGGGCGTCGGCCGGACTCTCGCCTGAATATCTACGGCAGTTTGCGCGCATCGCGGTGACGCCCGACACGATGCGGCTGCCGCAGCCGCTTGCGGCACGCGATGTCAGCGAGCATGACGCGCTCAAGGAGCGGCTCGCCGGATACCGCCGCGAAGGCATCCGCTCGCTGCTGGCGCTGCCGATGCAGATCGCCGGCGAGACGACGGGCTCGCTGACGTTCTACTTCCGCAGTCCGCACGAGGCGAGCGATCTCGAGCTGCGCGTCGGCGGCGCGCTCGCGAACCTAGCGGCCGCCGCGCTCAACAGCTCGCGGCTGAACGAGGAGGAGCGGACGGCGCGTGCGGAGGCGGAGGCGCTGAACGAGCGGCTGAACTTCCTCGCGGACGCCTCACCGCTGCTCCACGAGTCGCTGGACTACGAGGTCACGCTGAACAAGCTCGCGCAGCTGGCGGTGCCACGACTCGCGGACTGGTGTTCGGTGATCGTGCTGGATGAGAACGGCGAGGGGCGGACGGTCGCCGTAGCGCACGTCGACCCGGCGAAGGTCGAGTTTGCGCGAGAGCTGCAGGGCCGCTACCCGACCGACCCGGGCGCCGAGCACGGGTGGCCGCAGGTCGTGCGGACGCTGCAGCCGCAGCTGATCCCGGAGGTCACGGACGACCTGCTCGCATCGCTCGATGAAGAGCTGGTGCAGATCGTCCGGGAGCTGGGGTTGCGGTCGAGCCTGGTTGTACCGCTGATCGCGCGGGACCGGGCGATCGGCGCGCTGAGCCTGGTGACGGCGGACCTCCACCCACCGCTGACGGAGGCAGACGTCAGCTTCGCCATGGAACTCGGGCGCCGCGCGGCGCTGGCGATCGAGAACGCGCGGCTGTACTCGCAGCTGCAGCAGCTGTTCGAGGAGCTGCAGGCGGCGAGCGCGGTGAAGGACGAATTCCTGGGCCTGGTATCGCACGAGCTGCGCACGCCCATCACGTCCGTATACGGGAACGCCCGCGTGCTGTTGCAGCACGGCGACCTGCTCGACGACGAGGACCGACGCGATGCGCTCGCCGACATCGAGCGAGAGTCGGACCGGCTGCGACGGATCATCGAGAACCTGCTGATCCTGGCGCGATTCGACCGCACGCACGTGCTCGAGACGGAGCCGGTACGGGTCGAACGGCTGGTGGAGGACGTGGCCGAGCGCTTCCGCCGGAGCACGCCGCTGCGAGCTGTGCACGTGTCCGCGGTGGGTGGCCTGCCGCTCGCGGAAGCGCAGCCGACGTACCTGGAGCTGGTGCTGAACAACCTGCTGACGAACGCGGACAAGTACAGCCCGCGCGACGAGCCGATCGAGATCGACGTGACAAGGGGGCACGATGCCATCGAAGTACGAGTGCTTGACCGTGGAGTCGGTGTGCTGCCGGCGGAGCTTACGGAGCTGTTCTCACCCTTCTACCGCTCGAACCGCACACGGGAGCTGGCCGGCGGCATGGGTATCGGCCTCGCGGTCTGCAAGCGGATCATCGAAGCGCAGGGCTCGCGTATCTGGGCCGCGCCGCGTCCGGACGGCGGTACGGAGTTCGGGTTCTCGCTTCCGATTCAGCGCGAGGAGTGAGCAGCGCTCGGTCGCGCGCGGGCGACTGGGCAACGGCGAGCGGGGACGGGCGGAGGAGCGCTCAGTCCACGGCGAGGCGCGGCCGGTGCGACGCGCGAGCGTGCTGGTCGTCGACGACGACGCTGCGATCGGGCGCATGTTGCGGCTGGCGCTGCGCGCGGCCGGCTACGACGTGACGCTCGCCGCGAACGGCGCGGACGCGCTCGCACGGACGGCGGACGGCGATGCCGACGTGATCGTGCTCGACCTCGAGATGCCGGTGATGAACGGGCGCGAGTTCTACCGACGGCTGCGCGCGCGTGGCTCGCACGCACCCGTCGTCATCCTCTCGGCGTACGGCGCGGAGCGCGCGCGGATCGAACTCGGCGCGGAGGCGGCGGTGACGAAACCGTTCGAGCCGTCCGAGTTGATCGCGGTGATCGAACGCGTGCTGCGCTGATCGTCGTGTCGTGTGTGGCATAACGCGGGAGGCCTAACGCCGCGTTTGGCGTGCACTCCTCTATAAGAAACTTCAAATAAGCAAGGGCGGCTGAATACGCACCCGGCGGGGTGTGCACCTTCTGTACACCTCCGATCATTGAGCATACGAGTGAGTTGCCCGAAATTGTCATTCGACAACGAGGGCACTGGTTGAAAAGATTTCACGTACTGCTTCGTGAGACGAGGCGCAGCATTGGGATCACGCAGCGTGACCTCGCGCGGCGCGCGCACGTCTCACGGTCGTCGCTGCTGGCGTACGAACTGCAGCGGCGGCATCCGACGCGCGACACGCTCTGCCGCGTGCTCGATTCACTCGGCATCGACGCGCAGCGTCGCAACGAACTCCTGGCGGCGGCCGGGTACGCCATCGAAGACGCCGGCGTGCGTTTCCACGCCAACCCGCTGACGCTGGAGGAAGCGCGCGAGAGCGTCGAGGGCCGGCCGTGGATCTGCTTCCTGCTCAATGAGTTGATCGAGGTGCGCGCGATGAGCCCTGCGGCGCGCGCGCTCTGGGCCATCGACGACAACGTGCTGGAGCAGCCGGCGCGGCGCAGCGTGCTCGCGATGCTCACACAGCCGTGGTATGCGGACAGCATCGGCGACTGGGACGACGCGGCGGCGTTCCACATCGCGCTGTTCAAGTCGCGGGTGGCGCCGGCGGCGAGCGAGGCCCCGGGCGCGTACGTGACGGCGGTGCTCGAGGAGGTGGAGCGCGGGCGGCCGAAGCTCGTGACGCGCTTCTTCGACCTGTGGGACTCGACGCCGGCGATGGGACATGAGTGGCTCAGCAGCTGGTACGACACGACCTGGAAGCACGACAGCGAACGCTTGCGCTTCCATGTGCTCAACAACATCGTGAACGAAGAGGACGCGCTGTACACGTCCGACTGGCTGCCCTCGGACGAGGCGACGTATCGCCACGTTGCCTCGATGGCGGGCGGTGCGCCGGGGCGCAAGCGCGCGCCACAGCGCCGGTCGCGCTAGCGGCGGCAGAGTCTCGTCCTCGGCCCCGTCCTGCCCTGCATGCATCTGTGAGGCCTCGGGGCCGATGGTGCCCCACCGGGCGGGCAGTCGCGGCAAGCGGGCGGGGGGCGGCGCTGCCATAATGAACCGTGCTCATTCCCTTGCTGGCGGCTTCGGACTGGGGGATCGCGGTCGCGATCTTCTTCCTGCTGATCGTCTTCGTGATCGTCGGGTTCGCGATCATCCAGGGGACGCGGGCGCAGCTGTACTGGCGGCGGCGCGTCGAAGAGGGCGACATCGAGGCGATCCGGACGCTGGCGGGTGACGAGATCACCCGCTGGAAGACGGCGCGGGCGCCGCGCGGGGTCGAGCCGACGGTCTGGCACGGCATCCAGGGGGCGGAGCTGATCGATGTGAAGCCTTCGGGCGTGCGGCTGAGCGCGGCGGCGGAGGGGCGGTACGCGCTGGTCTCGGGCGAGCGGCGCGAGGTGAGCACCGCGCTCGCGGAGGGGATGCGGCTCGCCGCCAAGCTGGCGGATATGGTGCTGTACGATATCCCCAACGTGAAGCTGGCGGACGTTCGCATCGACATCTACAGCACGTACCGGGACGACACCGCTTCCTCCCAGCAGTGCATCCTGACGGTGAATTGCACGCGGGAGGTGGCGGACGTCCTCGACTGGGACGATATGGAAGCGGAGGAGATCATGCGGGCGTTCGGCGCGCGCTACCGCCTCGACGACCGGGGCCGGGCGCTGCCCATCGACCCGGAGGCCGGCCCGAGCGGGGTGCCGGCGGTCTTCTACGAGGACGACTAGATGCTGCGCTTCCTGACGTCGGGCGAGTCGCACGGCAAGGGCCTGACGATCATCATCGAAGGCGTGCCGGCTGATTTGCCGCTGAGCGAGGACTACATCGCGGTCGACCTGCGGCGGCGGCAGGGCGGGTACGGCCGCGGGCGGCGCCAGAAGATCGAGCAGGACCGGGCGGAGATCATGGCGGGCGTGCGCAACGGGCGCACGCTGGGCAGCCCGATCGCGCTCTGGATCCAGAACCGCGACTGGGTGAACTGGACCGAAGCGATGTCCATCCAGCCGTTCGAGGGTGAGGTGGAGCGCGTGACGCGGCTCCGTCCGGGGCACGCGGACCTGGCGGGGACAATCAAGTACGACTTCGACGACGTGCGCCCGATCCTCGAGCGGGCGAGCGCGCGCGAGACGGCGGCGCGGGTGGCGGTCGGCGGCGTCTGCAAGCGACTCCTCGAGGAGCTGGGCGTGTCGTTCCACAGCCACACGGTGCAGATCGGCACGGTCGAGGCGGTCGTGCCCGAGGAGATCGACTGGGATGCGGTCGAGGAGTCGCCCGTCCGCTGCGCCGACGCGGCGGGCGCCGAGCGGATGGTGGCGGCGATCGACGACGCGCGGAACAGCGGCGACACGCTCGGCGGCATCGTCGAAGGGCGAGGCGAGAACGTGCCGATGGGGCTCGGGAGCCACGTGCACTGGGACCGGAAGATCGACGGGCGGCTCGCCCAGGCGTTGATGAGCATCCACAGCGTGAAGGGCGTGGAGATCGGCGCGGGCTTCGGGGCGACGCGGCTGCGGGGATCGCAGGTGCATGACGTGATCCTGCCGCTCCCGGAGTGGGCTGAGCGCCCGTGGCGCCGCGCGACGAACAACGCGGGCGGCACGGAAGGCGGGATCACCGACGGGCAGGACGTGATCGCGCGGGTGGCGCTCAAGCCGATCGCGACGCTGCCGCGTTCGTTGCCTTCGGCCGACCTCGGAACGGGCGAGGAGATCCCGGCGCACTACGAGCGCAGCGACGTGTGCGTCGTGCCGGCGGCTGGCGTCATCGTGGAAGCGATGATGGCGATCGTGCTGGCCGAGGCGGCGATGGAGAAGTTCGGTGGGGACAACATCCGCGAGACCGTGCGGAACTTCCGCGCCTTCGAGGCGACGACGGGGCCGCGCGACCTGCGGGAATAGTGGTGGTGGGGGACGATGGCGTACGAGCAGATCTGGCTGACGGGATTCATGGGGACGGGCAAGACGCGCATCGCGCGGCCGCTCGCGGCGGCGCTCGACTGGCGGGCGCTGGACATCGACGACCTGATCGAAGAAGAGGCGGGCGAACGCGTGCGGGACATCTTCGCGCACGGCGGCGAGGCAGCGTTCCGGATCATCGAGTCGCGCGTGATCGCGCGCGTGGCGGAGATGGAGCACGTGGTCGTGGCGACGGGCGGGGGGTCGATCCTGGCGCCCGGGAACCGGCTGCAGATGAAGCAGCGCGGGTTCATCGTCTGCCTGGACGCGCAGCCTGAGACGATCGCCGCGCGGCTGCGCGACTCGGGGCGTCACGAGTCCGAGCGTCCGCTGCTCGCGGGTGATAACCCGCTCGCGCGGATCGTCGAGCTGAAGTCGGCGCGGCAGGCGCTATACGAAGAAGCGGACCTGGTGATCGCGACCGACACGCTGACGCCGGACCAGGTGACGCACGCGATCCTGACGGCGTACCGCGAGCGCACCGCCGTGCCGAACCACGCGCCGTGATCGCGGTCGAGGCGCGGTCGGGCCGCTACGAGGTGCACTGCCGCTGGGGCGCGCTCGATGACCTCGGCGCGCTCATGCGCGACGCGGGGCTCTCCGGGAGCGCGTTCATCATCACCGACGACGCGGTGGCGCCTGTGTGCGCCGGCCGGGCGGTGGCTTCGCTGGAGCGCGCCGGGTTCGAGGCGCATGTGCATACGATCGCGGCCGGGGAAGCCAGCAAGAGCCTCGCCACCGTTGAGCGCGAGTACGACTGGCTTCTCGAGCAGCATGCGGAGCGCTCTTCGGCTGTGGTGGCGCTCGGCGGCGGCGTCGTCGGCGATCTGTGCGGGTTCGTCGCGGCGACGTACCTGCGCGGCGTGCCGTTTGTGCAGGCGCCGACATCACTGCTGGCGATGGTCGACGCATCGATCGGCGGCAAGGTCGGCGTGGACCACGCGCGCGGCAAGAACCTCGTGGGCGCCTTCTACCCGCCACGGCTGGTCGTGCAGGACACGAGCCTGCTCGCGTCGCTGCCGCCCCGCGCGCTGCGCGAGGGGTTCGCGGAGGTGATCAAGCACGGGCTCATCCTCGACGCGCCGATGCTCGACGTGCTGGAGCGCGAGGCGGATCGCCTGCTCGCAGTCGAGCCCGGCCTGACCACCGAGATCGTCGCGCGTAACGCGGCGATCAAGGCGCGCGTGGTCTCGGAGGACGAGCGCGAGGGCGGCCTGCGGATGGTCCTCAACTACGGGCACACGATTGGCCACGCGATCGAGGCCGTCACGGGCTACCGCGATATCCGCCACGGCGAGGCGATCAGCGCGGGGATGATGGCGGCGACGGCCATCGGCGAGCGCATGGGCGTGACGCCGGCGCACGTCGGGCACCGGCAGCGGGCGCTGTTCGGGCGCTACGGCCTGCCGCTGCGGCACCTGGGCGTCGATGCGGACGCGGTGCTCGCGGCGATCGCGGTCGACAAGAAGGTGGCGGCGAAGCGGGTGCGCTGGGTGCTGCTCGAGGACTTCGGGCGCGCGGTCCTGCGGGACGACGTGTCGGAAGCGTTGGTGCGCGAAGTGCTGGCGGAGGCGGTGGGGTAGGGGCGCCTTCGGCGCTGCTCCTTCCGTTCGTTCGCGAGTCCGACGTTAGTCAGAACGCCAAGTACGGAGTTGGAGCGGGGGACGGGGCTCGAACCCGCAACATCCAGCTTGGAAGGTTCGCAGGTGATGTTTCATGCCTACGAGTCATGCCTGAATCTGGGCAAGTACGCTATCGCCTGCACGCGGCTCACGAGTCTAGCGGTCATGCCTGCACAGCATCTGACCGCCAGATTAGATCATGCTCCCGCGACAGGCGCAAGCCGAGACTTCCCGGCGGCGGCAGGATGTCGATCCACCCGATCTTCTCTGATCTTCGGGTTGCGAACGGGCACCATCCGCTCGGACTTCGTTCGTGGGCACGAGCCACAGATCGTATCGTCTTGCAACGTTAGCTTCGAGACGGAGATTTGACGCTACAACGCAAAAGACCTATCGTGGCATCCTGATCTGAGCGCAGCAGAGAATCGGAGGCTGGTCATGGTGTCGGATAGCGACATCATCGAGCGGTATCAACTCGGAGACGCGGAAGCTTGGGCCTCCGCGGAACGAGACGGTTTTCTGAAGGATGCATTCCTTCCGGTTCGTCAGTTCTCCGAGATCGCCGGTCGCGACAAGACATACTTATGCGGCAGGAGGGGGTCCGGTAAGTCAGCGATCGCTATTAAGCTTCCCGATCAGTCCGGGTTTAGGTACGCCAAGCCGATTGAGGGCGAAAGAAGTCAGTACGGGGCGTACCTAGACATCGTCCGGCAACTCGATGAGGCGAAGGCTCTCCATGGCTACCTCGATATCAAGCGTGCCGTGCAGCGCCTCTGGATGTGGGTGTTGCCCGTAGTTGCTATGCAATTGGTCGTGTCCGAGACGCTTCGGCGTGCGGAGCCACCGGACGACGACATCAACGAGATGGAACAGTACTTGAAGACGCTGCCAGATCCGTTGCATCTGGGCTCCAACATCGGTCAGCTGCTCCAAACCATGTTCCTTAAGGCCTTCGATCACATTGAGAGCCGACATTTCGATAGCTTCTTGGTGAACCTAACTGCGTCCCAAGAATTTACCCGGGCCATGGAAGCTTTGACGCGCAAAACCCGTCAGGCCGGCGCGTTGCTCGTTTTAGATACACTCGAATCTTATAAAATCTTCGCGCCGTACATGCTTGAGGGATTTCGCGGAATACTCGAGGCCATCGGGGCATTGCGAGCCGACGAGCGCATGTCCGGGGTGGCCATCAAATTCTTCTTGCCGGCGGAGATCTTTGAGAAGGCGTCGGAAGGGGTTCCAGCCAAAGCGATGAGCGGCACGGTGTTCATGCGTTGGCGAGCTGCCGACATTATATCGTTGTTAGCTGGACGGTTCTTGTCCGTATTGGGTAAGAATGCGGTTGTGCCGGAGAAGCAGCTCGCAGATCTGCGTACTGCGGTAGAAAATGCCTATAAGGTTCGAGACGGGCGACACTTGCGGAGCGTGTTTTGGTACGACAGCGGATTCCTGCCGAGAACCGTAACCAATTCTCTTGGCACGGAAGAGGATTGCCTTGCTTACATGATGCGTCACACCTTTCGCCGTCCACGCGACGCCATCGTACAGATGCAAGCAATCGTGGATCGATCTGTTGAATCCGGCGAGTTCCCGTTCATTTCGGTGGCTAGCGTGGCTCGGGGCGTGCATGACGAACAGGTGTTGGGCGCCATAGTCGGAGATGCGCTTAGTCCGTTCGAAGGCAGCGTTCCCGTGGAGGTCGTGACAGCGGCACAGTCCGCGTTTTACGGCCGATCGTGGGTCATGACAGGCCGCGAACTGAAACGGTTCTCGAAGGAGTTGTACGCGCTGCATCCCGTCGCGGAGATTCACCCAGATGACTTCGCGAGGCTCATGATGCACGCCGGCTGTGTCGGCCTTGTTGACGAGAAGGCGTCGAATCGGTACCGGGCAGCGCGGTTCGAGTACATGATGGCGAGCACACTTCCGGTCAGGGACACCCTGGAGTACTGCGTCCATCCCGTGATGGGCGACCTATTTCGGATGCAGGAACCGGACGACGGAAGGCCCATCTACCCAATGCCCGAGGAGGACAATTGGCTGGAGACGGAGGCCGGGATCAATCGCAAGTAAGCGATCCTCATGACCACTAGGGCACGCAGCTCTAGGAAAACAATTAGGCGAATAGCCGACGGTGCGCTCCCGCGAGCCCGTCAACTGACCGAGGCCGTGACAAGGGACTACGGCGATGGCCTCTGGTTCACCTGGCCCCGCCATCTAAAGACCTACAACGCATTAATTCGAGAGTTGATCGGAAACGGAATTGAGCTCGCTCCGAGCCCGATCTCGCCTATAGCCCGCCATGTTGGGTCGACGGAGCCGGAGTCCTCGTCTAAAGCGAAGCTGTCCGAGATACTAAGCGCCAGTAGGGGGATCGTCGAGGAGCTTCAGTCGTATTCCTTGGAGTCGCAGCCTGCGTCAGGTCAAATGGGACGTCAGGAAGCGCTCCCTATCGTCGACCGTATCATGGATCGATTCCACGTAGCGGCGAAAATGCTGGCTGACCCACCGAGTGAGCGGAAGACGCGGACCGTGCGAACCGAGGCGGACGTTCAGCGTCTTCTCAGAGCGCTGTTGGCAGTGCAGTTCGACGATGTGCGCCGCGAGGAGCCTGTACCCTCTTTCGCTGGTCATTCGGCGCGAACTGATCTCTTGTTAAAAGGAACAGGTATCTTCGTCGAGGTTAAGGTCGTGCGGAGTGTGTCCGCGGGGCGCTCCATCGGCGACGAGTTGCTCGTGGATATCGACCGCTATCAGGGACATCGCGAGTGCCGAGTCCTAATTTGTTTTGTCTACGATCCCCATGGGCACCTAAAGAATCCCAGAGGGTTGGAAGCTGATCTTGAGAAAAAAGGAAAGCGTGAATCATTACAGGTGAAAGTTATGGTTCGCCCATGAGATGGGTGGAGAGCGGCTCCGAACAGATATATGACGAAGGTAGATCAATAAATCAATCTACCTTCGTTTATCTGGGGTCGTCAGAGTGCTAGTTTGACCATCCCCAGACAGCGACCTCCGGCGTTCGCTTTAGCGAATCGAGTGAGAAGCGAGCGCGACGGGTTGCCGTGCCCGACGATGATCACGGCTGGGGCACCCTTGAGCCGCGTTCTGTAAACCCGCGCATCACGGGCGAAGGCTATCTCTCTCGACTTCGCATACGACGTGGCTGCTGCCGACGGAGAGCTGTACTGGTACTCAACTCGCCAGCCTGGCTGGTCCGGATTCTGCTTGGTAGACCTCGGCATCTTGATCCCTCCGAATGCTTACCCGACGAACCGACTGCTCGTCGCGGTCATGGGAAGGATCAAAGCACCTCCACCGGATGGCCCAGAATCAGGATTTCCCCGACACATCGTCTCTCGCGCGCCTAGCCGCGGGGATCTCCTATGTGTGTTTCTATTCTACAGGTCGTGTCAAGCGATATCACTCGAGCCCTGGCACGATTCTGAGGGGGTCATAGTGGCTTCGACGCGAGTTACCAAACGCGGCCGTCCGTGGCGGCCTAGCCCGGTTCCCAAGCTTCATACGCTGTTGTCAATGACGTCAGCAGGCCTCTTTGCCAAGGTCGTGAACAGGCGTGCACGAGAGCTCCGGATGCGACCTCCATTAGCCATGCTCCGCACTTCGCTTAACATCTGAAAGACCTGATGTTCCGGTAGTTGCGAGGCAATCTTCCGATAGAAGCCGAGGCTGTGAGGGTCTCCGAGCTGCTCAACCATGTGGTTGGCTAGCCACTCCCGCTTGGCTCTCTCCAATTCCGTTAGGCGTTCGCCGCCCCTCCCTCTGTCTTCCCCAAGTCTTAGACTCCCGTTAACGCTTTTGTCTTTTTCTCTTTCTTGTTTCTTATTAGGGGTGACATCCGTGTCACCGGTAGTGGTGACATCCGTGTCACCCCCTACCCCGCCGATTGTGGATAAGTAGTTCTCCGCCTCTTCTCGGGATGGCTCCTCGATCCAGAGCAGACAGGGTTTCCCTGGCTGGTACTCGCGACGCAGGAGGCCAGCCTTCTCCAGCGCCTCGAAGTGACGCTGGATAGTGCGCTCGTTGACGCCGCGGAGCTTCGCGACCGTCCGGACCGACGGATAGGCATAGCCCTTTCGCTCCCCTGTCTGGTCCGGCCAGTCGAAGGAATCGATCGCCTGGTAGGTCAGCTTGGCGCTGTCGTCGAGATCGGCATAGCCGAAGATGAGGACGTTCGAGGTCATCGTGTAGTGATGCTTGAGCCGGTTACGCCGGCGGATGCTTGTTTGGTCCATTTCTTCCAGAATCTCACAGGCGTCAACACGCATCTATTGATGCGATGGCGGCGCGCCATGCACTGCGTTGATCGCTGCTATCCATGCATCGAAGGCATGGCATCAGGCGATGGCATCATGCGATGGAAGCAGTGCTTCTATAAAAGCGTCGAAGTTTGGGAATTAGGGTTGGGCCCGGTCGAGGATGGTGAACAAACGGTTCTTCTCTGGGTTCTTCCGCCACTCTTCATCGGCGAGGCGGAGCAGAGCACGAATCAAGGTGTTGTGGCTGATCGAGCGGTCGGTGTGTTCCGACAAACGGAGAGCAAACCGGCGGAGCCACTTCAGCTCCGCCTCGGTGAGACGGTAGCTGTGCGACGTGTAGCCAGCCTCGCCAAGGTCTTCTAGGCGATCGGGTAGAAGGTCGTCGACACGATTCGCGGAGGGCGGAGTGCGGCGCTCGACTGGAGGACGCTCTTCCTTCGCCGGTTCCGGGGGCCGTTCGGATTCAGCCATGAGCTGGGAGAACATGGCGTCATCTGGCATGTTCCTCCTCTTGAGTCTCAATGCGGAGGCCAGAGGCTGCTTCTCGCACGGTTGGCTCATCGATCGCTTCGACCCGCCTCGTGTAGCCAGCGAGCAGTGCCATGTCGCAGAGTTGGCAGACCTGTCGCGGAAGGCCGAGTGAGGCCCGGTAGACCGCCGTCATAGCGTCTCCGGAGAACGGGTTAGTCTTCGCGCCGGCGACCGTCATGCGGAAGCTGATCATCTCGTGGCTGTTGGCTTGTGGAACAGGTTTCGCGAACGGATCAACGAGATTAAGGGCTAGTTCGCTGGGCTTGACTGCTCGTCATTGACGACAAGGCGGGCCGGATCGAAGATGCACCGCGAAAGGAGGGCGGTTGTAGTCCAGGTCGCTGCGACGGTCAGGTCAGCCTTCTGTGTGTTTGGGAGGTGACCATGAACCACGCGGCAACCGTTCGATCGGGCACGGCCACACTCAGGAGGAGCCCTTTCACTGAGTTGCTGATCGAGATCCGGGAGAAGACAAACAAGTCGCAGGCAGAGATCGCCCGAGACAGCTGGCTGAACGAGAGCTACGTCTCTCGGCTGTTCTCGGGCGAGCGGACCAACCCTAGCCGGGACGCGCTGATACTGCTCGGCGCGTTCGGTCTGGAGCTTCCGGTTCCGGAAGTCGATGAGCTTCTGCTCGCGGCGGACTACAAACAGTTAGTCCTGCCTCAGAGCCTCAGGTAGGCAAAGAGGAAGGCTGCCTGACACCGCCCTCCTCTTCGTCTCAACGTCGGATCAGGCAGCGGCGCGAACCCAGCGGCCTTCAAGGTCCCCGCGAATATCCTCTTCGAATTCGTCGCAGTTCTTGCACTGGTTGACGGGGCCTGTGCGGCTTGTCACCGTCGCGGGCTCCGTACTCCATTCGTGCTGGCCCCCGTGGGGACAGTCGAATTTGGTGCAGTCCAGCTCGTTAGGTGGAGGGGCCATCTGGAACCAGGTGCGTTTACTGACTCCGTCGATGAAGTCGAGGTATTTGAACCTCCGACCCAGTTCATCAATCACGTGCGTCGCATCGCCATCTGCAACATGGTCGATCTTCCTCCACGACGTGTTCGGCTCGTTGACCAGATACCATTCCATCGGATTCCTCCTTCCGCTCAAGTTCACCTGAGTTGCGCGGAGATGTGAGTCGTGGAAGACCCTGAATCTTCTCTCTCGTTGCCCGACGATCCGAAGCAGCATCATTTTCTGGAGGCCCGTGCGGCGAAGTCCGCCGTGCTATCGACGAACATGCACTGGCGGTCTGGCAGCGCCTTCGAGTGAAGCTCAACTGCTTAGAGGCCTGCATTTGGTGGCAGCAGGTCTTCCAGGCTCAGGGGGTGGCGTCGGAACTCCTGGCAGAATCGGCGGCACTGAGCGCGGCGACTATCTCAACGGGAGGGGCGGGATCGACAATCACGTCTGGCTCGTTGTTGGACCGGGACGCGCTCTATTCGATCCGACCTACACCCAGCTTCTCGACGATCCACCTTGGTCGCTTGGCCGCTACATCATCGAAAACGGTCAAACGCTCCCAGAGTGGCGGGACACCCAGAACGCGATCGGGCCGTTGCAGTATGTCCCGCCAGCTCCGCGCGACAAGCGCCTCTGGGAACGGTGAGCCGAAGCGTTACTTCACCAACTTGAGCCCTCGTCGCATCCGTCGAGGTTGCACGCGGCGGCGTTGAGTCGAGGGTCGGTTGTCTTGGGCAATCAGATCCATTGGGGATGCTCGTCGCTCGATAAGACTTTGTTGCACGTTCGCCAACGCAACGTAGCGGCGGACCATTTCCAAGCTGGTGTGTCCGAGGATCTGTTGCAGCCGGAGCGGGTCGCCAACTTGCTTGACGAGGTAGTTCGTGGCGAACGTGTGCCGGAGCAGATGCGTATGAATGCGCTCGATGCCCGCCCGCTCGCCGGCTCGGTCGATGATCTGCTGTAATGCATTGACGGTCAGCGGCAGACCGTCTGCGTTCAGAAAGAGATGAGCTGTCTCGCCCCGGCGGGTCTCGAACTGCCCTCGGAACCGGTCGCGCCAGCGCAACAGGGCGTCCTGACAGGCATGACCGATAGGGACGAGCCGTTCCTTGTTCCCCTTCCCGAGGACCTTCAGGTAGCCCTGGTCGAGGTGGCTGTTCTCGAGCGTGAGCTCGCAGAGCTCGGCGGCACGCAGGCCGCAGTCGAGGAGGGTCCAGACGATCGCGTAGCCGCGGGCGCCGTACGGCTCGTCCCGGTCGAAGACGGCGACCAGGCGCCGCACCTCGTCGTCCGTGAGCACCTCTACGACCTTGGTCTGCACCTTCGGTGCCTTGAGCGGCCGGAGGATGTTCGTGTCGGTGTAGCCGTCCACGTGCAGCCAGCTCGCGAAGGCGCGGAGCGCGCGGACGTTGCCCTGGATGTAGCTCGACGAGAGCGTCCCTTCGTGGCTCTTGTAGAGGGGGTTGTTCATATGGCGCGTCGTGCGCTCCTGAAGATCGGCGACGTAGCTGCGCACATGGTGAATGTCGAGGTCAGCGAGGCGCGGCTCGGGGCCGAGCCAACGTTCGAAACAGACGAGGACTTGCTCGTACCAGCGCACCGTCCCGGGCGATTTACCGCTCGCCTTGTTGTAGACCCGGAACTGCTCGCGCAGTGTGCTAAAGGGCGTCTCGTCTTTGCGCATGTCCGACCATCGCGTCTTCTTGGGCATGGTGCACCACCTCTCCTTGCTGCGTCCCTGACGGGCCGGCAGGCTGACCAGGAGATTCGTCGTGCACCTCGGACAAGAGCGACAAAGTCTCGCTGTTGCGAACGGGTGCTGTCACGCGCTTACGAGGCGATTCTTGCCGAAAACAGATTCAGATTGGGGTGTGTGGAGCGGGGGACGGGGCTCGAACCCGCAACATCCAGCTTGGAAGGCTAGCGCTCTACCAATTGAGCTACCCCCGCGGGCTACCCGAGTATATCGGACTGCGCGCGCAGGCCCGGTTCGGGCATGGCCTCAACGCGCATCGAGTGGGCGTGGTTCCCACCCAATCGCCATCTCCACAGGCGTGGAGCTGAAGCTGCGCCGGTACTTTTCCCGTTGCCGGTGACGACGTGCGCGCGGCGCCGGACCGCTCGCTCCGACGATCAGGACTGCGATGCGCGGATGCCGGCGCGTGCCCGTCTCGGGACCCGACGCGCGCGCTATTCGCCGGCGGTCGGGGTGGCCTGCGGCTGCAGGACGGCGATGAGCGCATCGGGCAGGCGCATGTACTTGTCGACCGCCCAGCCGTCGTACGCGGTGCCGTCCTTGTCAGTGCCGGAGATCTTCCACCAGGTATAGGTCTCGGCCTGGACGGGGCCGTCCTGGAGGATGCCCGTCGTGCCGAGCGAAATGCACCCCGTGCGCTTCGCCTGCTGCGTCGGCTGCTCGCGGACGCTGAGGCAGTCGTTGAGCCCGACGATGACGACGCGGTCGCCGGTTTCGAGCGGCCAGGCGATGCCCGGCACCTCACCCGCGTTCGGGTCGTTGTTCGTGACCGACAGGATCTTCCACGTACTGTCGCTCTGCTGCTGCACCATCACCGTCGCGGTCGGTTCGGAGAACGTGGGCCCGAGGGTGAAAGCGAGCGTCTTGCCGCGCTGGCCGGCGGGGAGCACGCAGAGCTTGCCGACGTCCACGCCCGGCTTCGCGCTCGAGCAGTCGCCGAGGAACGGGATGCTGCGGTTCTGCTTCACCCACGCGCCGATGGCATCGACGGCGCCGGGCTGGGATGCGGTGGGCGTGGGCTGTGCTTTGCTCGAGCCGCCGCTGCAGGCGGCGAGGCTGGCACCGAGCACGACGATGGCGGCGATTGCGAGCAGTCGGTCCCTCATCGGGAACTCCCTCCCTCCGCCCGGGGTCAGCCGGGCGCTCCGCCCTGCACCGGTGCATATCGCGCGATGAAATCACCGTGCACGTCGCGACCGCCCGCGACGAACGCGCTGGTGGCGATCGTCGCCGGACCGCCCGAACGATCCGAGATGACGCCGCCGGCTTCGCGCACGAGCAGGATACCAGCGGCAATGTCCCACGGATATACATTCAAGTGGGTGAATGCATCGAGCCGGCCACTCGCGGCATATGCGACGCCGAGCGCGGCGCTGCCGAGGATCCGCACGGACTGCACGCGCGGGAAGATGCGGGCGATGAGCGCGATCTGCGCCGCACCGAGCGCGTCGTCGTAACCCAGGTCGACGCCGATGACCGATGACGCGACGTCGGGCCGGCCGGAAGCGGAGAGCCGTTGCTCCCCGAGCCACGCGCCTTCGTCCTTCACCGCGTGGAAACATTCGTCACGCATGGCGTCGTAGGTGACGCCGGCAAGCGGTTCGCCGTCGCAGCAGAGCGCGACGGTCGTGCACCAGATCGGGATGCCCTGCGCGTAGTTCTTCGTGCCGTCGATCGGGTCGATGACCCAGCACCAGCCGTGGGAAGCATCGGTGCCGGACGCGGTCTCCTCGGATAGGACGGCGTGGTCGGGGTACGCGCGCGCGATCCGCTCCTTAATAAGGAGCTCGACCTCGACGTCCGTCTCGGTGACGACATTGCCGCGGCCCTTCGACTCGATGCGATGGGCGGCGCCGAAGCGCGCGCGGGCGAGCCGGCCGCCGGCGATCGCCGCCTCGCGGGCGATATCGATCGCGCGCGCGCCGGAGGTAGAGACGGGGAGTTTCGCCACGAGGCCAGCCTAACGCCGGGCGGCGCCAGGCGCACAAGCGGGATGTCGCGAGGTCATGACTGAGCGGCGTGCCGCAGCAGCCGCTCGATCACCTCGCGGTGGATGCGCAGGTGACGGTGGTTGCCCCAGAGCGCCTTGTCGACCTCCGGCCCCGATGCCGATCTGAGCGCGTTGCGGGTCGCGCGATGAATCACAGCCCACTCGCCGAGCACATCTTCGAGGCTCGGGGCCTGCGCCGAACCGACGAGCGCGAACCTCTGCGCTCTCATGCCGGTCATCCCGAGCGGGCTGAACTGCACCTTCTTCGTGACAACGCCGCCGAGGTGGAGCTGCTCGGCGAAGAGCAGATGACGGACGTTCTCGAGGATCGACCAGGCGCCGTTCGGCAGCCGGCGGTCGAGTGCTGCTGGGTCGGCGTCCCGCAGGAGCCGCCGGAGCCGCGCCTGCTCGCGGTCTATGTCGGCCATGGTGGCCGTTTTCGTCTTGTCCGTGGACGGTGCCATCAATCCTCGGCCCTTGGCGCCAGCGGCGGATGGGCTCTTCCTTGACGCCGATCGCGGCGGCTGCGAATTCGTGCGGCGGCGCTCGCATGGGCGCGCATGCCGCAGCTTAGGGCGGCTCCGCACGGCTGTCGAGACCGCAGCAGAATTGAATATGACATTTTCATAACTACGATCGTATGTGGCATGCCGTCGACATTGCATATCGACCGCGTCGGGGGAGCACGCGCGCCGTGAACGAACTCTTCGGCGTGCCGATGGACGTCATCCTGCGGATCCTCCTGGGAATACTCGGCGTGGCCGCGGCGACGGGTGCGTGGGTGCTCGTGCGGCACCGCGTGCTGGTGGTGATCGCGCTCCGCAACGCACGGCGGCGGATGACGCAGACCGTGTTGATCATCGTCGGGTTGATGCTGAGCACGATGATCATCTCGGTGGCGCTCGTGATCGGCGATACGGTCCAGTACAGCATCGCCGACCGTGGCATCGCCCACCTGCACAGCGTCGACGAGACGGTGCGGCCGGAGCCGCACCCGGACATCCGGCGCCCGCCGCAACAGCCGGCCGCCGACCTGGCCGACGCGATCCGCGGGCTGCGGGGCGTAGACGGCGCGATGCCGTTCCTCACCGACTCGCTCCCGGTGCACGACGTGCGGACGGGCGCCTCGACGCGGGCGGCGACCGTGATCGGCGCGGATGCGGACCGGACGGAGGGCTTCGCGGACTTCACGACCCCGGACGGCCGCGCGCTATGGCTCCAGGACCTGCGCGAGTACGAGGTCTATCTCAACGAGTCGCTCGCACGGAAGTTGGGTGCGCACCCCGGCGACCTCGTGACGCTCGTCGCCGGACGGCGGCAGACGGCGTACATCGTGCGGGAGATCGCGCGCGACCGGACGCTGACCGGGGCGACCGACGCCGATCCCGCGGGGCTCGTGATGCGGATCGGGAGCGCGCAGGAATTGCTGCGCCGGCCGGGCGCGGTGGACGGGATCGCGGTCTCGAACAGCGGTGGGACGTTCGCCGGCCTGGGGTCTTCGACGGACCGCACGCAAATGCTGAATTCGTACCTGGCCTCGCGCACGGACGGCGGCTGGACGGCGGAGGCGACCAAGCAGGTGCTGGCCGACCGCGCCGCGAGCACCGCGTCGCGGCTGACGGCGTTCTTCGCCGTGCTCGGCCTGTTCGAGATCGCGTCGGGGATCCTGCTCGTGTTCCTGGTCTTCCTGATGCTCGCGTCAGAACGAAAGACAGAACTCGGCGTCATGCGGGCGATCGGCACGCAGCGGCAGCATCTGGTGCAGACATTCCTCATCGAAGGGATGGTGTACAACGTGCCGGCGGCCGCGATCGGGTCGGCGCTGGGGCTGGTCGCGTCGATGGCGATCGTGCGGGCGCTGTCGGGCCTCTTCGACACGTTCGGATTCGTGATCGTGTTCCATGCGACGACGCGCAGCCTGCTGATCGCGTATTCAGCCGGCGTCGTGCTTACGTTTATCGCGACGGTGGGCGCGTCGTGGCGGGTGAGCGAGTTGAACATCGTCGAGGCGATCCGCGGCTTGCCGGCGAGCTACGGGCACAGCCGGTCGCCGATGGCGCTGGGCCTGGCCGCGCCATGCTTCGCGCTGGCCGCCGCACTGGCGGTCTACGGCGCGCGCGCGTCGCAAACGCTCGCGCTGATGCTCGCCATGACGGCGGCGCTGATCGGCGTGGCGTTCGTGGCGCGGTTCGCATCGGCGCCGCGCCGGGCGCTCTCGACGGCGACCGGCGCGATGCTGGCCGCGGGCTGGCCGCTGGGCGTCGGCGGCCGCGTGCCAGGGCTTGCCGGCGCGAGCACCGGGGTCGAGGCGTTCGTGGTCGCCGGGCTGATGATGATCTGCGCGACGACGTTCGTGATCATCGAGAACGCGGAGACGCTGCTCCGGGTGCTGACAATCGCGGGCAGGTTTCGTGCGCGACTGATACCTGTACTGCGCACGGCGGTCGCGTATCCGCAGTCGCACCGCGCGCGCAGCGGGCTGACGATTGCGCTGATCTCGCTGGTGGTGTTCTCGCTGGTGCTGATGAGCGCGATGAACGCGAACTTCGGCCGGATGTTTCTGGGGCAGGACGCGACGGGCGGTTACGACGTGATGGTGCATGAGTCCGGCGATAACAAGCTTCGGGACCTCGTGTCATCACTCCAGGCGAGCGGGTATGACACGAGCCGGATCGCCAGCGTGGACCGCATCGCGATCGATGGGGGCGACGACGCGCAGGTGCGGCAGGTGTACGGCGGCGGGGCGAGCGGCAGCACGTTCGCGCGCTATCCGATCGTCGCGATGTCGGCGTCGTTCATCGAGCGCAACGGGCTCAAGCTGCAGTCGCGTGCGGACGGCTATGGCAGCGACGCGGACGTCTGGCGCGCGATCGCATCGCAGGATGACCTCGCCGTGGTGGACGCGAGCGCGATCAACGGTGGCCAGTTCAACCTCGTAGGGTCCGCGGCGTTCTCCATCCAGGGCGTGAACCCGGCGAAGGACCGCTTCGCGCCGGTGCGGCTGGAGGTACGGGACGCGGGCAGCGGCAACGCGCGGCAGGTGACCGTGATCGGGATCATCACGCTGAAGGCGGCGCAGACGTTCCACGGGCTCTTCGTTTCATCGACGCTGTTCGCGGACGTGTACGGAGGCTCGGGGGACGACTACGACCTGGTACGGCTGGAGCCGGGGACGGACAGCACGGCGGCGGCGGCGGGGATCGGCAACGCGCTGGTGCTGCAGGGCGCGGAGGCGACGGCGCTGCGGCAGATTGTCGAGGACAACCAGGAGTTCAGCCGCGGCATGCTGTATCTCTCGGAGGCATTCATGGGCGTCGGCCTTCTCGTCGGCGTTTCGGCGATGGGCATGATCGCGTTCCGCAGCGTGATCGAGCGGCGGCAGCAGATCGGAATGCTGCGGGCGATCGGCTTCACGCGCGGCAACGTGGCGTTGACCATGGCGCTCGAATCGACGTTTGTCGCGCTGCTCGGAGTGGTGAGCGGGGTGTTCCTGGGTCTGCTCCTGGCTTCGGAGATCGTGCGGAGCAACCAGCTCTCGCCGGGAGGCGCGGCGGCGTTCGCCGTGCCGTGGCTGCAGGTTGCGGGGATCGCGTTCGTTGCACTCGCGGCGTCGCTGGCGATGACGATCGTACCGGCGCGGCGCGCTGGTGCGACGGAGATCGCGGAGGCGCTGCGGTCAGGGTAAGGCGCGGCGCGAGCGAGAACCTGGAGCCAAGAAGCCGGAACCAAGAACCTGGAACCAACGCGGCGAACCGGACGCTCGGCTCGCGGCGCCGGTCGTTCGCGGCTCTGTTAGCGGTTGGGCGCCTGGCGGTTGTGGTGCTCGGGCGCGTTCATCGCGTCCCACCAGCCGAGCAGCGCTTCCTCGATGCGGTTCCAGCGCTCGCGGCCGAGGAGGATCGCCATGCCGACGCCCAGCAGCGCCATGCCCGCGATCAGCACGATGATCCAGTTCGGCAGTGCCTGTGCAGCATCGAATAGGACGCGGGCGGCGACAAGCACGTACGTCGTGAGGGCGGCGGCGACGAGCCCACGGCGGCGCAGCACCACGCCGAGCAGCAGGAACGCGGTCGACTCGGCGAGCAGCACGGCGAGGTAGCCCCAGCCGCCCTGCAGCGCATGCGCGGCCGAGGGAAGCAGGATGACGGCGGCGCCGAGCACTTCGACGTAGGGCGCGAGGCCGGCGGCCTCCGGGACCAGGCGGAAGCGCCAGAGGCCGAGCGTGCCGAGCAGGAGCAGGTAGACGCCGGCGACGGCGGTGTACACCCCGACGTCGCGCACGGAGAAGTGTCCGAGTTCGAGCATCAGCGAGACGACCAGCACTCCGCTGCCGGCGACGACGACCCAGCCTCGACGCGCGAAGGACGACTCGACGAGGGCGAGCAGGCCCACGAGCGCGATGCCGAGCGTCGACCACTGGTAGAGCGCTGACGACTCGAAGGCATCGCCCGCGTACACGGACTGGTGTGTGCCGTTCGACAGCACGATGAACCCTACCGCCGGTGCGAGCATGGCGTAGAGGCCGCCGGCCGCGCGGAGCGCATCGGACCAGCGGCGCGCGCGCGTGCGGATGGCGAAGCCGAGGGCGTAGGCCGCGAGGCCAATCGCGCTGTACGCCGCCGGGATGACGTACTCGGGCCAGGCCTCGTAGCGCTGCCAGCCGGCCACGGCGCCGAAGCCGAAGATGGCGGCGGGCACGGCGAACAGCGGTTCCCGTTCGTACACGGCGATGAGCAGCGACGCGGCCGCGGACAGCGTCAGCACGAGCGCGAGATCGCGCGCCGTCGCGGCGATCGCGATGGCGGCGATGTCGGTGAGCAGCGCCATCACGTACAGGTGCGGCGTGAAGGCCGGGCGCCAGCGGCGCACGGCGATGCCCGCCACGAGCATGGCGGCGGCGAGGCCGAGGATCGGGAGCGGAGAGCCGGGCGCGCCCGACTCTTGCGCGGTGGCGGCGAGGCCGCGTAGCGCGTAGACGTAGCCGAGCGCGAGCGTCAGGCCGGACGCGTACAGCCAGGCGACGGAAAGCGGCACGGTGGCCGGCTCCGCGCCGCTTTCGCGGCGGCCGCCGAGGTCGACCACGCGGGATTCGCCGAGCGCGACGATGGCATAGAAGAGCGCTGCCGCGAGGTGCACCCCGGCCGCGACGCGCGGGTAGTCAACGTAGGCGGGTTCGAACGCGAGCCACGACGCTGTGACCGTGATGGCGGCGGTGTGCGCTATCGCGTCGCGGTCGAGCCAACGCGGTGCGAGCGGACGCGCGAGTGCGAGCACGACGCCGGTCGCGGCGAGCGTGACGCCGTACCAGTGCGGGCCGGCGCCGGCCGCATAGGTGACGCCAAGTCCGGCGCCGGCGAGGCAGGCGAGCAGCGCGGCCGATATCGCGTACTGCGGCTTGCGCGCTGCATCGAGCGCGAAGAATACGGCGGCGAACAGCAGGCCGACGGGCAGGAAGACGCCGGACTGCGGCCGGTACGCGAGATCGCTCGAAGCGCCGGCGGCGACCGCGAGCAGCGCGACGGCGATCCCGGCGACGGTGGCGATGCGCCCACCGACGATGAGTTGTTCGCGGTAGCCCGCCGGCAATGCGCCGTCGATCGCGGCAAAGCGTGCGCGCTCGGCCACGGCGAGCCCGATCGCCGGCACGATGAAGGCGAAGGCGTAGTATTCGGCGCTCACACCGAGCGCGAACACCGCCGCGAGCGCGACCGCGTACAGCGACGCGAGCGCGGCACCGAAGGAGACCTCGCGTTCGGGTTCGGCGTCGGAAGGCTGGCGGAGGGCGGCGAGCGCGTAGAACGCCGCAAGCATGGCGGCGAGCGCCAGGGCCGTCCATCGCGTCTGCATCGTGAAGCCGGCGGCATTGGCGTCGGCGTAGGCGGCGCCGAACATCACGGCCGCGGCGGCGACCGCCGCGGCGTGCGCTCCGGCGACGAACGTCTGCCGCGCGTCGTGCCCGGCGGCGAGCGGCAGGCGCGCGCGGGCCTCCGGCAGCGAGGCGGCGAGGAGCGCGAGGGCGGCCGCGGCGAACGCGAAGGCATAGTACTCCGTGCGCCAGTCAGCGCCGTAGACCACGGCCGTCGCCGCGCCCGTGAGCGTGAGCGCGAAGCCGGCCGACGCGGCGAGGTCGTTGGTCGCGTCGTCCGACGCGAGCATGTTCACGGCGAAGAAGATCGCGGCGCTCGCGAACCCGAGCAGCAGCGACCACGACGTCTGCTGCGCGTAGGTGCTCTCCGGGTCGGAGGCGCTCGCGACGGACAAGATTGCGACCGCGGTGCCCGCCGCGACGGTGACCTGGGCGAAGACGATCGCGTCGGCGCGCAGGCCTTCGTAGCCGAAGGATGCCGGGAGCAGGCGCAGCGCCCACCGGGCGGCGAGGTAGCCCGCGGCCCCGGCGGCGATCAGGGCGAGGGCGTAGTGCTCAGGCGCGAGCTTCGCACCGAAGACGACGGAGCAGGTGAGCGCGGCGAGCGCGCCGGCGGCGGCGAATAACGCGTAGCGCTGGCGGTGCAGGATGGCCTCGACGGCATAGAACGCGAGCGTGAGCGCGGCGCACGGCAGCAGGAACCAGTGCGAGAACGCGTGCCGGGTGCCATCGAACAACGGGGCGCTGAGCGCGGTGCCGAGCGTGAACACGGTGGCGATGGGTACGAGGACCCGCGCTTCGAGCAGCCACGCGGACGTGAGCCGCTCGCGCACGCGCTCCCGGGCAACGAGGCCGGCAAGGGACAACGCGAGCGCGACGGCGAGGAACGGCACTGGCACCCAGGGCAGCGGGACGCCCGCCGCGGCGGTGGCCGCGGCGGC